>Ga0114999_10002553_pt1 | contig 23759 bp, 18 predicted proteins | sample ArcticOcean_MG_C_3_FD_89820 | JGI IMG/M metagenome (GOLD analysis project Ga0114999, IMG submission 89820) | Marine microbial communities from western Arctic Ocean - ArcticOcean_MG_CB8_126 | ecosystem: Environmental > Aquatic > Marine > Oceanic | place: Arctic Ocean: Canada Basin | collected...
GATTCTGTATTGCTTGATATAGACTAATCCGAAATAAATACCCTTTGGGTAAATCGCAGATTCATACAGCCATGAAAACTTTAATTATAACTGAAAAACCGAGCGTTACGCGTGATATAGCCGCCACAATCGGTAAATTTAAAAAACAGGGAAATTGGTTCGAAAATGATGAATACATTATTGGTTCTGCTGTTGGCCATCTCGTTGAACTCTATATGCCCGAAGATATAGATAAAAAACTGGGATATTGGAGACTTGGAGCGCTTCCCATTATTCCCGAAAAATTCGAACTAAAACCCATTGAGAAGACAAAAGCAAAATTGAATGAACTGCATAAGCTCATTAAGAGAAAAGACGTGGATCTTCTTGTTAATGCCTGTGATGCAGGACGAGAAGGTGAATTAATTTTTACTTATATTTACGAATTAGCTAAATCCAAAAAGCCAATCAAACGATTGTGGATGCAGTCCATGACTCGCGATGGTATTCGAAAGGCATTTGCTTCACTAAAAGAGATAGAGCAAATGAAGCCGCTCGAAGATGCTGCCCGTTGTCGATCCGAAGCGGATTGGATGATCGGAATTAATGGCACACGTGCATTTACGACACGAATTTATGGATCGAGGAGCGGCCAGGTTGCCACTGTTGGACGCGTGCAAACCCCTACCCTTGCCATTGTTCTCACACGGGAACTTGCTATTCGCAATTTCAAATCTAGAGCTTATTGGCGTATTATTGGAAATTTCACGATAATGGAAGGTAGCTACGAAGGTGTCTACCAACGTCCAGATTTTAAAAAATCTGACGACAGTCATGATCGGATTGATCGTATTTGGGATAATGAAACGGTCGAGAAGCTCATCACTGAACTGCAGGTAAGTAATAATGCGGTCGTCAGCGAAGAGAAAAAACGCACCAAGCAAAATTCTCCACTGCTTTATAATTTAACAGCCCTGCAAAGAGAATCCAATAACCGATACGGACTCTCCGCGCGGCAAACATTACAAATTGCTCAAGCTCTCTATGAAAAACATAAAGTTATAACCTATCCCAGAACTGATTCTCGCGCCCTACCGGAAGATTATATAACAACCTGTAAAGAGACCATGGACAGTTTAGAAAACCTAAAGTCTTTTGGCCAAAAAGTTCTCAAAAACGACTGGATTAAGCCTAATAAACGCATATTTAACAATGCGCGTATAAGTGATCACTTCGCGATTATTCCTACGGGTGAAAGCACGAGTAAACTTAAAGATATAGAGGAAAAAATATTTGATATGATCGCTCGGCGTTTTGTCGCTATCTTTTATCCCCCCGCTCAATATGATGTGACGACCCGCATATCTGAAGTTAGTGGACACGCTTTCAAGACCGAGGGTAAAGTATTAGTGGAATCTGGTTGGCTCGAAGTTTACGAGAGAACTACTGGCGAGAATGAAGGTTTACCCGCCTTAATCGCGTCCGATGGCTCTCCACCCCAAGCTAAAGTGGTCTCGATTGAAAAACTAGATGAGGAAACAAAACCACCGGCTCGATACAATGAGGCAACCTTGCTTTCTGCAATGGAGGGTGCGGGTAAATTTGTTGAGGACGATGAACTCGCTGAAGCAATGAAAGATAATGGATTAGGCACACCAGCCACACGTGCCCAGATAATTGAACATATTATTAATACAAAATATTTAGTGCGCGATGGCCGTGATTTAATACCTACAGCAAAAGCAGAAGACTTGCTTGAATTCCTAGAAGCCGTTAAAGCCACCGCTCTTACCAGTCCATCCATGACGGGTGAATGGGAACATAAGCTTCAGTTGATTGAAGAGGGCAAATTAACTCGCGATGATTTTATGAAAGGCATTATCCAGATGACCACGGAAATTGTCGATCGCACTAAAAATTTTACGGAGTCCGATGCAGATGCGCGAGTAAGTAAAATAATAGCTCCAACAGATGGCAAGCCGATGCTTGAGACCTTGCGTAATTATAAATCGCAGGATGGAAATTTTCTCGTTTATAAAACAATTGGCAATCGCAAGTTCGATGAAGACGAAATAAATACGCTCGTCATTGAACGCTCAATAGGTCCTCTTGACGGATTCAGGTCCAAAGCAGGTAAACCGTTTTCCGCGATGCTTAAAATGGACGAAGAAAATAAAGTAAAATTTATTTTTGAAAATCAACGAAACGAAGATGGCTCGAGTGGGGGTGAAAATGCAGATTTATCACAATTTACTGTTGTGGGGAAATGTCCCAGTGATGAGGCTCCAGTACATGAATCACCCAATGCCTATATATGCGCCAATTATTACGATAAAGAAAAAAAATGTAAATTTCGTGTAAGCCGAACCTTGCTTGGCCGAACGATTCCTCGCGATCAATTTGATAAGCTTCTTAATGATGGAAAGACTGATCTCTTGGAAAAATTTCGCTCAAATCGCACTAAAAGATATTTTTCTGCTCATCTCGTGCTTAAAGAAAAGGGGCAAATTGGTTTTGAGTTTGCCAAAAAGAAAACCACCAAAAAAAAGTCGGCCATAAAAAAGAAAGATGCTTGATTCAAAGATAAATAATATTTGAATGCACCAGTAATCATTTTATTTAACTAAATCCTGAGAAAATATCCCAATGCCTATAGCGACCCCTAAACAGTTTGCCACCATGCTCGACACGGCACAAAAGGAAGCCTACGCCTACCCAGCCGTAAATTGTTCGTCATTAGTCACCGTAAATGCGGCATTAAAGGGCTTCGCCGATTCAAAGTCAGACGGAATAATCCAATTTTCTACGGGAGCAGGTCAGTTTTCGTCCGGCTTGAATCTCAAAGACATGGTTCTGGGCGTCCAAGTCCTGGCTGAAGCGGCGCACCTGCTCGCAGAAAAACATGGTATTCTCATTGCTCTCCATACCGATCATTGTCAGCCAGACGTGGCTGCCAGTTTTTTGGATCCACTCATCGCTTTAACTACGGAACGTCGCAAAAATGGACAAAATAATCTTTTCCAGGGCCACATGCTTGATGCATCCGCATTATCTCTGGATGAGAATCTAGCTATATCGAAGAAATACCTCAAACTGTGTGCGGATAATGAAATTATCCTTGAAGTCGAGGCGGGGGTCGTAGGCGGGGAAGAAGATGGTGCAGCAGGTGGAGCTGATACTCCTGACGATAAATTATTTACCACCCCTGAAGACATGCTCCATGTCCATGAAGATCTTCTAGGAATGGGGAGATATATGTTTGCAGCTACATTTGGTAATGTACACGGACATTATAAACCGGGTTCCGTTAAACTGAAGCCGGAGATCCTGCAAAAAGGTCAAAATGCCGTTATTGAAAAATATGGGGCGGAGTCCGAATTTGATCTCGTTTTTCATGGGGGTTCAGGTTCACCATTGGACCAAATTCGGGAAACTCTAGATTATGGTGTCATTAAAATGAATATAGATACCGATACCCAATATGCTTTTACACGTCCTATTGCCGATCACATGCTCAAAAACTACGATGCGGTCGTTATGGTTGACGGCGATATAGGAAACAAGAAATTTTACGACACACGATCCTATTTAAAAAAAGCCGAAACTTCAATGTCTCAACGTGTAATCCAGGGATGTAATGATTTACGTTCCTCCGGAAAAACTTTGTTTGGGGAAGTATAAGTTTTATATATTCTCGTGATGGTATAGGTTCTGACTAAGTCTAGAACCTCAAGGTAACCAGGGATATTTACGAAAATCCGGTTTTCGTTTATCTAGATAGGCCTGATGACCTTCGTTTCCTTCTTCAGATAAGTAATAGAGTAAAGTGGCATTCCCCGCGAGCTCCTGCAGTCCAACCTGCCCATCACAATCGGCATTAAAAGCGGCCTTTAAACACCGAATCGCAAGCGGGCTTTTTTCTAATACTTCGCGAGCCCAAATAACACCTTCATCTTCAAGCTGATCGACGGGTACTACTTTATTCACTAAGCCCATCGTTAGTGCCTCTTCAGCATTATACTGGCGGCACAAATACCAAATTTCACGAGCTTTTTTCTGTCCAACTACACGGGCCAGATAGCTGGATCCAAATCCACCATCAAAACTACCAACTTTTGGTCCGGTTTGCCCAAAAATCGCGTTGTCAGCTGCTATTGTAAGATCGCATATCAGCTGTAATACCTGCCCGCCCCCAATCGCGTAACCTGCAACAAGGGCAATAATAACCTTTGGCATAGATCGGATTATTCTTTGTAATTCGAGAACATTTAATCGGGGCACGCCATATTCATCGATATAGCCACCTTTCCCGCGAATACTTTGGTCGCCTCCGGAGCAGAAAGCGTATTTTCCATCGGTATGGGGCCCAGCTCCAGTTAAGAGAATAACTCCGATATCACTGCTTTCATGAGCGTGATTAAACGCTTCGATCATATTAGAAATAGTTTTCGGGCGAAATGCGTTTCGCTTTTCCGGTCGGTTGATTGTTACGCGAGCGATCCCATCCGATTTTTCGTAGATAATATCTTCGAAATCCTTAACTTTATCCCACTTCATATTAGTCCCATGTTTTGCCGGTGATAATAATTTTATAACTGATTGACTATTGAATTACTCAATTCTTTTAAAAAACGTGTATCCTTTTTTCTGTTCGTTTTAATTTCCAGAATACGAATACCCGTGGATGGCAAAACCCTTACCATTTTACTGAGTTCATCAAGCTTCTTCACATTCGTATATTCAAGATTATAAGCCGCTGCTATCTTTTTAAAACTAACATTCTGTGGAGTCGCGAAGTATTCTTCGAATGGCGGGTTGAATTTTGCCATTGGTAAGTTTTCAAAGATTCCACCGCCATTATTGTTTATAAGAATAATGGTTAAATGTCCTTTAAAACGTGAATGAATAAGAAATCCATTAGTGTCATGCAAAAGAGCGAGGTCACCACTAAATAGGACTGCCTTTTTATTTGCCTGAGCAATCCCCAGTGCAGTGGAAAGTGTGCCATCGATACCATTTGCACCACGATTGAAATAGGGTCGTATCTGACGATTATTAGCTGACCAAAATATTTCAACATCGCGTATTGGCATACTGTTAGCAACGAATAGAGGGGTTCCTTTGGGTAAACTTTTAGACAGCAACCAGGCAGTTTTACCTTCAAATGAAAAATTACACTCCTTCAATTTTTTATTGAGAATACCTGTAACCCTTTTCTCCACATTTAACCAATCCTGACAATAGGCAGTGGGCGCTGTTGGATTTTTCCCGATAGCAACTCTCAATGTCTCTACTGACATACGCAGGGGTGTCGCATCTCGATGCAATCCATCGACATTATCCATGCCTTCATCTAGAACCCATGTAATTGCAGGTATCTCTTCGAGCCAGGCACGTAAAATCTTACTCGACGGCAGAGGTCCAATACTCAGCACCGATTGGGGACGAAGGCGAGCAAGCAAGTCTGGATGAGACAATATGAAATGGTAATGAGAAATGAGATAAGGATTTAAGTCTGAGAATCCACGCAAGGGCGATAGCCCGTCTGTGAGTGTTGGCCAACCGAGTTCAGTTGCTATTTGACCAATAGAAGACGCAAAACTTTCAGCATTTTGAGGTTGGTTCGGCCCAACAATAATTAAACCGCTCTCGGCAGTTTTTAATTTTTTGGCCAGATTAATCGCTTCAACTGACGCACGCGAATCTCTTACTTCTATTAATGGCGTGACGCTATCAATTAACGATAATAAATCCAGTTCTTGGGTTAAAGTTTGGGCATCTTGATCATCGCTCGGGGCGAGAGGATCCCTGAAAGGGAAATTTAAATGGACGGGACCAGCGACAGGATATCGGCACCGTTCCCAGGCATGGAGCAGTGTCTGTCGTAAATACTTCAAACGAGCAGATTTGACAGAAGGCAATGAAAGCTCCAATTCCATATTAGGATAGTTACCATATAATTTTTGCTGGTCTATTGTCTGTCCAGAGTGACAGTGTCGCAACTCAGGCGGTCGGTCAGCGGTCATAATCAAGAGTGGTATCCGTGATTCACTTGCTTCGATAACTGCTGGATAAAAATTTGCGGCAGCGGTACCAGAAGTACATATCAACACAACCGGGCGATGTTTTTGTTGTGCCAAACCGAGTGCAAAAAATGATGCTGATCGCTCATCAAGTACTGCTGTGGATTCGATTTTGCAGTGACGAGAGAAAGCGAAAGCCAAAGGCGTAGAGCGGGAGCCTGGGCTAATTACTGCATCGCGTAAACCTAACCTTACGAGAACTTCCGCGCACATTGCGCCCCATAGCGAGTTTTTATTAGAGCAACTCAGTTGATCAAATATCTCAGTTACTTTTTTTTCTCGAATATCTTGATTTCTCATTTTGATCGCGATTTTTCACTGAATAGTTTCGAGCAATGCACGAAGTTTTAAATCGGTCTCCAATTTCTCCATTTTTGGATCCGACCCTTGTACGATACCATTTCCCGCGTACAACCTTGCACTTGATCCGTTTATCAGTGCTGAACGAATTGCCACAACCATCTCGCCATCACCCCGGCAATTCAACCATCCGACAACACCGGCGTAAAGACCCCGCTCAAAAGCTTCCAGTTTTTTTATATCGAGCATGGCCTTTTCTCTCGGGGTGCCCCCAACCGCAGGAGTCGGGTGCAGAACGGCTAAAATATCTGTAAGATGCTTATCTTTCGACATCTTAGCACTAATCGGTGAGCGGAGATGCTGAACATTAGATAATTGCAGAAGAGCGGGGATAGGCGCAATTTGAGGGTCGATCCCTATCTCAAGGAGTCGCCTGGCGATAGAATCAATGACAAGCTTGTGTTCACGCAGATCTTTTTCGCTATTGAGCAAAGCCTGCGCCAATACCGCATCTTCACTTGCAGTCTGACCTCTCGGCGCAGAGCCGGCAATGGCCTCTGTTTTCAACTCTTGTCCCTGGATCTTTAATAGGCGTTCTGGAGAAGCGCCGATAAAGCTCTGTTTTTTCCCGTTTGCGATCGAGAAAACATAACAATCGGAGTCGATCCTTCGTAATTTATTAAGAGACGCGAGGGGGTCGATGGGGCTGCTTCTTTTCATGTCCAAGGCTCGAGCCAGGACAATTTTATCGTAGTCGCCCTCACCTATTTTATCGAGAGCTGTTCGCACCGATTTTTCATAACAATCCTCTCCACCTACTTCACTGATCGTCCTCTGACTGGCACCGTCCACCTCTAATGTTTTTCTATCTGTATCATAATTAAAAGAAGAGAATTTATGATGAGCTTTCCAAATCCTATCAGCGATGACTTTTAAATCCGAATTTTCATCAATAAGGATATTGGCAACGGCTCCATATTTCCCCCCACATCGCGAAACCTGCCAACGCGGAACAAAAACTGTTGCCGGAGCAAAACAATTTTCCTCTTTAAAATCATTATAAAAAGTAAAAGCACAGAAAAAATGTGGGCCGCTAAAAGGAATCTCTAGATCACCAGTGGCGATTGAATTTTCGAGTATAGATTGAGTAAACTTATTTACCGCATTGAATCTACCGGGTCCTTCAAAGGACGCGGACACTATAGCATCGGCCCCCGCGATAGCTTCCTCATGAACTCCGTTTTCCATGTAAAAGTGAAGTTCATTCTCTTCGTATATAGAATCCAATACAGCAAGTGGATCGATATGCTTTATCTCAAGTGAAATGCTCGCTACCTTATAATGATGATCCCTGCAGGCCTGTTCTTTACAGTCCCTAAGAAACAGGATAAGGGCATCATGATTGCGTGCAGCTAAAGGCGGTGGGGATACTACATTCACAGTAAAAGGCAGCCTTAAATGGATTCTTACAGCAGAAGCAATTGATTATTGAGCGCGAGGAAAAAGAATCGTTTTCTCCCCCATTGCGTTACCTTCAAGGCGAGATGACCATGGCAATTCGCGATCCCAAGTCGTTATATCACTGAGACCTAAAAGTTCATAGATCTTTAATGAAATATCCGGTGTAACGGGCGCGAGTAAAGCTGCTGAAAGACGCAAACTCTCAGCTATCGTTCCCAGCGTTGACTCCAATCGTTTTCGGTCATCTTCTTTATCTGATTTTGCCAGCGCCCAAGGTGCCCTGATTTCGGTATAGCGATTAATTGCTCGGATAAAAGTAAAGGTTCGGTCCAGGGCGGTATGAAATTGCATGCCGTCATAGAGTTCGACGACCTCTTTCCGCGTTGTTTCCCAAAGCGTTAATAGCTCTTTTTCGGGCTCATCCTGCACGGTAACCGGAGGGACCAGACGATTACTATAACGTTCTCCCATATTTAATAAGCGACTGACAAGATTACCGAGATCATTGGCAAGATCGCTGTTATAGCGTTTTTTAAATTGAACGAGGGTATAATCACTGTCTTGCCCTACATTTATTTCACGCGTGAAGAAGTAACGAAAAGCACTCGCTCCAAATTCATTAACGAGAGAAAATGGATCAATAGTTTCCCCCGTACTTTTAGACATTTTTCTTCCGGAAAAATTCCAAAATCCGTGAACTAAAAGCGATTGAGGTAAATCAATACCACAAGCATGAAGCATGATAGGCCAATAAATGGCATGCGCAGGGAGCATGATATCTTTGCCGATGACATGAATATTTACCGGCCAGTACTCTGAGAATTGATCTGAACCGTATTTGACTGCAGATATGTAATTAATAAGGGCGTCGAACCAAACGTAAGTGACAAAACCGGGATCAAAAGGTAATGGGATACCCCAGGATAACCTTTCAACTGGACGGGATATACACAGATCATTGATCGGATCTTTAAGAAATTCGAGCACCTGCTTTTGCCTGAAACGCGGAAATATAAAATCGTCGTGGGTCTTAATGAAATCTATTAACCAGTCCTGGTACTGGCTCAATTTAAAAAAGTAATTGGATTCAACAATTTCTGTTACTTCACCGAATTCTTCAGGCCAGGTGCCATCTTTCAAACGGTCTTTATCTTGAAGAAACTGTTCCTGTTTTACGCTATAAAAGCCTTTATAATCATCTTTGTATATTTCCTTTTTGTCATATAGATCTTGCAAGATTGATTGAACTACTCGCTTGTGCCGATCTTCAGTGGTCCGGATATAATCACTATTGGAGATTAGCAGTAGGGTGCAGAGCTCATTAAATTTTGCCGCAATATCATTACATAAATCAAGCGGTTTTATCCCCCGTTTATTTGCGCTTTGCTGGACTTTCTGCCCATGTTCATCCAGCCCGGTTAGAAAATGTACATCATCACCAACCATACGGCGGTAGCGGGCGATGACATCGGTCAACACCACTTCATAAGCATGCCCCAAATGAGGATCCCCGTTCGCATAAACTATAGCTGTAGTGATATAAAACATTTTCATGCACCAATCCGATAAAAGTGAAAGCAGTTACTCTTAATAAAAACACACAGATGGCAACTCTATGCTATAAATCTGATCTTATCGCGTGCCGCAACGGACTAATAATTGCAGTTATCAATATTTTTTAAAAATGTAACTAAGATTGTTAAATAAGCATAGATATAAACCCTTCAATTAGAATTAGTTATCATTAGTTTAACTGTATGGTTTAATTAAATACTCTAATATATCTTCAGCGGTCAAAGCTTGGCGTAAAAAGGGCAACCTTACAAATTTGACCATCTTCAGAAAACTTTAGATCGCATGAAATAATGAAACGCTAATCGGTATCATTTAATTTTACTTGATTATCTCGTTCTTATCATTTTCTCTTTGCAGTCATGAAGGGAAAGTTAAAAACGATCATCGTCGGGACCGGAGGTATGGCCCGACATCATTTAAAAAATATGCTTGATCAGTCACGATCAACTCAAGTTCAAGCATTCGTCGAAATTAGCGAAGAGTCACGCCAGAGTGTCCGAGAAATATATACTAGCCGCAAATTGAAATGTCCGAATTTTTACGATTCCATTAAAATACTTTTGAAGAATGAGCCAGAACCTCAAGCTGCCTTCATCATTACCCCTCACAAGTATCATCTGGAAAACGCCACTGACTGCCTGAATGCTGGCATGGACGTCCTCCTGGAAAAACCAATGGTGATGAATACAAGTGAGGCAAAAAAACTAATTAAACTTCGCAAGAAGACAGGAAAAACACTTGTTGTTGCTTTTCCCGGAAGCCTTTCACCAGCAGTACAAAAAGCAAAAACGATGCTCTCTGATGGTGTTATCGGCCGAATAAATGGTGTCTGTGCATTTGCACACCAAAAGTGGAAATCGAATACCGTGGGGACGTGGCGGCAAGAACCAGATATTTCCGGTGGTGGATTTTTATTCGATACCGGGTCTCATATGATAAATACGATGGTGGATCTCATGGGTAAACCTATAAGTGAAGTAACCGCCATTTTGGATAATAGCGGGACTAAAGTTGATATAAACGGTGCGGTTATTGGCCGTTTCAACACCGGTCAGTTTTTCTCACTGAGTGCAGTAGGAGATTCGATCAGTTGTCTGGGTGCAATACGCATTTTTGGTGACAAAGGAATTATCGAAACAGGCATGTGGGGTAGATACTTAAAATTGCTGAAGGAGGGTAAAACGGAATATAAAGAAGTACCCTTCCCTAAATCTACCGGCGTCTGGCAACAATTTATCAGGGTTCTCGATGGAAAGATAGAAAACCCCTGTCCCCCTGAAATTGGACTGCGCTTTTCACAATTAATGGATATGATTTGTCTCAGTGCTGAAAGCGGAAAAACGGTCCAAGCAAAGCAAGTAAAATAAAACGCTGGAATCAGAGGGACACTGCAAATAACACCGGGTCTTTAAATTAATGGAATCCTGGCAGCAGTGGTGCAATGCAGATTATGACGAGAACTAAAAATATAGTTCCCCCTAAAAATCTGAGCTTATTCATAGAATGAACTGATATTTTTTCGGGTACTCGCTTACCGAATAAAGTTGCGAGTAAGGTAAAGTAGGACCACCAAACGAACGATCCCAGCCCGATACCTAATGAAAGTAAAAAGGTAAATTCCATGGGACGTACTCGCAAGTGAAGACTGACCGCAATCAGGAGAGACGTGTACCCTGCCAATCGCATCGGCATCGCCAGCGCGAGATTAAAAGTCGCCTTTAGTACATTATAAAATCCCTTCAATGGGCCGTTATATTGAATTGTATCAAAACGGGGTGATTGAAAAACTGTCATGCCCATATATCCCAGTATCAAAGCGGCACTAATTCGGTAGAGCCAATCAAAATTTTCGGAATAATTCGCCAACCACCAGACTATAATAGCTGCGAGAAGAGACCATATAAATTGAGCCAACGCGATTCCTATACCCGCTGCGGTACCGCAAACCCAGCCACGGTGAAGAGTAATTTGCACGCACCAGACAGCGCCGGATACCATGGTGACAGAAAAAACGAATCCAAGAACAAACCCGATTATAGGAAAGAATAAATTCATTTCTCTCTAGTCTAAGAAATTCCCTCCCAATATGACGGTAAATCGCCCAACTTTAAACTATTTGCATTAATCGCAAGATGCGTAGGCCCAAGTTTTTTCGCGATCACTATTCATTCTTTGATATACGTTTTCCTGGAGCTTTAGATTCTGGGATTTTTTCACCATCAAGACGATATTGTTTCAGTTTATTGCGCAGAGTTCGTACTGTAATTTTCAGTAAATCGGCAGCATGCGTCCTGTTACCATCGGTTGCATTAAGAGCACGTATAATTTGAATCTTTTCCATTTGCTCAAGTGAAATGACATCCTCAGATCTCGGAGCGGATGCCATTCCAGTCGGTTGACCAATATCGGAAGATATACTGCTCTTATTCAAGTTGTTATCAGTCTTATTCTGTCCAAATGAGACTGAATCAAGTGTCCCCATATTATCAGACATGATAACTGCACGCTCAACTGTGTTCTGCAATTCACGAACATTGCCTGGCCAATCCTGTGCCTCCAAATACGCTAGCGCTTCAGGTGAGATCTCATTAACTTTGACTCCATGTTTGCGTGCAGCACGCATCGCAAATTGCCGGGATAATTGATTGATATCTGATTTTCGCTCGCGAAGCGTGGGGTTGGTAATGGGGAATACATTTAACCGGTAAAAAAGATCCTGCCGAAATTCACTGCGTTCAACACATTGCGCAAGATTACGATTCGTAGTAGCCAGGACTCGAACGTCGACTTTAATCGTATTATTACCACCGACGCGCTCAAATTCACGTTCTTGTAAAACACGTAGCAGCTTAGCTTGTAACGCAGGTGAAATTTCACTCACTTCATCGAGTAAAATTGTTCCCCCATTAGCCAGTTCAAATCTACCTTCTCTGCGCTCCATAGCGCCAGTAAATGATCCTTTTTCATGCCCAAAGAATTCACTCTCGATTAAAGTGTCTGAGATCGAGGCGCAGTTAACTTTTATAAAGGGCTTTTCAGCACGGTCACTTGCCTTATGGATTTCATTCGCAACAAGCTCCTTTCCATTACCACTTTCACCCTGAATGAGAACCGTAGCCCCGGTTGGGGCAACTTTATGAATAAGGCTGCGCAGATTGTTTATTGCTCGGCTGCTTCCTAAAATCTCTGTATCCTGATCATCATTCTGATTATAGAAACGATTGAGACTAAGTATATGGCTATACTCTTCTGCTTTCTTAACGATAATGTCAATTTGACTACTATAAAAAGGTTTGATAATATAATCAAAAGCACCTGCCCGCATGCAGGTGACAGCTGATTCAACTGAAGCGTACCCGGTCATCATAACAATTAAGGGGGCGTTCTGTTTCTTTGAAAAAGTCCGTAGTAAATCTGTGCCATCTCCATCCGGTAGCCGGACGTCCATGAACACAAGATCGAAAACATCGTCCGCCAGACTGTGATCAGCACTGGCAATAGTGTCCGCTGTGGAAACACTATAGGCATTATTAATCAGCTGCTCCTGCAGGGATTTCCTAAACGCCAATTCATCATCGATGACTAATATTTTCTCAATCGCCATGGTTACGAACTTTTGGCCAGCATGCGTTGTTTATGATCAGAAACTTCAATTTAAGTTAAAGTATTCTACACTAACTTTAAATGATAACTCGCTTAAGAAGTTCAGTAATTACGCAATTGCTTAGATAATTCTTCTAAAAAGTAGGGTCGAAAGGTTTCACACTCTATTAATTGTCTATTCTGCGTATAAATATCTGTTCATGCAAAATTTTAATATCACGACAGTGAAATCTGCTTTATATAATTTCACAAATCATTTATAATAAAAAAAAATACATTATTTTATATATTTATAATTCGTTATTGAGAGCTTGTAATCATTAATAAGAGTTGCATTCCTACACGTAACTTTAAAAGAATGGTTACTCCCAATAAAAAAATGATAACATATAGGAAATCGCAGTAGAAAAATCATTAAATGAACAAAAGTTACAGCTTGGAAGATGTGGATACTCGTTATCCCAATGAAGTCGCTGATAAGATCGTCGCACTTTATCAACAATGCTTCCCTGATACTGATTCTTCATTCATCCTCCCAATATTTGATGATGTGAAGGGCATGTTTGCCGGTGAGTATAAAAATTACCAGGCAATGAATACCATCTATCACGATCTAGAGCACACGCTTCAAGCCACGCTCTGTTGGGTACGCCTGATGACAAACCGACAACTCCTCAAAGTGAAGCCGGTTATCACACCAAAGGAGTTCCACATTGGATTAATAGGCATTCTCTTTCATGATGTCGGTTATTTAAAAATCAAGGAAGATAAAGAAGGCACGGGTGCAAAATATACGTTTGTTCATGAACGGCGCAGTTGCGAAATTGTCGATATATATTTGTCAGATAAAGGTTGGGATAAACACGATGTATTTGCCGTTCAACACCTCATAAGTTGCACGGGCCCACGAAGCAATATTAACACGATACCCTTTCACGATAGAGCCGAACGTCTAATGGGAGAAGCTGTTTGTACCGCAGATTATATCGGTCAGATGAGTGATTACAATTACGTACAAAAATTGCCGGCCCTTTATCTTGAATTTGAAGAATCTGATGATTTCCGAGAAATCCCAAAAGACAGCCGTCGTTTTAAGAGCAAGGAAGAGTTACTGACTGGTACTCCTTACTTTTGGGAGCAAATCGTAATTCAAAAATTAGAAAATGACTGTGATGGTTTATTATACTATCTTTCGGACCCTTATCCCAATGGTGAGAACCCCTATATTCAAAAAATAGAAGAAAACGTCTCTAAGGTCCGAGAAATCTGTTCCTCTAACGGGAGCAAATAAGCCTGATCATAGGATTTAGATAGACACTGAGTTCGAGGGACCTATCATGTGGGCTGCATGTTAGCGGTTGTTTCATCTGGAACTTTACATGGTATCGAAGCCTTGCCTGTCCAGGTTGAAGTTAATTCAGGTGAGAGAGGAGAACCTAAAATTATTCTCGTGGGGTTACCTGATGCCGCGGTAAAGGAGTCCAACGACCGGGTTGTCTCAGCGCTAAGCAACAGTGGTTTTAGCAGACCTCATACGCGCACGACAATAAATCTTGCGCCAGGGAATATTCGAAAAGAAGGCTCCACTTATGATCTTCCTATTGCGTTGGGCATTCTTGCTTCAACGGGTCAAATACAGGTACCTGATTTAGACGATTATTTAATTGGCGGTGAACTAAGCTTATCCGGAGAAACACGCCCAATAAAAGGTGCTCTGGCGATGACTATTCTCGCTCGAGAACAGGGTAAAGCCGGCCTTTTGTTGCCACCACAATCTGCACACGAAGCGGCCCTCGTTGAGGGAGTTTCTGTTTACAGTGTAGGTTCACTGAGTGAAGCCTGTGAATTTATTACCGGCAGAATACAACTGCCTAAATGCGAGAATTCCATAGATAGAGGAAATGCTCGGAATGTTGATTATAATGTTGATTTCTCTGAAATAAAGGGGCAGCAATCACTCATCAGGGCCGTGGAGGTCGCTGTCGCGGGAGGGCATAATATTCTCATCATTGGCCCGCCCGGTTCCGGTAAGTCCATGGTCGCCAAGCGAATTCCCTCGATTATGCCGGAACCTACCCTGGAAGAATTTCTTGAAATCTTCAGCGTTTATTCAGCAGCGGGCTTAACCTTAAGCAAGGACGTGAATGCATGCCAACGGCCATTTCGCAGCCCACACCATACGATCAGCGATGTAGGTTTACTAGGTGGTGGAACCATACCTGGTCCAGGAGATCTGTCCCTCGCTCATAACGGCGTTCTTTTTCTTGATGAATTGCCGGAGTTTAAAAGATCGGCTCTTGAAGTCCTGAGGCAACCCCTTGAAGACGGGGAAGTTACCATATCCCGAAGTGCTGGGAGAATCACCCTTCCCTGCTCTACAATGCTTGTGGCCGCCATGAACCCCTGCCCCTGTGGCTATCTCAGCGATCAAAAACGGGAGTGTCGTTTGTACCGTTACCCAGATCCAACGTTACCGTGCACGTATCAGTGGCCCGCTTCTGGATCGCATAGATATTCATAGCGAAGTGCCTTCTCTCACGATAGAAGAAATGCGTAATCACAAAGCCGCCCAGCCATCCAAGGACATTCGTGAACGTGTTCGCAAATCACGAGACATCCAATTACAACGATTCGCGCGGACAAAAACCCACTGCAATGCGCGCATGACCCACGCTCATATTCAAAAGTATTGTCCAATTGACGATACCCTCGGGACACTTCTTCAACAGGCTATGGATCAATTACACTTGTCGGCGCGTGCCTATGATCGCATCCTCAAAGTTTCACGGACAATCGCGGATCTCGCTGAATCGGAAAATATCGAAGCCCCTCACCTCCTCGAAGCCATTCATTATCGCAGCCTCGATCGCAGTCTTTTTTATTAAACCTACCTTCTGGCTAGAATGAAGTATTCAATATTATATAAGATTTTAATAATTACTGTTACGGCCGCATTCATTATAATTAATAGCGCTTGCTCTCCACCTATCGAGATTGAACGGACTGATTACCCGTTACCAGAAGATGTAGAAATAACTGATGCATCACTCGGAGAAAGAGGAGAAATATTTATTTTATCTGAAAAGTCGGAACCGAATTCATTCAACTTTCTCTCAATTGAAGATGCATATTCAAGAGAGGCTATAAGCCGTATTTTCGATGGGCTCATAAATTATGACGCGATTGAAGAAAAACATATTCCCGGGCTCGCTAAATCATGGGAGGTTTCAGAAGACAATAAATCCTATACCTTTCAACTTAGACGAGGCGTTCTTTGGAGCGATGGAGAACCATTCACTGCGGATGATGTAATTTTTACATTTGATGCAATCTTTGCCAAGGCGCCAAATCCGGAAACGGGTATACTGGAACCTCGATATCCCAGCCGTTATATAGGGCAATACACCATTGCCGGTGAACCCATTAAGTATGAAAAAATTGATGACTACACCATTCGCTTAACGACAGCTGACATCTATGCTCCTTTTATAAACGATGTTGGTTTTGTAACAATAATCCCAAAACATGTGCTAAATGAGTCTTTTAAAGATGGTTCTCTTCTAAAGCGATGGACAACTCAAACCGCCATTGAATCTCCTCATGAAATTGTAGGAACGGGCCCGTTCAGTATATATTCCTATCGACCTGGAGAACGGCTCGTTCTTAAACCTAATCTGCACTACTGGAGAGCTGACAAAAGCGGCCAACGTCTTCCTTATGTTAGCTTTCTCATCTACAAATACGTAGCTGATTTTAATACCCAAACTGTTCTTTTCGCAACCGGTCAAACTGATGCCGCTGGTATCAGTGCGACGAATGTCGCCTGGATTTCAGAATCAGAAAAACGTTTTGATTTCACTATTCACGACCGCGGACCTGACACAGGTATAAGTTTTATTTGGTTTAATATGCACCCTGGTAAAAATAAGGATGGAGAGAATTATCTAGAATCACATAAACTCAATTGGTTTCGTGAAAAAAAGTTCCGCCAGGCAGTATCTTATGGTATTAATCGACCTGGGATCGTTAAAGCTGTATATTTTGGTAGAGCCAAACCACTTAGTTCGATAATAAGTCCTGCCAATAAAAAATGGCACAACGCTCATACAAAAAAATACGACTATAATCCTGATAAATCTAAAAATCTTCTCCAGGAAGCTGGTTTCACCTATCGGAATGATGGCATCCTTGCTGATGAAAACGGTATTCCAGTTGAATTTGAACTGTTAGTTCCCGATGGAAGTCAACGCTCATCAGCTATTTCCACTACTTTTATGGAGAATATGAAAGCTATCGGTATTAATGTCAGGCTGTCATATATTGACTTTGGAGCATTAATTGATCGAACCGGTAAAACCTTTGCATATGATGCGGCGATGATGGCGTTTACTGGTGGCGGTGATCCGTCCGGCGGAAAAGCTATGTACCGCAGTGATGGATTTCTTCATCTATGGCATCCTGAACAATCAGAACCTGCAACTGCATGGGAAGCTCGCATTGATGAAATAATTGATGCACAGGAGCGAACACTTGATGAATCAAAACGCATTGAACTAATCCATGAAATGCAAAATATTTTCAGTGATCAAATGCCGCTTATATATCTTGTTACACCCAATGCCTACTCGGGGGTAAAAAACAAATGGAATAATATACAGGTTCCACCCATAGGATCAATACTCTGGAATCTGGATGAAATATGGACCCTAAAAGATAATGGGTAAATTTATTCTCAAGCGGTTCCTTTCAATAATACCCCTTTTATTGGGGATCACATTTCTAGTATTTATTCTCATGTATGCGGCACCCGGAGATTTTTTAAGTGAAGCAAGAGCATCGAAAGATATTTCAAAAGAAAGAATCGAAGAGATGGAACGCGAGTTTGGTCTCGATAAATCCTGGCATATACAGTACGCGCTATGGCTAAAAAATGTTCTAACCTTAAATTTAGGTGAGTCCTGGGCATACAAAGTTCCAGTGGAAGATCTTATAGGTCAACGAATAGTTGCAACGCTCGTTCTTTCTATTACCTCACTCTTTTTTGCTTGGTTAATTGCCATTCCTCTAGGGGTATTAACAGCAATTCATAAAGACTCTATCTTTGATCGCTTAACTTCGATTCTGGCCTACGCTGCACTTTCAATTCCGGAATTTTTTCTGGCACTTCTTGCAGTATTTTTTGCCGCATCAACCGGCCTATTTCCTATCGGTGGCCGCACGTCGATCGGGCATGATTTTTTAGCACCACTTGCTCAATTCTTTGATTATGTTTATCATCTAATATTACCTACAATAGTGCTTGGTATAGGCGGTATCGCGGGAATGATGCGCATTATGAGAGCTAACTTCCTAGATTACCTGCGAGCAGAATTTGTTACGACGGCCAGGGCAAAAGGTGTACCCGAAGGTTGGGTGATGTTTAAGCATGTTCTACGCAATGCTATAAATCCATTAATTAGCGCATTTGGTTTTGCATTTTCCGGTCTACTTTCAGGCGCTCTGCTCGTTGAAAATGTGATGAATTACCCTGGCCTTGGACAACTCATCTATAGTTCATTTTTAAAACAGGATCAATATGTTGTGATGGCTGCCGTCGTCATTGGCTGTGTGATGCTGATGCTTGGTAATCTTCTGGCCGATCTCCTTCTAGGATGGACTGATCCACGAATCAGACTGGAAAAATAAAATCCCCCATGAGAAATAGTATATTTAAGGAACTATTACACCGCCCCTTGGGATTATTTGTTTCGGTCATTCTTTTACTATTATACACCTGCGCATTATTTGCCCCTTTTCTGGCTCCTTATAAAACTTCAGATCAAAATTTAGATAAGAGCTTTCATCCGCCTACTGGTATTACATGGAAGGATGGCCGATTTCACGTAAAAATATACGAAAATATCGATCCGACCGCAGCACGATATGAAGTTATTAAAGGTAAAACTATTCCTATCAAATTATTTGCAAAAGGATATGATTATAATCTTTTGGGGTTTATCCCCATGCAAAGACATTTATTTCAATTAGACACCAGTGAATCCCACCCTCAAATATATATCTTAGGCAGTGATGTTACAGGTCGAGATGTATTTTCAAGACTCTTATATGGCTCTCAGATTTCTTTAAGTATTGGTCTTATAGGCATAACTATTACTATGCTCTTAGGATTTCTTGTGGGAGGATTGTCTGGATACTTTGGTGGTAAATTTGATTTTTTCGCCATGCGTTTTGTGGAATTCTTAATGGCCATTCCCGGGCTTTATTTACTTTTAGCATTACGATCAGCTCTCGCACAGCATTTTGAATCTGCACAAATGTATATGATGATCGTAATTATTCTGGCTTTTATAGGTTGGGCGGGGACCGCTCGCATTATAAGGGGTATGTCTCTATCTATTCGGAATAGGCAATTTGTTTATGCGGCAGAATCTATGGGCCAATCCACAATAGTTATTTTGTTCAAACACATCCTCCCAAATCTCACCAGCTACCTCCTCGTAGCGGCAACGTTAAGCATACCGGGGTACATCTTAGGTGAAGCGGCGTTAAGCTTTCTTGGACTCGGAATTCAGGAACCATCCGCATCGTGGGGGCTTATGCTGAAACAAACGCAAGAAGACATGAAAGTATTCATGTTAAATTTTTGGTGGTTATTGACACCCGGTCTGGCCATATTTATTACAGTTATCGCTTTCAATGTACTAGGAGATACCTTACGTGATATTGTCGACCCCAAGATGAAAGTGTGATGGGGTTAATTTTTAAATATATTTTTGATTTCTAATGGAAGAAACTGAGCAAACACTACTTGAAGCGAAAAATCTTGAAATAACGTTTCATGGTCGCAATGAAAAGACGGAGGCTGTTCGTGGCATCTCATTTTCATTAATGGACGGTAAAGTCCTCGCGATAGTCGGTGAAAGCGGCAGCGGTAAAAGCGTGACTGCGCTCTCCCTCACTCGTCTCTTACCTGAACCACCTACCTGTACGGTTAAGGGTGAGGTGGAATTAATGGGGAAAGATCTGCTCACCATTTCTAAAAAAGAAATACGGAAAGTGCGTGGAAAGGAAATTGCATATATTTTCCAGGAACCATCGACTTCACTCAATCCTGTATTTTCAATTGGCTATCAGATTGCTGAAGCGATTAAACTGCATCTCCCCGAAGTAAAAAATATTCAAGCGCGCGTGGTCGAATCTTTACGACGAGTCGGTATTCGCGATCCGGAAAAGCGACACAAAGACTATCCCCATCAATTAAGCGGGGGGATGCAGCAACGAGTGATGATAGCAATGGCCCTCGCATGTGAACCACGCATTCTTGTCGCTGATGAACCCACAACCGCGCTCGATGTCACAATTCAAAAGCAGATCATGGATCTCTTGAAGGAACTAAAAGATAAACTCGGCATGTCTATTATTCTCATCACCCATAATTTCGGGATTATATCTGATTTTGCCGATGATGTAATTGTCATGTTTCGTGGGAAAATCGTTGAATCAGGAACTGTTGATTCCGTATTAAACAACCCTCAACACCCGTATACCAAAGCCCTTCTCGCCTGTATCCCACAAATAGGAAAAGAACAAGACCGCCTCACTACGATCGATTACGCTCAGTTAGACGCATAAGTTCCTTATTAAATATTAACTTTATATGGCTGAAATAGAAAATGGAAAGACGCTGCTTGAAGTCAGCAATCTGAAAGTTCATTTCCCGGTTATGAGCGGAATACTGCGTCGAATGGATAACGCTATCCGTGCCGTGGATGGTGTTAGCTTTAAGGTTGATCGGGGCAGCACCGTAGGGCTTGTCGGAGAAAGTGGGAGTGGAAAAACGACGATTGGTCGTGCAATAGTAAAATTGGCACCAATTACTGAAGGCTCTATATTATATGAAGGTGAAGAAACCACTAAATTGAGTGCGAAATCCTTTTTTTCCTTCCGGAAAAAAATCCAAATGATATTTCAGGATCCGTACAACTCATTAAATCCCCGTCTTACGGTTTATCAAATTATCTCTGAGCCGATGGAAATTCACTTCAACGATTGGGACAAACCGTGTAAAAGGAAACGCGTCGAGGAGTTGCTAGACAAGGTTGGGCTTGAACCTAAGCATATCGACCGTTATCCACACGAATTCAGTGGTGGGCAAAGACAACGTATAGGTATTGCACGTGCCCTTGCCGTTGAACCTGAATTTATTATCTGCGATGAGCCAGTGAGTGCTCTCGATGTCTCGGTACAGGCTCAAATCATCAATCTACTTCAAGATTTGCAAGACGAGTTAGCGCTTACTTACCTTTTCATCGCACATGATCTGGCCGTCGTTGAACATATTAGCGATTATGTGCTCGTTATGACCGAAGGTAAAATCGTCGAACACGCCGACGCAAAAGCTATCTATGAAAATCCTCAGCATGAATACACGAAAAAACTACTATCCGCAGTGCCGAAATTATCCACGCGTTCCGGGTAATAGCGAAATAAAATATTAGCTATTGCGTTCAATCTTCTTTTATACGGGCGATGATAAATCCGCCAATGAGAATCTGAAGCGGGTGATAACACATCAAAGGAAGCAGAACAAGCCCGAGTTCAGGCGCATTCTCTGAACTATTTACAGCGGTAAATATTGAAGTCGCCATAGGTACTCCTGCAGCAAGCGTTTTTTGTGATGCGCAGAAGAAAGCGGTAATAGCGATTGAATGATTGAATTTAAATAGTTTAACCCCACCAAAGGCCAAACTCTTTACGATCAACAATAAGATAACTGAGATGATCATTGCGCTGAAAACGATGGACATTCCCTGCTCTTTCCAGACACCGTTTTTCACTGAACCGCAAAAAGCGACATAAAGCATATAAAAGATCATTCCCATATTGAAGCGGCCGATTCCCTTCTTGTGTGATTGTGCGAGGTTTTTTAAAAAAGGCCGCAGGCTTTGACCTACGATCATAGGCAAAAGAATGAGAATAGCGATTTTTGCTAGAAGTGGGCCCAACGGTATTGACTGTCCAGTGGCACTGAATAAGAGCCAGGCAGACCAGGTTGGAACAATGAAAACACCCAATATATTAGAGAGCGACGTATTAAATATAGCTCCACCCACATTACCACCAGCCAGACTGGAAAATAAGACAGCAGTTGAAATGGTCGTGGGTAGAATGGAGAGAAATAAGATTCCGATACGCAGTTCGGGTTTAATGTATTCCGCAAAAATGGTTACAAGCGCATAAGCCAAAAGCGGAACAATAATAAAATTAAATATTTGAACAAAAAGGTGAAGCTGCCATTCCAGTATGTCGTTTTTTAATTTTTCAGTGGGTAATAAAACCCCTTGGAGAAAAAAAATGGCTAACACTCCAAGCTTCGTTGTGATTTCACTTTTTAACAATCCCCCATGCGCCCCTATTTCCGGAAAAACCCAGGCAGCGCCAATTGAGACAATCAGACCTAATAAGAATCCATTTATGGGTAATTTCATATTAAATAGATATCCCCTCTATAATCTTAATCGAGATTAATAGATGATTTTTTTAGCTCGACTGCTCTTGCCCGTCCTATGCTTTTCTCCGGTTAAATACACGGATGAGTAATGCCCACAATTCTTTTAATTCATCGAAACGTAGAGCCCAGAGTAAACTGAAGTATAACAATATCGCAGTCGGCATAATAATAAATACTCCGATCATTGCCGCCAGCTTAGAATCCGACACTCCAGCATGTACCCCACTCCAGAAAAAAGCGGTTAAGCAACTCATGATAAAACTGGCGATTAATATTTTTATAACAGGTGATGCTATATTACTGAAGTTCAATGTGGGTATTTTTTTCCCTATCATCCAATAGAGGACAAAAGTATGAATGACAGACGCTAAAACATTGGCAATGGCTAAGCCAATAACACCTAGTGGGCCCATAAGTATTAAGCTGAAAAATAAATTGACGGTAAAATTCAAAATCGCCAATCGATAAGGAGTCCGCGTGTCTTTTAGCGCATAAAACCCGCGTGTGGCAAAACCTCCGACTGCGTAAAATGGAAGTGCTAGTGCCAATGTAAAGACAACCGGCATTGTTTGCATAACGTCGGATGACTTAAACATTCCCCACACAAAAAGAAGGTTAAGGATAGGTTCGCGTAGAATAATCAATCCCATTGCAGCTGGTATAGTAACGGCGGCTATCATCCTAACTCCTTGATGAAATACACGGGTGAAGCCCTGTAGATCGTTACGCATGGCAAACTGCGATAGTGACGGGAAAAGTACCGTTGTTACAGCGATAGCAAATACCCCTAAGGGCAGTTCAAGTAAACGATTTGCTAAATAGAGAATGGCAACCGCCGCATCGTCTAACCAGAACGCCAAAAAACGCGTCACGACAATATTAATCTGATAGATTGCCGCTCCAGCGAGTCCAGGTAGATAGAGGGAGACGAGTTCATTCATTCTTTCAGTCCGATTAAGATCAAATGCCGGTTTCCAACCCTTCCGCTTCAGTGATATTGCAGGTAAAATCAGCTGGAAAACACCACCGATAATAACTCCAGCACATAAATAAGCTACTCGCTCAATCGAAGTTTCCGCTAAATAAAACCCGAATACACCGAGGGACATAATCATCGAAAGATTGAGCCAAACAGGTGATAAAGCGGCCAAGGTAAATCGCTTTAATACATTCAAACCAGCATGGAAAATAGCGGCCAAACAGATCAATATGAGGTAGGGCAATAAAACAATTCCTAATTCAACTCC
>Ga0114999_10002554_pt1 | contig 23758 bp, 23 predicted proteins | sample ArcticOcean_MG_C_3_FD_89820 | JGI IMG/M metagenome (GOLD analysis project Ga0114999, IMG submission 89820) | Marine microbial communities from western Arctic Ocean - ArcticOcean_MG_CB8_126 | ecosystem: Environmental > Aquatic > Marine > Oceanic | place: Arctic Ocean: Canada Basin | collected...
GATGTCGATCGATGGAAGTTCACTTCAACAACGTCAGTCTGTGTGATTGCGTCATGTCTGCCATCGATAAGCGCACAATATACACGCCGCTGGCAACCTCGCGATCCGCATCGTCGCGACCGTCCCAATGCGACACGTACTCCCCCGGTGGACGAGTTGCTGCACTCAGGTCACGCACCCGCCGACCACTGATATCGTAGATCGTCAGCTCAACAAGTCCCTGTGAGGCCGTGCTGTAGCGAATCGACGTTTGCGGATTGAAGGGATTCGGGTAGTTACCAAGCAACTGCGTCACCGGTGGACGCGATGAGGTTGCCTCGATCGCGGTGGGTGTGCCCAGGGAAAGAATCCAGCGTCTCAGCACGTTCGTCCCCACAGGATCGATGATACTCGTCGCCACCGGTGGCATACGCTGTTCACCCAGCTCGAGGGTGCGCAGTAGCAGCACAGAATTGTCCGGGATTCCGGGACGCAGAATACGTCGCTCGGCACCCCCTAGATCGTCAACACCCGATTCCGCATCGACGATGCCCATCTGTTCGAGGGGCGTATCGAAGCGCAGATCGATCTCTGTGCGCCGCAGTCCACCTGGCAAGTGACAGTGGGCACAGTTGGCTTGCAGATAGGAGCGGGCCCGCAGGGCGATGGGCGCCGATTCGTCGAGAGGGTCAGTCAACTTGGGAAAGGCTGAAAAATCAGAGCCAATATCCTGCGTGAACAGACCCAGATGATTGAGTGTTGTCAGCTGATGCGCGACAACACCATCGTAGTCGTAGTCCCCATTCAACTGTGATGTGCGTGGCCCCAGCACCTGTCCAACACCAAAGGTGTGACACGTGCCGCAGTCCTCGGGCGCCGGAAACAGATACGCCGTCTGTCGGGATTGATTCGGCTCTGCAGGATCAACGGTCGAGTAACTCTCCGTGCGGCTCGTGAACAGCAGCTGCGCATCCGTCGCCGCAGCATTCCATTGATAGCTGAAGCCTTTCCATTCGAACAAGTCCCCGACTTTCACGAGGAAACGTGTCTCCACGATCTGGCGATCGATGGCACCATCCTCTGCGACAAGGTCCAGATAGAAATTCTTCACGAGCACCGAATTGGCAGGAAACGCCCAATCGCCGTCGCGAGAGAATTCGATCTGACTGTCACCGGGCAATGCGAGAAAGCGGGTCTTGAATGCGCCATCCGACCACAGTTCCGTGTTCACGCCATAGGGAATGATACCAGGAGCGATGATTCTATGGTCAATGTCAGAGTAGAGACCGGATGCAGAGATCGTCGATGGAGCATCCCCATTGACCAAATCGATCAACAGACTCGTGTTGGGCACACGAGTTTCGATGCCCACCGGTGCCTGCGCCCAGACAGAACCGGAGGCGAGAAACAGGCAGAACCAGAGAGCTCGATTGGGACGGAATCGTCTAGTTCGCATAGCGTGTCGAGCCTACGCGTCAATGCTGACATCGTCAAGCACCGAACAGGCGCGGATTGTGCACGCATGCGTTTGTAGACCTCAGGCTGTCCATCGAGCTCTTCCTGCGTCACTTCCTGCAGAGGCAGGTCTCGGTCCATGTACTTCTGCGCCATCTCCAGTGGCGAATCATATGGCGGGCGCGGTCCGGGAAAACCGATCGCGAGAAACAGCGGCCGTTCCGCGTTTTTCATTTGGTGCGGATCCAGTGCGTCGCCATATCACCGACGAAGTTGTCTGGATGTGTGTCGGCCATCGTCATCAGGTCCGCTGAAGAAGCTCGCCAAGATTCGGAAACAAGGGGCGTTGGAAATCTCGACGTATCTGCTTGCCATGAAAGTGAATGTCGATGAAGTCCAGCAACGCCTCGTAGTCACTCTGATGGTGTAAGTGTCCACCTTCCCGGATGGCCCAGCCGATGGCATCGGACGCCCCAAGGAGATCGAAAACGGGACGGGCAGCCTGGGCGCCCAGATACGTCCCCGGTGGATTGGAACCCGGGTCTTCGTAGGCCTCTGTGAGCAGCAGCTTTCGCGGTGCCACCAGGGCATGCAGGAAGTGCTGATCATAGGGTAACTCTGCGTCGCGGTGACGCAGGTCGGCGAAAGCTTTGCCGAACCAGAAAATGTTGCGCGAGCCGAAGAAGCTGTCCACCTGTTCGGAGCCAACACCCTTCCAATGATTGAGGCCCGCGCCGCCGATCCCTGAATCATTCGGATTCACGATGGCAATGCGCTCATCCGTCGCCCCCGCAAGAATCACCGTCTTGCCGCCACGCGAATGACCGGTGATGGCGATCTGATCGGCTCGCGCCGCCTCGATCTGTTCCAGAGCATCCACACAGCGGTGGAAACCCCAGGCCCACGTGGACAAAGAGCCGAACTCCGCATCCGGAAACAGCCGATATAGTCCTGTGTCTCGGTAATTGTCGCGATTGTCCGCCGACGCTTCCGTGCGATCGAAAGAGGCGGCGATACAACCTCGAGCGAGGACCTTCTGAATCACGTGATCGTCGAAATAGCGCCAACAGCCGTCGCCGTCGAGGACGACGGGAAAGGGCCCATCCCCCGGTGGCACCCAAAGGGACAGGGTCAGGGAAAACTCCTGCCCTCCCTCGAAGCGGGTTCGCACTTCGTACGTGAAGTAGCGCACGCCGGGCCATGGTTTGACGCCTGCCACGTTTGAGCGGTGCAGAACGACGGTCTCCACGCCGGATGGTGGCATACCACCGTATTCGTGTGGGACGATTGCCGCCGCCAATTCCTGGCGACGGCGCGGCCAGTCTTCGACGCCGACATTTGTGCCATCGGCGAAGGTCAGAAGGTCAGGAGTTACATCCATCGGCTACAGCGTTGTGCCCGCATCGGACTGAGCCTGTTCGTCTGGCTTGTCCTCTTCCCATTCCAGATGTTCGAAACCTTCGGGTGAACTCGATTGTCGCCACTGTTTGAAGTCTTCCTTGATCTCGTCCGACCAGCCGGAATCCATCTGGAAGGAGTTGTAGACGCCTTCGTGGATCCGCTGAAACTGGAAGATTTCGCGCAATTGCACACGCTCAGCGTTCTCGCAGCACTGCTCGGCCAGATGGGGCGGCACAAAGAGGATTCCCGCCTTCGTGCCCAATACAACGTCACCTGGCATGCAGATGGCGTCGCCAATTCGACACGGCACATTGATACCCGTGAGGGTTACATCACCGATCGCTGTGGGATCGTTGCCGCGGTGATAGGTGACAAGATCCTCCATCTCCATGATCTGCTCGAGATCGCGGACACCACACCAAAGAACCTGACCATTGGCGCCACGTGCGGCGATGGCATTTGTGAGATTGCCACCTGAATAGGTTCCCTGGAAAACCTTGTCGAACATATCGATGACGATGATGTCATCTTTCTCCAGAATCTCGATCACCCACGAATTGAAGAATCCGACGCGACCTTCCTCCTTCTGACCCACCTCCAGAAGCGTGTCGTGCAGATCGGGGCGCTGCGGCACCATGACGCCCGTCACAGCACGGCCGGCGAGGGTTTTGCCCTTGGGGTTGATCATCTGCCACTCACCCTGGAACTGATGCTTGTAACCCTGGCCCCAACAGACACCCCAGGCCTCTTCGATAGCGATCCGCGAGATTCTCGTCAGAATCGTATCGGGAACACGTGGACGACCATTGTCGAATCGGTCACCCTCCCACATAGGGGTGAGTTGGAGAATATCGTCGCGGTTGTCGAAACGCATGAGGATTGTCTTTCCGTGAGTGGGTATGGGCATTGGCCCGAACATGGTGGTCACTGTAAGGGCTGGTGTCAATCCAGCAGAGCACGCCCTGTTGGCCAAGTTTCCTATCGAAGCTCCGTATGTACAAGCCCGTCGGAGACGCCAAACGTGTGCCACAGGCCTTCGCGATGCCCCTGGTTCACTCCGAATGGGATAGCGCGGAAAGCGGTCAGAGCGCAGGTGGGAAGCTTGGCTCACGTCAGCGCATTGGCGACCTAGCCGAGGACCTGCACGGCGGTGATGGCGAGGACCATAACTGTCAGCTGACGACGATGGGTGCCCTTCTCCAGAGCCCGCATGTTCTGCTGCATGAGGTGGTGTTCGAAGACGTTGTGCATGTCCATGACTCTGGCTGAGTGTGGTGGGCGATGGTGTCTGCCTTTCCTACTGCCAGGGGGCCAGGCCTGAAGAGGCGATCGGACATTATACGTACATCCTTGTTTTTGCTTCAGATAGATCATTGCTCATCTATCGAACACTTTGCCGGCTGTATCACGTCGATACAGCCGATTCGTATCGATTGGATACAGAGCCACTCGAGTCGGCCCCGCCGGCGGTCGCATCCACAGGGCGATGGTTCCTATACTTCGCCCCACGGATGGAGTGATGAAGGGCTGAGACCAGGAGACTTGAATGGAATTGCTGAAGGAATTGTGCGAGTGCTCAGGCGTGCCGGGGCGCGAGGAACGTCTGCGGGAGATCGCCCGACGCGAACTGGAGCCGATTACCGATGAATTGACCGTCGATGCTCTGGGCAATCTGATCGCCCGCAAGGCAGCGTCACCACCTAAGGGCAAGAAGGCCAAGGGGCCAGCGCAGAAGCTGATGATCGCCGCCCACATGGACGAGATCGGTTTCGTTGTCTCGCACATCGACGACAAGGGTTGGATTCGACTCGTCCCCCTCGGTGGCCACAACACACGCAACATGGTGGCGCAACGTGTCATCGTCTGTGGAACGAAGCGCGACTTGCCGGGCCTGCTCTATCCCGGTGTGCGCCCACCCCACATTGCCACACCGGCAGATCTGAAGAAGGACCTGCAGATTTCCGACTTCTTCGTCGACCTGTGCCTGCCCGCCGCGACGGTGAAGAAAGAGGTGGAGATTGGTTCCATGGTCGTCATAGACCGGCAGTTTGCCGAGATCGGCGACGGTGTCAGCTGCAAAGCCATCGACAATCGTGTTTCCATGTATGTGATGATCAAGGCCATGCAGGCAGCCAGTAGCTTTGGCTTTGAGACCTACGCCGTGGCGACAACGCAGGAAGAGCTCGGCGTGCGCGGTGCAACGACGAGTGCATTTGATGTATCACCGGATGTAGGCATCGCCCTCGACTCAACACTCGCCGTCGACATTCCCGGTGTACCTGATCATGAGAAGGTGACCGACCTCGGCGGTGGCGCCGCCATCAAGATTCAGGACAGTGGCTCCATCTCCCACCCGGGGCTGGTGGCGTGCTTCAAGGATCTGGCCAAGAAGCGGAAGATCAAACACCAGATGGAGATTCTACCACGAGGCGGAACAGACGCCAGTGGCATTCAGCGCATACGCGGCGGCGTGCCGGTGGTCACTCTGTCGATCCCGACCCGCTACGTGCACACGTCCATCGAACTGGTGCATCGCAAGGATGTGGAGGCAGTGGTGAAATTGCTGACCGCCTTCATCGAGGAAGGTGACAAGGTGGACCTGCAACTGGTCTAGCCAGAGGGATGGTCGGAGCTTGCGCCGCCCCCACGCCAGGTCTTGCCTGTCAGAAAATGCTCAGGCGGCTTTTCCAGGGCGATCGAATAGTCGCGCGTATCCGCCGGTGGATGTCCACCGAGGCCGTAACTGCCTGCGGCAGTGGATTCATGTTGCAGCGGAATGAAGGTGTCGCGGATGCCGTCTGCATCCACGTCGAAGCGATAGAACCCCAGACGCGAATCGGCGTTGGGCCAAGCATCGGGCATCTGCGGCATCGCGATTCCTGCAGCGCGATAGAAGCGGATGCCATCGACGACCTGCTCGGGCCGGCGCACGTGAATGTGGCCACTGAGGACGATCTCCACATTCGCCTTCTTGAAGGCCTCGAAGATTCGACTGCGATGGGGCTCATCAATGGTGAAATACCACTTGTGATACTCTTCTGCTCTGGTCAGATCCCACGTCGGCTCATCCGGCTGATCGAAGAACAGCATGTAGTGCATCGTCATCACGTGATGAACCGTCGGCGGCAGTGACGGCAGGATTCTCTCCAGCCAATTCCACATTCGTTCTTCGTGGGGAAAGCCACTGCCTGCGACGGCGGCGTAGAAACCCGAGAATCGCACGTCTTTGTGCACGAGAGACCAGGGCATTTCGCCGAAGTAGCGACTGAAGTTGTCGAGTTGCGACGACTCCATCATCAGCGCCGGATCGTCCCGTCCTGTCCCCCCCGGGCCCGGGGCCCGCTTATTGCCCGAATCCATGTTACCAGGAATCGCATAGTGCGGATACGGCAACGCATCGAGATGCTCTTTGGCTTCCTCCAATTCAAAATCATGGATGGAACCATCGCGCGTCAGATCGCCGCCGACGAGTAACAAATCGGCATCGCTCATCTGCTGCAGTTGTCGATACGCCGTCTGGCCATTTTCGATGTAACGTGGATTGCAGCGGAAGGAACGATGTGACCCAGGCTGCAGATCACAGGCGTGCAGGAAATACCAACTCATGAACGATTGCCCTCAGCTTGGTAAGTGAGACTCACTCGGCGAATCGATGTGCGTGATCGCGAATCAGATTGTCCTCAGGTTCATAACCAAGGATCTCCATCGCATCCGTCAGATCGAGCCAGGTGATCTGGTGCCCACTGTGATTGCCTGACGTGCCATAGGTGATCAGATACTTCACGGGCCCCTCATAGTCGATGGCTTTTGTGAATAGCTGCAGACTGTCGCGAGGCGTCATCAACGTCGTGCATTGTCGATGATCCTGCGGTTCACTGCCTCCCGTGAAGGTGCCGATGCGGATACTGACGAAGCGGACATCTTCCCGCGCCGACAGATACTTGCCGGCCATCTCAGCCATGCATTTCTGCGCCCCATACCAACTGGCGGGTCGAAAATGCTCCCCAGTCGAATGCAGCGGCGGTGATCGTTGAAATTCATTCATGCCGATCGCCGCATTCGAACTGGCATAGATGATCGTGTGTACACCCGCCGCGCTGGCCGCCTCGAATAGCTGCATCGCCACGCCAATGTCGGTCACATCAGCGAGAGGTTTGTGCGGGATGTAGGCGAGATGCACCAAAACGTCCTGGCCTTCACACAACCTGGTTACCAAATCGCGATCGGCGATATCACCAACCTCGGCGCGCGATGTGCTGCCTTCAATGGGCCGATGGTCGGTGAGCGTCAGCTCATAGCACCCAGCCTGCTCCCAGCCTTTCCACAAATTGGTGCCAACAGATCCTGCCGCGCCTGTTACGAGAACTCTTTTTTTTGTTGTCATAACGTTAGCGTGACATCCGTTTCTTGACTTCCAGTACGTGTTTCCCTTCGGGATTGCGCTTCAAATACGCCGCGTACGCTTCAGGTGTATCCGCCTTGCGTGCCTGTTTGTATTCAAGCGACTCCAAGGCAACGCGGGCACGATCTGCAATGGGACCCTCAGGGTACTCCTGCAGAAAACTCTCGAAGGCGGCGACATCGCCGCTGATCTGAACCTTCGTCAATCTAAGGGGGGCGATCTGCTCGCGTGCCTGGTCAGCAAAACGGCTCTCGGGAAACTCCTTCAGGAAGTCCTCTATGGCCTCCAAAGTTTTCCCCTTCTGTGCTTGTGCCCACTGCAAAAGCTCAATCGCCCTGCCCGCATCCTCGGCGTTCTTGCCATCCGGGAAGCGCACAAGAAATGCCCGGAAGGCGTCCAGGGTGTTGTCCATTCGAGTTTGCTTGTAGAGCAGCGTCTCCTGCCCCTCTCGAGCTGCCCGCGCGAACTTTCCATCTGGATAGAGCTCCAGATAGTGCGCATAACTTTCGTCCGTGTTCTTGCCCTTCGCACTCTGCCAGTCGCTGCCCTCGTTGTCACAGGCTACGACAAAGATCATCAGTAGTAATAGTGGCCAGGTTCGGAATCTGAGAATCGCCTTTGTATCCATGGTTCGGCTCCTTGGCTTGTATCGCTTGCTTTTTGCGAACCGGGTGACGATCGCCAATCCCGGATGACCGCTTCAGACGAAGGAATCGTCCGCATCTCCGCGTACGATGGTCAGTTGTCCCTCCTCCTCCAACTGCCGCACCGTTTGCACGATACGCAGTTGCACTTCTTCCACTTCGCTCAGACGCATAGGACCGAGGAAGTTCAGTTCCTCAATGATAAAGTTGCGCACACGCTCGGACATGTTGCCGAGAACCTTTTCGGCCAACTCGGGTCGGGCCGCCTTCAGTGCGATGACGAGATCTTTCTGATCACATTTCCTCAACAGCACTTGGATCTCACGGTCAGTGAGTTTGACGAGGTCGTTGAAGACAAACATCAGATTGCGGACCGCTTCGCTCACCTCGGGGTCTTGGGCATCGATCTGATCGAGGACATTCTGCTCGACACTCGAGCCGCTCATATTGAGCATGTCGCCCAGAACCTTCGGCCCACCCACATCCTGGGCGCCACCGATCATGTCTCGCAGACTCGCTTCGAGAGACTGCTCAATCTCTTTCACAACTGCCGGTATGATATTCTCCATTGTGGCAATACGGTAGGCGACATCGGCCTGCATTCGTTGCGGTAGTTGTGTCAGAATGCCTGAAGCCTGACCGGGATTCAGCTGCGACAAAATCAGGGCGATTGTCTGCGGATGCTCTTGACTGATAATGGGTGCGATCTGCTCTGGCGAAACACTCTTGAGGATGTAGAAACCAGAAGAGACGCGATGAGAGACACGATCGAGAATCTGCTGCGCACGCTTGGGGCCCACAGCACGCTCGAGCGCTCCCCGAGCGACGTCCAGTCCGCCCCGATTGAACCACTCGCCGGCGAGCAGGTGCTGCTCGAATTCGCGCAGGACCTGATCCTGCGTCTCCACACTCACCGATCGCAGATTCGCGATGGCGTGCACCGTCTCCTCGATGTCATCGTCGGAAAGAAACTTCATGATCTCCCCGCCCACCTGATGTCCGAGTGCAACGAAGAGGACGCCAAGTTTCTGCCTGGCCGGTAACTCGAAGGCAACCGCATCGCAGAACTCAGCCTCCTCCGGTGGTGGGTCGTCCGCGGTCTCCGGCGCTCCACGCCCAAAAACCTTGCCGAATCCCGAAATGATCCGTCCGCCGAGGGTCGACTCTTGTTCGTAGTGAATGGGCGGTGGATTGTACATTTCGGGCTCGTCATGTACAGCACCAACTTCTCCCATAATTAGCGTACTGATGAGAGCCGCCGCGTCCTCTCGTGCAGTCAGCACGACGAGGCGGACGCGTTTCAGCGTCTCCTCATAGGGCGAACGGACCTCCGCCTGTTGAAACTTGGCCAGCATCTGTTTGGGAACGGATGGCGGCATTTGCTGTGCAGCGGGTTCCGGGTACGCCGTCTGTGACTCTGTGGACGGTTCCTCGGCAGGATCGTCACTGACCGCCGTCTCAACCGCCGGTTCCCAGCCACGCTGCCTCGGCGTCAGAGATGCCGCCATCGCACGGACATCGACGTCACCGGGTATAGCCCACGGCTCGACGGCCGGCGCCTGGGGAAGGCGGTGTCGGTATCCGAGTAATTTTTCCTCCCGGGGTGCCCTACTTGAGCTGGGATCTGCCAATTCGGTGACTCGCACACCAACGTACTGATTGACCGTGACGATCTGCCCCCGCCCGAGCCGACGGTCGAGCAACCACACGTCAACGGGTTCGCCCACGAGCTTGTCTAACTCAAGCGTCGAACCCTGTTGCAGCGACAGATGATCATCGAGTGTGACACTCGTTCGGCCCAACTCGGCGCCGACGGTGACGCAAATGCCTTCGTCTTCCTCTGGATCTCCCATGCTGCCAGGCGCGAAATTCTCCTCGTCTTCAGACGGAATCTGTCCGGCGATTTTCACCATCATGTTATTATGAGGGCCGACGAAAGGGCCGCCGAGATATTTGGCTCGTTCACCGGCGTAGACCACCATCGGATCCGACGGCCGAGTGGTGAAGGTGAGTACGTCTCCAAGCCTCAGATCCTCGATCGCTGCCAGTGGAAACTGATTGCGTCCCACCTCTGCGACGATGGGCACCGGTGTCTTGGCGAGGCGCAGGCGATTCGCCAAAGCCCTGTCGTCGGCGTCTGACGTATCCTCGCGCGCCCAGGATTGTTGTCCGAGGAGGGGCAGCAGGGATTCGAGTGTAGAGAATGGATAGCACAGCGTGACGAGCCCCGAGGCGTTGGTCGAATTGACCTCGAAGGCCAGCAGAAGCACGATTTCAGTCGCCGCGGTAATCTGCATGAACTCGGGATTGGTCTCGCAATCGATGTCGTAGATCACCGCCGGCACGATCGGCCGCCATGTCGCCTCAAGATCTTCAACGACTCGCTTGACGATCTTGGCGAGGACGCCCAACTCAATTTGAGACATTTGCCTGGCGTCGACACCTTGCGATGAGCCCTTGCCACCGAAGATGCGGTCAATGAAGGCGAAGGTGATCGGCATGGCGAAGTCGATGATCGCCCGCCCTTTCGTTGGCGCCAGTGAGAACTCATACGAGCTGGAAGGATTCGACAAGGACATTATGAATTCGCCATACGTCGTCTGATCGACAAATGCCGTATCGACATCGACGACGGCCCGCATGGCACCGGAAAAGGTCGAGCTCAGCAGGCGTGCAAAATTGTCGTGCAGATTCTCGATGGTGCGCAGCTGCGTCTTGTTGACACGCGCCGGATGTATAAAATCGTAGCGGTTGACGACGGGCTGACCAACGCTGGCCGCGGCGCTGTCCAGAGCTGCCTGCTCTTCACGGGTCAGGATATCAGCCATCAGAGGTCCACTCGCATGCGAGTGAGACGAACCGTCATCCGATCGCCGGTGACGACGATCTCGCCATCGGCAAAGGGCCGCCCATTGATGATCACGTCCATGGTCTGTCCAGCGAGCTTGTCGAGAGGGATGAGATCGCCCGCCGTCATGGACCGTGCTTGGTCCGCGGACAGCACCTTGCGTCCCAATTCGACACACAAATCGAGATCCACATTGCCAATCTGCTTCAGCCGATGTTTTTCCACTTGGCCATTACTCATTGTCAGCCTATTTCGAGTCCAGATCGATGACCTCAAGGACCTGCACACCAAATTTCTGGTCGATCGTCATCACTTCTCCACGGGCAAACAGTGTCCCATTCATAAGAATGTTGACGGGTTCGCCCACGAGCTTGTCGAGCTCGATCACCGATTGCTCTGTGTAGGTAAGGGCGTCGTCCAGGGAGATCTTCGCCCTGCCCAACTCGACGGACATCGTCAGACCGATCTGTGTCGGTCGCGTGTCACAGTGAGCCGGAGCGGGTTTCTGTTCAGCCTTGTATGTCACCATCTGTCCCTTAGCAATGGGTAGTGGTCGAGCGACTACGGGTCAGCGTCGACCACGCAATTTCGACAACAGTCTCAGGATTTCGATGTACAACCACACGAGGGTGACGACGAGGCCAAAGGCGGCAAACCACTCCATGTATTTCGGCGCCTGGGCCTCGACGGCATTCTCGATGAAGTCGAAATCAAGGACGAGATTGAGGGCGGCGATGATGACGACGAAGAGACTGAAGCCGATGCCCAGTAGCCCACTCTCGTGAATGAAAGGCATATGGATACCAAAGAATCCCAGCAGCATCGTCCCCATATAAACGAAGAAGATGCCCCCCGTCGCGGCGGCGACACCCAACTTGAAGTTCTCCGTCGCCTTGATGAGTCGTGACGTGTAGGCGAAGAGCAGGGCAAACATGGTGCCGAAGGTCAGAGTCGTCGCCTGGATCACAATTCCCGGATAGCGCGCTTCAAAGGTCGATGACAGACCACCCAGGAACAGGCCCTGGCAGAGAGCATAGAGAGGTGCCGTAAAGGCAGCCCAGGTCTTTTTAAAGGACGTGATCAAACCGATCACCAGACCACCGATGGCACCACCGATCATCCACGGGAACACCAGTGCCTGGTCTTCGAAATCGAAATACATATTCCACGTCCACGACGCGGCCACCAAAACACCCAGCAGTAGAAACAGCGTCTTGTTGACGGTGCCCTGAAGGGTCATGGAATCGGCACCAGCCGGAGCCAGGTCGCGGAAAGTTTTTTCCCCAAGGATGGGGTTCGCAGAGCGCATCATTTGTTTGGGACTCCCTGTGCGGCGTGTGTGTTCTTGCTTGCTGAAGAGAATTTTAGGGTGATGAGCTAGAGTCGGCCAAATTCGATGGGGGATGCAAGACAAGAAATGCCCGGTGCACAGCCTTGTCGCCATGGCGATCGTCCGCCTCAGCGAGATCCTTCTCGCTGTATCCTGAGCTGACCTGTGTGACCGTCACCGACTGAGATTCCTCACTCACACAGTACTGCAAACGCCAGGTGCGATAGGCGATGACATAGTCACCATCTGCCTGCTGTTGGATCCGCTTTCGCTCACCATCGGTGGGATCCGTCATCAGCTGCACACTGGCGAAATTCACACAGTCCAGCTTGCCGTGCTCCCCAATCCAGGCAGCCCTGTGTGCGGCGGTGGGTGCGAACTCAACGTCGTAGCGCTGTGTAACGGCGTGGTCGAGCCACCCCGCCTGCGCCTCGGGAAACGCATCGGCATAGGGGACATAGGGTTTCAGATCCCACACGGGTGTCTGATCGAGCAGATCGTGGCCTGCGACGGTCAGCTGCAGTCCATCGATCGACAGCAGACGAACGCAGCTGAGTCCAATGCGATTCGGACGGTGAGGAGAGCGGGTGGCGAAGACGCCCCGACGGGGTTCGCCCTCACGCGGCGGCTGCACCCGAGGATGCCAGGTCTCATTCAGGTGAAACTCGAAGACGACCCAGATCCGTTCGAATCCGGCCAGACCATCCAGCGCTTCGTCGAAATCGTGGCCTTCGTGCAGATGGATGATCGCCTGGCTCTCGGGCATCAACACGCCTTGCCTGGGCGCTTCATAGCGATACCTCTGGGGGCAGGAAACCCAGCCGATCGCTTCATGTGTGCTCAGCGTCGCATCTCAGGTAGCAGCGGGTTGGATCGCGGCGGGCAGTGCTGGCACGTATTCGTAGTCGGGCTCTGTCTCCTGCCGCTTCATGATCGTCAGGATCTCGCGCCAAGTGTCCCACAGACCGCGATTGGACTCGGGTAGGTCATGCCGAATCGTCCGGTGCAACTTGCCAAGATTGTAGCACGGTACGGCCGCATACATGTGGTGTTCGATGTGATAGTTCATGTGCCAGTAAAGAAACTGCGTCAAAGGACTTAGCAGAACCGTGCGTGTGCACAGACGAAAGTCGGACACATCGTCCTGAAGCCCCGTGTGTTGCGTGTGATTGCAGAGGAATCGCAACCAGCCGCCATAGAACGAGCCAAAGGTCGTTAACACAGGCACGAGCCAGAGCCCCAGATAGAGGCTGCCTGCGATGATCACGAGGTGTCCTATCAGCAGGATCCGCGCCCAGTTCGCCAACACACGACGTCGATCGGGCGCGTCCTCGGGAAACAGGTGCAGCTCCCATTCCCCCTCAACTCGCCCAAGCGCATGCAGAACCGTCTTGCGCAGCGTCGCGTAGAAGACCCATGGATCGAAGACGGTAACCCGCAGGAAATCAGCGAGGCTCAGCCGGCGCGGTAGGGTAACCTCGAGATCATCGGGCGCATGCAGGGTGTATTTGTGATGCTCGGCGTGACTCGCCCAGAACATGTGATGATGGCGCCAGACAAAGAAACAGAAGACCCGCGTAAAGAATCGATTGAGCCATCGCGAGCGGAACACGGTACCGTGTGTCAGTTCGTGTGTCGCATTGAAGAGGAAGACATACACCGTTCCATGCAGAAAAAGCGCTGGCAGTAGCAACTCGAGCCGGTCTTGCACCCGCCAGGCGATCGTTGCTGTGGCGGCAATCAGACTCAGGTGGCCAAGGATCTGCAGGAACGCCATGAGATCGCTGCACTGGTTGAGTTCTCGCAGTTGTTCGCGCGGGATTGGCGTGCGATACCAGTTGATCGTGCGCGACGCCTTGTCGTTGGCAGCTTCCATAATATCAGTCGAGACCAAACCAATGCTTGAGGGTTCCCCATCCACTCGGGGAGATCGCCATATCCGTCGGCGGCATCGCGAAACAGTAGAAGAGCCCGTCACCACCGGTGCCACGCGAGGCGTGGGCGGACTCCCGGGAGGTCGAGTCGGCACCACCGCCGGTTCGATCGTGGTGCGCCCATTGAGCTGATCCGGATCCGCGACGGGTCCAGTTGGCGCATTTCAGATCAGCATCGGTGAAGGCCGTGCCGTTTGCATGAGATCCGGTGAGGATATCATGACGATTGGGACGGTCCCCTCGACCATGGATGATCTGCCCCATCTCATTGAGGGCCGTGCGTGTCGCACGCAGATACGCACGCCAGCCTTCCGAGCCGTGACCCGCCGCCTGCGCCAGACTCGTGTGCCGCGAGGCCACACACGTGAAGACGATACTCATAGCACAGAACTCATGACAAAGATTCGTGCTCGATCCTTAAGACGCATTGCGTTCCTCTACGAGATAAGACACCGATGGCCCACGTTGGTATCAGCGCCCAGGGGGTCGGCTCGGGCTCTATCTAACGACGGCTTGTTATCTGCTGCTTGTGGTGCTGTGGTAGCGCCGCGACTACCTAGGGCAAATTTTTACGGAAGAAGCCAAGCCAGTTTCCGTGCATCACGCGCTGCACATCCTCATCGCTGAAGCCGCGATCGGCGAGCATGGGCCCGATCTTCTGCAGATCAGCGATCGTATTCAGATCGTGTGGTGTCTGCTCATTGCCATAACCCCCATCGAGATCTGAGCCAACACCGATGTGCTCGGTGTTACCCGCCAGGTCGCAGATGTGGACCATGTGATCGATGAGCGCATCGAGCCCCACCACCTCTGGCAGCGTTTCACCGCGGATCCATCCGGTATACAGCATCCACGCATCGAGGGCACCGCCGATGACACCACCGCGGGCGATGATCGCTTTGATCTGATCGTCGTCGAACTGACGTGGATCTGGCACGAGCGCGCGGCAGTTGCTGTGACTCGCCAGCACGGGGCCATCGAAAATGTCTAGGACCTCCCAGAAAGCGATGTCTGCCAAGTGTGTGAGGTCGACGATCATGCCTGCCTTTTGCATCGCCGCCAGCAGCGGCCGACCCCGATCGGTGAGACCACCGACCATATCATGACCGTGGGCATAGGCACTGAAGCCGTAGTGTGACAACCCCACGGCTCGCAGCCCATCATCCCACCACGAGGCGACATTCTCTGGATCGATGATCGGATCGGCACCTTCCATGCTGAGGATGTAGCCAATCGGCGTGGCAGCACTATCGGCTTCCCACTGTTGCAGATGAGCGTCGAGACCGGCGCCATCCTGTATCTGCCGCATGAACCCCTCCGCCTCCAGGGCGTGATAGTAGGCCAACTGCCCCTGCGCATTGGCGTAGGCAATCTTCTGGTTCGCTGCACCCGTCGCCGGAGATCCGGGCCAGGCGACGCGGCAGATCACCGTCGCCACGGACACAGCGATCTCGCCTTTGCGCATCTCGGGCAGGGTCGTGGTGCCACGGGCACGTCCCTTTTGCTCCATCCCCTCTTCTTGCTTGCGTAGTTCGAGCACATCCAGTTCCAGATCGCGATCCCAGTTGAGGGCGTTCATGGATAGATCGAGGTGTGCGTCGACGAGAAGCATGGCGATTCCTTTACATGAAGCGCAGCAGACCAAAATCGTCTGGCGCGTGGGCGTTCCCGTAGGTACGCACCCATTGGCTGAATTCGGCACCCCGATAGGTGCGGACGAAATTGAATCCCCAGAGTGTTCCGGGCTGTGGCGCGGGCAATTCGGGATTGGCGAAGCGCAAGGCGATCTCCACTGACCAGCGATCCTCGCCCACGTGACTGCTCCACTGTATGTCTGCATCCCAGTCGATGTCGCGGCTCTCGAGGCCGCCCTCATGCCAGGCGTCGGATTTCATGCCGTCGGGGTTTACACCGAGATGGATGTAGCTGCGGTGATCGAGGTTGGCGTCAAGGAAAACCTCGATCACATCCTCCTGCCAGATGACCATATCCTCGCCGGTGCTCGATCGAACCAGCTTGGCCGTCTCTTCATCGAAGCCGACAAAGCCGAGGTAGAATCGTTCGTCGTCGTGTCCGAGATAGAGCTCCGTGTCCACCTCAGAGGGCACCGCCGCTTGATGACTGGAAACGAATTGGTAGAAGGCATCCGCCCTGATCGCCGCTTGCCAGCTGACTTCGTCGACACGGCCATCGATGACGGGGGCCGAGGTCAGACGCGGCACATCCAGAAGCATTCCGTGTTCGCGCAATCGCTGTAACCCACCGTCGATGTCGCCGCGGTCCAACGACAGGCGCGCCAAACGATAGTTGGCGCGTTTGCTCTTGGGCACACGCTGAAGAACCTCGCGGTAAGCTGAATCGGCCTGCTCTTCCTGCGCCTGCAACTGAAACGTCCTGGCCGCATCGAGACTCTCCCCAACGAGCTCTTCTGCGCGGATCGCCGCTTCGCCGCGTACGCCGCGGTGCGGGTCATCGAGCAATTGCGCCGCGCGCTGACGTACAGGTTCGAGTGCATCAGCCGGGAGTTTGCTCGCCATCAGGCGCAGCGCGTGCAGCGAATGGTGGCGCACATCGCCGTCGCTGTCGTACGTGCCGATGTCCAGCAGGGCCTCCGACAGATGAACAAGCCGATAGTAGCCGGCAGCGATGGCGACGGCACAACGAACGGCCGGATCGGGGTCCGATTGCAGCAAACTGGTCAGCGTCTCTGGGATGCGCGGATCGGGCACGCGGGAAACCAGACCGGCCAGAGCGTGGGCGAGGCGTGGCCTCGACGCCGCTCGATCGGGATCTGCCAGGGCCTCCACCATAGGCCCCACGGCACGATCCTTGGCCAGCAGGAGTTCGAGCATCGCTGCTTCGCCGGCGGCGTCCTCGCGCGCCAGATCATCGATGACATCGTCCATGGATGGACCGCAGCTGACAAGAGACAGGGCCAGCAACAGGACGAGCACGGCTAGCTCAATACGTCGCACGGCCACCGCTGATATCCAGACACGCACCGGTGGTGAAAGTCGACTCGTCCGACACGAGAAAGAGGATCATCGCCGCAACCTCCTCAGGCCGTCCGAGTCTGCCTAAGGGAATCTTGGACGTGAGAAACTCGACTCGCTCCGCTTCCATGCCATCGAGAAGAGGCGAATCAATCAGCGCCGGTGCGACGCAATTAACGCGGATTCCGTGCTCGAGCATCTCCTTTGCCAGGGTCTTGGTAAAACCAATGACACCTGCTTTGGAGACCGAGTAGGGCGCCATGTTGGCATTGCCCTCTTTGCCCGAGATCGAGGCCATCGAGGCAATGACACCCGACTTCTGTGGAATCATGTAGCGCACGGCGGCGCGGGAACAGAGGAATGTGCCCTTCAGGTTGATATCGAGGACACGGTCCCAGTCCGAAACCTGTAGATCGTGGACAGGTGTATCACTGCCGACGATACCTGCATTGTTGATGAGGATATCGAGACGGCCCAGCTGCTCGACGACCTGGGCGAAGGCGCGATCAACGTCGTTTTCGCTCGAGACGTCAGCGGCAATGGCGAGGGTCTCTTGCCCCATCTGAGCCGCTGCGGCCTGGGCGGCGGGACCATCGATGTCGATGATCGCCACGCGTGCGCCTTCTGACGCCAGACGCTGAGCGATGGCGCGACCAATGCCTTGGGCGGCGCCGGTAACGATCGCGACGCGATCTTTGGGTGGTTGTGGATCCATGACCAGCAGTCTCCAGTGGGATGCCAGGTTGAAAGCCCGGTAGAATGGTCAGCGATCGGGAGTATGGGTCGGATCTCGCGGCACCGCAAGAAGCTGACCGGGGCCGCGAGAATTGTCCAGAGATCAGCCCGGCGTCGTCGCCACACTTCCGTTCCGTCTCGACGTCGGCTGTCGAATTAACCAGACGCCTCGACGGGGCGCTTCAGCCCGAGGCAGGTGACCATCCTTAGAAGGGTCAAAACTGGGCGTCCGCGCTCCAGAGAGGGCCTTGTACAGACTCTCCCGCGATACACCTGTGTCTCGTGCGACTTGAGCCATGCCCTTGGCACGTGAAATATTCGCCTAGTGCAGCGGCGCTGAAGGTGGCATCACCATCGGCCTCGGCGAAGATCGCCTGCAGATACGCGGCGATCTCTTCGGCGGTTCTGAGGTGGTCTGCAACATCATAGGGTGTCGTTACGATCTTGTTCATCTGTCTTCAACCACTCTCCAAATGGCGCAGTCTTGCGCAGACGAAACATGTTCAATGCAGCCAGCTGGCTTTAGAATACCAACTGCGTGATGCATGGACGGATATGCGTATGGGGAAGCCATACCGACGAAACGCAAAGCACAGGCCCCCCATCTCCAGCCGAGTCTCTGTTTTTTGATAGCTCGACTGACACGAATTTTTCGCAGTCAGGTGTTCGCATCGACGCACTCGGCGTATCCGTGTGGCTGCCCACCCGGAGCCGATTCACCCGTAGATGATGATCAACTATTGGGCGACGGTCTTGATGGATGCCTCTGTCAGAGACGACATTCTAGCGTGCTCAATGAAGCCCACTCGATACGGAAATACGCCATGCATCTGATCCGGTCTCTGATATTCTCTGTCCTGTTACTCTCTGTGCTGCTGCCTCAGGTAATCGCTGCCGATGAGCCCCAGGAAGACGACCGTCTCGCGTGGTTCCGCGACGCGCGTCTCGGCATCTTCATCCACTGGGGTATCTATGCAGTGGAGGGCATTGACGAGTCATGGTCCTTTTTCAATGGCTACGTCAGCTACGATGACTACATGGCGCAGTTGGATGGCTTCACGGCTGACGAATACAATCCGAAGGATTGGGCGAAGCTGATCGAGCGCTCGGGGGCTCGTTATGCCGTGCTGACGACGAAACATCACGATGGCGTGGCGCTGTGGGATACGGATCAAAACGAGCTATCCGTGGTGAAGGCGACGCCGGCTGGCCGGGATCTGGTAAAACCCTTCGTACGCGAATTGCGCAAGCGTGACCTGGGCGTGGGGCTCTATTACTCGCACCTCGATTGGTCGCATCCCGATTATCCGATCCACACGCGCACGGAACGACGCTACGAGGTCGATCCCGAACGCTGGCAGCGCTTTCTCGACTTTCGCGAAGGCCAGCTGCGCGAACTGACAACGCAGTTCGAGCCGGATCTGCTCTGGTTCGACGGCGACTGGGAGGTCGGTGGCGCCGACGTGTGGCAGTCCGCCGCTCTGCGCGACAGTCTGCTCATGTGGCAACCGGATGTGATCCTCAACTCTCGCATCAATGGCCACGGCGACTACGCCACACCGGAGCAGGGCTTGCCTGTGACCCCACCCGAGGGTGCGTGGGAACTGTGCATGACGATGAATGATTCGTGGGGGTTTCAGGACAACGACCACAACTACAAGACACCCTACCAGATCATCCGCATCTTCGCCGATGTGCTGGCGGGCGGCGGCAACCTGCTGCTCGATATTGGTCCGCGGGCAGATGGCACGATTCCAGACGAACAGGTAGCGATCCTCGAAGAGCTTGGTCGCTGGACCGCCGCCCACAGTGAAGCGATCTACGGCACCACGGCCGGGATTCCGGCGGGTCACTTCTATGGCCCCACAACGTTGTCTACAGATCAGCAGACACTGTACCTGTTCCTGCCGCATCAACCGAGTGGCCCCATTGTGATCAAGGGGCTGAAGAATGCGATCCATCGCATTCGCATCGTCGGCAATGGTACCAAACTGCCGCATCAGATTCTCGGCAAGGCGTATTGGAGCCAGGTGCCGGGTATCGTCTACATTGAGGTGCCCGCAACCGAAGTGGATCCGACGATGACGGTCATCGCTCTGCAGTTGAAGGGTCCTGTCGATTTACATCGCGACTAGGCCTTTGAATCATGGCGTGTCGCCGACGTGCGGCGGTCTCTTGTTTAATGATCGTCCACTTTTCCGTTCCTGAGCCTGGATCAATCCCATGAATGTGCCCGCCGAAGATGCCCTTCGTGTGCCCGTCGAGTCCCTTCGTTCTTTTCTGATCGAATTGTTCGCCAAGGTGCCGATCAGCGATGCCCACGCCGAACTGGTTGCAGACCTGCTCATCGACACGGACCTGCGGGGCGTCGTATCCCACGGGGTCATGCAGGTGGAGCGCTACGTGCGCGGCTGGCGGGAGGGTACGTGCAATCGAACGCCGGAAATCGAGATCCTCAAGGAAGGTCCGGCGACGGCAGCACTGCATGGAGACGGCGGGCTCGGCTACATCGTCGCCACGCGCGCTATGGAGATGGCCATCGAGCGTGCAGAAGCGATCGGCGTCGGCATCGTCACCACGACTTATCACGACCACATCGGCAGTGCCGGCAAATATGTGCGCATGGCGCTTCGACGCGGGTTGATCGGTGTCGGCCTGTCTGGTCGAAATGCGGCGCCCTCGTACAGCAAAGACTCGACGATTACCGGGTCCATCCAGGGGAGCCCGCCCTTTTGCGTCGGGATGCCTTCGGGGCCTGACCAGCCGCCCTTTCTGCTCGACATGGCAACGGCACTGTCGTGGGATGAGGAGATGTTCGCGAAGATGCCGGAAGCCTACCTCAAGTCGATCGGCATCTCCCATGTCGCCAACATCCTCTCCGGTACGTTGGGCGGACAGATGCAGTCGCGCTTCGATCGTGATAAGATCGAGTTCGCCGGTGCCAACCAGTCCGGCTTCTTCATGGCTCTGCAGATTGATCGCTTCGTCGATCCGGCAGCATTCCTCGGCGATATGGATCATCTCATGTCTGCGGTGGGTCAGATGCAGCCGCTGCCCGGTTTTGACCGGGCCGAGCTACCCGGAGGGCCAGAGTGGCGACGGGAGAAGGCTTTTCGAGAGGACGGGATTGGGCTCCATCCGGAGGCGCAGGAACAGTTGGAGGGACTGGCGAAGGAATTTGGGGTGGAGATTCCCTGGTAGCCCCCGGTTGAAGCAATCCGCCCAATCACCCACATTTGCCGTCCCAGACCGGAGGAGTGAGACGTCCCCTCCCCGGTAGCATTCGTCTCGGGCGTCAGACTGCGAACCCATCTTGAGCTCCCCTGTCACACTCGCCGTCGTCGGTGCCGGTGGCCGTGGTAGCGGCTACGCCCGCTTTGCCGCAGAGCTACCTGACCGCGCCAAGGTCGTTGCCGTCGCTGAGCCACGCGCCGTGTATCGTCAGCGCCTCGCCGACACACATCATATTTCCGCAGACCAGGTCTACACCGACTGGCGCGACCTGGCAGCAGCGCCAAAGAGGGCGGACGCCGTCCTCATCTGCACACAGGACGCAATGCACGTGGAGCCGGCGATCGCCTTCGCCGAAGCGGGCTACCACATCCTGCTGGAAAAGCCGATGGCCCCTGACGCGGCGGGGTGCCGACAGATCGTCGAGGCGATCGAGAAAGCGGGCGTCATGTTCGCCGTCGCCCATGTCTCGCGCTATACGACGTTCAGTCAGCGCGTGAAATCGATGCTCAGTGACGGCGTCATTGGCGATCTCGTGTCCCTGCAGCGCCTCGAGCCGGTCGGCTACTGGCATCAGGCGCACTCCTTTGTCCGCGGCAACTGGCGCAACGAAACCGAGTCATCCTTCATGCTGTTGGCCAAGTCCTGTCACGACATCGACTGGATCCGCTACATGATGGGTGTGAACTGCGAAGCCGTGTCGTCCTTCGGCTCGCTGCGACACTTTCGACCATCCGAAGCACCGGCAGGTGCCACCGAACGCTGTCTGGACTGTCCCGTCGAGGCGGAGTGCCCGTATTCAGCAAAGAAGATCTACCTCGGACGGCTCGAGCAGGGCCACACGGGGTGGCCCGTCGATGTGCTCACACCGAATCCCACGGTCGAGTCTGTGATGAGTGCCCTGCGCGATGGCCCTTACGGCCGTTGCGTCTACGCCTGCGACAATGATGTCGTCGATCACCAGGTCGTGAACATGCGCTTCGCCAACGACACGACGGCGGCCTTCACGATGACCGCCTTCAACGAGGCCGCCGGACGACGCACGAACATCTTTGGTACGCGCGGACACATCTACGGCGACGGCCAGCATATCCACCACTTTGATTTTCTGACAGACAAGACACAAACCATTGATACCGCCACCGGCGATGCGTCGATTCTCGGTGGTCACGGTGGCGGGGACGGCGGTCTGATGGATGGTTTTGTCCGTGCCGTCGCCACCGGTGATGCGTCATCGATCCTTTCTGGTGCGAGAGAAACCCTCGAATCACACCTGATGGTCTTCGCCGCCGAAACTGCGCGGCGTGAAGACCGAGTGGTTCCTGTCAGCGTCGATCGATAGCCGAATCAGCGAATAGCCAGATGACGAATACGGCGAGCACAGAGTCCACGCCTGCTTCCAGCGCAGATGACGGTCGCATACGCGTCCTGTTTGTGCTGTCTCTGGCGGAGCTTTTGGGCATGGCCCTGTGGTTCTCGGCGACGGCGGTGATTCCGGCCCTCACGCAGGAGTGGAATCTGACCGACGCCGGGCGCTCGTGGCTGACCATGTCCGTGCAGATCGGCTTTGTCGTGGGCACACTGCTCAGCGCGCTGGCCAATCTGCCCGACGTGGTGAACTCGCGGCGCTTGTTCACAATCTGTGCCCTGCTCGGCGCGTTCTGCAATGCCGCCATCGGCTGGTGGGTGGACGCGATTGGACCGGCGATCGTGCTGCGCTTCCTGACAGGTGTGTGTCTGGCCGGCGTCTATCCACCCGGCATGAAGATCATGGCCACTTGGTTCCGCAAGGGCCGCGGCATGGCGATCGGCATGCTCGTCGGTGCTCTCACGATTGGCTCCGCCTCACCCCATTTGCTGCACGCTCTCGGCGGCAGTACCGACTGGCGCCAATTGATGCTGCTCGCCTCGGCGTCCGCTGTGGCGGCAGCGATTCTTTGCGCCGTATTCGTCAGCGATGGTCCCTATGCGACGGGCGGTGCCCGCTTTGACTGGCGTGCCGCTGGCCGCGCCTTTGGTGACCGCGCGGTGCGCCTCGCCAACTTCGGCTATCTCGGCCACCAATGGGAACTCTACGCCATGTGGACGTGGATCCCCCTTTTTCTGCATGCGAGCATCATGCAAAGCAATCCGGAGCTCGCGCCGTGGACCGGGGTCGCAGCTTTCAGTGTCATCGCCATCGGTGGCATCGGTTGTGTCGTGGCCGGTGTCATCGCCGACCGCGTGGGGCGCACACGGGTCACCATCGTCTCCATGGCCGTCAGTGGAACCTGCTGTCTTTTGGCCGGACCCTTGTTTGGCGGGCATCCAGTCCTGCTGTTGGCCCTGTGTTTGATCTGGGGCTGCGCCATCATCGCAGATTCGGCGCAATTCTCGGCAAGCATCACGGAGCTGTGCGATCCGCAATACGTCGGCACGACCCTCACCATGCAGACGTGCCTGGGCTTCTTGCTCACACTCGTCTCGATTCGGATCGTTCCATGGTTGCTGGACCCCTTCGGCTGGGAAGCGGTCTTCGCTTTTCTTGCCATTGGACCGGTCTTCGGCATCATCTCTATGGCCCGTCTGCGACGTCTGCCTGAAGCGGCGAAGATCGGTGGCGAGCGTTCCACCCCGTCGTCTTCTACCCATGAGCGTCCGACGACGTGAGCCGGTTTCTGAATCCTTCCACAGCAGCTCTGCGTGGATCTGGCTGCCGCGTCGACTGCAGATCGAGGTCTCAGCCGATGACGAAACCTTTATCCCTTCGCCGGCGCGGCCCACGATGTCGACGATCGGGCCGGTGGCAGTTTTGCTCGTGAGTTCA
>Ga0114999_10002560_pt1 | contig 23729 bp, 23 predicted proteins | sample ArcticOcean_MG_C_3_FD_89820 | JGI IMG/M metagenome (GOLD analysis project Ga0114999, IMG submission 89820) | Marine microbial communities from western Arctic Ocean - ArcticOcean_MG_CB8_126 | ecosystem: Environmental > Aquatic > Marine > Oceanic | place: Arctic Ocean: Canada Basin | collected...
TCACGGTGAAAACGGCCATCGAGGAGTATTTGCGCCCCTTTATGATCGGTAAAAACCCCGACAACATCGAAGGACTCTGGCAGTCGATGTATGTGAGCAGCTATTGGCGTAACGGACCGGTGTTGAACAATGCCATCAGCGGCATTGAAATGGCACTATGGGACATCAAAGGCAAACGCGCGAACATGCCCGTATACCAATTACTGGGCGGTAAAGCGCGCTTTGCAGCTGATCTCTATGCTCACGCCAGCGGAAGTACTTTCGAAGAGGTGGAAGACAGCGTACGGAGATGGAAGGAAAAAGGCTACCGCCACGTACGCGCCCAGTTCTCAGCTCGCCGAGGTGGCTCCTATGGTTCGGGCGGTTTCGATCAAAAGCTGCATCCGAATCTTCCTCCTGACACCCAGTTATTCGAGCCGGATAAATATGTACGCACCATCCCCAAGATGTTTGAGCATTTGCGGGACAAACTGGGATTCGACATTCATCTGCTACACGACACACACGAGCGAATCACCAATGCCCAGGCACTTTACCTGGGGAAAGCGCTGGAGCCCTACGAACTGTTTTTCTGGGAGGATCCCTTATCACCGGAAGGGGAAGATTTCTTCAAACACCTACGAGCCCATACTATTACTCCGATTGCGATGGGTGAATTATTTAACAATCCCAACGAGTGGCATGACATCATAAAGAACCAGTATATCGACTTCATCCGTGTACATCTATCCCAGATTGGCGGGCTTCTCCCCGGACGGAAGCTGGCGGCGTTCGCGGAACCATTTGGAGTACGAACCGCTTGGCACGGCCCTGGAGACAATTCTCCGATTGGTCATGCCTGCGGGATTGCTTTGGACTTAGTCTGCCAGAACTTCGGCATTCAGGAGCAACACATTTTCAACGAAGCTGCCCAGGATGTATTCCAAGGCTGTTTGAAGATAGAGAACGGTTACTGCTACGCCAATGAAGCACCTGGATGGGGAATCGAAGTAGATGAGGAACTTGCTCTTGAGTTTCCCTGGAAAGGCCCCAACTCATTTGATTACCACTGGGGCCAAACTCGCAAACCGGACGGCAGTATTATAAAGCCGTAGATCTCGGAACAGCCCTACTCCTTAATGTCGAGAACTTCGAGTTCGAAAATTATCGTGGAATTCGGAGGAACTGCTTTCCCGGAGCCCTTTTGCCCATAGGCAAGATGACTGGGAATAAACACTTTGGCTTTTCCACCTAATCGGATATTCATGAGTGCTTCGCCAAAACCCGGAACAACACTGTCGACAGGAAATGTTGCCGGCTCACCTCGCTTATAAGAACTATCGAAAAGGGTTCCGTCTGGCAGAAACCCGTTGTAATTTATAACAACAAGATCCGTCTGCTGCGGTAGCCGGCCGTAGCCTTCATCAAACATTTCAATCTGTAAACCACTTGGTTTTACTTCCACTTCTGGTCGTTTTGCGTTTCCCACCAAAAATGGGTCAACAATCCGGGGACCTCTTTGGACCGGTGCCCGGGGTGCCTTGGGTTTGAATTCAAATTCAAGACCTATGCCGCACAGGGACTCACAAACAAAAATCAACAGTATGGATGTAAGAAATCTCATTGATGTGTAAATGCTGTGATCTATCTCGCTGGCGACAATGCAAAAAATGCCTAACTAACCCGATTCAGCTGAGGACGGTTCGATTCCACCACGAAACTAGCCCGGGTATTGAGTGGAGCTCCTCGCCGACTTACATAGGGAACGGTGCGATAATGGGTCGTCCATTCACTTTGAGTCACCTGACAACTCACATAACCGCGCTCAGCATTATGATACTTCACAAAAGGATTCTCAGACATCATTTGCGATACCGTCGCAGGTTGATCCTCGCCATCCCCGCTCGATGAAATTGACGTTCCGACAAATTCCGTGGCCACGCTTTTCGAGTCCAATCTGTCGGAATCTACAATTAACTCATTCGCCCAGTTTTTATGAATATCACCGGTCAACACTATGGGATTGGAGATCTTTGCTTGATCGAAAAATTTTACTAGCTGCTGTCGCTCCATTTCAGCGGAAGGCCACTGATCCATACTATAGGTAACCGCTTCCCCAACCGTTCGATCCACCCGCGCCATCATCACCTGCTGGGACAAGACATTCCAATGCGCTTTTGACGTTTCCATTCCAGACATCAACCAATCTTTTTGTTTAAGGCCTAATAAGGAGTTACTCGGATTGAGAAATTCTGGACACGGCGGCTTGTTTTTATCTCCACACGGTTGATCGGTTCGATACTGCCTCGTATCGAGGACAAAAAAGTCTGCCAGGTTGCCGAAAGGAACCCGGCGGTAAAGTTGCATATCCGGACCATGAGGAAGTTGAGCACGTCGTAACGGCATGACTTCGTAGTATGCTTTGTAGGCGTTGGCTCTTCGTTGGAGCAATTGTTCCGAACTTACGTCAGGCTTCTCTGAAATATCATTTGCGTAATTGTTATCCACTTCATGGTCATCCCAAGTCACCAACCAGGGAGCGGCCGCGTGGGCGGCCTGGAGCGCTTCATCTGATTTATAAAGCGCATAACGATTCCGGTAATCCTCTACAGACACAATTTCTTCACCTGTGTGTTTGCGGAGTCGACCATCGATACCTTTGCCCTCGTAGATATAATCCCCAAGATGCACAACGAGATCCAGGTCCTCACGCGCCATATGCTCGTAGGCGGTGTAATACCCGGTTTCGTAATGCTGACATGAGGCAAATGCAAATTTTAGTTTATCAGGTGATGTGCCAGTAACTGGCATCGTTCGCGTACGCCCAACGGGACTCGTTTCATTTCCTACCTTGAACTGATACCAGTACCAACGATCAGGTCTCAGCCCCTCCAATTCGATATGCACCGAATGTCCCCAGTCAGGAACGGCCACTGTGGTACCCTTTTGCACAACTTTAGAGAAAGCTTCGTCATCTGCCACTTGCCAGGACACCTCCACCGGTTCCATCGGCATGCCACCACCTTCGAGCGGTAGCGGAGCCAAACGTGTCCATAAAACCATACCGTCCGGGGAGGGATCTCCTGAGGCCACTCCGAGTTGAAAGGGATAAGCTGGAAAGCTTGGATTCTTAAGAACTGGATCCTTGGAGCAGGCGGACCAAGCCGCAGCTGCAGCGAGTGATCCGGTGAAACGCAGGAACTTGCGCCTGTTAATCAGTTGGGAATCTGAAAGACAATAATAGGGAGAAGACATGGGGTATAGAGACGGTTGAAGTTTAATGGGATGGGTTCAGAATTAGATCCCGGCTAAATACAGTCCAATACAGCTAACTGATTCTGCCAACCCTGTTTAACAATCATTCCAAAAAAAATCGCAGGCAAAGAACAAAACCCATCTTGAACTTGTCATTGAGCAAAATTTCCACCCACATAAATTGTATGCGAATCAACTATTCTCCTAAATCCAGGAAACTTGGAATTATCCTTTGTCTCATTGCTTTTGTATTCACGAAGACAACGTTCGCAGCCAGCCACGAATCGAAGGTGGATCCTTCAACCGTCTGGGACCTGACTGACCTTTATCCCAATGATGAGGCCTGGAATACAGAGCGGGAGGGTGTCCTCGCTGAACTGGATGCACTTACGTCGCGCAAAGGAACGCTAGGCAATGGAACCAAGGCATTTTACGAAACCCTTCAACTAGTGTCAGATCTCTATAAAACTGCGGGGCGAGTCTACACCTATGCAAGCACCCGCGCAGATGAAGATTTACGCAACGCGCCAAACCAGGAGAAAGATCAACTCGCCCAACAGATGTATAACAGGCTGGGCGAAGCCGCCTCCTGGATAGATCCCGAGATGCTTGAGTTGGGGCGAAAAAAAATCGAATCCTACCAAAAAAAGGAACCGAAGCTGGCTCCGTTTGCACATCAGTTGGACAACACCTTAAGGAATGCCGCTCATACCTTGGGACAAGAAGCGGAACAAATCCTGGCAGGTGCGGCACAACCGCTTCAAGCCGGTTACAACGTCTACGGGCTCTTGGCCAATGCCGAAATTCCCTGGCCGGAAATCGAGCTCTCTTCTGGAGAAAAAGCCACTATCAATTCACAAGGCTACTCCACCCACCGCCAAAGCGATAGCCGTAAAGACCGCAAGTTGGTCTTCGATTCCTATTGGGGTAAATGGGCGGAATACGAAAATACCATCGGCATGACCTTGAGCTCTCATATTCAGGGAGAAGTGTTTCTTTCAAAGGCTCGTAACTATTCCAGCGTTCTGGAACGTGAATTGTTCTCAGACAATCTGCCGGAGGAAATCTACCGCACCCTGGTTCGCGAAGTGAACCAGGCCCTCCCCACCCTACATCGCTATTTTAAGTTACGCGCGCGGATGCTCAACCTGGATCAGATGTATTACTATGACATCTATCCACCGCTGGTTTCTTTGGACCAGGAATTCAATCTTGAGCAAGCAAATAAAATGACCCTGGACGCCATGTCCATATTTGGCGACGGCTGGGTTAACATGCAAAAGCATGCCATGGCCCAACGTTGGATGCATGTGTATCCACAACCGGGCAAACGCTCGGGTGCTTACCAAAACGGTTCAGCTTACGATGTACACCCTTACCTCCTACTAAACTTCGACGGAACCTACGACGCGGTTTCCACCTTTGCACACGAATGGGGTCATGGCATGCACACCCTTTATGCCAAACAGGAGCAGCCTTTTGAAACGGCCGATTATTCTACCTTCATCGCAGAAATTCCATCTACCTCGCTTGAACTCCTCCTCGAAGAGGATACGATCAAAAACGCTAAGAACGACAACGAACGTCTGTCTTACCTCGGAAATGGTTTGGAAGGAATGCGAGGTACCTTCTTTCGGCAAACCATGTTTGCCGAATTTGAACTTTCCCTCTACGAAGCCGTTGAACGCGGCGAAGCTCTCTCCGGCGAAAAGATCACTTCAATGTATGCGGAAATCGTTCGTCGCTACCATGGTCACGATGAAGGCGTCGTGCTCATAGATGATGCTTACACGCGCGAGTGGATGTTTATCCCGCACTTCTACTACAACATGTACGTCTACCAATACGCCACGTCCAAGACAGCTGGAACAGCGCTCTATTACAATATGCAGAAAGAAGGGCAGCCCGCGGTTAATCGCTTTATTCAATTATTAAAAGACGGAGGTTCGGATTATCCCTTTGAACTTCTCAAGAAAGCAGGCGTCGATCTATCCACCCCTGAACCCTACCGTGCCCTGGTAAACAGAATGAATGCCATTATGGATCAGATGGAAGCGATCCTGGATAAATCAAAGTAGACCGATTGATAAATTGAAGTAATTCTTTCAAACAATGCTGGGGAACTCATGCTTTTCGTGAACGATGCGCCCAAAAGTTCCCTCAAAGAATTTTAACAAGCGACAACTGTTGAGACCCGATTAGACGGATTGATGAGAGAGGCATTTAAAAAAAGAGGTTACCATTTGGAGAAAGCTCTCTTCACGAAAACAGAATGCCGGGATATTCTCAAGGGTATCAAAGAAGCAGATTACTTAGCCAAGCCAACCTGGTCCAAAAGCTGTGCAGTTGTCATGCCATCCTGGGCGGCACTGGCCAGAAACGACCGATTGGCGAATCGTGTAGCAGCTATATTGGGAGACGATGTTGTGCTTTGGGGTGCATCCCTGATAGAACGCGTTCCTGGACAACAACACCTGTGGCACAATGATCTCGAATCATCAGGTAAAGAAGGGTTTGTTTCAGTTTGGATGGGTCTGGAAAAGACAGATGCAACGACTTCCTTAAAATTTGTAGACGGCTCGCATTTATCGCCACAACTACTTAGGAAATTTGCGGTGGATGAAGAAATCGCCTTAGAGAAAATCACCGATAATAAAGTGACCGAATGGGCTAACACGTTTCAACGCGACAGCCATATCAATTCCTTGAATACATCTGACGGCGATACAGTTTTCTTTGACGGTAGGCTCTGGCATGGATCTTCGAATCAAAGTCATTTAAAAAAGCGCGTGGCAATACGCCAGGGCGGATATACCGGTACGCATACCTCAATTGCTGCATGATCGTTGGCCCATTGGATTTTTCAAAGCGCCGAAACCCCCATGCATTCTTGTCCGCGGTAGCATTCAAGGTAACGTAAATCATATTGTGCCAGGACCACCCGCAAATCCAGGTATTAAATCCGAAGCCATTTCGACCCTGATCGAACACATCGACTGCAGCCAGGTCGATTTCCGAACAGAAGATTTCAGATCGTTTAGTCTTGTTAACGGACCTTCACCTGAAATGCGTTTGATGAAAATTCATTATTCGGTACTGGCTCCCGGAAAGTCTCCACACCCTCCACATGTCCACGAGGAAGAAGAAATATTGATTGTTATAAAAGGAGAAGCGGAACTGCAGGTTGAAACCGCCAAAGGGTCCAATCAACTAAAGCAACTGACCGCCCACCCAGGAGATTTTATTTATTATCCAGGCAATTGGCGGCATACGATCAAGAATACCCCAGACACTCCAGTAGTCTACCTGATGTTTAAATGGATTTCAGACGAATACCACTCCGACCACTTGCTGGATTGCGTTTTCAAAAAAAGTTCAGACCGCCTGGTAAGCAACGATGGACTTTGCGAGAACCTAACAATGGAAGTGATTCTGGAGGGGAAAACCAGCTACCTGAGAAAACTCCAAGCCCATATTACACAAACTGGTCCGAAGAGAGGATACGATCCGCACGAAAACGCGTACGACGTAGGTATCGTACTTTTTGAAGGGAAAATTGAAACACTCGGTGAAGAGATAAAAGCGCCGGCTCTCATTTATTACGCGGCTGGCGAGCCACACGGTCTTAAATGCACGAGCCATTCAGCAGCCAAATACATGGTATTCGAATTTCACGGCAAACATGGTGACATTTATGAACATCCCAAGTTTCGCCGTCGGAGAAAACTGAAACAATCGCTTACCAATCCAAGATTGTTGTTTAACCACCTCAAGTGGGTGATCAGGAATAGGCTCGGTAAATAGCAGTTCTACTGTCTAAAGAGTTGTCCTTTGAGAAATAAACCAACTAGCTTAACTACTATGCGTTTTTGGTCATCTATATTGTTGTTTTCCGTCTCATTACTAGCCTGGGGTTGCCAGACAGTTTATTACGATACTCTGGAGCGTATGGGAATCCACAAGCGGGAGATTCTGGTAGATCGCGTTACGGAGGCACAAGAAAGCCAGGAAGTCGCCAAAGAACAGTTCGCCGATGCATTGGAGGCATTCCGAGCGACCGTCACTGTAGAAGGCACCCTGCTCCAGGAAACCTACGACCAGTTACAAAAGGAGTATGACCTCTCAGTCCGTAGAGCCAACGACGTACGTGGCCGTATTGCGGCCGTTAAGAATGTCGCCGAAGCCTTGTTTGTAGAATGGGAGACAGAGTTGGGTGAGTTTTCATCGGACAAGTATCGTAACTCAAGCCAGGCACAGCTTAGGCAAACTGAAAAAGAATATGAGACACTTCTGGCAGCAATGAACAAGGCAGAAGGGAAGATGAATCCCATTCTGGTCGTATTTCACGATCAAATACTCTTTCTAAAACACAATTTGAACGCCCGGGCCATCGCTTCGATTCAAAATGAAGTGGCCATCATGGAAGAAGAAATAGCTGACCTGATTCAGGATATGAATGCTGCCATCGCTGAAGCTGAAGCGTTCGTGAATCAATTGAAGGAGGAGTAAGGTATTACTCGCTCCTCAAAGCGGAGGCCGGCTTCAATCGGGATGCCCGATAAGCGGGTACCAATCCCGCAAGCGTACTGATAAGAATGGCGCTTACAAAAATGAAAACAAAGTCGGATTGCTCATAGTCGGCCGGAATTTTAGTAAATTGATAAAACCGAATAAGAGTTTCTTCCTTATTAAAAACTCCAGCAACTGACTTCACAATCTCGTTGCGGTAGGCTAAGGCCAAAAACGCAAAGGAGAATCCGACCACGGTGCCAGCCAAGCCAATGATAAACCCCTGAAGCGTAAAGCAGGCGACTAAGCCAGACGTTTTAGCACCCATCGCACCGAGCAAACCAATTTCTTTTGTTTTACGAACGACGGTGATCAAGAGGGTACTGGTAATGGCAAAGGCGGAAACAATGATTATAAAGAGTAGAAGGAAAAACATAACCGACTTCTCCAACTGCAGCACGAAGAGAAAGTCGCGATTAAGATCGAGCCAAGAGAATGCCTTCAACCCCAAGGGAAGGTCATCACGGCTGAGAAGCTTGGCATTTATCTCATTTGTAATCAGGTCCACTTGCTCTTCATAATCTTCTTCCAACCTTACGGTTATTCCGTGCACTCCATCTTCAAGCCCGTAGAATTCCTGCATCAAAGACAGTGTGCAAAACATGGTATTCTCGTCGATCACGGTCCATCCGGTTTCAAGAACACCAGCTACACGAAGCTCACGAGGGAGCATCATTTCATCCTGTTTAAACTTCTCAATAATGAGCGGAGAAACGACTTCTAGCACATCGCCTCGATAAGCGCTGATCTTTCGAGCAAGCCCGGAACTGATGATTATTGAATCGTCGTCCAGATCATCGATACTACCAATTTTCATGAACTGCTCGAACGGGATGACCTCCGCTTCCAAGTTCACGTCAACACCACGAATGGCAGGGAAGACAGGAACGTTCCGGTTTTGTACCATCACAAATCCATAGGCGTAAGGTGCAACGGCTTGAATCACCTTTTCACCTTTGTACTCGGTTTCAAGCAGAGTATCCATGATGCCTTCATATTCGTAAATGACAGCACCCGCTTCGACTCGAATATCCCCGGAGGTTTCCACGATTTTGTCGCGTATCTCCTTTTGAAACCCATTCATGACCGTAAGAACAACCACGAGGACGCACACGCCAAGGCTAACACCCAAAACCGACAATACCAAATAGAACGATGCAAATCGTCCCGATGGGAATAGTTGTTTGATGGCTAGATATAAGTACCAGGGCATAGGCTCGACAGAGAAACAAAAGGTCGGAGTAAGAAGCAACTTAACCGAAATCAATCATACAAAAAAGAATATGGAAGTGTAGGAGCAATTTTATTCGCGATGTGTTCCTTAAAGCTTCGGGAAATGAGTATCAGTATCATGATATCCCAAATCCTCATCCGTCACTTTTCTCTTCTGGGTCGATTTCTTTTCTTTTCTCAGGCCGTAGCGCGGGGAACAGAATCGTGTCCCGGATATTGGCGGCCCCGGTTAATAGAATGATTAATCGGTCAATACCAACTCCCATTCCACCAGCTGGAGGCATGCCTTGCTCCATCGCAGTGAGAAATTCCATATCCATATCTTGTGTCTCCTCACCAAGCTGAGCCTCAAACATCTCCTTCTGAATAAAGGGGTCATTTTGTTCTGAGTAGGCTGGCGCGATTTCCTGACCATTGATGCAAAGCTCAAATACATCGAGGACCCCTGGGTCTTTTTCATTCAACTTGGCCAAAGGACACAGTTCCTTGGGAATATGAGTAACAAATGTGGGTTGGATAAGCGTCGGTTCGACAAGTTTCTCAAAAACATTGTTGGTTATTTCGTAATCCTCCAACTCAGGATTCACTGAGATACCCAGCTCCTGTGTCGCAACCAACTTCTCGTCTTTAGAACGACTAAACCAATCCACGTCTTTGGTCACCTCCATAATAAGATCCTTATAGCTAACCTCTCTCCATTCACCTCCGAGCTCAATGTCGACTCCTTCGGAATTAGCGATAGTGGTAGTACCCAATACATCCTTACAGATCGTTTGAATCATTCCATGGATCAGCGTCATCATACCCCGAAAATCGGAATACGCCTGATACACCTCAAGCATGGTAAACTCTGGATTATGTCGGCGTGAAAGACCTTCATTTCTAAATACCCGCCCTATTTCAAAGATACGATCAAATCCGCCCACCAACAACCGCTTCAAATGAAGTTCGAGGGCGATGCGTAAATAGAAATCGCAATCCAATGCATTGAAATGGGTAACGAAGGGTCTGGCAGCCGCGCCACCCGCAATGTGATGCAAGGTGGACGTTTCCACCTCCATAAAGTCCTGAGCTTCCAGGTAGCGGCGAATACAGGATATAATCGCACTCCGTTTTTTGAAACGCTCGCGGCTCTCCTCATTTACAATTAAATCCAGGTGGCGGTTACGATATACTTTTTCATTATCAGTAAGACCTGCCCACTTATCGGGTAATGGTCTCAGCGACTTCGAAACGATAGCATAATCAAGCACACGTACCGTAATCTCTCCGGTCTGAGTTACAAACACGGGTCCAGAGACTCCAATAATATCACCAATATCGTGTTTCCGAAGTTTGAAATACTTTTCTTCACCCAATTCGTCGCGCTTGGCATATATCTGGATCTTGCCATCACGATCGAGAATCTTGGCAAACATGGCTTTGCCCATAACATTCAGGTTCGTGATCCGACCAGCAATAGACACTTCTACTTGCTCCTGCTCTTCGACCTCTGGTTTATACAACACCTTCACTGAAGACGAGGTGTGAGTCTGATCCCAATTCTGCCGAAATGGGTCGATTCCGTCCTCGCGCAACTTATCCAGTTTTGCCTTTCGAACGGCAAACAGGTCATGGGAATTGTCCGAATCTTTATTGTTCATGATAGTGGTAAAAAACGCGCAACGATGAACAGCGCCTTTTGAAAGAGCAATGGAAAATCTGGCTCTAAAAGACAGGGGGTTTTCTACTATTTGGTTATTCGGTACAGGGTATCAATACAGTTTCTCAAATACTGTTCATCACTCATCGTCGCAGTTATTTCTTCAGGAAATGGAACCTGTTCGCGGAAATAGTCTGAAAGTTCGGAATACAATTGAGCGCGTTTCACAGCATTCATTTCTTCGCGACGGCGAAGCGCTTCCAAAGCAATACCTGAGTGCTCGGGAGGTATTCGTTGACGTAGGAGCGCCTCCAATCGTGGGTGATCTCGAAATGAATTAAAATGAGTACCAACCACCCCAGTTAGTTCTGGGGGAACGATCAAAGGCATTCTCACGACCACGGTACCAGCCGCCAGGTCACACTATCTTGGATACTAAAAAATATCTGAAAAGTCTTGTGCAACCCTGTTGAGATCCTTTTTTTGGTTCCTACTTCACCCGATTCTTATCGGGAAACTAAGACCGCATTCTTTCCATTCTCAGATTTCTCTTAATGTACCGTATTGTCATCTTTTTACTGTTAATGGGCTTCTGGATCTTCTTTTCCGGACAAATTGACTATTTTCACATTACGTTAGGTGTACTTTCCTGCCTATTTATTACCCTCATTTCCTCGAGCTTTTACTTTACGAACCGGTCAAAAGGCATTGGGAACCGTTTGGCAGAAGCGGCACGAATACCGGGATATTTGGCCTGGTTAACTTGGGAGATTGTTCTCTCCAATATACATATCCTTAAATTAGCACTTACACCCGGAGATATTAAAGACCTCGACCCTTCATTGGTTCGTATCAAGACCAGACTGAAAACCGACTACGGCAAATACATACTGGCTAACTCAATTACCCTGACACCAGGAACCATAACCATTGACATCGACGGGGATGAATTGCTCATCCACTCCATTTCGAGACACACCAAGTTGGGAGTCGAAGAAGAAACGATGGAACGTAAAATCTCTAAGGTCTTTGAAGGAGGGGACAATTAGAGTATGGAAAACTTTTTTGTGGGTGCCGGTGTAGCCATTCTCCTTCTGATGATTCCAATTATTTATAGAATCGTCGTAGGGCCAACATCGATTGACAGGATAGTTGCGGTTAACGTTATAGGTACAAAAACAACCGTATTGTTGGTTATTATCGGCATGTTGTTTCAACGCGTTGAAATGTTTATCGATTTTGCCCTGACCTACGCACTGTTGAACTTTATCGGATCTATTGCTGCCGCTCGTTTCTTCAATAGAGTAAACCCAACCAAGTCGTTTGCCGACCTGAAAGCGGAGGACTCAGGAGAATGATTATCAACACCATCAGCATCTTTCTTATCTGTGTTGGAATTGTATTTTTCATTGGTGGTGCGGTGGGGATATTGAGATTTCCAGATTTTTATACGCGCATGCACGCCGCAGGAAAAGGCGATACCTGTTCCATGCTTCTCATCCTTGCCGGCCTGGCTCTGTATCAGCTTCATGATCCGTCCATGGCAAATTTCCTGGTGGTGGGGAAAATGGTTTTTATCGCGATGTTTATTATGTCAACGAGCCCGACAAGCACGCACGCACTGATCAAAGCGGGATTCCAAGAAGGTATTAAAATGTGGAAACGTGGCGATGCAAAGGAGGAGGAAAAATAATGTGGATATTTGACCTCATCATATTGGTGTTTGTTGTCATCACCGCATTTATTTCCCTTCAGGTAAAAGACCTGTTGAGTGCAGCCATGATCTTTGGAGTTTACAGTTTTCTCATGTGCCTGCTTTGGTCAGGTATGGGTGCGGTCGACGTCGCGTTTACCGAAGCAGCGGTAGGAGCAGGAGTCAGTGCAGTGTTTCTCATTTCAACCATATTTCGCACGTCAAGGAGGTCTTCAGATTGAAAATACTTGGATTTATAACTGTGATCATAACGGGACTTCTGCTTTTACAGGCTGAGAAGGACTTCCCGGATTGGGGCGATACTTCTTCGCCAGCCAATAGTTATCGTTTGTCTCAACATTACATTACTCAAACGCTTCATGAAACGACGGTCCCTAATATGGTAACAGCCGTTTTAGCAGATTATCGTGGTTATGATACGATGTTCGAAACGGTAGTTATATTTACGGCGGGAATTGCCATCATCGGGATCCTCAGTGTGATTGGAACTGGCGGCAATCGAGAGCAGTTTGAACCGAAACTTTCAGAAAAAAAGCCCGACCTGATCATCGATACAACCTGCAGGCTGATTATCCCGATCATTCAAGTGTTCGCTCTTTATGTGGTGGCCCATGGTCACCATAGTCCAGGCGGTGGATTCCAAGGAGGGGTCATCTTCGGAGCCAGCTTTATTTTACTGGCCTTGGCTCGAAATTTACAGACTGCTCAAGCATGGGTACCAGAGAATCGGATACTCAATCTGGCTGGTATCGGCATATTTATATATGCGGGATTCGGAGTCGCAGCATTATTCTTGGGAGGCAACTTTCTTGATTACGGGGTCCTTACAAAAATCCTTCCTGGCGGAGTTGAGGATGCTCGTTCACATAGCATGTTAGGAGTAGAAATCGGAGTGGCGTTCACAGTAACCGCGATCATGTTTTCGATCTATTCCAGTTTGGCTTCAAACGGTACTATGAAGGAGGGCATTTAAATTATGGAGCTTTTAGAAGGAATTGCGGATCGGTTTAATTATTGGATCTACGTCATTCTTATGATGATTGGCCTGTTTGCCATGATCTCAAAGAACAACTTAATCAAAAAGCTGATCGGGATGTCTATTTTTCAAACGGCGATTATTCTCTTTTATGTTTCTATCTCTTACAAAGAAGGCGCAACCATTCCGATTTTGTACCACGATCAAGTTCATGGGGCTCACCATGAGGAGGCCTCCGTTACGGAGACGGCTGCACACCACGATGCTGAACAGGTAGCTCACGAAGCTTCCGCAGATGTTCACGCGGAAGCATCAGACCACGCCGAACATGCAGCATCTTCTGACCACGATGACCATGCAGTGAGTCACGAAGACCACGGCAGCCTGGAAATCGACCCTGACCTATTTGTAAATCCCCTGCCCCATGTGCTCATGCTGACAGCCATTGTTGTTGGGGTAGCCACTCTGGGAGTGGGATTAGCCATCACCCAGAAATTGTATGGAGAATTCGGTACGCTTGAAGAAAGCGAAATCCTTGAACAGATCAAGTCCGCCAAATGACTGAACAAGCACCGGTTTTAATTCTCTTATTTCCTTTCTTAACCGCCATTGTGGTGGCGCTAGTAGGTATTCGTATCAAGACTGTTTGCTGGCCGCTCGTCCTTCTGAGTTTGGCTGGTTCGGTTTGGGCCAGTTTGGTGACTTTAGTTCGAGTCATTGAGAGCGGAACCATCAGTTATAAACTGGGAGGATGGGATCCACCCATGGGAATCGAATTCCGGATCGATGGCCTGAATGCATTAGTAGCAGTTACAGTGACCATTGTTGCCTTATTGGTAGCCATCTATTCCAGGGATGGAGTAATCAGTGAAAACAAGAACAAAGTCTCCCAGTATTATACCTTATTTCTTTTATTAATAGCCGGCCTATTGGGCATGGTTATCACGGGAGATGCTTTCAATCTTTACGTATTGTTGGAAATCTCAGCTTTGACGAGTTACGCCTTGTTAGCGATGGGTAATATTCGAGCAACACTGGCATCCTACAAATACTTGATCATGGGCACCATTGGAGCGTCATTCTATTTGTTGGGCGTCGGCTACCTGTATATGAAAACAGGATCGTTGAACATGGTCGACATCCACGAACAACTGATTGTGAACCATCTCGATGGTTCGTCTACAATCCTGGTGGGTTTCATTCTGATCACGGTTGGCGTCTGGATAAAAATGGCTTTCTTCCCGCTTCATGCATGGTTACCGAATGCCTATGCCTACGCACCGACGACCAGCAGCGCTATCATGGGTCCGCTGGTGACCAAAGTCATGATCTACGTTATGATCCGCATGGTTCTAACGGTGTTTGGTCCGGTCTACGCGTTTGAAGTTCTAAATTGGGACAACATTATAGTTTGGCTGGCAGTTATAGGCATTGTTGCCGGTTCAATTGGCGCACTGGCTCAGAAAGATCTTCGCAAGATGCTGACCTTTCTCATAATAGCCGAAGTGGGTTACATGGTCGGTGGTGTCTGGCTGGCAGATGAAACCGGTATGGTCGGTTCCATTTTCCATATCATAAGCGATGCGTTCATGACCCTCTGTGTGTTCCTCTTCGCAGGAATTATTTACACCAAAACGGGTCGGAGAGATATCAATGCCGTAGATGGTCTGTTTAAGAAAATGCCCCTGACAATGATTGGATTTTTAGTGGGTGCTTTTTCACTCATTGGAATTCCTCCTACAGCTGGATTTTTTAGTAAATGGTATTTGATTCAAGGCGGCATCAATTCGGGCAATTGGGAATATGTAGTGGCCCTACTCTTTTCCAGTTTAGTAAATGCGGTTCTGTTCTTCCGTATAATTGAGATTGCTCACTTTGGTGCAAAACCAGTCGAAGGCCATGACGCTCATCATGGAGATGATCACGCGAAAATCTCGGAAGGCTCATTTACCCAAGTCTTTCCCTTGCTAGCTACAGCGGCTATCATTTTGGGACTCGGGATTTTCAATAAGGAGATAGTCTCAATCATTCAGGACTTTGTTTCTCAATTTAACCTGGTAGCTGGAATTTGATAGTATGACTCCCGACACCATCATCAGTTTTAAACCCGTCCTGGTATGCCTGGTATCGTTACTGGCGATCATACCCATTATCCTACTTGGCAAGAAACTAAACCTGAGGGAAGGAGCCACTTTCGCGGCCGGATTTATTAAATTTGGCTTGGTCCTTTCGATGCTGCCCGCAGTTCTTGCCGGATCGACCATCGAATTTACGATGTGGCAAATCCTTCCAAGGCTCTCGATTGCCTTCCGGGTTGACCAATTTGGTATGCTTTTTGCCCTGGTCGCTTCATCGCTTTGGATAATCACGTCCTTGTATGCGATCGGGTATATGCGAGGCCTGAAAGAGCATTCCCAGACACGGTTCTACTCGTTCTTTGCGGTATCACTATCCGCAACCTTGGGCGTAGCTTTCTCGGCCAATCTTTTTACGCTTTATCTGTTCTATGAGATGCTGTCGCTTGCAACGTATCCCCTAGTGACGCACCACCAGGATAAGGAAGCCAGGACTGGAGGCCGCACCTATCTGACTTATCTGCTGACGACCTCAATCGGATTTGTTTTGCCCGCTCTGATTTTTATATTTCTTAAAACAGACGGTGGCATGGACTTCGTCGGAGGTGGTTTCCTTAGAGATCACATAGGACCGACCGAAGGACTCGTTCTTGTCCTTCTACTCACCTTTGGATTCGCAAAGGCTGGCCTTATGCCTTTCCACTCCTGGTTACCAGGAGCTATGGTGGCCCCTACGCCTGTGAGCGCATTATTGCATGCGGTTGCGGTGGTGAAAGTTGGCGTCTTTTGTATCCTTCGCGTTTACTCAGGCGTTTTCGGAATTGATTTTCTGGCAGATCTGGATCTCGGAGTAATCATCACCTGGATTGCGGGCTTTACCATTGTCGTATCCTCGGCAATTGCTCTCACGCAGGATAGCCTAAAGCGTCGGTTGGCGTTCTCAACGATCGGTCAGCTCTCCTACATCATTATGGGGATGGCATTACTGACTCCATATGGAGCGACTGGTAGTATGATGCATATCGCTATGCACGCATTCGGAAAGATCACCCTGTTCTTTTGTGCCGGGGCCATCTTCGAAGCGACCGGCAAAAAGTATATCAGTCAAATGGTCGGAATAGGCAAACGCATGCCCATTACCATGACCGCATTTTTCATTGGATCTCTCAGTGTCATTGGCATCCCTCTGGCGGGTGGATTCTGGAGTAAATTCTATTTGCTCATGGGAACGGTTGAGTCGGGGCAATATGCCATGCTAATTATTCTGCTAACGAGTTCACTTCTCAATGCGGCCTACTTCTTCCCCATCACATTCAGGGCTTTTTTCTGCAAAGCGGACGATTCTCTTTTTGAAGACAAGGTGGAGGAAGCTCACCCATGCGCAGTTATCGCTTTGTCACTCACGGCACTCGCGACCATGGTGCTGTTTTTTTATCCGGGACCGTTTTTCTCTTTGGCCGAAGCAGCCACACAACAGTTTATGAACTTTTAATTCACAGATCTTATGGAAGAAGAAATTCAAGAATTATCACACGCAGCCTGGCCCGGATTTAAAAAAGCCTTCATCGTGGTGTTCACCCTCCTAACGGTCTACTTGATATTCATCATGCTGTCTTCTCCAGATGGAGGAGCAGCTAATCTTCACCACTGATTCCCGTTTAACACGAAAGTAGTTTGACCCATGAGTGATTCCCATCCCCCATCCAAAACGGCAAAGATCATTGTCGGATCACTCATCGTCGCATGCATAGTCGTATTCCTTTTGGACTTTTTGTTTTTATCAGAAAACTTCGATAAGCATGCTGTTTTTGAATGGGAAAACTGGCCAGGGTTTTACGGGATTTATAGTTTCGTAACCTTCGCGCTTCTAGTATTCGCATCCAAATTCATCTTGCGTCCCCTAGTGAAACGTAAAGAGGAACACTACGATTAATATGATACTTCCTCCGCAGTTCATTTTCCTTATCGGCGCACTTTTTATTCCGCTCTTCAAAGGTTGGCTAAGGACAGCGTACATGCTGTTTCTACCGGTATTCGCATTCTTTAATTACTTGAAGTTGGAAGAAGGCATTTATTGGACTTATTCGATTCTAAACTTCGATCTGACTCTCGTTCGCGCGGATCCGACAAGCCTGATATTTCTCAACATCTTTATAATAGCTACCTTTATTGCGGTCATTTACAATAGCCATGTGAAAGGTACGATGGAGCAGTTTTCCGGATTCTTGTATGCCGGAAGTGGTGTCGGAGTCGTCCTGGCCGGTGACTTGATTACCTTCTTTATTTTTTGGGAGTTACTCACGGTTGGAGCAGCATTCCTCTTACTTGTTAGGCGCACTTCCAAGTCCGTTGGAGCCGCCATGCGGTACCTCCTCGTCCACATAATCGGTGGTCTGATTTTGTTTGCAGGGATTGTCTTACACATTACGCAAACAGGTAGCGCAAACATCGCTTTCGATGCGATTGGGTTGAACAGTACAGCCAGCTATCTGATATTTTTAGGATTCGGTGTGAATTGTGGATGGCCCATCATCCACGCATGGATAACAGACACGTATCCCGAATCGACCGTTGGTGGGATTGTGTTCATGGCAACGTTTACAACCAAAGCTGCTGTCTATGCTTTGATGCGAGGATTTTCAGGAGAAGAAGCTCTGATCTGGATCGGAGCAGCTATGGCCACCTTCCCCATCTTCTACGCGGTTATTGAAAACGACCTGCGGCGGGTATTGGCTTATAGTATGATCAACCAAGTGGGGTTCATGGTCGTAGGTATCGGAATTGGAACCCATCTTGCGATGAATGGATCCGCTGCGCATGTTTACGCAGACATACTGTTTAAAGGGTTACTGTTCATGTCGGTGGGTGCTGTGTTGTATAGAACCGGAAAATCAAAATGCACCGAGCTAGGTGGACTTTTCAAAAGCATGCCTTTTACAGCGGTCTGTTGTATCATTGGCGCCGCATCGATCTCCGCGGTGCCACTCTTCAGTGGATTTGCGACAAAGTCGATGATCATGGCTGAGGCGGCGAGCAATCATTACGTTTGGGTCTGGCTGATCCTACTGTTTGCATCTGCCGGAGTGGTAGAGCACGCAGGGATCAAAATTCCATTCTTTGCATTCTTCTCTCACGATTCGGGAATTAAGGTAGAAGAGGCCCCGATCAACATGCGTATCGCGATGGGTTTGTCCGCAGTCGGTTGCTTAGCAATCGGGATCTTCCCGAACCAAACGCTCTATACGCTTTTGCCTTTCGAAGCGCCCACTTATGAGGTTTTTACTCTAGCTCACATTATAGGCCAATGCCTCTTACTGCTGTTCGCATGTCTTGCGTTTGCCCTCCTTATGTTAGGTGGATTCTACCCAGCAGAAATGCGGGCGATCAATATCGATAGCGACTGGTTCTATCGCAAAGCCGGAAAATGGGTCTATCAAATCTGTGATCGTAGTCTGAACAGCTTGAACACGGCGGCAGACAAATTGCTTCTGAGAGGACTAGTGAATAGTGTTTGTCGATTCGCTACTGAAGGACCTGCCCGGATATTCATATTTTTGCTTACTCCCTACTGGTCGATCAAAGGCAATAACGCTGAACAACAGGAAGCCCTCAAAAATACAGTCAGGCTCAATATTGAAAAAGGTGCTCTTCCAATTGGTATCACTGCATGTCTGTCCGTATTCGTGTTAGCCTTGTTGTTTTTCTTCTAGAAGACGGATTTAGGATTCGCAGTTGCGATCCACCTAGAATTGGCTCCTGTTGAACTGAGATCAATGCAGCAATTAGAACCGGCGAAACAGCTATTTCCTTTCCAGGTAGAAGATTGGGGGAATACCGAATACGAATTGGCCTTTGAAAAACAAAAAGCTTATGTCCGAGATCGTATAGACGGAAAACGTAGCGATACTCTTGTGTACACGGAGCACTTGCCGGTTTACACCCTGGGCTTAAGGCGGGGTGCAGAAGCCCATCTGATCTGGGATGAAACGGCGTTGAGCGAGAAAGGAATCTCGGTACATAAATCAAATCGTGGGGGGGACATCACCTACCACGGGCCTGGTCAATTGACCTGCTACCCAATCGTGAACCTGGAGAAACTCCGAGATTTGCACGCCTACTTGCGAATCATGGAAGACATGCTTATTCAGATTGTTTCCCATTTTGGACTTAAAGCAGATCGTCGAGAAGGAAAGACGGGGATTTGGATAGAGAAACGCAAGATTGCCGCAATGGGTGTAGCGGTAAAGTCCTGGGTTAGCTATCACGGATTTGCCTTGAACGCGAACAACGACCTGGAACCATTTTCCGGAATTGTGCCTTGCGGTATCGTTGATGGCACGGTCACTTCCTTGAAAAAAGAACTCGGTTTTCCCGTTGATTTGAATGAAGTGAAAGACGTAGTGTCCCAAGCTTTCCTGGATAATTTCAAAAAATACCTGACTTAGTCTTATGTTGAAGAAGCCAAGATGGTTGAGAGCCAAACTGCCTGCTGGACCCGAGTACCACGCGGTCAATGAGCTCGTTGAAACCAACAAGTTGCACACCGTTTGCAAAAGTGCTCAATGTCCCAACATGGGTGAGTGCTGGAAACGGGGTACTGCGACCTTGATGATCTTGGGCAACGTCTGCACTCGATCGTGTGGTTTCTGTGCTATCCAGACCGGTCGGCCAACGGAGCTTGATATTGGTGAACCAGCACGAGTAGCCGACGCAGTGGCAAAAATGGGATTGAAACATGCGGTCATTACATCCGTGGCACGCGATGACTTGAAGGATGGTGGCGCATCCGTATGGGCGGCAACCGTTCGTGCAATCCGTCACCGGAACCCTAACACAGCTGTGGAAGTTCTTATCCCTGATTTTCAAGGCAGAAATCATCACCTCGATATTGTTCTCGAAGCCAAACCAGATATTCTGAACCACAATGTTGAAACCGTTGAGCGCCTTCAACGACCTGTTCGAAAAACGGCAAGTTACCAGCAGTCCTTGAACGTGTTACGTCATGCAAAAAGCAAAGGATTCACTACCAAATCGGGAATCATGCTGGGACTTGGTGAAACCAAAGAAGAAATTGAAACCTGCCTGAAGGATATGCGCGATGCGGGTATCGATATTATTACCATTGGACAATATCTACAGCCTACTCAGAAGCATTTGCCCCTGGAGCGTTGGGTCACCCCAGAAGAATTTGAACATTGGAAATCCTTTGGTCTGGAAATCGGTTTCGGTGTGGTTGAATCTGCACCGCTCGTTCGCAGCTCTTATCATGCGGAAGAACAATCAGACCGCTACGCACCACGAAACGTTTCGGTGAAGTCCGCTTAGCCCCAGCTACCTTAAGGTTCGGTATTGATCTTTAGTAAGTTCGCTCTAGATCTAGACCATGGTAACCAAAAAAGGCATAGTTGAAAACTGGCTGCCTCGATACACGGGCGTCCCTCTTGAAGAGTTTGGCGAATATATTCTACTGACCAACTTCAACGACTATTTGAAAAAGTTTGCTCGTTGGCACAGGGTCAAAGTTGCGGGTAAAGGTAAACCAATGCCCTCGGCCACATCGGATAATATTACGATGATAAATTTTGGTATGGGCAGCGCTAATGCCGCATCGATTATGGACTTGCTCACGGCGATTAAACCCAAGGGAGTTTTATTTTTAGGAAAATGCGGAAGTTTGAAAAGCGACATGCCAGTTGGGTCGCTGCTTTTGCCAATCGCAGCCATTCGCGGAGAAGGAACATCGGACGACTATTTCCCGCCAGAAGTCCCCGCTTTGCCAGCATTCGAACTACAAAGAGCCACATCCGAAGCAATCCGTGATCACAAAAAAGATTATTACACCGGAGTCGCCTACACGACCAACAGACGCGTATGGGAACACGATGAGGAATATAAGGAATACCTAACCCAAATTCGCTGCAACGCCATCGAAATGGAGACCGCGACCATTTTCTCGGTAGGTTTTCATAATCATATCCCAACCGGGGCACTGCTACTTGTATCGGACGAACCCATGATACCTGAAGGGATCAAGACCGAAGAAAGCGATGAGTTTGTTAGCCAGAACTTCACCAGCACACATGTGAAAATTGGCATCGAAGCACTCAAGCAATTATCCGAAAGCAAAGCGTCAGTTAAGCACCTGATTTTTTAATCGAAAGCGCTCTGGCAGTCTCCTAACGATTCCGCACGTAACGGCCTTGAGCCTCCCGCTTACCTACTTTTCGGTAGCGTGTATTCTCTACCACTCTGGAAAGCGAAGAACTTCCCAGGAGGAAGGATTGCAGCCAAACCAGAGAGAAACAGCCCATCACATAAAGTGCTCCTGAAATGGGAGTTATCCAACCTGCGATGGCCATAACACTAGCAATGGTAAATCCACTGGGAAACACCCATTGATTTCTTTTCGAAATCCTAACGATCTTCCGGCTATAAGGGATGGCAAAGAGAACCGTCGTTAAATTGCCGGATTTTAACTCCGCAGATGCCGAAGCAAGAACAGGATCCGGCGCATGGCGCATGGCGATAGAGACGTGCGAGCTAGACATAGCCCGGAAATCGTTCAGCCCATCCCCGACATATAATATGCTTCCTCCATCTTCTATCGCCTTGATAACGTGCTCCTGCTTTTGCATTGAGCTAACGCCCTTAGCTAAGGACAAGCCATCCAATCGAGAATTATTAAACGCGATATCACCCGTCAACACTCCTGGTTTTACACCCAGGTATTCAAGTTGAGAAAAGAATGGTTGGGGAGCGACGGTCCACGATTCCTTGAGCGTAGCGATCGCACAAAGTCGATTATCAAGGCTTATCCAAATTCGTTGTCCTAATTTGAGATCGTGCTCTTCGAGAATTGCGGAAACACGCGACTCTCCGCCTCGGCCAAGGACGAATTCCGACTCACCAATGCGCATGAAAATTTGATGCCCTAGGCCATCGGTCAAAGATACTTTGACGCCCATTCCAGGAACAATTTCATACCGAAGGTCCTCCCGGATAGGTTCTTCTTTAATCAAAGATTCAACGCCGGAAAGTGAATTGACCAATGGGTGATGAACCATGCGACTTGTCTGATAAATAATCGACATGATCCAATCTTCTCTGTCCTGAAATACGGGCATGACAAAGAAACGCTCCATCGAAAGATCCTCGCGCGACATCACTCCGGTCTTTCCAAAAAATCCCACGTCAATGGTGGCTAAATCTCCGACAAACTTGGGTCCTTTTCCATAGAGACCCCGTTTTCCTAGATGAACCAATCCTGTCCAATGATGAACAGGAATACCAGCTACCCAGGTTAACGATGTACCCATAATCAGTATCGTAGAAATCAGAATCAAAGCTTGTGACACACCCATCATCACCGCTGCAACTGTTGCTCCCGCAACGGTCGTTAACAAAACCACTAAACTAATCGCCAAATAGCTCGATCTCGACATGGGGTGAGACTCCACAGGATCAAGTAAAGGATTCTTAACCGCCTGGATCTTTCTAGGAACGTACGCCGAAAGGCATTTTATTGTGAATACGCCGTCCTCAGAAACGCTTCCAGCCATAATCGGATCACCCGCCTGCTTAAGCTTTGGAAAGGTGGTCCCATTCAATGATGCTTCTGATACATAGCCGTTGCCGGTAATAACCACTCCGTCAATCGGCACCACTTGAGCAGTTGATATTTTGATTTCCTCTCCAACCTTTAGGTCAACTAACGAAACCCTCGAGACTGAACCATTTGCCTCTACGCGATTGCATCGTTCGACCCGGCTAAAAAGCACAGGTAATGCGGCATCAACCATCCGTTTCTTCCGTGACAACCAATAACGACTTAAAGTGTAGATGGCCAAAACCAAGGGTATCACCTCGTAATAGGTCGTTTTACTTAGACGAGAAGAAGCTGCAAGTGATACGGCAAAGAGAATCAAAATCCCGACCAATAATCCTGTTTCTACTCTGATAATTTTCTCCTTCCACGCTTGCACAGTATCAACGAAAAGCGATGGAGCCAGTAGGATAATAGAGACGAGAGCGCCGACGGCTAACCCTGAGTGCACGAGAACGTAAACTATGTCACTAGGCGGAGTAAACTCGATCAACACGCGTAAAGCGAAGCCATGAATAACCAAGCCGATGGCAACACATCCTTTGATCCAATTAAAGTCGCTGGAGTGGAATAAAGAATAGTCCACCCACAAAATTAACTTGGTCGAAGAAGTTGTTTTTACCATTTGGGGTATTCGACTCTACTCATCCAATGCGATCCCACAAATAAAATCCCCACACTAA
>Ga0114999_10002563_pt1 | contig 23724 bp, 33 predicted proteins | sample ArcticOcean_MG_C_3_FD_89820 | JGI IMG/M metagenome (GOLD analysis project Ga0114999, IMG submission 89820) | Marine microbial communities from western Arctic Ocean - ArcticOcean_MG_CB8_126 | ecosystem: Environmental > Aquatic > Marine > Oceanic | place: Arctic Ocean: Canada Basin | collected...
GAACCCACCACACACATCAACAGCGCAGGCCAAACCTGGACCCAGTGGAGAGAAGCCCTCGACTTCTCGAACCTCCCCGACCCAGACGTGACCTATGTCGGCAACGAGACTGATCGCAACGGTTACTACGGTTACCTGGAGAATGCCTTCGAGCAGGACTCCTTCTTCTGGGCGGGCGAATGGGACGCAGCCCAGCTTCACGATGGATGCCTAAGCCACATCGACTCTGGAGACCACCGATGAACAACACACCAACACCAGACATCTACCGGGCGGAAGAAGACCTCGCCGAAATTGCCCGCCAGTCCAAGCTTGCCCGCCGCCGCGATCAGTACGCAGCAAAGCGGAATGCCAAGGTCAAGACCCTCCTCAACGAAATGATCGTCAAGGCTAAGGCTCGTGAGGCCCAGCAGGCGGAACGTGAAGCCCGGTGGGAGCGCTTCGAGGTGGAGGAGGGATGCGCCGATGATCACCTCCTACGATGAAGCCAAAGCCCGACCCGCCGACGTCGCCCGCATGGCCCAGGCCGAGGACATCCTCGTGCTCACCCACGCCAGGCCCGGCGAACGGGTGAACCTGTCATCGAGGATTCGCCGAGCCGGGAATCGGACCGGGAACCGGGTATCGATCCTGAAGACCCGAGACGGGAACCTCACGATCAGGAGGTCCCTCCGCTGAGCGTGGGGCAGCCGCATCGTATGGTGCAGGCATGCAGAAGCTCCTGGTTATTGTCCCCTGTCGAGCAGGCTCGCTCGGGGTCCACAGAAAGAACGTGCGATCAGTGGCCGGTGTGCCCCTGATCGCATGGGCTATTGAGAAGCTCCTAGTGGTCGCTGAGGCCGTCGAAGAACTCGACGTGGAGATCTCGATCCTGGTCGTCACCAACGACCCTGAGGTCGCCGCTAGAACCCAGCTCTGGTCTCAGACCGGCGCACCGATCGCTGTCCTCGAACGGCCCCTCTCCCAGGCGATGGCGAACCAGACCCTCGACGAACTCGTGCGATGGGTCATGGAACAAGGCCGAGACGACTACTGGGACATGGTCGCTGTCCACCAGGTCACCTCGCCGACGCTCCGGGCGCAGACGATCACCGACATGATCCAATGGTTCGTTGAGAACGACCACATCGATTCGGCGATGACGATGGTCGCTGATACATCACACACCTGGACCGAGGACGGACCTCACCCGATGCGCCGTGTGAACCGGCAGTTCCTCTACGAGTCCGAACTTCGGTTCCGGGAGTCCGGCGGTTTACAAATATGTCGGGACTGGCCTCACCAGGACGGCTACTACGGTGACGCTGTCTGGATGATCGGCGATGCACATGACCCGTACGTGATCCCCAACGAAGAAGGCCTCGATATCGATACCCCAGCCGACATGGCTGCCGCTGAGCTAGTCCTGGAACGCTCCTCGATAGCGATCGTCTGTGCCGGTGACCACGACATGGGCTCAGGGCACGTACGCCGAGGAGCCGAGATCGCCTCGGCTCTGTCACCGTTCGCTGAGGTCGATGTGTACTTCTGGGACACACCACCTGATATGCGTAAACTCGTTCCGGGGATATGGCGGCACGGGAACCTGACCGCCGAGGAACTCTCGATGCTGTGGGCCAACTTCGACACTGTCGTCCTCGACACCCTCGACACGACAGACACTCGGGACATCACAGCGAAATGGCCTCGTAAGACTGTCCGGCTGGAATCCCTGATGGTCGATGCGAACACCCAACCAATCAACGGCCTGTACACGTTCCCGATCGGGACATCAGGCCCACTGTGGATCGATGTGCGCGACGAGTTCAAGTACCTGCCGCCCTATCCGATCAGAGAGAAGCTGGGACGCATCCTGGTGCTGTTCGGAGGGACCGACGCAGCGAACATGACTCCCGGTGTTTGCAACGCTCTCATGGCTGCTAAGACGCTCAACGATGTTTCGGTTGTGGCAGTCATCGGGCCGGGCTCAGACGTGAAACGCTCCGAGCTGCACCCCCGTGTCGAAGTCTTGGAGGACCCGTCGATCAGCTACGAGATGTGGAACAGTGATGTGGTGATCACCGGTCGAGGCCGAACCGCATACGAAGCTGCACATGTGGGTGTGCCGACGGTCTCGATCCCGGTGAACATCCGAGAAGCGAACGAGAACCAGGCACCGCCAGGGGCGCTCACCGAGACCCGGTCGCTGACATACATGGACTGTGTTGCCAAGCTCATCCCGGTATCGGCTCGGCTTGAGGCGTCGACACTCCTCCAAGAGGGTGTTGACGGTCACGGTTTGGATCGGATACGTGATGAGATATTGAAGACGGCTAAGGAACAGCGTCGCCGTCGTCCGCCAGTCGAGTTCGAGGTGACATGATGGTGTCATACAGACGCTCACCATCATGGTGCGCCGACTTGTACTTGATCCCCGGACCGAAGCCCGTGGACTCGCTCAGTCAATGGATCAATTCCCGTGGATGACGACGACGAATACCACATCGAGAATCTGCCGTGCATCGATAGCCGTGACATGATGCGCTGCCTAGAGCATCGACGCCGTCGAGGCGAAGGACCGCGGATCTCACTGGCTGAGCATCAGCACCACCGGACAGGAATGAGGGACCGAATGCACGGTGACATAAAGGCAGCACCATGAACTGGGACACATGGGTCGGACCGAAGGTCGTCGCCGAGGCAGGCCAATGTTTCGGAGAGGACCTGGACCTGGCGAAGGTCATGGCCGACGAAGCCAAAGAAGCCGGATGCTGGGGCTTCAAGATTCAGATGCTGACACCGGAGCTGATTGCTTCTCCGGCAGCGGAGAAGTATTGGGAGCACGGCGATGGTCGCAGCCAGCAGCAGGTGTTCGCCGACAACGGGTCTCTGACGCCTATCCAGATCATTGGGTTACGCAACCACTGCGAAGACATCGGCATCAAGTTCCTGATCACTCCGTTCGACGTGGGTGCTGTCCTGTTCTGTCAGGCTGTCCGGGTTGATGCCATCAAGATCGCATCAGGTGACATCACCAACGAGCAACTGTTGATAGCGGCACGCCGGACGACCCTGCCGATTGTTCTCTCCACCGGCGGGGCCACAGCCACAGACATCGTGTGGGCAAGCGAGGTCCTTGGGTTGCGCCCATGCGACACCGTGCTGGCCTGCTCACTCCAGTATCCGACACAACCGGAGAAGGCGTATTTCAATCGGATGGACTGGCTAGAGACGCTACTCCCCGACGGTGTCGACATCGGCTACTCCGACCACACCCTCGGGACCTGGTCGGCTGGACCGCTCGCCGCTCTCGACGCTGCGATGATTGAGAAGCACGTCATCCCGACCCGATCCTTCCCTTCGGATTACAAACCGAACCCTGACTGGGAGAACCCGGATTACGAGATCGGACTTGACTCGGACAGTCTTGGATGGTTCGTCGAGGCCTCGTCCCGAGCCTGGCAGGCGTCCCACGGCCACAGGCCCGAACGGCCACACGAAGGTGAGAAGGCTGCGATCAAGGGGGCACGTCGCTGTCTGTACTGGACAGAAAACGTCAACGCCATAGGCGGCATCACCATCAAGTCAGACTGGCTTGTCGCCCTGAGACCAGGCCCAGACCCAGCCTCAGGTGTCGGCGCTGAACACTTCACCAAGCTGGTAGGGCAACGTCTACGCCGAGACGCAAAGAAAGGTGCGCTTGTCGAGGAAGCGGACTATTGGGGATGAGCGATCTCACAGTGTTGGGCGTCGACCCTGGGGGCAAGTGGACCGGTATGGTCCTCCGAGCCCACACAGGTGACGTGATCGTCAACGTGCTCGGTATCAGAGACGACGACGAACCCATCCACGAGTACGGGGCAGCGATGCGGGAAACATTGTTCGAGTTGGGTGACGGTCACCAGATCGATGCGATCGCTTTGGAAGGCCTGACCGAACCGAACCCGCACATGGGGATGATCAACGTGGGGGGGCTCCTCGACACGGCTGTGGTCTATGGCGCTATCGGCGCCTGGCCCTGGCCTGTCCCTGTGTACATCGTTGAACCAGGGGGGCACGGCTCAGCGCCTCTGGCTGCGTACCCAGGTGAACTGATCGGGGAACGAGAGAAGAAAGGCACGGGTGTGCTGAAGCACTGCCGCTCGGCATGGGATATCGCCGGGGTGGGTTGTGTCATGCACCGAGCTGCCGGGTAGATATCCCACATCAGGCTGAGAGACATGTACTCTCTGCATCAAGTCCTATCGAGCCCCTCTGAGAGCCTTGGATCGAATCAATCGATCGAAGGTTCCCGTGAACAAGCCTGTGCAGCTCGGAGGCAGCTACCAAGTAGCGAAGGCCTCTGTCCCCGACCAGAACATCTTCGGATGGTTCTCAGTTGGTGCGCTCGCTGACGGCGAAGCCATAATCGACGCTGACGGCGACATCATCCCAGTCGAGGAACTCGCCAAGGCCGCACACGAGTTCACGAAAGCTGCCCGAGGTTCCGGTGAGGAACACGACGGTGGCGTCGCTGACGGTGAGCTGATCACATCCATCACGTTCTCTGACGACATCCTCGATGCGATGTCTGTCGACCCTGTGACAGGCGATGTGATCAAGCCTCTCCGCAAGGCACTCCACGAGCACATGCCGAGAGGCTGGTTCGGTGGATTCCATATTCCTGATGCTGAAGCGTTCGAGCGTTCCCGGACTGAGAAGACCGAGTTCAGTATCGAGGGCACAGCTAACTCAGCGGAGGTCGTCTGATGCCCCGAATCTTGAGGGATCTCACTATCACCAACGTCGACCGCACCTGGAAGGGCAAGAACCCAGGCGCTGTCATCACGATGTTCAAAGCCATACCGGCGATTCTCGACAAGGAGACCACCATGTTTGTACTCGAAGACGCCGACGAGGCGACCCAGGAAGCGTTCGCTGAACTCCAAGCCAAGATCGATGAGGCCACTACGGCTGAGCCGACTGAGGAAGCTATCGCTGCTGCTGTCGCTAAGGCCATTGGGGAGATGAGCCCTGCCGAGGTTGTCGACGCTGCCGATGGTGTCATCGAGGCACCTGAGGAAGAAGAGTCAGTGGAGGACCTGATGAAGGGTCTCCCACCGGAACTTCAAGAGCAGCTCGCTAAGGGCGTCAAGGCATCCGAAGAGGTCGCTCTCCTCAAGGCCGAGAAACGCCAAGAGAAGTTCGTTGCTGTCGCCAAGGCCGATATGTCAGGGCTCACCGAAACTTCAGACGACATCGGCAAGGTTCTCGCCATTGTCGCTGACGCTACGGCTGATGACTCTGACGAGTCGAAGCTCGTCGAGCGGGTCCTCAAGGCTGCAGGCGCTCAGGCTGACAAGGCCCTGGAGACCCTCGGCGCTGAGGCCGGGGCTACCGGCTCTGCGTCTGTCGATGGGGCTGAGGCTGCGCTCATGGCACAGGCCGAGAAGATCGGCTTGGAGAAGGGCATCTCGAAGTATGTCGCTCTGCTCGAACTGTCCGATTCCAATTCTGAGTTGGTCCAAAAGGCCCACGACGAGTCCTGATTCAACTATCGGCAAGACAGGGTTTACCTGATCGGTCGAGGAGGAAACTGAAATGGCTTTCGAACACAAGATGGGGCAAGACGCTTGGAGCTTCGATGCGACTACTGGTCTACGCCGGTACCGCTTCGTGTCAATCAACTCCACCGGCAAGCTGGCTTACGCCACCGCTGCCAGTCACATCGACGGCGTGACGATGGAGTCTTCGACTGGGTCGACTACGCCTCGTGCGTTGCCGATCTACCCGATGGGTTCCATAGCGATGGTCGAGGCTGAGGCGTCCACCCAGGCGCTTAGCAACATGGTGGCCGTATCGACTGCTGGTCGATGTGCTGTCACGACTGCTGGTGCCTACACCGTCGGCAAGATCGTCGGCGGTTCGTCCGGCGCAGCCAACCGAGTTCTCTCCGTGAGGCTCGACAACATCGGAACCACCTGATCCAACCCGGCCCACGGGTCGCATGACACCAAGATAGGAAGGCACAAATGCCATCTCCACAAGCGAGCGAGGTCCATGTCAGTTCATTACTGACTGGCTTCTCCGTGGGCTACCTCCAGTCCCTGACGGCCTATGTGGCCGACCAGGTGTTCCCGAGGATGCCTGTTACCAAGCAGTCCGACAAGTACGCCACATTCGCTTTGGCTGACTTCTTCCGAGATTCAATGAGACAGCGTGCCGATGGCACCGAATCAGCCGGTATCGATTACACCGTGTCGACTGATTCGTACCAGACACAGTTGTTCGCTCTCCATATGGACATCGGTCGTCGGGTTCAAGCGAACGCTGACGCAGCTCACAATCCGCTGCAGGACGCCACTCGCATCCTGACTCAGCAAGAGCTGATCAAGCGTGAGCGTGACTGGCACACCACTTTCATGACCAGCACACCGTGGGATACCACAGTGACTGGCGGCACGGACTTCGAGGAGATGGGCTCTGCCTCGTCTGACCCGATCGGGTTCATAGGCGATCAAAAGCTCACCATCCAGACGAACACAGGGTTCGAACCTCGGACTCTTGTCACCACCTCGAAGGGCTGGTTGAAGCTTCGGCTCCACCCGGACATTGTTGGGCGTGTCGACCGGGGCCAGACCTCCGGTGCGGCCGCTCCGACCAAGGCCGACGTGGCTGCACTGTTGGATCTCGACAACATCCACGTTTCGGGTGCGACTTACAACACTGCACAACAGGGCATCGCTGCCAGCATGGCTCGGGTCAACACGAACGACGCTTTGCTCTGCTACGTCGACCCGAATCCGGGTCTGATGTCGCCTACTGCGGGCTTGACGTTCGTGTGGACCGGCGATGTGCAAGGCGCTGAAGGCCGGACCATATCCACGTTGGAGCTACCGACTCAGAAGGCCACCAGGGTCGAGATCGAGTCGGAGTGGGCACACAAGGTTGTGTCCGGTGCGCTCGGCACGTTCATCTCCGGCTTCACGGCTTGAGTTGCGGCACGGTTTAGACTCGGGACATGACTGACACCATTCAGATGTTCCGAGTCGACCGTCCTCTTCGCCTCCGTGGCGTCGATTATGAGCCTGGCGACGTTGTCGACCTTGCCCCTATGGGTCTCCCCCAAGGCCGAGCCCAGCAGCTCGTGAACCAGCGTCGAGGTGAGCTGGTTCAGGGTGACGCAGCGGGCGGCACACCGGCTCCTGCGTCGACACCTTCGACACACACAGGCGAAGCAGAAGAAGTCAATGAGCCGCCATCGGTTTTCGATGACGGTATGAGTGAACCAGCAGAGGGTTCTGGCGAGCCTGACCTGGTGTCCATGACGAAACGTCAGCTTCTCGAATGGGCTCAGCTCCGAGGTGTTCCGGCTGCGAAGTCGCAGACCAAGGACGAGATCATCGGGGCGATCGTTTCCGCTTCCAGTCTCTGAGATAGAGGGTTATGCCATGTCTAATGCCAAGCGTCAGAAGCCAGTGTTCCACAGGTTTGGGACAGTCGATTTTGTGGAGACCGGTTCGACCGGTACCAACCTGGTTGGCTACGGCACGTCCGTATGTGCCGCCGGGATCTTCACTCTCGATCCGCCTTCAGCGGCGGGGACACACAAGATGCTGATCTTGACGTCTTCGAACGCTGAGGTTCAGACCGGTTCGTCGGCGACGGTGTTCCTGAACTCGACGTTCAATCGGATCTCGGCTTCGACCGAGCTGAACGACACAGTGTTCGTTCCGCTGATCGGCGGGTCTACCGCTGCCTGGTATGTCGACTCGGCGCTCCAGGTCCAGCTCTCGACCGCTGGCATCCTAAATGCCTACACGATCGCTGCGACCACACACGCCTAACCTGGTGCAGGTGTCAGTTATGGTGCTGCCATGACTGACACCACACCCAAAGCGACCTTCACGAACTCCTCCGGGATCGACTACAACTCCGACGCTTTCAACGTCGAGGATCTCGTCCTCCCGGATGGGGTCGAGATCGAGATCCTCGCTCCGGGTGCGGGTAGGGAGTCCGCGACGATGCCTGAGGCGACTGAACCGGTCGAGCTGCAATGCTCCGAGTGTGACTTCACGACCCTCTCAGAGATGGGGATGAAGCGACACAGGAGCAACCAGCACTCCACGCCTAGCGTCACCGAAGTGGAGATGTTCAATGCGACCCCTCAGCAGCTACGCAAGGACACCCCAGGCGAGCCCGGCACATACCGGCCGCACGACGTCGAGCCCCACAAGATCTCCATCATCGGGTTCACCAACGGACGCCTCGAAGCCGACTGGGGAGACAAGACACCAGGCGTCGAAGTGTGGGGCCTCAACAACCTCCACATGATGGAAGACATCGACTGGGATCGATGCGAACGCTGGTTCGATGTCCACGCCACAGAAACGATCGGTGTCGGTGACAACACCGGACACGTCGACTGGTTGGCGAAACAGACCGAACGTGTGATCTACATGAAGACCCCGAACCCTGAGATCGTCGGGTCGGTCCGGTTCCCTCACGAGTCGATCGTCGCTGCATACGGCGGTGTGCGGTATTGGACGAACTCGATTTCGTGGATGCTCGGCCTCGCCGGGTTGGAGATGCGCGACTCGTTGGACGTGTACGTCAAGTGGCTCCGAGACGCTCAGGTCATCCGTGACAACGGCGACGATCCAACTGAGGTCCTGGGACCACGACCACCTCACCCTGAGATCGGTGTGTTCGGTGTCGACATGGCCCAAGAGACCGAGTATGGGGCTCAGCGTCCGAGCTGTGAGTGGATCATTGGTCTCCTCACAGGCCTCGGTTACAAGATCACTATCGGGAACTCGTCGGACCTGTTGAAGACCGCAGCCTTGTACGGCATCGAGGACGACGGTCCGATGCAACAGATGTTGAAGCTCCGCCAGGTCGAAGCCAGGAAAGAGATCGACTCGTTGGCTGTGCAGCGTTCCCAGATCGTCAACCAGCTCGGGCAGCTCGACGGTCGGGTCGCATATCTGAACGGCAACTTCGCTGAGCAGGAGTACTGGCTGAACCGTTGGTCGATGCCTGGGATCGATCGCAAGACAGCATCGCTGTCATCGCAGGACGCTGTCCCCGAGCCAACGTCGTGAGAGCCAACGCCATGAACACACGGGACGAACAGATATGGGAGGCACGCCAAAGCGGTCTGACATACAAGACGGTCGGTGCCCAGTTCGGATTGTCTTCGCCTCGATGCCAGACGATCGTGTTCGAGGTCCAGAAACGGCATCGATCGGCAGACCGTTGGGTCGTCGACCACGGCGGGAAGCCACCGGAGCGGACACCAACCTGGGTACGGCCCACGTTCAAGGTAAGGAACCAGGAAGTGTGGGAGGCACGCCAGGAGGGTCTGACCTTCAGGGCGCTCGCCGCCCGGTTCGGTTTGAGCCCCGCACGGTGTGTACAGATAGTGGCGAAGATCGACGGAGACAGGCGAGCCGATGAGTAGAGCGTTTGACCGTGCGGCAGAGTTCCTCGACCAGGTCGTTGAGTTGCTCGACAATCCCACACAGGAATCCGTTGAGGACGAGTTCACTAGGGTGTCAACGAGCGGTGAATGCTGGCGATGTTTGCGTGACTGCGACGACCTTGGGGTCTCTGAGCTGTGCCACGAGTGCCGCCGCTGGCTAGTTGAGGGGCGAGTCGCCGAGCCCAGAGCGGGCTTGAGCGTCCTACCAGAAGGGCACCACTGGTTGGAGATAACAACGTTCGGGGACAACACCTCCCAGTTCTTGCCGGTCCCCGACAGGTTGTTGGAGCAGCTACCCGGCTGGCCTTACTTCGCCAACGGCACATCAAGATCGCCGTTCTACATGCCCACAACCGGGGACTGACTCTGGCACACTGGACGAATGGCACGCACAGCGATCAACTACAACGGTGGACCGGTCCAGTCTTTGCGGGCGACTACGTCCACTGGGGCTGGTACAGCGTTCGTTCTCAACGGCGGCTACTCGAACTTCACGGCCTATTGCATGCCGACGACTGCCGGAACTGGCACAGCGTCAGCTCAGATACAGGGCTCTCTCGACGGCAATGTGTGGGTTGCCCTGTCGGCTGCGACGACGTTCTCGACTGCCGGACGGTTCTTCAATTCGACTGCCGGTTTCACCGTCGGACATGCCCGCCTTCTTGAGACTGCTGAAGGGTCAACTGACACTGTCGTCAATGCTTGGCTGACCGCTCGACCATAAGGATCATCATGGCTTGGACTTATGCAGGCGATCCGGCGGCGTCTAATCTGGCGACTGTCCGTTTCCTCATCGGTGATACTGACACCACAGACCAGCTCCTGAATGACGCTGAGATCAACTACCTGATCTCGGTCGCTGGCGGGAACTACGAGGCCGGTGCTAGAGCAATCGATCAGATCATCGCTTCGGGTCGCCTGGTCGACAAGACCGTCGGCGACATTTCGATCTCAGGGTCTGCACGGGCGTTGGATCTGCGTCAGGTTCAACGCTCGCTGCGATACTCCGGGTCGCTGTCAGCGCTGCCGTACGCAGGTGGGATCTCCGTCGCTGACATGGAGTCTCAGAGACGAGACTCCGACATTCCTACACCGGCGTTCACCAAGGGCCAGTTCGACCATCCGAATGTCAATCTTCCTGGGACAGGACGCTTCGAGACATCGACGTCGACATGAGTGCCGCTCTCGACGCCTCGCTGAAGGGGCTGATGAAGCAGACGTTGACGGTTGCCACGCCGACGACCTCGACGTCGCTGTCGCTGTACGGCGTCAAAGAGTTCTCGACGGGCGCCTCGACCTATTCGTGTAGGTACACGGCCAAGAACGGTTCCGTGCGACTTGACTTCGATCAGTCGTTGTCGTACACCGGGATTGTTTGGGTGGCGTCTACGGGGCTAACAGTCCAGGACAAGGTCACTCTGCCTAACGGCTCGAACCATGCGCCTGTTGTGAGGGTCGACACGTTGGCCGACGAGTACGGCAACACCCATCATCAAGTGCTGTATATGGGCAAGTGATGGCTGACAACCGGCAGAGTTCTCGGCGGGCTTCTCGATCGAACCGAGGGAAGTCCACCGGGAAACGTAAAGGGAACCGGGGGCGTGGCGCTGATAACCGTGGGAGGAACCGTCGCTGATGGCTCCAAGACACGGCAGATCCAGGAACCCGATACGCAGCAACAGCAACAAAGCCCAGACACGACGGAAGAAGAAACGTCGCAAGGCCAGGAAGAGAGCCAAGAAGACCTACGGAGATCTGCGATGGGGTGTCTCGATGACCATGGTCGGCGACGAGGAGATCATGGAGAACCTCGAAATACTCGCCGAGGAAGCACCCGAGATGCTCGCTGCAGCGCTGTGGATCGAAGCGAACGAGATCATCAACGAAGCAATCATGGAGGTCCCCGTCGACACCGGGGTCTTGCGTGCATCAGCCAACGTCGGAGAACCGGTCATCAACGGGCAAGGCATCTCGCTGGCTCTCGGGTTCGGTGGCGCTGCGTCCGCTTACGCTCAGGTCCAACACGACAACCTCTCCTACCGGCACACCGTCGGTAACGCCCTGTACCTGTCTGGCCCGTTCGACCGGCACATGGCTGGCCCGTTCACATCTCACCTCTCAGCGACAATCGTGGGATGGTTGGAGGATGAGTGAATGGATCGAGGTGCGCTGCATCTCCGCTGATTGTGGGGGTCGCTGGGTTTCCGGCGAGTGGGTCCCTGGCCGACCGAAGATCCTCCTCAAGTACCATCGGGGAGACGCAAGCAGCGAGAACAAGATACACGCCGAGACTCGGTGCTTACGATGCGGCCAACTCAACGAGATCGTAATGAAGGAGGGGACCAACAATGTCGACTGGGCTGATTGAAGACCTGGCGCTCTACCTGGACACCAATTCGACGAAGGTCACACGGGGCTCGAACCTGTTCGTGATGCAGATGCCTGCCGAGGCTGCGAACCCTTCGACGTCTCTGCCGCTCGTGGCGCTCGTCCCGATCGTCGGGTTCCCGGCAGTCAACCGGTTTGTGCCTAACGGTGGAGGTCCTGCGTTCAGCCGACCTCAAGTCGGTGTGATGGTCCGCTCGACTGCCGGGGCTGGTGCCGATCCGATCCCGACGGCAGCGTCAGCGCTCGCTCATACCGTCCACGATTTGTTGGTCCAGTATCCGCCGAACTCGACGGTGTCCGGTGGGGTGCATGGGATGATCCACTCGATCGATGCGTGGTCGCCGCCGTATCTCGAAGACCGGGATGCGCTGAACCGTTACGAGTTCTCTTTCAGACTGAATATCTGGGACAGTGCCTGATCTCTACGGGACGTCCACGTCTCCTCCTCAGGCGCCGCCTCAGCTCACGTTGGAGCCTCTGCTGTGTCAGCACCCACCGTGTGGGGCTCTGCTCGCTGAGTTGGTGACTGCTCCGTTCCGTTTGCGTTGTCGGAAGTGTAAGAAAACCACGGCGTCTGGAAGATTCTTTTCCACCTGAGGTTGGTTTCGTACCACTCACATGATACGGTTATGTCCATGCCCAGCACCACGCTCACTCTCACCGAGATCACCACTCGCACAGGTCGCACCTATTGGATCAACGCCGAAGGGATCGCCATCCTCGAAGATGCCGATGATCTCGCATACTTCGAGGTATGCGACGAAGCCGAGCACGCAGCAGCCGCTGCCGCCGAATGGGGTTCCAGCTACGTCTGCGGCGGTGGTCGCCCAGAAGACGCCATGCTGGCCTACCGCCAATATCACATGACCGACGAAGATCTGGTAGGAGCGACACGATGACCGCTCAGAGCCTCCTCGGACAAGCCACACGGGACCGCATCCGCCTCGACATCGTCATGGACGAATGCTCAGTCTGCGGCGGGAGCATGGGCAACGGCGCCCTCTGGCCGAACCACATTCACGACGACCAGGACGCCTGGGTCGATACCCAGAACGCACTCGACGATCTCGACGAACATCGGAGCACCACATCATGAAAGAGTTCACCCTCAGCATCGACATGGGCAACGCAGCAATGTCCGAAGCGGGACACGCCGCCGACATACTGCGAGACATAGCCAACACCATCGAGACCTACCCCGACAACTACGACGTCGACAGCACCCAATCCATCATCGACGTCAACGGGAACCGGGTTGGTTCATGGAAGTTCACGCCATGAGATACCGCATCAACTACGTCATGAACGGCAGGCAGCAAGACGTCTCCGTCGACTACCAGGACCACCTCAGAGAAGCCATCATCATAGGGAGAGCCGAGGCCATCAAGATGGTCGAGGTCAGCCAGAAGCCGGACCCTCGGGTTGTCGTCTCCGTCGACTATTTAAGCGGCGGCTGGAAGCAGTTGTGGGCTCGGACCGTCGAGACATCCAAGGGACGCACAATCGTCTCCGGCTACTACGCCACTGCACGGGGCATCGAGACCTGGGACAACTGGGCCACGCAGAAAGTCCTCGGCTTGCAGGACCAGATCAAGGACATCAACATGGTGGCCGAACAGTTCCGAGACGTCATCAAGGAGTCGGGGATATGAGCGAACCAGGACTGCACCATCGAGGTGATGCCGCTGTCCCTGAATACACCCGTCCGACGGGTGTCGATTGGGAGCGGGTGTTGCCGTGGTTGTGGGGGACTCTGCTCGTGGCGATCATCGTCATCGTGGGCAACCTCGAATACGATGCCTGCATCCAAGCCCAGGGGGCCTGCTCGTGACTCTGTAGGGGGATAGTCACATGCGCGTTCTCATCACTGGCGGTACGGGCTACATCGGGAGCCATATAGCTGTCGACCTGATCGATGCCGGGCACGACGTCGAGCTGCTCGACAATCTCGATAACAGTTCGGCGGTTGTCGTCGATCGAATCGAGACCATCACTGGCTCTCGCCCCACCTTCCACAATGTGGACCTGTGCGATGCCGCTGCTACGGACTTCGTATTCGCATGCGCCGTTGACTCCAAGGCTCCACTCGACGCGGTAATCCATTGCGCTGGTCTCAAAGCCGTCGGCGAGTCAGTCGAGAAACCAATGGAGTACTACCGCAACAATGTCGGAGGGACTCTCAATCTGCTCGAAGCGATGCGCGCTCATGGCACCACGAGGATCGTCTTCAGCTCATCGGCCACGGTGTACGGCGACCCCCAGTTCCTGCCCATCACCGAATCCCACCCGATCCTGGCCACCAACCCCTACGGACGAACCAAGGCCCATATAGAGGACATCCTCGTGGACGTGGCCACCGCCCACGACAACTGGCATGTCGTGCTGTTGCGGTATTTCAACCCGGTCGGCGCCCACCCGAGCGGAACCATCGGCGAAGACCCTCAAGGTACGCCCAACAATCTCGTACCCCGACTGTTCGAGGTCGCCTGCGGCAAGTGGGATTCCATCACGATCTGGGGGCGGGATTGGGATACCCCGGACGGCACCGGGGTCCGCGATTACATCCACGTCACCGACCTCGCCTCGGGCCATCGTGCCGCGATCGAATCCCTCGACGACCTGCCCGCAGTGACGACGGTGAACCTCGGGACCGGCCGTGGATACTCCGTGATGGAAGTGGTCGAGGCAGTGCGTCACGCTTCGGGGCACCCAGTTCCCACGAGTGATCGCGAGCGGCGACCTGGCGACGTGGCCTCTAGCGTCGCCGATCCGGCCCTCGGCCTCGAGCTCTTGGGTTGGAAGGCTGATCGGGATCTTGTCGAGATGTGCACAGATTCCTGGCGCTGGCGCAGCCAGAACCCAGATGGGTACCGGTGAGGGGATGGAAGTCTCTGGAGATTTCTTTCCTCTGACGTTGGTAACGTGCCACTGAGGGTGTACGATCATATCTATGACCTGCACCGCACACATCGAGTCCCTCCCCGGCACCATGGTTTTCGTCGAGCCCGACGGACTCATCTTCCACGCCGACCCCGACTGCCGCGAAGCAGCCTTCAACCTCCGACACAAGGCCGATGGCGGCAAATGGCCCTGCGGTCACTGCATCAACGTCGATGTAATCCCTGAGGGCTCGCACGCCACTCGCCTCTCCGACAGCGTCCCCTCGGGCAACGGTGGCTCCGGTACCGGAACCGGCGGCGGACGCAAGGCCTCAGGCGCCTCTGAGAAGCAGCTCACCTTCATCGCTTCGCTTCAGGCTCAGGTCACCGAGGTTGTCTTCGAGGAATGCCTCATCAAGGCCACCGGCGTGAAGATCGACAAGGGCCTCACCGGCTCGCAGGCATCGGACCTCATCGAGGCGCTCCTCAAAGCGGCACCGGCACCGGCACCGTCCGAGAAGCAGGTCGCCTTCCTGAAGTCGCTCTGGGAGCAGAAGCGCCCCACCAAGAATGACACCTTCGAGGACTTCGTCGCTGACCCTCGCACCGTCGAGTTCTTCGCTGACCCGAACACCAAGAAGGGCTGCTCCAAGCTGATCGAGATGTTCAAGGGCCTCCCGAACCAGGCTCCTCTCCCCAACCAGAAGGCAGCCGCTAAGCCTGCCGAGGTTGAGGTTGGGAAGTTCTACTTCGACGGCGAGGACATCTTCGAGATCAAGCAAGCGAAGTCGGGCAACCTCTACGCCATCCGGGTCTTCGACAAGGAGTACGTCGGCCAGGGCTGGAAGGGTAAGAGCTGGACGGTCCTCACCCAGGAACAGGCCGCAGAGTTCGGGCATCGCACAGAGCGCTGTGTGATCTGCTCGAAGAAGCTCACGAACCCTGCCTCCATCGAGATCGGTATAGGCCCGATCTGCTTGGCTCGGATCGAAGGCTGGTAGGTTCTCACTCACCCGGCGATTGATATCAGAACAGGTCAGGCACCCCCCGCCGGGGAGTTAGGGACAGGCAGAGTGGGCTTGCGGGCTGACTCGACCTGGGTCACCACCCCGACAAAGTCCGTGTGGTGCGGGACAAGAACCCCTCGGCCATCCGGTCGGGGGGTCTCTTGCTTTTCTCAGAACTGCTGTACTCTCAGTTGCGACATCCGTTAGTGCCCTTGTGGCCTCAACGCTTCGCCTTCCTGTGACCTTCGTGTCCCGTGAGCCTCGCTCCGGGGCTGCGCCTGTTCCGGGAGGCTCACATGAAAGTCATTCTGTCCCGAGGCGGCGACTACACGCCGTCCAACGGTCCAGCCAAACGCTACGAAGCCTCCGAGGACCCTCAGGACGTCGCTGGAGAGTTCGGACGTGCGATGGTGGGCCGAGGCTACGCCACCACCGTGAAGACGCCTAAGGCACCTCGCAGCGGGAGCACAGACTGATGGCTCCTACATTCCAGCACGGCAAAGGCGCAGCGGTACTCGTCAACAAGACCAACATGTCGGTGATCCTCAACGACGCCTCGTTCGACGCCACCGCTGATGTGGCTGAGGTCACAAACTTCGGTTCGTCAGGTAACCGGGAATATATCGCCGGGGTGCGTGACGCCTCCGGTTCGTTCTCGGGGATGTTCGACGGTTCAACCAACGAAACCGACCAGGTCTTCGAGGCGCTCCTCGGCAACTCGACCGCTGCGGTCATCACCTATGGGCCTGGTGGGGACACCATCGGCACGCCTGCCTATCTAGGTGCGGCCCGTGTCACGAGCTACAACGTTGCTTCTCCGGCGTCTGACGTTGTGGCTGCATCGATGGCTGTGCAGTACACGTCGGAGTCCAGGTCCGGGTTCTGGCTCGCCGATCTGGGAGCACGTTCCACAGCGACTACCCATGCGACTGTCGTGATGCCCGGTTCGTCAGCTTCGACTCTCGGCGGGATCGGACATCTCCATGTGATCTCGGCGACAACCAACGTGGGTGGCGCTGAACTGAACATGAAGATTCAGGACTCCTCAGCCGGTTCGGTTTGGGCTGACGTCCTCACCTTCGCGTCTGTCTCCTCGACAGCCCCGGAGAGCTACCAGCGGGTCCTCGTTACCGGCGAAGTCCTCGACCAAGTCAAGGCCACTGCATCGTTGATGAGTTCAACCAACGCCACGTACTCCGTGGCATTCGCCCGTCGATAACACCAACCCCAGAGCCCCCTTGAGAGCCATAGCAATAGGAGCAATTCAATGGCACCAACATTTAGGCACGGCAAGGGTGCGTACTTTTCCCTGACCAGTACCGCTGGAGTGACGATCGTCTTGTCTTCCGGTGGCGATGACATGTCCCTCGATAGTTCGGCTGATACCGCCGAAGTCACTGCGTTCGGTGACGACGACCGGGTGTACATCGCCGGTCTCCGAGGGCACACGTTCTCGTTGTCTGGGCACTTCGCCTCGACCTATGCCGATCCGATCCGGGGGATGCTCGGCAACTCGACTGCGTCGAACTGCATCTTCGGTGCATACGGCAACACGACCGGGTTCATCAAGTCCACGTTCGCCATGCATCTCACCCAGTTCACCGTCGGATCTCCGGTCGGTGACAAGGTGTCCATGTCGATCTCAGCGCAAGTCACCGGCGCTGTTTCATCAACCATATTCTGATCCTCATTCTGAGGGCAGTAGCACAGAGTCCCTGGAGGACCCGCTAATGAGCAAGCTGAAAGACATCATCAAAAGTGCTGACGATCTGCTTCGTCAGTGTTGGGAAGTTCCTGACTGGCCGAACCCTGAGGGGGACGGCGGTGTGATGCTGGAGTTAAGAACGCCATCTGTTAAGAGGCGCTCTGGACTGTTGAAGGCGTTCACCAATGAGAGCGGCGAGATTGACATGGGAGCCATGCAGCTCGCTCTGGTCAAGGAGATGGTGTTCGATCCGGAGGCAGCCAAGGGCGAGGAAGACACACCCCTGTTTGATGAAGATGACATGGAGTGGCTCGAAGAGAAATCCGGGTCGGCTGTGTGGGGGATCGCTCAGGAATGCATGTTTATAGCGGGATTCCAGGAACGCGAAGACGGTTCTGGTGAAGGGGCCGAGACTGATCTCGTGGAAGCGGGAAAAGCGTCCTCCTAAAGAACGGCTCGGTCAGGAACCAGTTGCAACTGGCCGAGCTGCTCGGGATGACTTGGGCTCAGGTCACTGAGATGTCGTACGCCGAGTACATCTTGTGGCTCGCAGAGTTCGAGTTGAGAGCTTGGGAGAAAGACCAAGAAGGGTAAACCGTATGGCAGTCATCGGGAAAATGTCAGTCGTTATGGAAGCGGCGACCGGCAAGTTCACTGCCGGTATGGGGCAAGCCGTCAAGTCGGTGGCTCCTTTCAAGACGGTCCTGGGGACACTCGGCAAGACAATGACCATGAAGGTCACTCTGCCATTGGCGGGGATGGCAGCAGGAGCGGTTATCGCTGCGAACACCTTCGACAAGACGATGTCTCAGATCACGGGTCTGGTGGGTATCGCCGCTGACGAAGTCGACAGCATGGGGGCGTCGGTCCTGAAGCTGGCCGGGCCGACAGCCAAAGCCCCACAGGAACTCGCCAAGGCTCTGTTCGCTGTGACCTCGGCAGGTTTGCGTGGTAGCGAAGCCATGGGTGCGTTGGATATCGCAGCGAAGGCCTCAGCGGCCGGTCTGGGCGACACCAACGATGTAGCTCTGGCAGCGGCTTCGTCGATGACTGCGTACGCCTCTGTAGGTATGACGGCTGTCGAGGCGACAGACATCCTGACGGCCACCGTGAAGCAAGGCAACTTGGCAGCGGCTGACCTAGCCGGGTCGTTGGGTGCGATCCTCCCGATCGCTGCAGCCGCTGGGATCTCACTCGCAGACGTCGGCGCTGCGACAGCGATCATCACACGGTCCGGTGCGTCAGCGGGTGAGGCGATCACCTCGATGCGTGCAGCGATCATGGCGATGAACGCACCTGGTGGTGAAGCCGCAACAATCATGGAACAGGCCGGACTCTCAGCGAACAACCTCCGCAAGATACTCAAGGAGGACGGCCTGATCGCCGGTCTCCGGGCAGTAGAGAAAGCGGCTCAGGGGGACGCTTCGGCAATGAAGCTGATGTTTGGCTCGTCGGAGGCGCTGTCCGGTGCGTTGACTCTCCTCGGAACCGACGCCGCCACGATCACCGAAGTGTTCGACGATGTCGCCAACTCGGCAGGGATCACACAGCAAGCATTCGAAGTGGCTGCGGGGGAAGGGGCATTCAAGTTCAAAGCGGCCATGCAAGAAATGAACATCGTCGCTATCCAGTTCGGACAGATCATCGCCCCGATGGTCACGGCGATGATGGGGTTGGTGTCTGAGCTGATGCACCTCCTCACTGCGATACCCAAGTGGGTCAAGATTGTGGTGGTGGCGTTGGGGACATTCCTGGCTGTCCTCGGGCCATTAATGGCAGCGATGTGGGCATTCACCACACCGATCTTGGCCGCCAAGGGCGCTGTGTTTCTCCTCGGGATGCAGACAAAGTTCGCCACCCCCAAGATCCTGACCTGGGCAGCGAGTATCAACACAGCCAAGATCGCTATGCGCGGCTTCTTGGTTATCGCTGCGTTGACCGCCGGGTTGGCTATCTGGAGCATGTGGAAAAACTCTCGGGCGAAAGAGGCCCAGAAGTATGCGAATCGGGTGAATGAAGTCTCGGAAGGGATGAAACGTCTACACCCGGAAATGTTCCTGGTGACGCAACGGATGTCTGAGCTGCACGACGAGTTGCCTAAGTCGGCTACCGGGCTGGAAGGGTTGGAAAGCATCCTCGACCAGATAGCTGGAGGGGCAGCGATCGCATCGAGAGCTGCGATGGAAGGCCTTGGGTTCGAGTTCAGAAGCCTCATCAAGATCATGCCGGACTTCAACAATTTCCTCACCGCCACAGGTTCAGAGTTGGGCATCCTTTCCAAAAACCTCAGCACGGCGGGCAAGGGGCGTGACGAGTCGGCGATTCGAAAGGCCCTCGAAGACATCGCTGCCATGGAGGGAGACATAGGGCTCGTCGGGGAGCAGTTGATTGCCCTGAAACAGTCGATGCCTCAGAAAGAGTTCCAAAGTCTCGTCAAGATCCTCGACGACTATTCCAAGGCCCAGGCGGGGAGCACCGCAGAGAACGAGAAGCTGGCAAAGGCAGCCTTCAATACCGGGGAGGCGATGGCGGTAGCGAAGCAACATCTTGGACAACACGGGGTGGACCTTGTCGAAGATGCGATAGCCACTGCGAATGCTTCAGACTCGAAGACCGCCTACGCCATCGAACTGAAGGCGGTGTATGAGGCCATCATCAAAGCGAACCCCGAACTCGCCGGGTTGGTGGATGGGATGGACGCAGCAGCGAGAGCAGCGGCAGCAGCAGCTACCCCGCTGGGTCTGTTGACCACCGCAGTCGAGTCCGTGGTCGACGGCGTGATGGAAAACATCGAGGAGCACACGTCTCTGGAGAAGGCATTCGAGAACGCTGGAGAAGCAGCCAGCGAGGCCTCAGAGAAGATCGGCAAGGAGGTCCCGACATCGATCGGGATGCTCACCGATGCGTTGGTCACCTCGGTCGAAGAGATGGAGGCATGGAAGGCTGACCTGGAGACCTTGTCAGGGCAGGTCGGTCCCGCTTTGTTGGACGAACTCGCCAAGTTGGGGCCTGCCGCCGCACCACTGATCCGCGACATCGTTACTGCCACCGCAGGCGAGCGAGCAGCGCTGATCGCAGCTTATGAGGCGACCGGCCGTGACTCGGTCAATGCAGCAGAGAACGAGTTCGAGGAGATGGCTGATGCGCTGACTAAGGCACTCGCCCCGGCGATCGCTGAAGCGTTCGGGCTTGGCGCTGACATTATGCAGGGTCTGGCGATGGGGCTGGACCTCGGGCAGATCGCCACTCTCCAGAAGTTGACGAAGTTCGGTGACGAGATGCGGGATGCGATGGAGAACCCGTGGTTCGTCATGTCGCCGTCGAAGGTCACACAGCAGCTCGGCAACGACATCATGGAAGGGTTGTACTGGGGGATCGACGGGTTTGTTCCTGAATTGACCGGGCTAGTCGAGCGGACAATGCTGGACCTGGTGGACGCATTCGATGCGGCGATGTTCTCCGTGACCCTCGTAGGGACAGCGTTAGACGATTCGGTGCCATCGGTACGTGAGTACGGCGATCAGATGGGTGTGCTGGAGTCGAACTCGATAAGTGCGGCCCTGGCACAGGAACGTCTCAAAGCAGCGATAGATGCGGCCGACGGGGCGCTCGAAGCCTCGAAGGCGGCGACAGGGGCAGGCACCACGGTAGAAAGGATGTTCACCTCGATCTCCGATATCGGAGCCATGGAACCAGACAGGGACACAGGCGTCGCTGCGCTCTCTGGTGGTGTCAGTATGTTCACCGAGAAGGGACGAGAGAATCGCGAAGTACTTCGTGGCGCAACGAACGACATACAAGCGTGGGGCACCGGACTCGCCGAGGCGGGGATCGACGCAGCCATCGTGAATAGGGTTATCGCTCTGCAACGTGAGGAGCTGATCAAGAATGCGGTCGCTGTAGGCGCAGACGAGGAAGCGGTCCGCGATCTCATGAAAGAGTGGGAGATGATGAACGACATCGAGATCGCGCCGACGGTGCAAGTTGACCTCACTCCAGCACAGCTCGAAGCCAACGCCCTCACCAAAGAGTTCCAATCGCTTGTTGGGTTCGATGGGAACATGATCCAGCCGACCATCTACGTGAAAGGCGCCAAGGAGGTCCGTGAACTTAAGGAGGACATGGCAGCGTTCCACAACAAAAAGATCTATCTCGACGTAGTCACTCGACTATCGGAAGAAAACCCGTCGTCGTTGAGGTCGTCGCACACTGGTGGGGTGTTTGCTGAACCAGCGCCAGGGGAGGATCAGAGCACCTCGGTCTTAAACATCACCAACAACAATTATTCGTTAGACCCGAACTTGGCTTCGGAGGGTATGGCGTGGGCTGGACCGAATGGTGAGCACAGCGTAGGAGGCGGCTGATGGCTGCTACACGGATCGACTTTGTGAACGGCTTGACCGGTGGGGCGTCCGCGACATTGCGTCTCAACGATGGGACCGCCGATAGTGACGGAAATGTTTGGAACGTGACGAACCTTGTCGGGTGGGGTGGGATGACACCGGCAGTAATGTCGATGAAGAGGATGGCGACCGACGGCAACGTGATCACCAACGCTTCATATTCTGTGCGGAACATACGGGTGACCGGGACTGTGCATGTCGCTGCGGGTTCCGACATATGGGAAGCAATCCAAATGTTCGAGAGCTGCACAAATTCGGTCGCAGCGAACGGGAAGGTCCGGGTGTATGAGCCTGCCGGGACGAGGCACGCTTTGGTTCGTTTGAACGGCCAACCAGCCATCAGTCGGAACAGTAAGAGTCAACACGTTTTGGACTGGGCTGTGGCGTTCACCGCCCACGCTCCCGCTCTTATCGCAGGGGCGTGACCGGTGTCTTCGTACACGCTGCTTATCGTCAACGGCTTGACCGGGGCGACCGTCGCAACGATCTCGACTGGGACCGGAGAGTTCGACGCTCAGGTTGACTCCGTGACTTGGGCTCTGAACGACCACGATTACATGTCGTTTCGTATCCCGAAAGACCACGCCTCGATCGCTTCGATCGCTGAGATGAAGATCACAGCAGAGGTCCGGTTGGAGAAGGACGGGTACACGATCTTTTGGGGTATCCCGACTCGGTCGGTGATGGGCTCCCAGTTCCTCAGCGTTCAATGTTCCGGGCTGACGTACTACTTCGAGAAGCGGTTTGTTGGCGACGCTACCCGAACGAACTACATCACCGATCCGGACTTCGAGTTGGGGACTGCGCTGGCGTGGGTAGAGGCTGATCCTGGCTCGAATATCGCTGCTAGCTACGACACAGCGATCCACAAAGTGGGTACCCGGTCGGTCAGGGTCCAGGGAAACGCTCGGGCCGCTGACACGAGAGCGAACGGCGAAGCGATCACGAGCCCAGTGAGTCCCGGCGACTACCACGGTATTGACGCTCAACACACGCAGAACACAGCGGCGCTGTTCACCGGTGAGAACTTTTTTCATACGATGGTCGCCAAGGCGTGGTACATGATTCGAGACGACGCCACCTACACATACAACTCGAAGCCATTCGACACTCGCGGTTTCTACATCCAGACGAAACTCTCTGGGGTGTGGACCGGACGGCACTGGTCCGCTCAGATCCTCGACACGACCGAACGCAACGTTTGGTTGCGCTCCGAGTTCGAGATCCTCGTGTACGGCGGGGAGACAGTGGAGATCCGCCTGTACGTGCCCGGCGGTGCGGCATCGCCGAACTCGGCGATCAACTGGGACTCGACCGGGCTGTTCCTTGAGGAGTCCTTGTCGTTCTATGGGACGGACGGGACGGGCACCGACATCGTCGAGATAATGGAAGGGCTGATGCTCCACGCTCAGGGTGTCACCGTGCTCGGGCAGCCAGGCCCATCGAACAAAGACAATCTCAATATAATTGTCGATCCGGCGAACACGACTGTCGGCACGAAAATCGCGATCGCATATCAGCACGCCGACCATGCGAACATCTGGGAATCTCTAAACGATATGGCGAACACTGAGCATGGCGCCGACTTCCGTATCACTTGGAACGCTGCGAACACCATCCGCTATCTCAAAGTCGACCGGCCGATCGGCTCGGCAAAGTCAACGTTCGATTTACAGATCGACGGCGCCACCTCGAACATCATCGACATCGTTGCCTACGCCCGAGATGGCGAGAACGTCGCGAACGTCGTTGTTGCGCTGGGCGAAGGCGAAGGCCCAGACCGCGAGGAAGCCGAAAAAAGTGGGATTACAGCGTTGGGTGTCGCTTGGGAGGACATCATTCGTGCGCCGAGCGGATGGGAGATAGACCTACTCGACGAACTTGCGATAGGCGAGCAGGC
>Ga0114999_10002564_pt1 | contig 23714 bp, 24 predicted proteins | sample ArcticOcean_MG_C_3_FD_89820 | JGI IMG/M metagenome (GOLD analysis project Ga0114999, IMG submission 89820) | Marine microbial communities from western Arctic Ocean - ArcticOcean_MG_CB8_126 | ecosystem: Environmental > Aquatic > Marine > Oceanic | place: Arctic Ocean: Canada Basin | collected...
ACATGCTCCACCGCTTGTGCGGGCCCCCGTCAATTCATTTGAGTTTTAATCTTGCGACCGTACTCCCCAGGCGGTCTACTTATCGCGTTAGCTGCGCCACTAATGAGTCAAGCTCACCAACGGCTAGTAGACATCGTTTACAGCGTAGACTACCAGGGTATCTAATCCTGTTTGCTCCCTACGCTTTCGCTCCTCAGTGTCAGTATCAAGCCAGGAGGCCGCCTTCGCCACTGGTATTCCTCAGAATATCTACGCATTTCACCGCTACACTCTGAATTCTACCTCCCTCTCTCGTACTCTAGTCGCTCAGTTTTGAATGCAGTTCCAAGGTTGAGCCCTGGGCTTTCACATCCAACTTAAACAACCACCTACGCGCGCTTTACGCCCAGTAATTCCGATTAACGTTCGTACCCTCCGTATTACCGCGGCTGCTGGCACGGAGTTAGCCGGTACTTCTTCTGTGGGTAACGTCATTCACAAGGGTATTAGCCTTGCTAGTTCCTCCCCACTGAAAGTGCTTTACAACCCTAGGGCCTTCTTCACACACGCGGCATGGCTGTGTCAGGGTTTCCCCCATTGCACAAGATTCCCAACTGCTGCCTCCCGTAGAAGTCTGGGCCGTGTCTCAGTCCCAGTGTGGCTGATCGTCCTCTCAGACCAGCTATGGATCGTCGCCTTGGTGAGCCTTTACCTCACCAACAAGCTAATCCAACGCAGGCTCCTCCAATAGTGCGAAGTCCGAAGATCCTCCGCTTTCCCCCTTAGGGCTTATGCGGTATTAATCCGGGTTTCCCCGGGCTATCCCCCGCTACTGGGTAGATTCCTACGCGTTACTCACCCGTCCGCCACTCGTCAGCCGGAGCAAGCTCCGCTGTTACCGTTCGACTTGCATGTTTAAGGCCTGCCGCCAACGTTCAATCTGAGCCATGATCAAACTCTTCAATTGAAGATAAATCTTCCTGTTACCCCTTGCCGTGCCCTTTTGAGGCCAGACTCAGGAAACAGTAGCGAGTTAAGCTCGCAAATCTTTTGACATCCGCAGTAATCTAACCTCAAGAGGCCTAAACCCGAGAGGAAGACACTACGCAATGGCTCCAACGCAAAAAATTACTGCTATAAATGAATATATGACAGATAATTGTCGTTGGTTAGTCTATGACCATTCCAACAACAAGCACCCACATCTATTGCTTGTCCTGATATTTTAAAGAGCGGTCGACTGTCGGGCTTCTCGCCATTTCCTCCTTTTTGGAGTGACTTGGAAGTCAGCTCCGGAGGGCCTAGCACCCGTCCGAATCAGTTGATCCGGGCTGTCGAGGGGGGGAATTATACTCACGAAGCCTTCGAATACAACGCTCAATCTGATTCTTTTCGAAATCTTTTCTGCAGGCCTCTAACACGCCGGCTCGAGTAGTCTCAGCGCGGCATCTTGCCTAGTGCCGGGTGCAGCCCTCAGCCCCGCCTGCCGGCCGCGAGGCCCCGTCCCAGCGCCGTTTCGGCCACCACGCCGAGGCAAGCCGGGCTGCGAACAATACGCAAACTACGACTGCGTAGACAAGGGCCTCAGCGTAGTCCGAGCGCGAAATCCACACAAGATGGATCAGCGCAAGGACCGCGACCACGTACACGACCCGGTGCAAACGCATCCAGTTGCGTCGAAGCCGCCGCATCCAGGCATTTGTCGACGTGATCGCAAGCGGCACCAACCCGAGCCAGGCGGCGGCACCCACCGTGATATAGGGCCGCTCAACGACATCCGCCAGCAAGTCGCCCCACCTCAGGTCGAGCAGCAACACAAAATACGCGGAGATATGGATCGTCGCATAGAAGAAAGTGTAGAGCCCGAGCATCCTGCGCACTCGTGCAAGCATCCGCAGTCCCAACTTCCTGACTGGCGTAATGGCGAGCGTGATCAGCAGGAATCGGAGGGCCCACTCACCAATGAACACAACAACCGCCTTGCCAGGATCTGCGCCGAGGCCGTTGGGCAGGCCATTGATCGCACGGCCGATCTCAAGGGCGATGTAGGCCGCCGGCAAGGCGGCGGCGATGAAGACGGCACCCCTTAGCAGTTGGACTTTCGTGATCATGTTGTGCCTGCGCAAGAACAGGCAGGCGACTTCAACTCAGAAGTCGCGTCGCAGGTCCATGTCCGCGTACATCTGGGCAACCTGCGCACCATAGCCGTTGAAAATCCGGGTCTTGATCTTTTCACCACCAAAGATCGGCTGAGGAAGCCGCCGCTCAGATGCCTGACTCCAACGCGGATGCGGGACTGAAGGATTGACGTTGGAATAGAAGCCGTACTCGCGTGAGTTAGCTATCTCCCAGGTCGTTTTCGGACGCGTCCGCGTGAACTCAATCTTCACGATGGACTTGATGCTCTTGAACCCGTATTTCCAGGGCACAACAAGGCGCAGCGGCGCCCCGTTTTGATTGGGCATGACATTGCCGTATACCCCGACCGCGAGCAGCGTCAACGGGTTCATCGCCTCATCCATGCGCAGACCCTCGATGTAGGGCCAGTCGATCGACGAGAATCGAGAGCGCTGGCCTGGCATTTCAGACGGTCTGTACAACGTCTCAAAACGCACATAGCGCGCGCTCGACAGGGGCTTGAAGCGTTTGATCAAGGATGCAAGCGGGAACCCTATCCAGGGGATGACCATAGACCAGGCTTCGACACAGCGGAATCGGTAAACCCTCTCCTCCAGGTCAATGCCGCCAAGCAGGTCATCCAACCCGACCTTGCCGGTAACCTCTGCTTCACCTGACACCTCAACGGTCCACGGATCAGTCGTCAGTTTGCCAGCGTTATCAAAGGGATCATCCTTGCCGCTACCAAACTCATAGAAGTTGTTGTAGCGCGTGACAACATCCCACGGCGTTGCTTGACCGGTCGTAGAAAAATCGCTCGGCATCGCCGCGCCGATTTGCGTTTTTAACCAGTCCGGACCACTCACCGACACGCCTGGAACACTGCGCAACGGCACGTTGCCAGAAGCGACTCCTGGAATGGCAAGTGCTGCTGCACCGAGGCCCATCGCCTTGACGATCTCGCGGCGAGAGCGATACACCGACTCGTCAGTAATTTCTGAAGCATTAATCTCCGGCGGTTTCCTGATCAGCATGTCATTGCCTCGTAAACGGGTTCTTGCAAATGGACGCTACGGCTCCGCGGGCGTTACAACCTCCTTCGCACGTCGACGCACAATCGAGTGGATCGGCCCTGAGACCGCATAGACCAGCCCGATGGTGAAGAGCACACCCGGTGGATAGATGAAGACCACGACAAACAGAAAGACGATTAACAACATATAGAAGAACGGCACACGACCCTTCAGATCGATGTGCTTCGGGCTGTAGTAGCGAACGCTGCTGACCATCAGGAGCGCAACCACCGTGGACAGGACCGCAATCGCCAGCGACAACTGAAACGGCACCTCGGGCGGCAAAGGACCGATGGGCGCGACATTGTCCTGCCACACCCACACCATCGTTGCCATGGTGCCGGCTGCCGCGGGACTTGCCAGCCCCGTGAATGACTTTGACTCAGGCGCTGTGTTGAAGCGTGCCAGCCGGAGCGCTGCACAGGCCATATAGAGGAAAGCCAGCATCCAGCCAACCTTGCCGAAATCAGAGAGAACCCAGCTGAAAAGCAGAACCGCGGGTGCGACTCCAAACGCGACAAGATCCGAAAGGCTGTCGTATTGCACCCCGAATTCGGTCTGCGTGTTGGTCAGGCGCGCGATGCGGCCGTCCAGGGAGTCCAGAAAACCCGCGATGACGATTGCTATCGCGGCACTCTCAAGCGCCCCGCTCATCGCACCAATAATGGCGTAGAAGCCTGAGAACAAGGCCCCGGTCGTGATCAGGTTTGGCAGCAGATAGATGCCACGGCGCGGCCGCTTTCGATCCGCATCTACCGGTTTTTCGTCCACATCTCTGATCGGAGAAATCTTCGATTCTTCCATTGCTCGCCCTCACCGCCCCCGGCGGCACCGGGGCGTCACATCGTTAGTACTTTCTCGCCGCGGGACAACCCCGATACACCAGAACGCACCACCTCAAGCACCGTAGCATCCGCGATTGCCTGCAAAAATGCATCCAGTTTCTCGGACGTGCCCGTTAACAGAACGGTGTACGCGGTGTTACTCACATCAACGATCTGACCGCGGAAGATGTCTGACGTTCGCTTGACCTCCGCACGCTGCGCGCCGGTTGCCCGCAATTTGATCAGCATGAGCTCTCGTGCCACATGCTCGCCTTCAGTCAGATCAACCAGCTTCACAACCTCGATCAGCTTGTTCAACTGCTTTGTGATCTGCTCGATCTGGTTGTCGCTCGCCAGGGTTGTGATGGTCATCCGGGAGAGCGTGGCATCGTCAGTGGCAGCGACCGTCAGTGACTCGATATTGTAGTTGCGTTGTGCAAACAACCCGACGACGCGCGACAGGGCACCCGGCTCGTTTTCAATCAGCACGGAGATAATGCGCTTCATCAGGTACGCACCCCCTTGCCCAGCCACATGTCCCGGAGCGACCCGTTCGGGGACACAAGCATTGGGTACACATGCTCTTCCGGATCAACCCACACATCGAGGAATACCAGCTTGTTGGTCAGCGAGAAAACCTCGTCCATGACGTGGTCCAGTTCTTCCGGGGACGTCACCTTGAAGCCCACATGCCCGTACGACTCAACCAGCTTCACGAAATCCGGTAGTGAATCCATGTAGCTGTGGGAGTGGCGGCCCTCGTACTGCATGTCCTTCCATTGCTTGACCATGCCGAGGGAACGATTATTGACGTTAATAATCTTGATCGGCAGGCCGTATTGGCCGCAGGTTGACAGCTCCTGGATGTTCATCTGGATGCTGCCCTCACCCGTGATACAGGCGACCGTCGCATCCGGATGGGCGATCTTGACCCCCATTGCTGCCGGCAGGCCAAATCCCATGGTCCCGAGGCCTCCGGAATTGATCCATCGACGCGGTTCATCGAATTTGTAATAAAGAGCGGCAAACATCTGGTGCTGGCCAACATCGGATGTGACGAACGCATCACCGCCGGTCGCGCGATAAACCGACTGGATCACCTGCTGCGGCTTGATGAGCGATCCATCACCCAGGTCCACCTTCAGACTGTCCTGTTGCCGCCAGCCCGCTATCTGCTCCCACCACGCGGCAAGCGCGGAATTGACCTCGGCGCTGCGCCCCTCAAGCCCCGTCTCCAGAATGGCATTGAGATCATCGAGCACCGAGATGACGGGACCAACGATCGGCACATCCGCCGTCACGGTCTTGGAGATCGAAGCGGGATCGATATCGACGTGGATGATGGTCGCGTTGGGACAGAATTTGGAGACCGTGTTGGTAATGCGGTCATCGAAACGCGCGCCCACCGCCAGCAACACGTCGCAATTGTGCATCGCCATGTTCGCTTCATAGGTGCCGTGCATCCCTAGCATGCCGACAAACTGACGATCAGTCGCCGGATAGGCACCCAACCCCATCAACGTATTGGTGACAGGCGCGTTCATCATCTGCGCGAGCTTTCGCAACTGTGGTGAGCCATTGCCCTGAACGACGCCGCCCCCACTGTAGATCATCGGGCGCTCCGCCCGCAGCAGGATATCGGCGGCCTTGCGAATCTGACCCGAATGGCCACGGCTCGACGGGCTGTAAGACCGCATCACGAGTTCTTCCGGGTACACGAACTCGTGCAGGTCCGTGGGATTGGTGATGTCCTTGGGCACGTCGATCACGACGGGCCCTGGCCGCCCCGACGTCGCAATGTAGAACGCCTTTTTCACGACCTCGGGAATCTCAGTTGCGGAGCGCAGGAGAAAGCTGTGCTTAACAATGGGTCGCGAGACCCCGACCATATCCGTTTCCTGGAAAGAATCGGTCCCGATCAGATGGCTCGGGACCTGACCAGAGATGATGACCATGGGAATCGAATCCATGTACGCGGTCGCAATGCCGGTGATCGCGTTGGTGGCACCCGGTCCAGACGTAACGAGAACAACGCCCGGCCGCCCGGTGCTACGTGCGTAACCGTCGGCCATGTGCGTTGCCGCCTGCTCGTGGCGCACGAGCACATGCTGAATCCGATTCTGTTTGAAGACTGCGTCATAGATGTGCAACGCAGCGCCGCCAGGATAACCAAAGATGTAGTCAACATCTTCTTCCTGCAGGCTGCGGATCAACATGTCCGCGCCAGATAGCATTTCCACTTGGAATCCTCTTCGAACCGAGTTCAGTCGTAGCGGGCAGGGCGGCAGTTCCCGCCATTTATCGACGGCGTGCCAAGAACCCCCACCATTTGACGCAACTGAGGCGACCATTGGGGCGTTCCTTGCACGACAGTTCAGATGCCTGTGACCGGTGCCGGACGCCTGGCAAAACAAGCAACGGAAGCGACTCCGGCGGGCTACAATTCAAGGGCGGGGATTTTCAGGGTTTGCCCCCTGTCTGTCAATCAACGCCGCTCGGTCGAGCCAGTCGAAACAGGCACAGGATTGCAGTACAATTATTGACCCTTTTTTCTTTCACTGCCATTGAGTTGCATGAAGAAGTTAAAGTTATCCGCGACACTCGTCATCTTGTTTGCCAACCTGGTATTCGCCAACCTGGTCTGGTTGCCGTCGCTCGCGGTCGCCGCTGAAGACTACTACGTGTGGGTCGACGAAAACGGCGTGACCAACTACGGAGAGCACAACCCGCAGGGCTTTGAAGCCCGTCACGTGACCAAGGGGCAACGTTTCGGCTACCCTGCCCGCGAACCTCAGCTCGGCGACGCGGTACCACAGGCCGAGCAAGGCTCCGAGCCCCAAGGCCCCGGTGTTAACGAGCAACTAGCAGAGGCGCGTCAGACCGCGCGCGCTGCCGCTGACACCCAGCGCGAAGAGAACTGTTCGCTCGGCAAGCGCAACCTGGCACAGCTGGAAGCATTCGCCCGCATTCGGATCGCTGACGGCGACGGCGGCGAGCGCTACTTGTCCGACGACGAGAAGTCCCAGCGTATCGCGCAGTACAGCAAGATCGTTCAGGAGTATTGCAGCTAGGTCCGGAGCAAGGCACCGCCCGATCTGGCTGCCGAATCAGATCTGCGCTGAGACAAAGTCGCCAGCGACGCTGGCTTGTGACTCAACGTCACTATCTTCATTCGCCAGGATCACCTTCGCCAGATCATAGCGGCCATACGCCCCGCGTCCGTACCGTCCCGCCGGTAGGACCAGTACTTCGCGGATTCGCAATACGTGCACTCGTCGCTCATCGCGACCGCCGAGACTCCGAGTGCCAAAAGCTGCATTCTCGCGACGCGCCGAAGGTCCATTCGCCAATGCCCCGGTCTCACAGGCTCAAATCCCTCGGCATTGGTAAACGCATCACGTACGACCCGATCTACCTCGTAGTGGCAGGGGCCGATGCATGGACCAAGCCACGCATGCGCAGCGGCGGGATCCTCAAAAGCTGCCACTGCCGTGCGGATGATGTCCGCGGCGAGTCCGCGCCAGCCACAGTGCACGGCGGCGACCCGTTCGCCGGCCGCATCAGCGATAAGCAAGGGTGCGCAGTCCGCAACGCGAACCGCAAGCACAACACCCGGCCGGGCGGATACTGACGCGTCCGCGACGCACCCGTTGATTGGCTCTACCACCAGGCCGTTGCCGTGGACCTGCTGCATGAAAACAGGATCGGCAGGTACTTCTATTTGCTTGTGGAACATGTGCTTGCGGAACGTCCGCGTGTCGGGAGATGGCCCTCCAAGGTCTCCGTCGGAACGCGTGGTCATGCACGCTTGAATTGCCGCGGGGAACAACGGCTCGCGACTTAGCACCTGCTGGCTCCTGGTCGCGCACCTGTTGGCAGGGTATTTCCGGGACGATTATCCAGCGACAAAAATAGCCTGCCCCCGGGCGACGCGCGAGACCGTGTTCGTCGTCCACACCCAACCGGGCCGGTCAAAGGTCAGCGTCCGCTGCCAGCCGGTCACGCAGATCCAACATGTCATCGTGCAATGGGGCGCGCCAGCGCATCGCGTCGCCCGTCATTGGGTGTTCCAGCGACAACTCGCAGGCATGCAGCGCCTGGCGCATGAACCCTTGCACGACCTGTTGCACCGGACCGTCCAACCGCACCCTTGAACCGCCGCCATAAACAGGATCCCCCAGCATCGGGAAGCCGATGTGCTGCATATGCACACGAATCTGGTGGGTTCTTCCGGTTTCAAGCGCCAATCGTAATCGGGTGTGGTAGCGGAACCGCTCCACCACGCTATATCGTGTTACGGCAGACTTGCCATCGCGTCGGATCGTCATCCGGGTTCTGGCAACAGGATGCCGGCCGATGGCGGCATCGACGGACCCTTCCTTGTCGACAAGGCCAGTCACGATGCCGTCATAGATTCGGGCAATGTCCCGTTCTGCAAGCGCACGAACCAGACGGTTGCGCGCCAGGTCGGTTCGCGCGACGACCATCAGGCCGGTCGTGTGCTGATCCAGCCGATGCACGATCCCGGCGCGGGGCAGCGCTCCCAGTTCGGGCGCGAGGCCCAGCAACCCGTTCATCAACGTGCCAGTCGCGTGACCCGCACCCGGATGGACGACCAGGTTCGCCGGCTTGTTCACGACAATCAGCGCTTCGTCCTCATACACGACATCAAGCGCCATCGACTCGGGCTCAGCGGTGAGCACGGCCTGCTGCGCATCGATACGCAAGCGCTCCCCACCCTTGACCTTATCCCGCGCGCGCCAGGAACGACCGTCAACGGTCAACTCGCCACTCGCAATCCACTGCTGCAGGCGAGATCGCGAGAATTCGGGGAACACCAGCGCTGCCATGCGATCCAACCTGTCGATGCCAGCTTCGACCGGTACGATCTGCTCGACTTGAATCCGCTCACTCATGCTCGTGCCTTGCCGTCATCAAGGTGCAAACAACGCAGAACGCAGACGCCGCCGACCATAGACCGAGAGATGACAGATGGACCGAGAGATGACAGATGGACATTCGTTGCAAACGGGGATTGGGTCAAAAATGAGGCTATGGTTAAATAGCGCAACTTTCAACAGCGTCCTGCACCCCCGCCGCAATCCGCCCGAACGAGCAGGCAGCACGGGCCACGCGACCTTCGACGATTCCATCCGCCCAACTGACCTACCGCCCGCTAACACTGAGGCGGCACGCCCTATGCAAATACGACCGACTGTCATCCGCGCCGCGGCTACGCTCTGCATTCTGACGGGACTCATCGCTTGTTCGTCAAGGGACGCTGAGGTTGATCTCAACCAGTCCGAGCTTCAAATTTACCGTTCCGCGCAAAATAGCCTTGCCTCGGGCAACTACAACCTGGCCGTCACCAAGCTGCAGGGCCTCGAGAGCCGTTTCCCCTTCGGACGCTACGCTGAGCAATCCCAGCTCGAAATCATTTACGCATACTACAAGAGCTTCCAGCCCGAGGCCGCGCGATCAGCTGCCGACCGCTTCATCCGTTTGCACTCCCGGCATCCGAACGTTGACTACGCGTATTACCTGAAAGGCATGGCCTCGTTCGAGGAAGACCGAGGGTTTCTGGACTCGTTCATCCCGATTGACTCCAGTTCCCGCGATCCGGGATCAGCACGGGAAGCCTTCAACGACTTTGGCGAGTTGATTCAGCGGTTTCCTGACAGCAAGTACTCGCCCGATGCCCGCCAGCGCATGATCTACCTGCGCAACAATCTGGCTCGGTATGAGGTGCACGTTGCGCGTTACTACATAACCCGTGGTGCGTTCATCGCCGCCGCCAACCGGGGCCGTTATGTCTTTGAGCACTTCCAGGAAGCGCCATCGATGCCGGACGCCCTCGCAGTGATGGTCGAGGCCTATTCGGTCCTGAATCTTGAAATACTCGCGGGCGAGTCGCTTGAAGTCCTGGCCACCAACTTCCCCGCCCACGAATCACTCGACAAAGACGGAGAGTTCAAGATAACTCGCGCCATGCAGAATGCGCGAAAGTCGTGGCTAAACATCGTGACCTTCGGCTTACTCGGCTAACCCGTGGCCTCGTCCGCAGACGCAGCACTTCCGTTCGAGGAAAAACAGCGACTGCAGCGCTCAACAATCATCCGGGTATATAACTACTACCGGATACTGATTTCGTTTCTGTTTTTGTTTCTGTTCGTCGATGAAACCTTCCGCGAATACGTTGGCTCCGTCGATCCACGCCTGTTTCAGCTAACCCTGATCACCTACCTGATCGCCAATGTTCTGATTGGTCTCGCAACCCTCTTCATCAGAGCGGAGTTGCTGTCGCGGACCGCGTCATCCTTCGTCATTGTTACCGGAGACATCTTTGCGCTGACCCTGATGACATACGCTAGCGGCGGCGTCGACAGCGGGCTGGGCAACTTCATCATCTTTCCGGTCGCGTTCGCCGGCAGCTTGATCCTCGGGCGCGTGTCGGCAGCGCTGCCTGCGATCGCCATCATCCTGACCATGTATGGCGAGTTTTACCTCATCTTCATCGAGCAAACTGAAGCCTATAGCTTCTTCCAGGCAGGCATCCTCGGGGCGGTCTACTTCGCGGCCAACATTCTGTTCCAAACCCTGACGCGGCAACTGCGACACCGGGACAGCGCAGTCTTCACGCTGGAGAACATCAATCAGCTCGTGATTGATCGGATGCGAACGGGCGTCCTCGTCGTAGCCGACGATGACAGCATCCGGCTCACCAACGACGCTGCGCAGCAACTTCTGCGCACGCCGAACGTGCCGGGACAACTCACCCGTCTTCCCTACACGCTCATTGATCGCCTCAATGACTGGCACCGATCGCCGTTCGACGACTCGCGCAGCTTCCACACCCATGATGCCGGCCCGGAACTGCTGGCGACCTTTTCAGCCCTCTCGAACCCGAACCCTGCGTCTGAGACCTTGATCTTCATAGAGGACTCAACGGGCCTGCAGCGCCATGCACAGCAACTGAAACTCGCCTCTCTCGGCAGGCTTTCGGCCAGCATCGCACACGAGATTCGCAATCCCCTCGGCGCCATCAGTCACGCCAGCCAGTTGCTGCGAGAGTCGACCAACCAGGACAAAGGCGATGCGCGCCTGACCGAGATCATTCAAGACCAGTCGGTCCGCATGAACAAGGTCATCGAAAACGTTTTACAGTTGTCAAGGCGCAAACAGGCAGAACCAAGACCCTTGGTTGCCAGGGAGTGGATCGAAACTTTTCTTACTGATTTCAGAGCTGGCTGCAAGGGCGCTGCGGTGGTTGAAGTTAACATCAGTCCGGCCGAGACGATGATCGTCGCCGACCCTCTCCATCTGTCGCAGATTCTTGGAAATCTCTGCCAGAACGGCTTACGATACAGCGAGAAAAACACAGGCGAGACCCGGGTTCTGATCCACGGCGGTGTCGATGACACCACGATGAATCCGTATCTTGAAGTCGTCGACTTCGGTACCGGCGTTGACGACGAACAGGTGCAGCACCTGTTCGAGCCTTTCCACACCACGGAGACGACCGGTACGGGACTCGGTCTCTATCTTTCGCGGGAACTATGTCAGGCGAATGACGCGCGCCTTGGCTACAGCGTGGCTGACACAGGCGGTAGTTGCTTTCGGATTTCCTTCCTTCATCAGGCCAGCCAGTACGAGGCGAGTCAACCGCCGGCCAGCAAGCATCTGGAAGAAGCGCCGGAGCAGGCCGACACAACCTGAGCCGACTAACCCAACGGTCATGGATGGACCATACGCAGCATGAGTGACAAGACCGCACTAATCGTTGACGACGAACCTGACATCCGGGAACTCCTTGAGATTACGCTCGGGCGAATGAACGTCGACACCAAGTCCGCCGCTGATCTCGCCGCAGCCCACCAACTGCTGTCTGACAACGAATTCGACTTCTGTCTCACAGACATGAACCTGCCGGACGGCAACGGCATCGAACTGGTTCAGCACATTCAGGCGTCATATCCGCAAACCCCGGTCGCCATGATCACCGCGCACGGCAATACGGAATCCGCGGTCGAAGCGCTCAAGGCCGGCGCCTTCGACTTCGTCTCGAAGCCGGTCAACCTAGAACTATTGCGCAAGCTGGTCGACACCGCCCTCAATCTGTCACCGTTCACAACAACGCAAAGCCCCGCGACTGAAGAAGAGACCAGATTGTTGGGCTCCACAGAAATCATGCAAGGCCTGCGCAAGCAGATCGTGAAGCTCGCCAGAAGTCAGGCGCCCATTTACGTCAGCGGCGAATCGGGCAGTGGCAAAGAATTGGTCGCTCGTCTCATTCATGAACAGGGGCCACACGCAGCAGCCCCCTTTATTCCGGTCAACTGCGGTGCCATCCCGAGCGAACTGATGGAGAGTGAATTTTTCGGCCACATGAAGGGCAGTTTCACGGGCGCGGTCAGCGACAAAGTGGGACTCTTTCAGGCCGCCAACGGCGGCACGCTGTTTCTTGACGAAGTCGCCGATCTGCCGCTGCCCATGCAAGTCAAGCTGCTCCGGGGCATTCAGGAGAAAGCGATACGGCCAATCGGCGGACAACAAGAGATCTCGGTCGACGTGCGTATCCTGAGTGCAACGCACAAAGACCTTGCCGATGAGGTTGGTTCCGGCAGGTTCCGGCAGGACCTGTACTATCGCATCAATGTCATTGAGCTCAAGGTGCCCAGCTTGCGTGAGCGGCGCGCAGACATCGCCGAACTCGCCCAGCATCTGCTTAACAACATCGCGCGTGAATACGAACTCGACACACCGCAAATCAGCGACGCGGCCATGTTGCGGCTATCGCATTACGACTTTCCGGGCAATGTGCGGGAACTCGAGAACCTGCTCGAACGTGCATTCACGCTCTGCGAAGACGACGTGATTCAACCTAATGATCTGGGCATTAAGAGGGGTCAGGGAACGCCGCCACTGACGCCCACGCCAGCACGTCCCGCCGGCGACGCCTCGCCGCCGCCCGCCGACGACACTTTGCCAGAAACACCGCGCCACGAAGATGGCGACTCTCTCGAGAGTTACCTCGAGGGCATCGAGAAGAACGTCATCGTCGAAGCCCTCGAGGCCACCCGCTGGAACAAAACGGCGGCGGCGAAAAAGCTGGGGCTAACGTTTCGGGCTCTGCGCTACCGGCTGAAGAAGCTAAACCTCGAGTAATCTCGCACGCCCGCACGGCGCATCTCGCAACCAGAATTCATCCGACTCCCACGCTCCGAGTCACCAAACGCCTACATCCTCTTCGAACGGACTCCGACAAGCTTGAGCTTGAATTTCCTATCGGATCCCAACCATGTTCCATCAGCATGGCACGACGTTGCCCGAACTGCTGGCCTCGCTTGCCGTCATCACAATTGTCGCTGGCGCCGCATTGCCGTCTGTCACCCGCATTGTTCAGCGTAGCGAGTCGACGGCTTCCATCAACTGGATCGTCGCGGCCGTTAACTACACCCCCAACAGTGCGATCAGCCACGGATAGATGGTGACGTTATGCCCGGCCGACGGCGACCACTGCGGCGGTAAATGGCATAACGGCATGCTCATCTTCGCTGACGAGGACCATGACGGAAAGTTTGGGTCGCGCGACCGCATCATCGGCCGCGTTGGACCGCTCCCCGGCGGCGGAACGATTACCTTCCGCGCATTTCGCCGACGTCAGTACCTGCAGATAACGCCGATGGGACACACCAACTATCAAAACGGCGACTTCGTGTACTGCAGCGCAGATCAGGACCCACTCTACGCGCGACAACTCGTGGTCAACGTTCAGGGGCGCGCCAGGGTGGTCAGAACTCGTGATGAAGACGGCAACGTCGTCGATCGCCGGGGCCGGCGATTGCGCTGCTAACCCGATGACAGTCGGCTCGACCGCGATCTCCAACTACCATTCAAGCGCGGCTGTTACCGCGCTTCAAACCAGACAAATGCGTCAGTGTTACCTGGTTACAACTCAGCCATCGTGCCGTCTGAGTTCATCTGGATACACACAATATCTGCATCGCCGCAACTTTCGCCATCTGGCGTTGCCGTGATCACATACGCCGTCTGGGTCAGACCGGACAAGACAATGTTGTACTTGACGACACCGCCGTCACTTGGCGACACCAATGAACACACACTTGGCGAGCCATCTGCGCCCACATAGGTAAAGCCGTTGGAATAGTGGCGCTCCATTGCCAGCTTGCAAACCTGCATGTCGGCGACAGCACGCGCCTGATAAGTGCCTTCGAGATGCTGTTGGTACGCGGGAAACGCAACGGCCGAGACAATGCCAATGATCGCCACCGTCACCATCAACTCGATCAGCGAGAAACCCGCGTCGGCACCCTTGCGCAGTTTTGCAGAACTAGATGTCATGGGGGTCCCCCGTTGGCTTGGGTGTAATTATGGGATCAATCTTGCGGCAAATCACGCCGCAATCCGCGCGGCAGCGAGAACTCGATGTCCTCCTCTGGACCACCGACTTCGCCGAGGAATTCGCCGCCATGATCACTCAGCCAGCCGAGAACGCCCTGCACGAGAGACTCTGGCGCCGACGCGCCAGATGTGACGCCAACAGTCGATGCGCCCTCCAGCCAGGCCGAATCGATGTCTGACGCATCGTCGACCAGATACGCCCTTGCACCACGCCGCTCCGCGAGTTCACGCAGCCGGTTGGAGTTCGAGCTGTTGGCAGAGCCGACGACGAATATCACGTCGCTCGTCTGCGACAGCACTTTGACGGCGTCCTGTCGATTCTGGGTTGCGTAGCAAATATCATCCTTGCGTGGTCCGCGCATGTTGGGAAAGCGATCTTTCAAAACGCCGATGATCTCTTCGGTGTCATCGACTGACAGGGTGGTTTGGGTTACGTAGGAGAGTTGCTCGGGATCCTTCACGACCACGCGCGATGCCTGCTCCCTGTCCTCGACCAGATGCATCTTGCCGCCGCCATCCTCGCCAGCGTGCTGACCAAGCGTGCCCTCGACCTCAGGATGGCCAGCATGGCCGATCAAAATCGTCTCGCGGCCCTGCTTATCGAGACGGGAAACCTCAAGATGGACCTTCGTGACCAGCGGGCACGTTGCGTCGAACACACGCAGATCCCGCGTCGCCGCTTCATTCCGCACAGATTTCGCGACCCCATGGGCGCTGAAAATGACCAGCCCACCTTCCGGTACATCATCCAGTTCATCAACGAAGATGGCGCCGCGTTCACCAAGCTCTGCAACAACGGTGCGGTTGTGCACGACCTCGTGGCGGACATAGACCGGCGCGCCGTAGATCTCAAGCGCGCGATTAACGATGAGAATCGCCCGGTCAACCCCGGCGCAGAAGCCCCGCGGGTTGGCTAACCGAACTTCCACCAGACCTCCTTCAGGCTCGGGACAACGACGCGCGTGCCAGTTCTCCCAAAATTGTCATCCTGACAATGCCCGGGAGTCGGTTTGCAAGCGAACCTCGCGCCTCCTTTTTGCAGAAAATAGCAGTCCTGCAGAAAATAGCGGTCTCGCAGAAAATAGCGGTCTCGCAGAAAATGGAAATGCATCCCTGCACCGGACGCGAGGACATCCCGAACCATCGCGTTAACCGTCTCTACGTTCAATGCACTCTCCTTTCATCCTCAGAATACCGTTTACCCTTTGACCCGCAGAATGTCATCGGTTATCTGCCGGGTGGCAACGATCGCAACCTCAAAGACAAGATCTCGACCTGCCAGCGGATGATTGAAATTGACGACCACCGCTCGGTCCAGCACCTTTTCGACGACACCAGGCAGTTCCGATCCGGCGTCCTCAGAAAAGGAGAACATCAAACCCTCCGCGATATCCATATTGGCGGGGAATCGGTCCCGCTGGATGTACTGGACGTTCTCAGGGTTGGCGGGCCCGAAGCCATCGGCAGCGGCGATCTCTAGGGTCGCACGCTCCCCGGGTCGCAGGCCAAACATGGCCCGCTCGAAACCTGCAAGCAACTTGCCGTCCCCAACCTGGAAGGTGGCCGGAGTCTCACCGGTACCATCGATGACGTCGCCGGCAGGCAGACGCAACGTGAATGTGAGGGTCACCTCAACGCCTGGACCAACGGGGACATCATCCGGCATCTTGCGGCCTCATGATGAACATATCGAGCACGAGGAAGGCCGCGCCTACGGATACGGCACTGTCGGCCACATTGAAGGCCGGAAAGTACCAGTCGTCGTAATGCACCACCACATAATCAATGACGTACCCCAGCATGACCCGATCGGCCAGGTTGCCGATCGCCCCACCCAGAATCAGTGACAGCGCCACTGCCAGCACCCAGCCCTGTTCTTTTCGCAAGCGCAGAATCCAGGCCATGATGACAAGGCTCACCGACGATGAAATGACCACCAGAAACCAACGTTGCCAGCCGCCTGCGTCGGCGAGAAAACTGAACGCAGCGCCCGGATTGTGCAGCCGCGTCAATTGAAAGACAGGCAATATCTGGATCGACTCGCATCGCCCCGGCATGCAGAGGTCGAGTTCACTGCTGACGGCCGTTTTAACAAGCTGATCAACCACGACAACAAACGCGCTCAGCAACAACCAACTCACACGCTCAAGCGCAAAGGGCCTCTCAGGCAGCAAAATAGTTCTTCGCATCTTTGACATCCTGAACTATCGCGGTCTTCAACTCCTCCAGGCCTGCAAACTTGATCTCCTCCCGGATTTTGTGGCGGAACACGGTCTTGACGCAGCGACCATAAATGTCGTCGTCAAAGCCAAAGATATGGACTTCCAGAATCGGTCGCGGCGTTGTCTCGTTGAGGGTCGGTCTAAGGCCCAGGTTGGCGACGCCCTGCAGCGGTCGCGACAATCCCTCGATCTCTACCGCATACACACCGTCAATCGGCGCCCGATAGCGCTTTATCTGCACGTTCGCGGTCGGTGCACCTAGCGTGCGGCCCAACTGCCGGCCATAAACAACGTGCCCCATGATCGAATACGGATGCCCCAAGAGTGTTTCTGCTTCGTCAAAGCTGCCGGCGGCAAGCAGTTCACGGATGCGGGAACTACTCACACGCACTTCGTCCTCGCTCAGCGTATGCAGATTACGGACCGGGAAGCCGGCTTTCTCGCCCGCTGCCTGCAACATGTTGAAGTCGCCCCGGCGCTCGTGACCAAATCGAAAGTCATCACCCACGAACAGGGCCGAAGGCGCAATCGTATCGGTAATCAATTCGACCGTGCGCTCAGCCGGGGTTGTTCGAAACGCCTCGTTGAACTTGAAACAGAGGACAAAGTCGACGCCGTGTGCCTCCAGCAATTCGACCTTCTCACGAAACCGCGTGAGTCGCGCAGGCGCGTTGAAGTGATCAAAGAACTCTTTGGGCTGTGGTTCAAAACAGATCAGCATGGACGGGACGCCCAGCTCGTCAGCCTTCTGACGGACGCGTCCCAGGACGGCCTGGTGCCCACGATGAACGCCGTCGAAATTTCCCATGGTAACGACCGCACCCCTGTGGTGCGGTTTGAAATTCAAGATGCCACGAATGACTTGCATACATTTCTCCGGCTGGCGACGCAACAAATAACACCACTGGCACACAGCGATCACTATCCAACGAGCCAAACTGACAACCCGAGACTCACAACGACATCTCGTCCGCTCGAACGCTGGTCACGTTTACCTCAAAAAGATTCCCGCACCTATCGGCGCAAGGCCGCGAGTCGAAAACCGACAAGGAACAAAGCGGCACCATAGGTTACAGCCCCGCCTGCGGAGATCAATAGCATCAACCCGAGTCGCTCAGGAAAACTCATCCCGAGCCATAGACCGATCGCCGGTGTTGCCAGGAGCAGCATCCCAACCATCGCCGCCAACCCCACGCCCATCTGCACGAGCAGCTTCAGCCAACCGGCTTGCGGGGTAAACACACCATGCCGCTTTAGCATGACGAGCAACAGGCCCGCATTGACGAAGGCGGCGAGTGACGTCGCGAGGGCGAGCCCGACGTGTTGCAGGTGTACGATCAGCAGCAGATTGAGGACCATGTTTGTCGTCATCGCCACAATGCCGATGCGTACCGGTGTTTTCATGTCCTGGCGCGCAAAGAAGCCGGGCGCAAGTACCCTGACCAGCATATGACCGAGCAATCCTAGCGCGTAGGCCTTCAAACTGAATCCGGCCATCGTGACGTCGCGGGGTGTCATCTCACCCTGGAAAAACAACGTCGCAATCAACGCATCCGCCAGCACAAATAGCGCCGCGGTCGCTGGCACGCCAACGAGGCACACCCCGCGAATTCCCCAATCCAGCGTTCGCGAAAACTCTGAAGGGGTGCCCGCCGACTGCTCGCGGGAAAGCACCGGGAGAATGACCGTGCCAATCGCGATACCGAAAAGCGCAAGCGGAAGTTCAAGCAGGCGATCTGAGTAATAGAGCCACGACAAGCTCCCGGTCGGCAGAAATGTCGCAAGGGCCGTGTCCAGCAGCAGATTGATCTGGCTGACCGACGCACCAAACAGCGCGGGCACCATCAGCGTGAGTATTCGCTTCACGCCTTCGTGCTTGAAGTTGATCCGGGGCCTCGGGATCACTGATTCCCGCGCAAGAAACGGCAGCTGAAACGTCAACTGGGCGACGCCCGCGATCAAGACACCCCAGGCGAGCGCCATCGCTGGCTCCGCCAGGTAGGGCCGCAAGACCACGGCAGCCCCAATCAATGAAACATTGAGCAGCACGGGCGTGAATGCCGGAACAGCAAAACGATCGTAGCTGTTGAGTATCGCCCCGGCAAAGGCCGTCAACGAAACGAGCATCAGGTACGGGAATGTGAGCCGCAGCATCGACGTCGCGAGCGCAATCTTTTCGGCCTCACCGTTATAAACGAAGCCTGCTGCAAAAAGTGCGATCAACAGCGGGGCCGCGATGACGCCGACGGCCGTCACAATCGCCAGTTGCACACCCAGCGTTCCACTGACGGCATCAATCAACTCACGCACCTCGGGTTCGGTCCGCTGCGTGCGATATTCGGCAAGAACCGGCACAAACGCCTGCGCGAATGCGCCCTCGGCGAAGAGGCGCCGAAAAAAGTTCGGAATCTTGAAGGCGAGGAAAAAAACATCGGCACTCGCGCCGGCACCAAAGTAGTTAGCGATCACCATGTCACGCACCAGGCCGAACACGCGCGAGACCATCGTCATGGCACCAACGATGATGCTGTTGCGAAAAAGCCCGCCCGCGGCGGGAGCATCATTCATCAACAGGCCCCCGCGACTGCATCGGGCGGGCAGGATGGCAATCACTCTCCTGCCCAGCGCGATTGACAATGTTGCTGCCAGTGGGCAGAATCGCGCGTCTCATTTTTCCCCCTTTACACCCGTAATCACACTCGTCTAAACACGCTTTGAAGGCAAAGCGCATTCGCCGCTAACCGTCTGACGCGCTCTGCACTTACCCAACGCTGAGCTAATACCGACGCCCCATACTGACCCTCCATACTGACCCGAATACCGCCCCCCATGCCGACCCAACTTAAGGATCAATGAATCGTGGCTAACACACGCCAAGCAAAAAAACGCGCTCGTCAGGCGGAGACTCACCGCCAACGGAATACTGGCCAACGGGCCGCGTTCCGAACTGCACTCAAAAAGGCCATCGCCGCCATTGAAGGCGGCGATGCTGAGGCAGCTCACGCTGCCTATCAGAGCGCTGTCCCCATCATCGACGAGGCCGTTCAAAGCGGCCTGATCCATCGCAACAAGGCGGCCAGGCACAAGTCGCGCCTGAACTCGCGCGTCAAATCACTCGCGTCCTGAGCCCGCTCACAGCAACACCAGATTGTCCCGGTGTATCAACTCCTCATCTGAGACGTAGCCAAGAATCGACTCGATAGCACGACTCGGCTGGCCCATGATCTGCGAGGATTCGGTCCAGCCGTAGTTGATCAGCCCACAGGCTATCTCGACACCCGCTTCCGTTTCACAAGCCACCAGCTCACCCCGCGTGAAATGACCGGTCAGGCCGGTCACGCCAACGGCAAGCAGGCTGCCTCCGCCCTTCAACAGGACCCGAACCGCGCCGGCATCAAGGACCAGGCGTCCTTTCCTAGGCAAACCGGCAAGCCAGCGTTTTCGGGATGCAACAAGCTCGCGATCTGCCCGCAGCAACGTGCCCGTGACCTCGCCATTGGCGAGTCGCGTGATGACATCGGGTTCGGCGCCTGCGGCGATGACAGTCGACGCGCCACTTCGATCTGCGACGCGGGCCGCACTCAACTTGGTGACCATTCCGCCCCGGCCGAGTGCACTACCGGCACCTGCGACCTCACGCAAACCTTCATCCCGCGCTGATGCTTCACGAATCAGCTTCGCCGCGGGATTCTGCCTCGGATCTGCATCAAACAAACCCGCTTGATCGGTCAGCAAGAGCAGCGTCGTCGCCTCGATCAGGTTCGCGACCATCCCCGCAAGCGTGTCGTTGTCGCCGAATCGAATCTCTTCAGTCGTCACGGTGTCGTTTTCGTTCACCACGGGTACCACACCCAGATCGAGCAGCGAGCGGAGCGTGCTGCGCGCGTTGATGTAACGCTCACGGTTGCGCAGGTCCTCATGGGTCAGGAGCACTTGCGCAGTGTGCATATCGTGGCGCTGAAAATTGGATTCATAGAGCTGCACGAGTCCCATTTGACCGACGGCGGCCGCTGCTTGCAACAGATGGATCGACGCAGGTCGCTCACGGAGGCCAAGGCGTGCCATCCCTTCGACAACGGCTCCGGAGGAAACCAGCACAATACCGATGCCATCGCGACGCGCCTGGGCAATCTGATCGACCCAATCAGCCACGGCATCCACAGCGAGGCCGGTGCCGCCGCCCGTGACGAGCGAACTGCCGATCTTGACTACCCAACGCTTGCCCGCGTCGAAGTGCCTCTCACCGCTCATAGAAGACGTCTGCCTCGCCGCCGTCCTCATCATCCTCGTCTTCCTGCTTTTCAGCGACGAAGCGCCGACGGGCGAGTTTTTCTTCGCGATAGTTGATTGAGGCCTGATGCACTTCCTCGGTTATTTTCACGTACTTTTCCGCAGCCGCCGTTTCTGCCAACCCGGCTTGCTCATCTTCGAACGTCCGCTGGAGTTCGACCATGATCGCCTGGTTGAGCTCATCAAGCCCCCGCCGTGTGACGCTTGATATGGTATGTACCGGCCCGCTCCAGCCAAGCGAGGAAACCACCGCCTCAGCCCGCTCAGCGCACACATCACCCGGCAGCAGGTCCGACTTTGTGAGCACCAACCATTGCGGCAACCGGGCGATGCCTTCACTGTAACGTTGCACCTCGCGCGCAATCGCCCTCATGTTGTCTGCCGGATCTGAGCCGTCGACCGGGTCCAGCTCGACGAGATGTAACATGAGGCGCGTTCTGGACAGGTGCTTCAGAAACTGGACACCGAGACCGGCACCATCTGCTGCGCCCTCAATCAGACCTGGAATATCGGCGATGACAAAACTGGCGTTGTCGTCGATGCGAACGACACCCAGGCTCGGTACGAGCGTGGTAAACGGGTAGTCCGCAACCTTTGGGCGCGCTGCGGAGACAGCGCTGATAAGGGTCGATTTTCCCGCATTCGGCAAACCGAGCAGCCCGACATCAGCAATCAGTTTCAGCTCAAGCCGCAGAGATTTGGTCTCGCCTGGATCGCCGGGCTTCGTCCGTCTGGGCGCACGATTGGTACTCGACTTGAACCGCACGTTGCCAAGACCATGCGCTCCGCCGGCGGCAACCAGCATGACCTGGCCGGCATCACTGATATCGCCGAGATACTCGTCAGTCTCTTCATCGAAGATGCTGCAGCCGACCGGGACCTTCAAATGGACATCCTCACCCTTGGCGCCCGTTCTGTCCGAGCCCTTGCCCGCTTCACCACTACGAGCGCGGTGCAGCGGTTGAAAGCGATAGTCAACGAGCGTGTTGAGCGCCACGTCGCCGATCAGAAAGACGCTGCCACCATCACCACCGTCGCCACCGTCCGGTCCACCCTTTTCGATGTACTTTTCCCGGCGGAAGCTCAGGCAGCCGTTGCCACCTTCGCCAGCTTCAACCCGAATTGTGGTCTCATCTACGAACTTCATGCGTGCTCCTTCCGGCGTTTCGATGTTGCCGGGTGAAATAGCGCGTCACTCTTTGCGCGCAGGCCGCCCTTCGAGCATAGATGCCGGTCTTCTACCCGCATCTCACGGTGCCGTATTGCCGCACTGTCGCGCAGGGAACACCGCAGCATATTGCTTTAGTTCCATGAAAGGCTAGGTTAACAGCCGTCATCGTCGACATCGATTTCGCGCCCTGAGATTCCGCCAGCGCTGCGCTTGCCACGCAACAAAACCGTCCCCCGGAGCCCTCACTGTACCAACATCAAATGCGTCGGCGTCCGGATCAACTGACCGTGTCGCCTTCGGCACCTGTTCCGTCCCTGACGGACACAAAAAAGCCCTGTCATGCAGGGCCTTTTTTACGATCATGTTTCAACGATCGTGCATCTAGTTCTTGTCCCAAAATTGTCACCCCGACAATTCCTGGGATGGGAGTCGGTTTGCTAGCTAACCTCGCATTTTCCTGTAGAAAACGGCGGCGCATCCCCTCAACGCACGCCAGTTTCCGCCCAGAATGGAGTCCTGCGACAGGAACTAACTATTAACTAACCGGGTATTGCTAACCGGGTACGACGTTCACGTATTTTCTGCTTTTGGGGCCTTTTACCGCGAACTCAACGACACCCTCGGCTTTGGCAAAGAGAGTGTGGTCCTTGCCACAGCCCACATTGGGACCCGGGTGGAAGCGTGTGCCTCGCTGCCGGACGATGATATTGCCAGGAACGACCTTTTGACCACCAAACATCTTGACGCCAAGGCGCTTGGATTCGGAGTCGCGGCCGTTCCGGGTACTGCCACCTGCTTTTTTGTGTGCCATCTCGCTAGCCTCCGGAGATATCTGTGATCTTGACCTGGGTAAAGTATTGCCGGTGCCCGGCTTGCCGACGGTAGTGCTTGCGCCGTCGCATCTTGATGATCGTGACCTTCTTGGCGCGACCATGCGCGACCACTTCTGCGGTCACTTTGCTACCTTCGACATAAGGCGCACCAATTTTCACGTCGGCACCCTCACCCACCATCATGACCTTGTCAAAGCCGACCGTGCCACCGGGCTCAACGTCGAGCTTTTCAAGTTTCAATACTTCACCGGGCTCAACCCGATGCTGTTTACCACCACTTTCGATAACCGCGAACATGTCGATGATCTCTCGTTGCTGTCAGCTTTCTGTGTTTGTCTGCTCAAGGCCCGCTTTTCGAGTCTAGCGACCCTTGCGCCCTACGCCCGCTACCCGTCATTAAGGCCCTTGACAAAGGAAGCCCGTCAATAAGGCCGTCAATAAAGTAGCACCCGCGCAGGAAAGAGGCCCGGTTCTGCGAGGCAGCGCATTCTACGGGATGGTCCCTGTCGTCGCAACAGTGGAACTACAAGCGGGGAGCCCTTGCTTGACGGGCTTCGCACCAAACTCTAGGATTCGGCCCCTCCCCCCTGCCAACCTCTGATCGCGGACACGCATGACTCAGCCGTTCTACGCCTCGGTCGCTGATGACTTCGAGCGCATCGATAGCGTCATCAAGCAGAATCTCGGCTCCGAGGTTCCCTTGGTCGAGGAAATCGCACAATACCTGATTGATGCGGGTGGCAAGCGCCTGCGGCCGCTGCTTGTGCTGCTCTCCGCGCGGG
>Ga0114999_10002565_pt1 | contig 23712 bp, 20 predicted proteins | sample ArcticOcean_MG_C_3_FD_89820 | JGI IMG/M metagenome (GOLD analysis project Ga0114999, IMG submission 89820) | Marine microbial communities from western Arctic Ocean - ArcticOcean_MG_CB8_126 | ecosystem: Environmental > Aquatic > Marine > Oceanic | place: Arctic Ocean: Canada Basin | collected...
CAGGGCCAGCAATCAATCGCCTTACGTTCGCCTGAGCTTTGCCGCAGAAAGAGCACGTGTGCTCGGTACGACTCGTCGTACCGGAGGAGCTACTCGGCATCGGTAATCCTTCCTCGGACAGCCGTTAGCTGTCTTTGGTCTCGGCGCTGTCCTGTCCCAATACCTCGTCAATCAGACCATATGCTTTCGCTTCCGGAGCAGCGAGGTAATAATCCCGGTCAGAATCCCGGGCAATCTTCTCGTAGGTCTGGCCACTGTGCTTGACCAGAATCCCACGAATGATGTCCTGCATGCGCAGGATTTCGCGCGCCGCGATCTCGATGTCCGCAGCCTGACCTTGCGCGCCACCGAGTGCCTGGTGCATGTGCACTGTCGAGTTCGGTAGAGCGAAGCGCTTGCCGGCGGCTCCCCCCGCCAGCAGAATCGTGCCCATGCTTGCAGCCATGCCCACACAGATCGTGGACACGTCGGGCTTAATCAGCTGCATCGTGTCGTAAATCGCCAGCCCCGACGTGATAACGCCTCCAGGACTATTGATGTAAAGATTGATGTCCTTGTCGGGATCCTCACGCTCAAGATACAGGAGCTGGGCCACGATAACGTTTGACACCTGGTCATTGATGCTGGTGCCCAAGTAGACGATGCGCTCTTTGAGCAACATCGAGTAGATGTCGAATGCCCGTTCTCCCCTCGCACCGCTCTCAATGACTGTAGGGATGATGTTCTGTGCCTGATCCACCAGGCGTCCATCAATAGGGCCGTGGATGGGAAAATTATTCATCAGTGCCTCCGGGGTTAGTCGCTCTTTGGTCGGGTCGTAGTCGGGCCGCTCGCCTTCTTGGGAGCGGCTTTCTTAGCGGCGGGCTTGGCCGCAGCAGCCTTGGGCTTTACGGCGCGAGACTTCGGTTTCGCGGCGGTCCCCGTTGACTGTGCGGCGATCTCAGAAAGGTACTGGAGCGTCTTCCGATTCACCAACACCCGGCCAAGCGATTCACGCCGATCAGGATCTAGGAACAACGTTCGCAACTGGTCCGCACCGTCGCGGGAATCAGCAGCCATGACCTCTACCTCTGCATCGATGTCCTCGTCGGTTGCCTCGAACTTCTGGCGGGCCGCGACCTCACGCAGGACGTGCGCTCGCTTGAGACGCTCTTCCACTTGCGGACGTGCAGACTCGTGGAGTTCCTCTTCGGACATCGCCTGCCAAGCGATCGCTTGCTGGTAGTCCTCGATCGAAGTGAACCGGCCTGCCTTGAACTCGGCCTGGCGCTCGTGAACGTAGTGCTCAAGCTCGTGTTCAATGATTAGCGGCGACATCTCAACCGTCGCTCCCTCGACGACTTTGCCTAACACTTGATCTTGGTGCATCGCATCAGCGTTGCGCTTGTCGCGCTCCCGCAGGTCACCTTCTACGCGTTCACGGAGCGCCTGCATGGATTCGAATCCATCGCCCACACCCTTGGCGAACTCATCGTCCAGCTCGGGGAGCTGCTTGCGCTTCAGTTGGTGAACCGTCGCCTCAAAGAACGCTTTTTTACCGGCGTAGTCCTGGTTCTCGAAATCCTCAGGAACGTCCACGGTGAACGTGGACTTCTTATTCTGCGCCAGCCCAACAAGTCCTTCGTCGAACCCAGGAATCGGGAATCGCGTGCCGGGCCGTGGGATGTACTCGGTGTTTTCGCTCTGGACAATCTCCCGGCGTTCGCCGTCTTCGTCGATCCAACCCTCAACGGTCAGCTCAATCAGGTCCTCCATCTCAACCTTGCCCTTGGCGGGCTCCCAGACAGCCTGCTCTTGGCGAAACTGGTCGAGAACCGCGTCAGCCTGCTCGGTACTGTCATCCGGTGGTGTCTTCTCCACTCGAACTGACTCGAGATCGCCCAGGTCTACCGTAGGGATGAGCGGGATAGTCGCTTTAAACGAAGGCGGATCGAAACTCTCGATGGAAACTGACGGGATACCGCCGAGCGCGAGGTTTTCCTGCTCCACAGCCTTGTTCGTAACGTCTTGGATCATGCTATCCAAGGCTTCGTTGATCAGGTACTCGCGGCCAAACATTTGCTCCACGATTTTGCGCGGGGCTTTCCCCTTTCGGAATCCGGGAATGTTCAGGCGGCGGACCGCTTGGCGGTAGGCCTGATCTAGGTATGGCTCAACCTCGGCCTCGTCGAGGTCGATGGTCAGCACTGCTTCTCTCGAGGGACGTTGCTCGGAAATTACCTTCAATGTTCTACCCACGTTTCAGATGCGGAATTCTTTATTGGAGACACGCACACGCGCGACCGCGAAAGATTTTATAACACGCACACGCGCGACCGCGAAAGACTTGACAAGACATCCCCTCCGGGTGGTGGCACGGAGATTCAGTCGGGAATGTTTGGAATGGTGCCCTATTTACGATAAAGTTACGCGGTGGGGCCGAGGGCAACGGCTGGCTACATCCTCAGGAGGTTATTGGTGATTTCCCTCATCCGCTTGATTCTTAGATTCACCTGGCTGGCACTCTTCGTTCTCGGCGTGCGCCGAGCTATGGAGCTTCTCCAGGGCGGAGCCGATCAGTTAATCGATAGGCTCGAGGAAGGCGGAAGCGGGAGCCCAGAGCAGACGCTTGCGCGGCTCCACGAAGCCCTACACCACCGGCAGGCACAACACGCCGCAGGGGACGACCCCTTCGGTGAAATGTAAACCCGCCCTCATCCCAAACGCCTGCGACCCAGCGGGCAGCTGCTAGGAGTTTCAGTGCTGAAGTCGATCGACTGCGGTCAGCTACGGGCCGACCACAACGAACAAGAAGTCACGATCGCAGGATGGGTCAACCGCCGCCGCGACCACGGTGGCCTGATTTTCATCGATCTTCGCGATTCAACAGGACTCGTGCAGGTCATCTTCAACCCTGACGCTCCCGACCTCTTCTCCACCGCCGAACGATTCAGGTCTGAGTGGGTGATCCAGGTCCGCGGCAAAGTGCGCATGCGCCCTGAAGGCACGGAGAATCCCAACCTAGACACCGGCGCGATCGAAGTCGTAGCGACCGAGACCACCATATTGAACGCTTCCAAAACTCCGCCGTTCGACGTCAACCAAGACTCCCCTGTCGACGAACTTCTGCGCATGCGCTACCGCTACCTCGACCTGCGGCGCGGGCACATGCGGGAAAACCTCCTTCTCCGTTACCGCATCGTCAAGTTCATCCGGGACTACCTCGACGATCTTCGTTTCATTGAGATCGAAACCCCTATTCTTATCAAGAGCACACCCGAGGGAGCTCGCGACTACCTCGTCCCCAGCCGCAACCATCCCGGCAATTTCTACGCCCTGCCGCAATCGCCCCAGCAGTTGAAGCAGCTGTTGATGGTGGCCGGTGCAGACCGTTACTTCCAGATCGCGCGTTGTTTCCGCGACGAAGACCTCCGGGCCGATCGGCAGCCCGAATTCACACAACTCGACCTCGAGATGGCCTTTGTCGAGCCCGATGACGTGATCGGTCTCATGACCGACCTCTACGTCAAGATGGCCCAGGCGCTCGCGCCCCACAAAGAGTTGGTCCTCCCCGTGCCAACGTTAACCTACGCCGAGGCCATGTCGCGCTTCGGCAGCGACAAGCCTGACCTACGCTTTGGGCTAGAGATAGCCGACCTAACGGACATCGTGGCGGGGAGTGAATTCCAGGTGTTCGCCAACGTCGTGCGCGCTGGCGGCATGATCAAGGGATTCAACGCGCCGGGCAACGGCGACATCGCCCGCCGGCAGATCGACGAACTCGTCAACGTGGCCCGCACCTACGGCGCTGGTGGCCTCGTCACCATCGGGCTGGACGCCAACGCCGCCTCGATAGACGCACTCACAACCGACGACGTACGCACGCCTGCCAAAGCGCTGTCCATTGAGGAGATCAAGTCTATCGCCACTCGAATCGGCGCTGCTCCTGGCGATCTCATCCTCATCGCCGCAGGCGCGCAGCCAAAGGTTGAGCCCGTGCTCGGCCAGCTTCGCCTGCACATGGCAGAGCGCCTCGGCCTAAACGACCGCAACAAGTTGGCGTTCTGCGTCGTCACCGACTTCCCCGCCCTTGAGTGGCTCGAGGACAGCCAGCGCTGGCACGCTATGCACCACCCATTCACCGCTCCTCAGGACGACCAGTGGGACCTCCTCGAAACCGATCCTGGTGCGGTGATCGCCAAAGCGTATGACCTCGCAGCCAACGGCAGTGAGTTAGCCGGAGGAAGCATCCGCATCCACCAGCGCGCTCAGCAGGAGCGCGTGTTCGCAGCGCTCGGCTACGCGCAAGCCGAGGTCGACCAGCTGTTCGGCCACCTGCTGGAGGCATTCGAATACGGCGCACCGCCTCATGGAGGCTTCGCAGGCGGGATCGACCGGCTCGTCGTCACTCTATCGAACCACGCTGAGTCCATCAGAGACGCCATCGCGTTCCCCAAGACGCAGGCCGGCGTCGACCCGCTGTTCGGCGCGCCGTCGACCGTGGCAGAGGCTCAACTCAAAGAGCTTCACATCGCGATCATCCCCTCCGAAGACCCGGAAGCGTAGGCACGGGGGTGGGTTGGCCCGAGAGGTCCGCGGATGCTTCCTGAGCTGACCTACGTTCAGGTATTAATCCTCGTGCCCCTCGGGTTGGCTGTCGGCGCCTTCGGAGCCATGGTCGGGATAGGCGGAGGCATCCTCCTCGTCCCTGCGCTGCTGATCCTGTTTCCCGACGCCGAACCCTCCGTCATAACCAGCATGTCGCTCACAGCGGTCATCCTGAACGCAGCCTCGGCCACCACGGGCTATCGCCGCAGGGGCTGGCAAGACACCCGCACCGGCCTGATTCTCGTCGCGGCGGCGGTGCCGGCGGCCGTTGTCGGGGCGTTTCTGACGCGGTCGGTCGATCGAGGCGGGTTCGAGTTGATATTCGGCATCGCATTGGTCTTGGGTGCGATCTATCTAGCGTTTCGCGGAAGCAAGCTGCCGAGTCTCACCGAGCCGTCGCCGAGCGGACACAGACGCCATATCGTCGACCGCGAGGGCGCGACATACGACTACCGGGTGCGCGAGCCGCTAGCAGCGTCGATCGCGCTGGGCGCGGGCCTCGTGGCAGCGTTCTTCGGGATAGGCGGCGGCATCATCAACGTCCCTGTGATGATGCTAGTGCTCAAGATGCCCGCGAAGATGTCGGTCGCCACGTCGCAAATGGAGCTAATGATTGCCTCCGTCGCGGCCGTCCTCGTTCATCTGCTAAGCTCGCCGGGGGAATGGGACCCATGGATCTACGGACTAATCACGGGTGCAGGCACGCTGGTTGGCGCGCAGATTGGAGTGCGGGCTGCGGGAAGGGCGTCCGGACGAGCAGTCCTGTTGCTGATAGCCGGGATATTGATGCTCTCCGGCGTACGCGGGATCATGAGCGGCCTGTAGTCGGGCGCGGAGCTACCTGAAAATGGCACTCGCAGGCGCAGGCGGCCGCCAGTCGGCCCAACAATCGAAGATCGCTCACAGCTCCGTCATCTTGCTAGCGCCAGACGACAAATCCTGCCGGTAGCCGAAAACGCTGCCCCGCCCCACGGAGACGATGGCCTCCTCGGCGACGGGGATACCCGCGACCACCAATTCTGCAGGGCAGCTGGCGTCCTAACCGGAGCCCTCGGCGATATCCCTGCCATGTACGAGGTGGTCTAGGAACCATTGCGTCGTGTAGTCCCAACCACTCACATCGCCCCTGGACAGTGTATGCATCGAGTCGAGGTCTGCCGACGCCAGCACCGCTTTGGCTTTGGCCGCTGGTGGTCGCCATCACCCAACGATTCTCGCCCGTGACGTGGTTGACCAAGACGAGTAGGCCCCGCGCGCTGCTAAGGAGTGGCGTTATGCCACTGGTCAGGCTTGATGCCCTCGATGATCTTGGCTGAATTGGTCAACGGCGATCTTATAAAGGGCATCGGCCCGTGCCGTCTTCATCATGTTGGGCATTTCGACGTCCTTCTTGATGCCTAAACGCCTGCGGCGTATCGCGCCGCGCGCAGCGTGTTCGTTAGCAGCATCGCGATAGTCATAGGCCCAACGCCACCGGGGACGGGTGTGATAGCCGACGCCTTCTCCGCGACCTCGTCGTAGGCCACGTCGCCAACCAACCGGTAACCCGACTTCTTCGTGGCATCCTCAACGCGGTTGATACCCACGTCAATAACCACCGCGCCATCCTTGACCATGTCGGCGGTAATCGCATTTGCCCGACCGACCGCGGCCACCACGATATCGGCCTGCCGGGTGAACGTCGCTATGTCCGCGGTACCCGTGTGGCAAACGGTCACCGTAGCGTTGGCGCCAGCGCTCTTCTGCATCAGCAGTACCGCCAAGGGCTTGCCCACTATGTTGCTACGGCCCACGATCACCACGTACTTGCCCGACGGGTCGTTGCCCGTGCGCATCAGCATCTGCTGCACGCCTGCCGGCGTCGCAGGAAGGAAGCGCGGGTTACCCTCCAACAGCAGGCCCGTGCTGAATGGATGCATGCCGTCGACGTCTTTATCGGGGTTGATTGACTGGATGACAGTGCGCTCATCGACGTGCGACGGCAATGGAAGCTGCACTAAGACGCCGTGGAACCGATCGTCGACGTTGAGCTTCGCGACGAGCGTCAGTAGCTCCTCCTGAGTCGTGTCGGCCGGCAGAGTGATTGTCTCGCTCAACATTCCCGCCTCTTCGCAGGCGATCCCCTTGTTGCGAACGTAGATCGCCGAAGCGGGATCCTCACCGACAAGCACGGCCACCAACCCAGGCGTCACTTTCGTCTCCGCCTTGAGTTTCGCCACTCCATCCGCGACCTCAAGGCGGATGTCTAACGCCATCTGTTTGCCATCGATACGAAGCGCCGTCACCATCTCACCTCACACGTTAGGGTCCACCGGAATGATACCAGCAGGGGCGGGGAAAACAGGCGTGCTCATAACCTATACTCCGGGGGCACCCAGGTCGTAATTCTTCCCAGCCGGGCTCCACTTGCAAGACATCTCCGTTGGCGTCGACATCATCGAGATCAGCCGCGTGGCCGCAACAGTCGACCGGTTCGGCGACCGCTTCTTGCGGCGCATCTACACAGCAACCGAAATCGCCTACTGCCGTGGTCGCGCGCCGCAGCTCGCAGCGCGATTCGCCGCCAAGGAAGCCGTCATGAAGGCGCTCGGCACCGGCACTCATGGCGTGGGCTGGCAGGAGGTCGAAGTCACCCGACAGCGGACTGGCGAGCCGGGCATCAAACTCCACGGGCGTGCCGCAGAGCGCGCCAAGAAGCTGGGCATCGACCGCCTAGCCCTCAGCATCTCGCACTCACGCGACTACGCAGTCGCGTCGGTCGTGAGCAGGGTTGCGTAACACATGAAGATTGTCACCGTTGCACAGATGCGCGAGCTCGAACGAAGGGCTGTCGGCTCAGGGGTAACCGAAGACTCGCTTATGGAATCCGCCGGCTTATCTGCCGCACGTAGGCTTGCTCAGATCATCGACGGCATCCGTGGCAAGCGGGTCGTCGTTCTGGTCGGGTCAGGCAACAACGGTGGGGACGGCATGGTCGCCGCGCGGTACCTTGCGGACTGGGGTGGGCTCGTCACTCTCTACATGACCAGTGCAAGGCGCCGGGACGATAAGTTCGAGGACTGTCGCGCGAGGCACGTTCGCGTCGTTGAGGCGGTGGATGACATAGGCCACCTCGAGCTGGCCAGCTACGTGTCCCTCGCCGACGTGGTCGTCGACGCTGTCCTCGGCATCGGCAACAACCGGCCCCTGAGCGACCCCTTGCGGGTGATCTTCGAGGAGCTCGGCAGGCTCAAGGAAGAGCAACCGGCGCTGAGATACATAGCACTAGACGTGCCCAGCGGCCTTGAGGCCGACACCGGCAGTGTCGACGAAGCATGCTTCCCCGCCAGCGTGACCCTGACCCTCGGCGCCCCCAAGGCTGGACTCTACTGTTTCCCCGGAGCCGCTTACGTAGGCGACGTCGAGGTCCTCGCCATCGGACTTCCCCGCGAGCTTGATGGCGACTTTCCCGTCGAACTGTGCGATGAGGCCGCCGTCGCACCCTTGGTGCCCAAGCGTCCCCTGGATGGGCACAAAGGCTCGTTCGGAGATCTCCTCGTGGTCGCAGGTTCACGCCGGTTCATCGGAGCGCCCATTCTCGTGACGACCGCCGCTTACCGCGCCGGGGCGGGATTGGTAACGCTCGCCGCACCGGAAACCGCATCGCGACTGGCAGGGCCTGCCCTCGCTGAGCAGATACATCTGCCGCTGCCCGAAACCGCCGACGGCCACGCCGCAGCCAACGGCGCAGGTGGGCTCCGGGCCGCTGCCGACCAGGCCACCGCCCTCGTGATTGGTCCTGGCCTCGGCAACGTCGAGAGCATTCGAGGGCTGCTGCAGGTGCTTCTGCTCACCGAGCCTTATCTAGCGGCGCCGTCGGTCATCGACGCCGACGCCCTCAACGCGCTATCACAAACCTACCGCTGGTGGGAGTCGCTCAAGGCCCCTGCGGTGCTCACTCCGCACCCTGGGGAGATGGGACGCCTGCTGGGCCATCCCGTCTCGCACGTCCAGGGCAGCCGGGTCGAAACCGCTCGGCGTGCAGCCGCTGAATGGGGCCAAGTGGTCGTACTCAAAGGAGCACACACCGTCATCGCATCGCCAGATGGGCGAACAGCCGTCAGTCCGTTCGCCAATCCTGCGTTGGCCTCCGCGGGGACAGGTGACGTCCTAGCGGGAATCGTCGGAGCCCTGCTCGCGCAAGGCCTGGCGCCGTACGACGCTGCAAAGCTCGGCGTGCACGTACACGCAGCCGCAGCCGAACGCGTGAGCCGTCGAGTTGGGACCAGTGGTCTACTGGCCAGCGATCTCCATGCAGAGATACCAATCGTGATGGCGCGCCTGCGGGGCGCCCCGGCCTAGACGCGCCCACCCTCGACACCACAGCGAACGGATCGCCGCTGTAGCTCAACTTCATGCGTTCGTACCAAGCATCAAGGATCCAACCACAAGCCAGAGCGCCAGGGCCGCCAGGATTGCGTTGGGGATCACTATCGCGTACAGCATTTCCCCCTCCACTTCACTAAGTCTGCCGTTTATTGAGATGCCCAATCCGAGACCACTGATACTTCCTGGCTAACAACAGCAGGAACGAAGCGGGGTCGTCCGCGTCAGGGGCAAATATCGCAGCTAGGCCGTCACCTGGCGCGCTGGCCAAGCCGTTGCTCAAGCGGCCTGCGCCCGCCACGATATACTGACTGCACGATGCTGCTCGCTCTCGACATAGGCAATACGAACGTCACCATCGGCGTGTTCGACGGCGAACGTATCGCCGCTACGTGGCGCCTCGCTACCGACGTCCACCGGCAGCCCGACGAATACGCACTCCAGATTAAGAATCTCCTGCCCATGAAAGGCATCGCCATCGACGCCATCGATGGCGTCGCGCTCTGCAGCGTCGTTCCTCCGCTCACCGCAGTCTTCGAGAGCGCCAGCGATTTCCTCTTCGACATCCAGCCTCTAGTCGTCGGCACCGGCACTCGCACAGGGGTGCGCGTTCGTTACGACAACCCACGAGACGTCGGCGCCGACCGTGTGGCGGATGCCGCGGCCGCGTACCACCTCTACGGAGGGCCATGCATCGTCGTGGACTTCGGCACCGCCACCGTATTCGACGCCATCTCCGCAGACGGTGAGTATCTGGGCGGCGCCATCTCTCCCGGCCTCGGCGTCTCAGCCGAATCGCTCTACGCCGCTACATCGCAACTGCGACGCGTTGAACTAACCGCCCCCGCAACCGCCATCGGCAAGAACACCGCACACTCGATTCAATCCGGCCTCATATTTGGTTACACCGGGCTCATCGAGCACATGGTGAAGCTCTACAAGCAGGAGATGGGCGCCCCCAACGCAACCGTGGTCGCAACCGGCGGCCTCGCACCGATCATCGCTGAGCAAACCGACGTATTCACCAACGTCAACGAAGAGTTGACGCTGCAAGGGCTCCGGTTGATCTTCGACCTCAACCAAGAGCAACCTTCGGCGTCCGACCACGCAGGGAGCGCCACGTGAGCGGGCCCTTCGACCGCAAACGCGTACTGATTGGCGTCTCCGGCAGCATCGCAGCCTATAAAGCCATCGACATCGCCAGCAAGCTCACGCAAGCGGGCGCGATCGTAAACGTGCTGATGTCCCCCGCCGCGGTCCGATTCGTCACGCCCCTGACATTCCGGAGCATCACGCACCAAGACGTCGTCACTGATCTCTTCGACATTCATTCCCGCCAAGCGATCGAGCACGTGGCGCTCGCGAAAGAAGCCGACGTTCTAGTCGTCGCGCCTGCGACCGCCCACACCATAGCCAAGCTCGCCCTCGGGCTGGCGGACGACCCCATCACCGTCACGGCGCTGGCCACATCCGCACCGCTGGTGATCGCTCCCGCCATGGATGCCAACATGTGGCACCACCCAGCAGTCCGGGCGAACGCCAACACCCTCGTCAATCGTGGAGCCATGGTCGTAGGCCCTAGCGAAGGCAGACTCGCCTCCGGCCTCATCGGCTGGGGAAGACTTGCGGAAACACCAGAGATCATCGGTGCCATCGCCACCGCTCTGGGTGCCCACGGGGATCTCGCCGGCCAGACCATCGTGGTGAGTGCCGGGGGCACGCAGGAAGCCATCGATCCGGTTCGCGTCATCACGAACCGCTCATCGGGCAAGATGGGCTACGCCATCGCGGAAGCCGCGCGCGACCGTGGTGCCAGCGTCGTACTCGTCACGGCGCCAACGTCGCTCAACGATCCATCGGGCGTCGACACTCGTCACGTTGAATCAGCGAGCGAGATGCTCACCGCCGTGCTATCGGCGTGCGAAGGCGCAGACGCAGTCGTCATGGCAGCTGCGGTCGCCGACTACGCCCCTGCCCATCCAGCGGCCGACAAGGTCAAGAAGGGCGCGGCCGACGAGTTCAACGTAGAACTAACTAAGACCGTGGACATCCTAGCGGCAACTCCCCGCGGTCTCATACGTATCGGGTTCGCCGCCGAGAGCACGAACCTCATTCAGTACGCGCAGGCCAAGCTCGACGGCAAAGCCCTCGACTTCATCGTCGCCAACGACATCACCGTCCCTAACTCCGGGTTTGGCGCGGACAACAACAAGGTCAGCATCGTCAGCCACCAGGGCGTCGAAGACCTACCTATGATGTCGAAGTACGGAGTCGCCACCGAGATCTTGAACCGCGTAGCCCAACGACTAGCCGGCGCGCGCTAACACCCGCTACTCGGTCGGCGATGCTCTGGTCTCTCGAACCGTCACTGCCGCTGTCGTCGTGATTAGCGTCGCCGCGAGCACCGATCCCATCGCGAACAGGCCCACGTTCACCAAGAACACGCTGTGGAAACCGAACATAACGACGGCGGCACCACCGACCAAGGGGCCCATCGCAATGCCTATGGACTGCGCCACTTGGTTGGCCCCGAACGCCGCCCCATACTGGCCTTCCGGGGTCTTGTGGGCGATCAAGGTCTGCAGCATTCCCCACAAGCCCCCTTGGAACAGCGCGACGAGGCCCACTAGGAGCGTGAGCGCAACGATACCATGCGCAAAAAACGGGCCGAGCGAGGCCAACGACGACGCCGTCGCAGCGCCGATGAACAAGCGGCGGATGCCTATCTTGCCCGCGACCAAACCCGTGAGGATCGATGAGATCGCTCCCGCGATGCCGATGGACGCAAACACCACCCCGGTCAGAGTCGCACTCTCAGATCCACCCTCAGCATTCGCGACCAAACCGGCTATGGCTGGCGTGATCATCAGCAGACCTGCGTGAAGCATCATCGCTATCACGAGCACGGGCAGGAACGTCGAGTTACCAACCAGGGTCCAGAGATTCCGGAACGGCTCCAGTGGGCTCTTGACCGCCGCAGGCTTGGTGAAGTCTTCACGCACCAGCGTGACCACAAGTGCCGCGGCGAACAGTAGGCCCAGACCCGTCGCGAAGAACGCTGCGCGCATGCCCCAGTTGTCGAAGATAACGCCGCCGAACAATGGGCCGATAGCCGTACCGAGCAGGAGCGCTGACATCGTCGCCCCGGCCGCCAGCGGCAGCTTCTCCCTGGGAGTGTGGGCGGCCACCAGTGCCATGATGGTGGGCACAACTCCCCCTGTGGCGCCCACGAAGAATCGACTAAGCACCAACTGCGAAGCGTTCTGCGCAAAACCAGAGAGGATCAGAAACACCGCGCCCAACACCAAGGCCCGCAGAATGTTCAGACGGCGTCCGTAGCGATCCCCAACGACCCCCCAGATGGGCGCGAATAGTCCCATACCCAAGCCCAACAGCCCACCGGAGACTCCCGCCAGAAACGCAGCGCGCTGCGGATCAGCGATGCCAACTTCACCGAAGAAGATAGGGAAGAACGGGAAAGTGAAAGAGAAGCCGAGAGTCGTTACGACCTGAGCGAACCAGAGAACAATGAGATTACGTTTCCAAGGAAACGATGAAGGGTTCGAGGTCATTAACGCCCTGGCCGGGAATTCCTTCGTGAGTGTAGCAGGCATCTCCAACAGAACAGGTACCGCCGAGGACTCGGCACCCCCAGGTAGCCGCGATTCAAGAGTCCTTCCCAAAGGTCGCTGTCAGTTGACCGAGCAGGCCACGGACTCTAAACTCGAACCTCTGGCCTGTATCTTTTTCTTCCTCGACGGACGCTCTTTTTTATGACCAACCAAGACGCCCCCCAGCAGCTGTCAAAGGCCTACGAGGCAGCTGACGTAGAGGAGCGCCTGTATCAATGGTGGGAGTCATCCGGCTACTTCAAGGCCAGCCCCAACCCTGACAAGAAGCCCTTCACCATCGTCATGCCCCCGCCCAACGTCACGGGTGAACTGCATCTCGGGCACGCCGTCACCGCAACCATCGAAGATGCCCTCACGCGCTACCACCGCATGCAGGGGTTTGAAGCGCTATGGCTGCCCGGCAAAGATCATGCAGGCATAGCCACGCAGATGGTTGTGGAACGTGCGCTCGCCCTGCAGGGTCTCGACAGGCACCAGATGGGTCGAGAGAAGTTCATCGAGCGCGTTTGGGAGTGGGTCGGCAAATACGGAAACATCATCGACAACCAGCACAGGCGCCTGGGGGCGTCCTGCGACTGGACTCGCCTCACGTTCACACTCGACCCCGGCCCCAGCAGGGCAGTGCGGACGACGTTCAAGAACCTCTATGAGAAGAAGCTGATCTACCGCGGCGAGCGCATGATCAACTGGTGCGTCGGCTGCCGTACCGCACTGTCGGACCTTGAGGTTGACCACGCCGACGAGGACGGTGCCTTCTATCATATCCGTTACCCGCTCGAGTCTGGCCAGAGCCACATAACCGTTGCCACCACGCGCCCCGAAACGTTGTTCGGCGACACTGCCATTGCCGTGAACCCCAACGATGAGCGCTTCGCAGGGTTCCGTGGCAAGCGAGTCCTGCTCCCCATCCTCGGTAGGCCCATCCCCGTCATCGAGGACGAGGTCGTCGCCATCGAGTTCGGCACAGGCGCCCTAAAGATCACGCCAGGCCACGACCCCAACGACTTCGATACGGGCGAGCGCCACGGCCTACCCGTCATCAACATCCTCAACGACGACGGTACACTCAACGAGGAAGCAGGCCCCTACCAGGGCTACGACCGCTTCGAGGCGCGCAAGGCCATCGTCGAACAACTCGATAGCGATGGTTTGTTAGAGAATATCGAACATCACGTCCATTCCGTCGGCCACTGCCAGCGCAGCGGCGACATCGTAGAGCCCATCGTCAGCAAACAATGGTTCGTTAATGTGGGTCCTCTCGCCAAGCGGGCTCTCGACGCCGTCAAAACCGGCAAGATCACCATTGTCCCTGATCGCTTCGAGCACGAGTACGCCCATTGGATGGAGAACATCCACGACTGGTGCATCTCGCGCCAGCTCTGGTGGGGTCACCGTATCCCTGTGTGGTACTGCGCCGACTGCGAGCACGTCACCGTCGCCATCGACGACGCCACGTCATGCGAAAGTTGCGGCTCAACCAACATCGCCCAGGACGAAGACGTCCTAGACACCTGGTTCTCCTCCGGTCTATGGCCCCACTCGACCCTCGGGTGGCCCGAGCAGACCGAAGATTTGAAATACTTCTACCCCACGGCCGTCCTCGAAACCGGCTACGACATCCTGTTTTTCTGGATCGCCCGCATGGTGATGTTGGGCCTCGAGAACATGGACGACGTGCCCTTCACCACCATTTACCTCCATGGCCTCGTTCGCGACGAACACGGCGCGAAGATGAGCAAGACCAAGGGCAACGTCATCGACCCCCTCGAGGCCATCCGCGAGTACGGGACCGATGCCCTGCGTTTCGCCCTCACGACGGGCAACACCCCAGGTAGCGACAGCCGCATGAGTCCAAGCAAGCTCCAGGCCGCGCGCAACTTCTCCAACAAACTGTGGAATGTCTCGCGCTACGTGCTCAGCACCCTGGACACTAGCGCCGATCTGGCCGGCTGGAACGGTGCAGCGCTGCCTCGCCAGCACATCGAGGACCAGTGGATCCTCAGCCAAGCGCAGCTCACCGCCATGAAGGTCAACGAGCTAATGAAGGACTGGCAACTAGGCGAAGCCCAACGCGTCCTTCACGATTTCATCTGGAACGACTTTGCCGACTGGTATATCGAGCTCGCCAAGGTCCGCATCCGCGCCGGCGACGACGCACCTCGCAAGGTCCTCGGCCATGTCCTTGAGCGATCCCTGCGACTGCTGCACCCCTTCATGCCGTTCATCACCGAAGAGCTCTGGCAGCACCTCACCAAGACGCTCCCGCCGGAAGGCAATCAACCCGCCAGCATAATGATCGCTCCCTACCCGAACCCTGCTGCTCGCATGAGCGCCGAAGACCTCAACGCCCGCCTCGCCGAGCAAGCGCCCGCCGGGGAAAGCGTCGAGCTCATGATCGGCGTCGTCCGTGCAATTAGGAACATACGCGCGGAGTTCAAAATCGAGCCCGCGCGCCCACTTGATGTCTCCATCGAGTTGGCCAGCGGCGCTCCTGCGCTGGAGACCGAAGCCAGCGCCATCAAACAATTGGCCCGCGTCGGCAACCTCACTTTCGGCCCAAGTACCAACGATAGCCAAACCGTCAAGCTCGTAGTCGGAGCCGCCACCGTCACGCTGGCAATCGGCGACGCCGTCGACCTTGCCGCCGAGCGACTCAGGCTCGAAGCTGAGATTCAAGAGACCGAGAAGTACACGAAAGGTCTATCCGGCAGACTCGCCAACGAACAATTCACCAGCAAAGCCCCCGCCGATGTCATCGAGCGCGAGCGTGGGCGTCTCGAAGAAGCCCTCGCCAGGGCAACCCGCATCCGCGAACTCCTGAGTGACCGCAGCTAGAGGCCCCAGACCTGCCGAAACAGACAGTCTCCCCTCGCACAGGAGGCAAGGACAACATATGGCCTTAGTGCCAGGCCCCGCCAGACACAATCTCCTCCGTCCAGAGTTGATCGTCATCGTTGGAGGACTCATCGCGACGGCACACGCCGCCATGATGATTACTATCCCTGCCCTCCCCACGTTCGTGGATGACCTGGGTAGTTTCCTGTTCATTGGGGTCGCCATGTCCTACGGCATCGCGCTGGCCTCTTCCAGCGTGGGCCGTGTCGTGACCAATATTCCCGCAGGGATCTTGTCTGAGCGCATCGGCCGCAAACCGATCATGATCGCCGGAGCGATCATTGTCACCGTATTTGGATCTCTCACCGGTGTCGCACCCAACGCGCCAACTCTCTGGTTGTTTCGCCTGCTCATGGGCATCGGCAGCGCAATGGTCATCACCGTCGCCAACGTTGTCGCGACAGATCTCAGCAGCGTGGACAATCGCGGCCGCGTCCTAGGCCTCATGCATGGGATGCAGCTCGTCGTTGGCATCTCCACCCCAGCGCTCGGAGGATTCCTCGCGGGGCTCGTGGACATCCGCGCGCCGTTCTACGTCTCCGGGGGAGGAACAGCAATCTTCGCAGTGTGGGCGCTGTTCCGTCTGCCGGAAACTCGCCCCCACATTCCGCGTATCGCCGGAGCACTCTCAAGTTTCCGTCAGCCGAGTGGGGCCATGTCCCTACTCAAAGACCCCAGCTTCTTCTGGGCTTGTATGCTCGGTTTCTCGACGTTCTACCTGCGGAACGGAGCGACCACCGGCCTGATTCCTCTGTACATGAAAGAAGTGCTGGACATGGGGCCGATACAACTCGGTCTCCTCTTCACCGTCGCTTCAGTCATCCATGGAATCATCATCTATCCCGCAGGCTGGGCGTCCGACATCTGGGGTCGCAAACCCCTCATCGTCCCTACCGGGATCCTTGTTGGCATCGGAGTCGCGGCAATCCCGTTCATGACCGAAGTCATGCCATTCATCATCACCTTCGTACTCCTCCATGCCGCTGTAGGCTGGGGAGGCCAGGCGCCAACCGCTTATCTGGGTGACATCGCGCCCGACGGGATGCGAGGCGCGGCTTTCGGCATGTACCGGACCTTCGGAGACACAGCGGGCATCATCGGGCCTCTGGTCGCTCTGGGGCTCGCCGACTATGTGTCGTTCAAAGTTGCGTTCGGATCTGGTGCGATTCTATGGCTGGCGACCATCATCGTGTTCTGGAGAGTCGCCAAAGAATCAGCGGGGAGCAAGCGCACCCACCCGCGAACCATGCGGGCGGACACAGCACCGTCGTCACGCCACTAGCTCCGTCTCTTCCGCCACCAACGGTGGCGCGCTAACGTCGTCACTCCGGACAATCGGCCCCGTCCTTGTGCAGCACCTCAACGAACAAGCGACGCCCGAACAACGAGCATTTTACGCCCAGACGTGCCCTATTCGCGTACAGCGGCAGCCGGTCAGAAACGTAAACGTCCACTTCGTCGACGCGCGAGCATGCATACCCACACTTGGAGCGGCGGCCGTCATCGGCGTCGACTGACACCGTCGCTTTACCCCCTCACCCCAGCGGGGGGATCAGGTGCAGCATCGCCGACTGGTTGCGCTCTCGCATCCACTCGACAGCTTCGCTTGAAACATCTACATGCATCGTGCCCTTTGATGCCCGTACAGTCGTTCCGGTGCACACGATCGCTAATCAAAGTCCTCGCCGTCCCATAGAGGGTCCACACCACCCTTGCCTTGCGTCTGGGGCGCAACGCCCCATATCTCCTCGAGCATAATCAGCCCTTTGCGAGTATCCGACGCGATCCGGGCCGAATCGTGATTGCCCACCCTGTACTTGAAGAGCGAGTAGGTGAATTCTTTCCATTCACTCAGCGAAAACTTTACGCTTGGGCGCTCACCACGCTCGCGACGGAACCGCCGCATCAGCGTACTGAGGTCAGCTCGGTAAAGCTTTCCGCACACCAGGTCAAGAACGCCGAACGGGTGATGAAGGCCGCGGACCCCGCGCTCCTTCTGCACCTCGCGTTCGACCGCGTGCCAAAGCGCCTCCTCCACCACTACGCCATAGAAGAAGTTCAGATGCGCTCGGTACTTCTCGAAACCCAGCGCTTCCCTGAAGTGAGCAGGCGAGACTTCATCGGGAAGCTGACCGGTCACCAACAGTCGCTCAACCGCTGCCGCGGGCACAAGGCCGGGTGACATCTGTTCGACACCGCGAAGCAGCCGTTCAGCGAGGAGCAGCCAGTCGAAGGCCTCGCCCCCCAGCAGATATGTCAACTCCGCTCCCTCCACCGTCTCGCACGGTAATGACCAACGCCCGATCGTATCCACGAGCGCTGGCGCCCAGGACGACCCGACCGTAATCTCGCGGACCAAATCGGTCAACACAGGAGAAGCGTAGCTTGCCAGGGCATGCCCCGCCGAGGGATCTGTTCCTGCGTCCCCAACAGACATTCGGCCTTGGACGCTCCCCTCCACCACTGTTTCTACACCCCGAGGCCGTGGCAGCGCTTGTATTTTTTCCCGCTACCGCAGTAGCAGGCATCGTTGCGCCCCAGCTTCTTGATCAAGGGGACCGCCCCAGCTGATTGCAGGCCCACCTTGGACATCACAGTCGTCGTCGTCTGAGTGTCAACCGCGCCTGGTTTCTTGGTGTTCGCCGTGGCAGCGCCCTTGGCGGCCTGCGCTCGTGCGGTTGCTTGCTCGTGCTGCTGGGCCGGCACCACGTGGAAGATCGCATGCGCGATGTCATGCCGGATCCCCACCAGCAACTGCTCAAACGCCTCGTGGCCCTCCTTCTTGTACATAACCAGCGGGTCACGCTGCCCGAATGCCTGAAGCCCGATCCCCTGGCGAAGGTTCTGCATCATTGTGAGGTGCTGAAGCCACACGCGGTCTACAATTTGCAGCATCACCGCGCGTTCGACCTTGCGCATCACTTCAGCCGTGAACCGCTCCTCAGTCTCCTCGTAGAGCGCTTCAGCCGCATCCAGGATCGCATTCTCGGTCTGATCCCGGCCATTGTCGAAAACGAAGTCCTCGTCCACAGCCTCCGGCAGCGGGAAGATCGTGTTGATCTCCGCTAGAAGCATCTCTACCGGCCAATCTGCCGGATCGCCGCGGAGTGCCGATTGGATCACCCGCGTGACCTCCGAACCAACCATCTCTTGGATGTTCTGCTTAAGGTCCTCGCCTCCGAGCACCTTCCGGCGTTGCTCGTAGATCACCTCACGCTGCTTGTTAACAACATCATCGTAGTCAACCAAGTGCTTGCGGATATCAAAGAAGTACGATTCGACCTTGCCCTGCGTCATCTCCAGAGTCTTGGTCAGCATCCCACTTTCGAGCGGCACGTCATCGGGGAGCGCTTTGCCGACCAGACGCCCTGCAAACGTGCTCCCGAATCGAGTCATCAACTCGTCCTGCAGCGAACCGTAGAAGCGCGTCTCGCCTGGGTCTCCCTGCCGGCCCGATCGTCCGCGGAGCTGGTTGTCGATACGCCGAGACTCGTGGCGCTCCGTGCCGATCACATAGAGCCCCCCCATCTCCACAACTGCATCATGATCCGCTTGCCATTCCTCTCGAGAGCCAGCAAGCTTGGGATCGCCACCCAGCACGATATCCGTGCCCCGGCCCGCCATGTTCGTTGAGACAGTCACCGCCCCGGGTTTGCCCGCGTTGGCCACGATCTCCGCCTCACGCTCATGGTTCTTCGCGTTCAACACCTCGTGCCTGATGCCACGGCGCTGCAGCATCTCGCTCAGCACCTCCGAGTGTTCGATGGACCCCGAACCAATGAGCATCGGCCGTCCCGTCTCGTGGAGTTCCTCGACCTGCTCCACCACCGCATCAAGTTTCACTGCCTCCGTCTTGTACACGAGATCCGGGTAGTCCTGTCGCACCATTGGTTGGTGGGTTGGGATCGAAATCACCTCAAGGCCGTAAACCTTGGAGAACTCCTCCGCCTCCGTCACCGCGGTACCCGTCATACCCGAAAGCTTGTCATACATGCGGAAATAGTTCTGCAGCGTCACCGTGGCGTACGTAACGGTCTCTCGCTGGATCTTCACACCCTCCTTAGCCTCAATCGCCTGGTGCAGACCCTCGCCGTAGCGTCGACCCTCCATCTTCCGCCCGGTAAATTCGTCGACTATGACGACCTCACCATGCTCCACCACATAGTCCTTGTCGCGTAGGTAGATCGAGTGGGCCCGCAATCCGTTCTCGACGTAGTGCGTCACTACCGAATTCTCAAGGGAGTACAGGTTTTCGATATTCAGTAGTTTCTCAAGTTTGGTGATGCCCTCGTCCGTCAGCATCGCCTGCCGCTCCTTCTCCTCAATGAAGAAGTCCTCCTCAGGAATCAGACGCGGCACGACCCGTGAGATGGTCTGGTACAACGACGTCGGTTCGTCGGCCTGACCACTGATGATCAAAGGCGTCCGTGCCTCGTCGATGAGGATGTTGTCCACCTCGTCAACGATGGCGTACGCGAGCCCGGTCTGCACCTGCACCGACCTGTCCGTCGCCATGTTGTCGCGCAGGTAATCGAAACCGAACTCATTGTTCGTGCCGTACGTGATATCCGCTTGGTATGCGTCGACGCGTGAGCACGAACGCATGTTGTCCGGCACGACACTATCGCCAGGCGCACCCGGCTCGTAGATCAGCGACGACTCGTGCTGCAGACAGCCAATCGTCATCCCGAGCGCGTGGTAGACCGCACCCATCCAGGATGAGTCTCGTCGTGCCAGGTAATCATTCACCGTAACGACATGCACCCCGCCGCCATCAAGAGCGTTCAGGTAGGTCGCGAGCGTCGCGACGAGCGTCTTGCCCTCGCCGGTCTTCATCTCGGCCACCCTGCCCTCATGAAGAACTGCCCCGCCGATTAGCTGAACGTCGAAGTGGCGCATGCCCACCGATCGCACAGCCGCCTCGCGGACCACAGCGAACACTTCGGGCAGTAGGCCGTCGAGGGTATCCCCATCGTCGATTCGGCCTCGGAACTCAGCCGTTTTCGCCCGCAGTGCGTCATGCGACAAAGCCTGGAACTCGGGCTCGAGCTCGTTGACCTCATCCACTACCCACTGGTAACGCTTGATCTGCTTCTCGTTGGAGTCCCTGAAGACGCCTAACAGTTTGCTGACCATCAATTCTCCCGTTTCGCCGCTCCAAAAGCGGGCACATCATTCTACCAGCCGCATCGAGTGGCACTCGCCCCAGCAAGCACGATAGGCCACCGCCTTGTTTATAAATTGACCCGCCAACAAAGAAAACGGTTCTAACATGCACTACGGGTCGATACCGAGCACCGTCTCCTTTACCCAGTTCCAATGCGTCGCTTCCGAATAGTGCAGCAGGTACTCCTGGCCAAACTTCGGGATGTACAGCAGGAACAACACTAGCGCCAACGATCTCATAGCCCTGAGCGGCGGCTCCGCTGTCGCCGCCGCGTTCTTGACCAGTGCACCACTGTGGCTGCTTGCGCCCGTGTTGTCCCTGTGGGGGCTGCACCATCGTGGCGGACTCAGCGCAATGCTCCGCAGTGATATCTGAACTCAGCCCACCTCAGTACGTCGGCTCAGCCCTCACCATCCAGACATCCATTGGCTTCTTGCTCACGCTCAGATCGATCCATCTCGTCCCGGTCTTCGTCGACGCATTCGGCTGGCCGGGAGCCTTCGCCCTGCTCGCGATCGGCATCGTCGCCATGCTCTGGCTCCGGCGCCTGCCCGAATCCCTCGCCCTCGCCTCCGGCCATCGCTAATAAGAAGCTAAGTCACGCCTACCGAGACACCCGGCACATTGACCCGCATTCGGTAGAGCCCGGTGCGGGCGGTCAGGTAGAGGCCCTTCCAGTCCGGGTCACCCCAAGCACAGTTCGCCGGGACCTCCGGCATCCTAACGCGACCGAGTAACGTACCCTTGGACGAGAATACCCAAAGTCCAGATGGGCCAGTCGAGTACACGTTGCCTTCAACGTCCACCTTCATGCCGTCCGGGTTCCCTTGTTCGAGTTCCTGCGCGGTCAATTCAGCGAATACCCGCCCCTTGCCCAGCGTTCCGTCACTGTTCACCGGGTACGCGTTAATCAACCGTGGCGACGAGTCAATCACGTACAACGTCTTCTGGTCCGGCGAGAACGCCAGGCCGTTCGGTCGCTCCAGATCCGTCACCACAGCGGACAGGCCCGTTCCGTCCGACGCCATCTTGAACACCCCGTTGAACGGCACCTGCTTGTCGCGCGTCTGGTTCGTCAAGCCGTACGGTGGGTCCGTGAAGTAGATCGTCCCGTCGTTGCGGACCACCACGTCATTCGGGCTGCTGAGCCGTCTCGTCTCGAAGCGTGACGCCAGGATCGTCAGCGTACCGTCCGGCTCCGTGCGGGTGACCCTCCGCGTTCCGTGCTCGCACGTGATCAACCGTCCTTGTGCATCGAGCGTTTGACCGTTCGAATTGCCACTTGGGTACCGGAATGTCATCACCGACGGCCCCTCTTCCTGCATCTCGTAACGGACGATCCGATTCGACGGTATGTCAGAGAACAGCAGATGGTCCCCACGCCAAACGGGCCCTTCGGTAAAGGCTAACCCAGTCGCCAGGAGCTCCACCTGCGGGTCGGTGCCGATCAGGCGAACGAGATCAGGATGGATGGACTCGACAGTGACCATTGGATCAGCCTCCCAGGGAGCTAGATATTCAAGCGGTGCACGCTACCACCCGAGGCACGAACGTTTTCACGCATCGCACCATACGTCAAGCTGCGCCCTCGCGTCTGACCATTCACCAGCGCTGCCACTCTACTAACATGAGCGCATGTTCCTCCATCGCCCCATCGGCAACACCATGTCGCTAGCCTCGCTCATCGCCGCCTGGTCCAGTGTTGGCGGCCGGTCGCAAACGCAAACCAAGCCCACGACCACAATCGTCGGCATCGACGGCCCGGCCGGTGCTGGCAAAAGCTCGCTCTGCTCGGCGCTGGCCGCGATCGACTCCGCCATCGCCATCGTCCACATGGATGACTTCTTCGTACCGCCCACCCTGCGCGTCGCACCGGACGAAGAAGTCGGTCGCCAGATCGATTGGCGCCTCGTCATCAATCAGGTAGTGGCCCTACTCGCCAACGGTCTGCCGGGCCACTACCAACGCTTCGACTGGGCCACCTACGCACTCCAGGAATGGCATGACGTCCCAACGGGTGGCATCGTTCTACTCGACGGCGTGTACTCAACGCGCGAGGAGATATCGCCCTTCCTCGCACAACGCATTTGGGTGACTGTGCCTCGCGATCTCGGGCTCCAACGCGGCATCGACCGCGACGGTGAAAAGAGTCGCGATTGGTGGATGACAGACTGGGTTGAGGACGAAGACCGCTACATCCTCATGGACCGTCCTGAAGACCTGGCTGACGTCGTCATAGACGGCACTCGCGGCCTGGAGCACTTCCAGCGCGGCGAGTACGTCCGAGTGCGCTGAGCCCCGGCGGAGCGCTCAGGATCCAACCCGTCTGCGAAAGCGGCTGCTAGAATCGCCCGCATCTCGATACCACGAGCAGCTCATCCCTCGCGCCCGCAGTTAATTTAGGAGGCCCCATGCGCATCGACGTCCACGCCCACTTCTTACCTGAGTCCCTCGACGATCTGATACGTGGCCGTGGTGGCGCAGCCGGCCCTGCTGCCAACATGCGCGACTCGCTGTCCAACCTGGACGTGCGGCTCGCCGACATGACTGAGCGCGGGATCGACATCGAGCTCATCTCGCCAGCGCCCTGGACGATCAACTCCGACCCGGCCACCGTCACCCGCGTGAATAATGAGATCGCCAAGGCCATTGCACCCCATTCCGACCGGCTCGTCGGCCTCGCGGGCGTCTCCATGCAGGAGCCTGAGCAAGCCGCCCAGGAGCTAGAGAGGTGCGTCAAAGAGCTTGGGTTCCGGGGCTGCGAGATCCTCACCAACGTCCACAGCGAGAATCTCCACGAACGCCGCTTCAGTCCCTTCTACAAGAAGCTGGCAGAGCTCGACGTCCCTGCGTTCGTCCACCCGGCTAATGTCCTCGGCGCCGACAGACTCGCGCCCTTCTTCCTCAACAACCTCATCGGCAACCCGACCGATACCGCAGTCGCTGCTGCCAGCCTCATCTTCGGTGGCGTGCTAGCCGAGCTACCCACGCTAAAGTTCGTCCTCGCCCACGGCGGCGGCACCTGCCCGCTGCTGCGTGGCCGGTGGGAGCACGGCTGGAACTCGA
>Ga0114999_10002567_pt1 | contig 23694 bp, 19 predicted proteins | sample ArcticOcean_MG_C_3_FD_89820 | JGI IMG/M metagenome (GOLD analysis project Ga0114999, IMG submission 89820) | Marine microbial communities from western Arctic Ocean - ArcticOcean_MG_CB8_126 | ecosystem: Environmental > Aquatic > Marine > Oceanic | place: Arctic Ocean: Canada Basin | collected...
ATGTTATTGCCAAATTTTATTTGACCGAATTGTTTTGTGATAACGCTAAACAATTATTCCAATTGGTTCCATGCATCCATTTTTTAAATTTCCCATGAATGCCCCCAAATATGGCAATAAGTACCGTGACTCGAGCAATATTAAACGGCATTAGTAATTTTATTTTCAAAGACATCTTCAGACATAACAGACAGAAATAACTTAAATCTATCCTGATAATTTACATGTTTTATATAGTTTTTGAGTATGTTATTTTCGTGTGCGGGTAGAATTGAATAGTTGTAGGAATTTCAAATGGATCCGATTTAGGACGACAAAACAGATTCTTTATTGTCCTTCCATAAACAAATCCCGCACGCTGAACTTGACCCTTTATAGTGGAATTGTATCCACCCCTCGGGTAACAGAAGCCATTCACCGCGTGGCCCAACACATCCTCTAGATAATTCTTGCCATCCACGATCTGACCTTGCGCGTCTTCGCTGTTGAGGCGTGTAAGCTCTTTGTGATCTTTGGTATGTCCACCGATCTCAAACCTATCGCCCAGTTCGACGAGTTCACTTTTTTGAATGACCGGGCGTCCTTCGCTGTTACTGCGAGGGACATAAAATGTGCCGCCAATATTATATTTACTCAGTAGTTCGGCGAGCCTCATGTCGGCGGGGTATCCATCATCCCAAGATGTTGTCAAAAAAAGCTGTGACATTTAACTCCACCACTTACCTTGGGAGATTCATCGGACGGTGTCCTACGCGCCAACAATGGTAGCACAACCTGAATCCGATAAAGAAGCAGCCCCGGACAAAGCCATGGGGCAGGGCTCGTCGTTTGATGCGACGAGACCGGGCGATCAGTGCGTTGCGTGATTTCTGGCCGTCGCCTCGTTGATGGTCTGCTCGTAGATCGCGATCAATTGGACGTAATTGGGCTCGGGCGTGTATTTCTCCTCATATTCGCGGTGCGCATTTTTGCCCATGCGCGCCATGTCTTGCGGGTGCGCCGTTGCCCAGGCCACGGCCTCGGCCAGCGCTTTGGGATCACCCGGCGTGAAATGTATGCCTGTCTCACCGTGGGTGATTATGTCATCCGCCGCGCCCAGCTTGGCCGCAACAATTGGCAGGCCGGATGCAAACGCTTCAATGAAAGTGAGCGGAAAACTTTCGTAGCACACCGATGGGAACACCAGAAAATTTGCCTGGCGCATTTCGCGGTAAACCGCCTCTGCATCGAGCAGGCCGAGATACGTGACGCCATGTTTCTCCGCATTGGTAACCAAATTTAGGAGCGGCCCCGATCCCGCTATCCTGATCGGCGTCGGAATGTTGCGCCAGGCTTCCATCAAGAGCTGAATACCCTTCCACGGCAGTAAATGGCCGACGAACAACGCGCCCGAGCGTCCGCCGCCGTCACCTTCCTTGTCCAGCGCCGCTTGCCAAGCCGCATCGGGCGGAAAGGAAAAATTTGGCTTCACCGATATGCGCTGTTCGTTGTAGCCGCCTTCGACATATTTGCGTTTGCCGAATTCGGTCAGCGCGATGAAGCGGTCAACTTTGGTTTGCCAAGTCTTACGTTTGCGGTGATAGGCGATACTGCGCGAGATGGGGAGAGTCTTCAGGGCCGAATCCTTATAGCAGCGATGGAGAACTCCCAAATACGGCGAACCATGCATGCAGTCTTCGCAGACGCGTCCCTCGCGCATGAAAGTGGCGTTAGCGCAAATGCCGCGAAAATTGTGCAGTGTTTGCACCGAGGGCGTGCGCGCCTCTCGGCAGGCGTCGAAGATGGCCGGGGTCAGCACATAGTGAAAATTATGGACGTGCACGATATCCGGGCGGTAGGTGGTGATCGCCTGGGCGACGCGGCGCGCGCCGCTTTTCGAATACGGCATGCGCAGCGCGGCACTGAGCTTGCTGAGGCCGCGGCCGATTTCGTCATTGTGAGCGGTGAACTGATGAACTTCGTTGCCGTTGGTGCGCAACAAACGGGCCTCATTATCCATCACCCAATCTTCGCCGCCACGCCCGCCCTGATATCTATTGTGAACCTGAAGAATGCGCATGTTCATACGTCTCCCAACCATCGCCGGGCGATCCTACCGCTGGCAAGCAAGCGCAACAACTTGGTTGCCCTCGCCATGGCCGGCAAAGCCGCGCTCGATCACCCCCTAGCCCGCGCCATTCTTTTGATCAAGACGTGCACGCAATAATATCGAAACCCGCTTCGCAGACCTGTGTTCGAATTTCGGATTCACGCGGCCCAAGTTACGCAGGATATGCGGCGTCCGTGACGAGTTTCTGCGGGCCGCAACCGCCCGGAACATCGGGCGCCGGGTAAATTTCGTCGACATCCCCCGGCCAAAACCACCCAAATGAACAAATCCGCCCCGCCTTCCGGTAGCGGCGGAATCAATGTGCCTGCTAAAATGTGTCTGCTAATATGAGGCGATGTTGAAATCTCAAGGAAAATTCGAATTGTTCAACACCCTCAGTCAACAGCGGAAATTTGCACATGCCGCAAGCTCAAAGATTATTTGAAAGCTGGGTACCGCACACAATGTCGGTACTAGGACAGAATATGAAAAATATTCGTAGGATATTGGCTGCAAACTTGATGGCAGCGGGTTGGGCTGCAACGGCATGGCGGCACGCAGGAAGGTAGATATGGCAACCTATCTTATAACCGGCGGCTGCGGATTTATCGGCTCGCATCTCGCCGATGCCTTGCTTGCGGACGGTCATCAGGTCCGAATCCTCGACGATTTGTCTAGTGGAATACGAGAAAACTCGCCCGCGTCCGCCGAGCTCGTGGTCGGAGATGTTGTTGAAGCCGCTGCCGTTGGTGTTGCCATCGAGGGTGTCGACGGTTGTTTCCACCTCGCCGCCGTGGCTTCCGTGCAGCGCGCGCACAACGACTGGCTCGGCGCGCACCGGGTCAACCTCGACGGCACGATCCAGGTTTTCAACTCCGCGCGCTCCGCCGGAGCCGGTGGTTCCATTCCCGTCGTCTACGCATCCTCCGCCGCGGTTTACGGCGACAATCCCGATGTGCCGTTGACGGAGACGGCATCCACGCGACCGCTGTCCGCCTACGGTGCCGACAAGCTAGGCTGCGAGATGCATGCCAAGGTCGCGGGCCAAGTCTATGGGGTGCCGACGACAGGGCTCCGATTCTTCAACGTCTTCGGTCCCCGACAGGATCCGAGCTCACCCTATTCCGGGGTCATCTCCATCTTCGCGGATAGACTGCTCAAAGGTCAGAAGATCACAATCCACGGCGACAGCCAGCAGGTCCGGGACTTCGTGTTCGTCGACGACGCGGTATGCCACCTCGTGGCCGCAATGGACAAGGCGTCAACAAAGGGTGGCGTCTACAACGTGTGCGGCGGCTTGCCGACCTCCGTGAACAATCTTGCACAAGTCCTGTCGTCGATCTGCGGCGCCCCGCTCGGTATGGAGCGGGCACCCGATCGACTGGGGGATATCCGCGCCTCGCTCGGCGACCCGGCGGCGGCGATCGCCGCGCTTGGCACGCGGGCCGAGGTCGAACTCGACGACGGACTGAAGCGCACGGTCCATCACCTTACCAGGGCGACAGCTTGAGCGGCCCTGCGACCGCCGTGATATCTGTTGTGGACCTGAAGAATGCGGATGCCCGTCCGGCTCCTATCGCCTTGCGGGCGATCTTATCGCGGCTGACTTATGTCAGAAGTAGATAAACGAAGCCGATCGCGATACCGACGGCGATAATTAGAATGGCGAGCACGATGGCGAGGACGCGCAGCACGCGCCCGAGGCTGTTCTGCGTGTTGGCGAAAGGCACCACATTGAAGGTTAAGCCGCCGATCACGACCATGAGGCAGCCGGCGGTGTAGAGCTCTTTTACGAAAGGCTGAAAGATGAACAACAGCGCCAGCAGGCAAATCGCGATAACAGACGCAACGATGAGGCGCGCCGTCCGTTGTGACATATTACGGCTGAGAATCGCGGCCTTCATGCGCTGATCTTTTCGCCGTGTGCGTCAAAAAGATGGATTTGTCCGGCGCGTGGACGGATATGGACATGTGCGCCATGCGCCCTTACGGCGCGGCGGTCGGTCACCACACGCAATTCCTCGGCTTGTGTTTTCAAATGCAGCAGAGTCTCCGCGCCCATCGGCTCAATCAGATCGATTTGCCCGGAAAGCGTATCGCCGGCACTTTCCGACGCCAAATCGAAGCCGCGCGGCCTAATGCCAACGGTTATGCCGCCGTTTCCGGCCGTGCCCGCCACTGCCGCCGCCGCCGCCGCCGACGCCGACGCCGACGCTAATGGCAGCGTGATGTCCTGATTGCATAGCTTGAGGCGCATACCGCCGTCGCCTGGTTTCAAGTCGCGCCCGGCAATCAAATTCATCTGCGGCGTGCCGATAAAGCCAGCGACAAAAATATTGGCCGGGCTCGCGAATATTTCGTGCGGGCTCGCCACCTGTTCGATCAATCCGTTGCGCATCACCGCAATGCGGTCGCCGATGGTGAGAGCCTCGATCTGGTCATGGGTAACGATCACACTCGCCTTGTTGAGGTCGGCGAGCAGCATCTTGATCTGGCCGCGCATTTCCTGGCGCAGCGCAATATCGAGCCGGCTAAGCGGCTCGTCAAACAGAAAGCATTGCGGATTGCGGATAACCGCGCGGCCCACCGCCACGCGCTGTTTTTCGCCTTCCGAGAGGCGCCCGGGAATGCGCCCCATGGCATGGCTGAGTTCGAGAATATCGGCAATGCGCGCCACCCGCTTGTCGATTTCTTCTTTGTCGAGTTTTTCCGCATGCAGCGGAAAGGCCAGATTCTCGGCCACCGTCAGGCTCGGATAAAGGGCATAAAACTGGAATACCATGGCGATATCGCGCTGCGCCGGTTTGAGATTGTTGACCCGCTTGCCGGCGATGAAAATGTCGCCTTCGCTGGCCCATTCCAGCCCGCCGACCATCCGGAGAGTCGTCGTCTTGCCGCAGCCCGAAGGGCCGAGCAAGCACATGACTTCGCCGGCTTCGACATCGAGATCGACGGAATCCACCGCTGTGAGTTTGCCAAAGCGTTTCGTCAGGTTGCGTAGCTCAATGTCCGCCATGACCCGTTTGCCTCAGCGCTTTATCGTGCCAAAGGTGACGCCGCGCAGAAGCTGGTTCTGCAGCAGGAATGTCACCAGCACGACAGGAATGAGGAACAGAGTCTCGATGGCCGCCAACAAACCCCAGCGTACGCCGATATCGCCACCGATCGTCGTCGCCATGGCGACCGGCACGGTGCGCGTATCGATGCCCGTCAACAGCAAGGCGAAGAGATACTCGTTCCACGTCAAAATGAGCCCGAACACAGCCGTTGCGGCGATGCCGGCTTTCACCTGGGGCAGGCAGATCTTGAAGAAAATCTTAGTTTCCGACGAGCCGTCGACGCGCGCCGCGTCTTCGACCTCCGTTGGAATCTCGTCAAAGAAGCTCTTCATCATCCAAATCGTAAATGGCAGATTGAAGGCCGCATAGAGCAGGATGATACCGATATAGCTGCCTGACAAACCAGTAACGCGAAACATCAAGAAAATCGGGATGATCACAATGATAGGCGGCAACATGCGCGTCGTCAAAATGATAAACATATAGGTATCGTTGCCCTTAAGCGGCCAGCGCGAAAAAGCATAGGCCGCCAGCGTGCCGATAATCAGGGCGATCAACACGCTCGTCCCGGCGATGAAAATGCTGTTGAAGAAAAATAGATCGAACTTGGTGTCTATCGCCTCGCCGCCGGCTTGATAGCTACGCGAAAACACACCGACAAAATTATCCAGGGTTGGCGTGAAGATGAATTTTGGCGGTATAGCCAAAGCATCCCGATGGCTTTTGAACGCGGTGAGGATGATCCACAGAACCGGGATAAAATAAATAAAGCTGATCACTGCGGTGATAGCGCTTCGCCCCCAGCCGGCCTTGCCGATTTCCCGTTTCCGCGCCATGTCAGGCCTCGTCGTCGACCGCGCGTTGCCGTACAAAGAAGAGATAGAGATTGGTCAGCACGATAACGGCGAACAATAATATATAGCCGAGCGCGGCGGATTGACTGGTTTTAAAATACTGGAAGGCAACGCGATAGACATAGACGGCGATGGTTTCCGTCGACGTGCCGGGGCCGCCTTCTGTAATGATCCAGACGATATCGAATAGCTTGAACGCCTCGATCGTGCGAAACAGGATAGCGAGCAGCAACAGGCCTCGAATATACGGAAACGTAATCGTCCAGAAGCGCCGCCACGCCGAGGTGCGGTCGATCTCCGCCGCCTCGTAGAGATGCTTGGGCACACTCACCAGCCCAGCGAGGACCAGCAGCATGACGAAGGGCGACCACATCCAAACATCGGCAAAAATGATGCCGGCGATGGCGCCTTCCGGCGACGCCAGCAGGATGTAGGTCTCGCCGGTAATCGCCTTTATCGCTTGGCTGAGGAGGCCGAACGTGGGCTCGTAATAATACCGGAAGAAGGCGCCAACAGCGACGAAGCTCAGCATCATCGGCGTCAGCACCAGCATCAACAGCACGCGTCTGCCCGGGAAACTTTTTTCGAACAGCAAGGCGAGGAGGAAGCCAACGACAAGTTGCAGCAACACATCGATCGACACCACCAACGCCGTGGTCTGAAAGCGCTCCCACACAACAGGATCGTTCAACACCTTGACGTAATTCTTGAACCAGACGAATTCCGGTTCGTTGATACGGTTGGCGCGGTATTTGAAAAAACTTAGACCGAACGACCACAGCAGCGGGAAGATGTTCATCAGCACGAGAACCGCCAAAGCCGGCGTGACCAGCAGCGGACCACGGTTCTCGGAGATGAACCGCGCTATCAGGCCTTGCTGGTGCTGGTAACGCTCAGCCATTAACGATCTCGCCACCAAAATTCGTACGGAGAAATAAAAAAAGCGAGGGCCGGGGGCGGTTTGTCTTGCCCCCGGCGCCTCTTATGACGTGATGCGGCGCCTACTGAATGCGCTCCGCTTCGCGTAGCAGTTCATCCTGGAACTGGGCAATCGAGTCCAGAGCTTCCTGAGCGGAAATCTGGCCGGTGATCGCTTTGTCGAATGTCTGCTGCTGTTGCACCAGAAGCTCGAAGAACTCCGGAATGTGCCACACGTCTTTCTGCCATTTCAACTGCGGACCGAAAGCGTGATTCCACGGCCGATAGCCCATATAGGCATCGCTGTTGTGGACACTCTGCAGGCCGCTCTGGCCGCCGGCGTTAGCGAACATATGCTGCACGTCGGAGGACAGCCACCATTTGACGAAGTCGACCGATTCCTGGGTCACGAGGTCGCTATTCCAAGTGGTCAGCACGAACGGCTGGCCGCCGATGTTGGACCAACGCTCGATGCTGCCGTCGCTGTTGCGAAGACCCGGCATCTGGGCGAAATCGACCTTGTCGGCTACCTTCGAGGTTTCTGGCGAGATGGCGGATTCGGCGAAGCCGATCCATTGGATATTCGCCGCCGTCTTGCCCTCGCGGAACAACTCGTCGGTTTTGAAGATATCCATCGTGCCGGTTTTCACTGCGGGCGGCATGAATTGCAGGAGCGAGAGATAATGCTCGAACGCCTTCACCGCCGTCGGTGAATTAACGATGCCAAGCGCCTGACCTGTCGGCTGCTTGGTCTCATCCCATGTGTCGGCCCCATACTGCCACAGGAAGCCGTTGATCTGCATGGTGTTGAAGTCGTAGCCAATACCGGCTTGATAGGTGAGGCCGTAGAAATCGTCCGTGAGTGTCTCACCGGCCAAGGTTTCGCCGGCGCTGCGGCGGAAGAACTCGCCATAGTCACGCACCATGTCCCAATCGGTATCGTTCATTTCCGCCGGTGTGCACGGCAACTTGTAGCTAAACTTGGCCTTGAACGCGGCCTGCTCGCCGGCATCGCAGAAAATGTCCTTGCGGTAATAGTTGATCAGCACGTCCGGCATCTGCGGGAAGCCGTACAAATTATCCGATTTGTGCGGATAGGTGGAATAGGCGTCGACCAAATTGGGGTGCAGATCTTTGAAGATCTCCTGAAGCTCCGGGTCGGCATCGATGATGTCGTTGAGCTTCATGAAATAGCCACCCTCGATGAAGGTGCCCAGCCACTGGCTGTCGCTCACCGCCATCTGGTATTTTTCTTCGCCGGAGGTCAGCGAAGCGGCCAGCTTTTCGTAATAGTTCGGCCACGGGATGAAATCGAGCGCGATGGTGATATTGTTGCCGCTCTTTGCCTTGTAATGTTTGTTGGCCAAATCCCCCATGATGCGGGTCGGCGGCCAATCGGGCACCGCCATGTTGATGGTCACGTCGGCGGCCGACGCGAAGCTACCGAAAGCACCCGAGACCGCCATGGCCATCGCTCCCGCCAGCAGGGCCAATTTGCCCTTTTTGAATAATTTCATGATGTAGATCTCCCTCCTAAAGGGTTGATGTTAAATCGATGTTATTGCCAGGCCTTCTTACGGGCACTTTGAACGAAAGGATCGGACATTGCTGGTTTGACGGATGTCATAAAACCAAAATGCCTGAATCTTTCAAAAACAACCGGCCTTCACGCGGACTGAAGCGCACCCGGATTTTCTCGCCGGCTCTGTGCAGCGCGCCCTCCGCCTCGGGCACTACCATTTGTAGCACCTCGCTTGCGACTTTCAAGTCGAGGATGGTGATGTCGCCCTGCGGCTCGGTGATGGCGATTTCGGCGTCGAACGACATCTCCGTGCCACCATCTCCGTCCAGTTTCAGATCTTGCGGATGCACGCCGAAGAGAAATTCCGTGCCGGCTTCAAAGGAGGCGAGCGAATTCCTTAAATCGGCTTCCCTTAGATTAAGAAATGGCAATTCCAGGCTTGGGCCGGCGCCATTGCGCCGCACCGTGCCGGGGATGAGATTCATCGGCGGATCGCCCACCAGCCGCGCCACTTCGCGGTCATGCGGCGCGTCATAGAGCTCGTCCGGAGTGTCTATTTGCACGATCTTGCCGTCGATGATCACGGCAATGCGCTCGCCCATGCTGAGAGCTTCGAGCTGATCCGGCGTGGCACAGATCATCGTCGTCCCAAGCTCGCGGTGCAGACGTTTGAATTCGGCCCGCATGTCGTGTCTCAGTTTGGCGTCTAAATTGGTCAACGGCTCATCGAGCAGGAGCAATTTGGGTTGGCGGATAATCGCGCGGCCGATCGCCAAACGCTGCTGCTCACCGCCGCTGAGAGAAGCCGGTTTGCGGCCTAGTGTATGCGTAATGCCGAGCATTTCCGCGATTTCTTGGACCCGCAGTTTGATTCCGCGCCGTGCCATTTTTTGTTCGCGCAGCGGATAGGCGAGATTTTGCGCCGTCGTCATATGGGGATAAAGGGCGAAGCTCTGAAAGACCATGGCGATCCCGCGCTGTTGTACGGGCATCTCGGCCATGTCGATACCATCGAGCACGATACGCCCGGCATCCAGTTTCTCCAGGCCGGCGATGGCGCGCAATGTTGTCGTCTTTCCCGCGGCACTAGGGCCAAGAATGACGAAAAATTCACCGTCCTGAACTTCGAGATCGATCTGACGCAGCGCTTCTATCTTACCGAATCGCTTGGCCACCCCGTCAAGGATAAGCTGTCCCAACTTTCCTCCCTTACCGACTGCGCGCTTGTGGCGATGGGCTAAGCCCAAATTATTTTATTATTTTTACACCAATCTGATCAGCTATCCAGCGCCTTAAAGCGGCCGACATAGGCCTGCGCACGATCATGCTCCCATTGATCACCCTCCATACATAGCGGATGTCAAAACGAGAGTCTTACCAGCAAGTCTGATTATTGACGCCGGCGAAAAAAAAGGCTGCGCGGTAATTGCACAGCCCTTTTTCTGAATTGGCTCCCCGGGTCGGATTCGAACCAACGACCTAGCGGTTAACAGCCGCTTGCTCTACCGCTGAGCTACCGAGGAATAGTTTCCTTAATGCCAGCGCGGGTTGCGAGGATGGCGTGCTCGCTGGCCAGTGCCGGTCATTCAATCTCACATTTTTTATATATAACAAACCGCTTAAAGCGGAGCCAGCCATTCGTTGTCGCATAATTCGGGGCAAATATGATTAATTTTGAGGAAATTACAATCGTCTGATCGATATCGCCACGCCCGACATTAAATAACGCCTGCGGGCGATACCCGGGTATCAGGCAAGGTTAGAAGGAAGGTGACTGGCGGAGGCGCTGCACAGCCGTATACCTTCGGTTCCTTTTAATCGTCTTTTTCAAAACTTTCGCTCTCTGCCAAACGGCGTTCGGTCAATTCGGTCAGCTCGGCGGCGAGCCCCGGATTGTCTTCCAATAGTCGGTCCAAATCCCGCGCCTGCAGGATCAGTAATTGGCACTCGGTGATTGAGATCACGTTGGCCACCCGCGCGCTGCGGCTGACAATGCCCATTTCGCCAAAATATTCGCCAGTTGTCAGGTGAAACGAGTTTGGTGGCAGATCTACTTCGACATCGCCCGAAACGATGAAATACATGCTGTCCGCAGCCTCGCCTCGGCGGATAATGGTATAGCGCGCCGGTACGGCCGAGGGTCTCAACAGGGCCGCGATTTCAGCAATTTTCTGCGCGTCGAGACTACCAAAGAAGGGCACTTTGGCGACCAAGCCCCAGGTCACCACGAATTGCCGCTTGCTCAATTCCTGCATGAAACCCGAGGCCAGGATGGCGGCCGGCAGGGCGTACATGCCGAGGCCGAGGATGGTAACGAAGCCGCCTAACACCTTGCCGAGGATGGTCACCGGCGTGACGTCGCCGTAACCGACCGTGGTGAGGGTGACCAAAGACCACCACATGGCCGAGGGAATATCGGCAAATGCAACAGGTTGTGCGTCGTGCTCAATCAGGTACATCAGGCTGGCTGAGAGCACGAGCATGATGATCATTAGGAAGCCCGACATATAAAGCGTGCGGCGCTGGCCGTAGAGCACCGCCGCGAACAGCGCCCAGGCGCCCGAATAGCGAGTTAGTTTCAGAATTCGCAGCAGCCGGAGAATTCTGAGAACGCGCAGATCGATGCCGACGATAAAACTTAGGTAGAACGGCAGGATGACGATCAGGTCGACCAGCGCCAGCGGGCTTGCCATGTAGCGCAGGCGGCCCTTCAGATTGCCGCGATATTTACCATCCACGTCGTCGACGCAAATCCAAACACGCAGAACATACTCGGCAGTAAAAATCGCTACCGAGACCAATTCGAACATTTGGAAGTGCGGCTGATAAGCCACAGCGATCGCGTCGATCGATTCGATGATAATCGCGAACACGTTCAGCGTTATCAGCCCGATCAGGCCAAAGTCGATGATGCGGGAGAACAGATCGTCGTTCTCCGACACCTCGAGAATGTCGTGCACCCGATTGCGAAGCTTGGTAATCACGGAAATCACCGACCCCTGGTCCTATTCAGCAGCCATATGTCGCGCCCTGGCAGTTTGATTGCAAGAAAAGTTTAGGCTGGTCCGCATTTGATCGTGGAGGCCGGGGCCGGAATCGAACCGGCATAAAAGGATTTGCAGTCCTCCGCATAGCCACTCTGCCACCCGGCCGATGTCGCGGCGTCAGGCGTTGGACGCCCCTGTGGGTGCCCATATACGGTATGGTGCGGGCGCTGGTCAACCGAGTGCGCCGCGCCGCCCGGCGCGCGGCTCTCACAGCTTTTCGCAGCTGCGTTGTCAATCGTAGCGGGGCGGATATAAGATGCGCTCGTGTTTGAATCAGGAGACCGTCGGCAGCCCAAAAATCGGGTTGCGATGGCGGCAACGGTACAGTTCTCATGAGCGAATTCGCCGCCGTTCGGCATAATATGGTCGAATGCCAACTGCGCACCAACAAGGTGACGAATTGGCGTCTCATTGACGCGATGGATGATGTGCCGCGTGAGCGCTTCGTGCCCAAACAGCTTGCTGGCGTGGCTTATATCGACGAGGACCTGATGGTGGCGCCTGGGCGCTATTTGATGGAGCCGTTGGTGCTAGCGCGCCTTTTGCAGGCGGCGACCGTCACCGAACAGGACGTGGCCTTGGATGTCGGCTGTGGCACGGGCTATTCATCAGCCGTATTGGGCCGCCTTGCTGGCACCGTTGTTGGGCTTGAGCCGGATGAAGTGCTGGCCGCGCAGGCGAGCCAAACCCTGAGCGCAGTCGGCGCTGACAATATCTTAGTCGTTTCCGGTAGCGTGGCCGAGGGCTATTCGCGCCAAGGGCCCTATGACGTCATCTTACTGAACGGCGGCGTTCCTTTCATGCCGCCGTCATTGATCGATCAACTAGCTGAGGGCGGACGCATGGTAGCGGTGGTGCGCGGTGCCAGTGAAGTGATCGGCCGCGCAACGCTTTGGGTCAGGCTTCGCGGCGAAATTTCGCATCGAGTGCTATTCGATGCCGCCGTCCCGCTGCTGCCTGGAATCGAAAAAAAATTGGCATTCGAGTTTTGAATAAAAAAATGAAGCCGATGAGGGGGCATATCGCAAGGCTTGTGGGTTTCACCGCAGGCCTCGCGCTGACCGCGACCCTGACGGCGCCTGCCGCTTTTGCCGAATCATTGGTGGAGGCGCTGGCCAGTGCCTATCAGAACAATCCCACCCTGTTGGCTGAGCGCGCTTCGCTGCGCGCTACCGACGAAGGCGTGGCAAGCGCACTTTCCGGTTGGCGTCCGACAGTGCAGATCGATGGTGACGCAGGTTTTTCCGAATCTGAAACCACATCCGTGACTTCGGGCTTCACCACCACCACCAAAGACTCACTGCAGCCGCGGTCGTTTTCTTTCACCATTACCGAGCCGTTATACCGGGGCGGGCGCACCGAGGCTGAGACGCTGTCAGCGGAGAATTTGGTCGATGCCGGGCGTGCCGGGTTGGCGGTGACGGAACAGCGTGTCCTGCTCGATGCTGTGACCGCCTATATGGATGTCTTGCGCAATAAAACTGTGGTCCAGCTCAACCGAAACAATGAGCGCGTTGTTGAGCGTCAACTGCAAGCGGCAAGAGATCGCTTTGAAGTTGGTGAGGTAACGCGGACCGATGTGGCGCAAGCGGAAGCGCGGGCCGCTCAGGCGAAGGCAGACCGCATCGGCGCCGAAGGGAATCTGATATCCTCTCGCGCCACGTATCGTCAGTTTATCGGCGACTTGCCCGGCAAGCTTGAATGGCCAGCGCGCATCGGCGGCGTTCCGGCCAACGAACGAGACGCCCTGCAGGCCGCGAGTACGGCCAATCCGACAATCGTCAGCGCCAATTTTTCTGAACTGTCGGCGCGTGATGATATCGATGTGGCAATCTCGGATTTGTTGCCACAAGTCTCGCTTCGTGGCGCCTATGACCGGAGTTTCGATGTTTCCGCCTTCACGGAGGAACTAGATTCGCTGTCCCTCTCGGCCGTCGTAACTGTACCGCTTTATCAATCCGGCGCGGTGCATTCTGCGGTACGGCGCAGCAAGCAGATCGCCAGTCAACGCCGACTTGAATACGAAGAGGCCCGCCGCGCCGTCTTCGAGGAAGTCACGCGGGCCTGGGAATCTTTGATTACCGCGCAGGCACAGATCAGCGCCTTTCAGGCGCAAGTCCGTGCCGCCGAATTGGCTTTGGAAGGCGTGGAGCAGGAGACCATAGTTGGCCTGCGCACCACACTTGACGTGCTTGATGCAGAGCAGGAAGTATTTGCCGCGGGCGTCAATCTGGTGAGTGCGGAGCGCGATGCCGTGGTCTCCAGCTATTGGGTGAAAGCGACCATCGGCGAATTAACCGCGGTGGCGCTGGAGCTTCCGGTCGAGCGCTACGATGCCGATGCGCACTACCGGAGCGTTCGCGACAAATGGTTTGGCCTCTCACCGGATTAGCCGACGAAAGCACTGCTGGCATTCTAAATAACCTTGCCGTAATCTCTTCAAATCACTTAAATGTTTGACTTGATACAGGTATCAAATGGCGGGCGAAACCTCACAAGAAGAACCGTCCATGGAGGAAATTCTTGCTTCCATTCGCCGAATTATTTCGGAGGACGGGGAGGAAGAAGAAAAACCAGACGCGGCTCAGTCCAGCGCCGAGGGGGGCAGCAACCCGGAGGCGGGGGAAGTGCCCGCCGAGGCCCAGCTTGCCGATACGGCCAAGCTGACCGGCGCGAGCGACGAAGTGCTTGAATTGACCGATGAAGTGGACGAGCACGGCAATGTCGTTGAGGCGCAGGCGCCAGACCAAGCTGAGCCCGCCGTAGAAGCCGCCGAAATCGCAGAAGTTAGTGAACTCGCGGCCGAACCTGAAGCCGCACCCGAGCGAGAACCCATATCGGAACTCGCAGCCGAGTCTGCAGCCCAATCCACAGCCGCACAGCAGGTTATGGAGAATGACGAGCCTTTGATAGAGACCCTTACCGAAGAATCCACCGCCGGCGCCTTCGCGGCTCTCGCTTCCCAAATAGGAGCGGGATCAGCGGATGAGAATGGCCAGAAAATTACGCCTTCCGGTCTTACCATTGAGGATCATGTGTTGGAAATGTTGCGGCCAATGATTCGCGAGTGGCTCGACAAACATTTGCCGCAAATGGTGCAACGGCTTGTACAGCGAGAAATAGACCGCATTATTCACCGCTCTAATCCGGTGTAATATATTGGCCGGGCGCAGCCCGTGCCGTTCCTTAATCATTCCCACGGCCCAACCAGCCAAACTGTAGCGAGAGAGTTCAGCAATGCTGGACAAGACCTATCTGCCCGCTGATATCGAGAGCAAGATTTACCACGCCTGGGAAGCGGCGGGCCTGTTCGCCTGCGCGCCCAAATCCGGCCTGCCGCCCTATTGCGTGATGATGCCGCCGCCCAATGTGACCGGCAGTCTGCATATGGGCCATGCACTAAATTCCACGCTTCAGGATGTGCTCACTCGTTATCGCCGCAAAAAGGGACGCGACGCCCTGTGGCAGCCCGGCATGGATCACGCCGGCATTGCTACGCAGATGGTGGTCGAGCGCCAGCTCGCGGAAGAGAATATTCACCGCCGCGATTTGGGGCGCGATGATTTCGTTGCGCGCGTGTGGCGCTGGAAAGAAGAATCGGGCGGCGCGATTGCTAACCAGTTACGGCGCCTCGGCGCTTCGCCCGATTGGTCGCGCGACCGCTTCACCATGGACGAGGGTCTGTCGCACGCCGTGCGCACGGTCTTCGTCGCGCTACATGAACAGGGCCTGATTTACCGCGACAAGCGCCTGGTCAATTGGGATCCGAAATTTCTTACCGCGATTTCCGACCTCGAAGTCGAGCCGCGGGAGACGGACGGGCATCTGTGGCATTTCCGCTATCCCATCGAGGGCCGCGACGACGAATTCATTACCGTCGCCACGACCCGCCCGGAAACTATGCTCGGCGACACGGCGGTCGCCGTCCACCCCGACGACGAACGCTGGAAAAGTTTGATCGGCAGATTTGCCGTGCTGCCGCTGGTCGGCCGCCGGCTGATTGTCGTGGCCGACGAGTATGCCGATCCGGAGCAAGGCTCGGGGGCCGTGAAGATCACACCGGCGCATGATTTCAACGATTTCGAGGTTGGCCGTCGGCATGATCTCGAATTGATCAATATCTTCGATGCCAATGCCTGCCTGAACGACAATGTGCCGGAGCCCTATCGCGGCCTCGAGCGCTACGCCGCGCGCAAGAAAGTCGTTGCCGATATGGAAGCGCTCGGGCTGGTTGAAAAGATCGAGCCGCACCGCCATGCGCTGCCTTACGGCGACCGTTCCGGCGTGGTGGTCGAGCCATGGCTCACGGACCAATGGTTCGCCGATGCCAATACGCTTGCCAAGCCGGCGATCGAGGCAGTTGAAACCGGGCGCATCAAGTTCGTCCCTAAACAATGGGAAAACACCTATTTCGAATGGATGCGCAATATCCAGCCCTGGTGTATTTCTCGCCAACTATGGTGGGGTCACCGCATTCCGGCCTGGTACGGTCCCGACAACACCATCTTCGTAGCCATGGACGCCGCAGGAGCGGCGGAAAAAGCCATGGCGCATTACGGCGAAGAAGTGGCGCTAACGCAGGATTCCGATGTCCTTGATACCTGGTTCTCGTCCGGCCTGTGGCCGTTTTCCACACTCGGCTGGCCAGAAAAGACTGAAGCGCTTGAGACCTATTACCCCAATGACGATCTCATCACCGGATTCGACATTATCTTCTTCTGGGTGGCGCGCATGATCATGCTCGGCATGCATTTCATGGGCGATGTGCCATTCCGCACCGTTTACATTCATGCGCTGGTGCGCGATGCCGAAGGCCAGAAAATGTCCAAGAGCAAGGGCAATGTCATCGATCCTCTGGAGCTGATTGAAAGCTATGGTGCCGATGCCATGCGTTTCACCCTGGCCGCGATGGAGGCACAAGGGCGCGACATCAAACTATCGGAGAGCCGCGTCGAGGGTTATCGCAATTTTGCCACCAAGTTATGGAACGCCGCACGCTTCTGCGAAGCGAATTCATGTAGCCGCGATGCGGTATACGATCCCGCCGCCTGTACCGGTACCGTCAACCGCTGGATCGTCGGTGAGGCGGCGCGCGCCGCCGCTACTATTGAGGCAGCGCTTGAATCCTATCGTTTCAACGAGGCGGCCAACGCGACCTACCAGTTCGGCTGGGGTGTGTTTTGCGACTGGTTCGTGGAATTTTCTAAACCGATCTTGAACGGGCCGGACGGCGCTGAGAAAGAAGAAACCCGCGCTACCGCCGCCTGGGCCCTGGATCAAATTCTCGGTCTCTTGCATCCCTTCATGCCGTTTGTCACCGAAGAGCTATGGGGTCGCCTCGACGATAAACGTGCCCAGCCACTGATTTCCGAACCCTGGCCGGCGCTGGGAGACGCCGGATTGCAATATGAAGCGGCGTCTGCGGAGATCGGCCGGGTGATTGCACTGGTTTCCGGCGTGCGCGCCGCGCGGGCGGAAATGAACGTCCCGGCAGGGGCAAAAATTCCAATGCTGTTGCGCGGCGAAAACGGCTTTCCGGATTGGGCTGAAAATCAGCGCGAACAGATCGTCCAACTGGCGCGCTTGGACAGCATGGCCGTCCTCGACGGGGCGCCGCCCAAGGGTTCCGTCCAATTGGTGATCGACGGCGATTCCGTGGCCTTGCCGCTTGCCGGGGTTATCGATGTCGCCCAGGAGCGCGCGCGACTGGAAAAGGAACTGGCCCGTATTGCCAAAGAAATCGCTGCGATCGAGGGCAAGCTCGGCAATGAAAAATTTCTCGCCAAGGCGCCGGAGCATGTCGTGGCCGAACAACGCCGCCGCAAATCCGAGGCCGAAGCGGCGCATCTCAAGATTACCGATGCAGCAAAGCGCATCGATGCGCTTTAACCGGCCGGGCCGGAGCGCTAAGATCGCGCGAAATTCAAGTGGAGAATAAAATGAGTCCCAAGTTCGACAAATCAAAAATGCCCAGCCGTCACATCACGGAAGGTCCCAAGAGCGCGCCGCACCGCGCCTTCTTCTACGCGATGGGCGTCTCGCGCGAGGCCATGAACCGGCCGATCATCGGCGTGGCGACGACCTGGAACGAAACGGCGCCGTGCAACATCACGCTCCGGCGTCAGGCGCAGGCCGCCAAGGCCGGTGTCGACGAAGCCGGCGGCACGCCGCGCGAATTCACCACTATCACCGTGACCGACGGCATCGCCATGGGTCACCAGGGCATGAAGTCCTCGTTGGTGTCGCGCGACGTCATCGCCGATTCCGTTGAGTTGACGATGCGCGGTCATTCTTATGACGCGTTGGTTGGCATTGCTGGCTGCGATAAATCACTGCCTGGCATGATGATGTCGATGGTGCGGCTTAATGTACCTTCGGTGTTTCTCTATGGCGGCTCCATCCTGCCGGGGCGGTTTCGCGGCAAAGATGTGACGGTGATGGATGTCTACGAATTCTACGGCAAATTTTCGAGCGGTCAGGTTACCGAGGCCGAGCTCGACGAAATCGAGGCCGTGGCCTGCCCGTCGGGCGGCTCCTGCGGCGGCCAGTTCACGGCCAACACCATGGCTTGTGTCTCCGAAGCCATCGGCCTGGCTTTGCCGCATTCGGCGGGCGCGCCGGCGGTATATGAATCGCGCGATGAGTTCGCTGTGGCCTCGGGCGTCCAGGTCATGAAATTGATCGAGCTCGGCATCCGCCCACGCGACATCGTCACCCGCAAAGCCTTGGAGAATGCCGCCACGATCGTCGCCGCGACCGGCGGTTCGACCAATGCCGGCCTACATCTCCCGGCGATCGCCAGCGAGGCCGGCATCGATTTTGATTTGGCGGCGGTCGGCGACGTGTTTCGGCGCACTCCCTATATTGCCGATCTCAAGCCTGGCGGGCGCTATGTCGCCAAGGACTTGTTCGATGTAGGCGGCGTGCCGATCGTGATGAAAGCGCTGCTCGAAGGCGGCTACCTGCACGGTGATTGCCTCACCGTCACCGGCAAGACCATCGCCGAGAATTTGGCTAGCGTGAACTTCCCAACCGATCAGGATGTGGTGCTCAAGACCTCGACACCGCTGTCGCCGACCGGCGGTTTGGTTAGCCTCAAAGGCAATCTCGCGCCTGAGGGTGCGATTGTAAAAGTCGCGGGCATGAAAAATTTGCGCCATGTCGGCCCGGCGCGCTGCTTCGACACCGAAGAAGACGCGATGAAAGCCGTAGTAAGCCGGAATTACAAAACCGGCGATGTGATTGTCATCCGCTATGAAGGTCCGAAGGGAGGCCCCGGCATGCGCGAGATGCTCTCCGTGACCTCGCAAATTTACGGCCAGGGCAAGGGCGATGAAGTGGCGCTCATCACCGATGGGCGGTTTTCCGGCGCGACCCGCGGCTTCTGCATCGGCCATGTCGGCCCAGAGGCCGCTGTCGGTGGTCCCATCGCCTTGTTGCGCGACGGCGATCAAATCACCATCGACGCGGAAACCGGCGAAATGAGCGTCGCCCTGGATGATGCCGAGCTCGAGGCCCGGCGCAAGGCGTGGACGCCACGCGAGAGTGATTACCGCTCCGGCGTGCTGTGGAAATACGCCGCCACCGTCGGCCCCGCCTATAAAGGTGCCGTCACCCATCCTGGCGCTGCGGCGGAAACTTCCTGCTTCGCGGATATCTAAGCGCCCGGTAAGCGATCAAGCCGCACATCATGGCACGCATCGCCGTCGGCGGGTTTCAGCACGAAACTAATACGTTCGCCCCGGCCCAGGCAGATTACGCCGCCTTTTTCGAGGCCGATGCTTGGCCCGCGCTCACACGCGGCGCGGGCCTGTTCGATTCCGTGGCGGGGATCAATCTGCCGATTGCCGGTTTTGTTGCGGCGGCGAAAGATGCCGGCCATACACTGTTGCCGCTTTCCTGGTGCTCTGCTTCGCCCTCCGCTCATGTCACCGAGGATGCGTTCGAACGAATCTCCGCCATGTTGCTGGAAGACCTCGTTGCGGCACAGCCAGACGCCATCTATCTCGACCTGCACGGCGCCATGGTGACCGAGCATTCTGCCGATGGCGAAGGCACCTTGCTAAATCGGATACGCGCCGCGGTCGGCGCCGAGATGCCCATTGTCGTCAGCCTCGATCTGCACGCCAATATCAGTGCGGAGATGTGCGCCGCCGCGTCCGCAATGACGGCCTATCGTAGCTATCCCCATATCGACATGGATGTGACCGGCGCACGTGCCGTGCAGTTGATGGACAATATTTTGCAATCCGGCGGCGCCTCGGCCAATCATCTCCGCCCCATCGATTTTCTAATTCCGATCAACGCGCAATGCACTATGGAGGAGCCGGCCGGCGGGCTTTATCGCCGGCTCGGTGAATTGGAGGCCGCGCCCGGTGTCTGGCAGCTGTCCTTTGCCATGGGATTTCCGCCCGCCGATATTTCCATTTGTGGCCCCTCGGTCTATGGCTGTGGCTCGGATTCGGCGGCGGTGGCGCGCGCGGTCAATACCCTGGCCGACGAAATCGAAGCCTCCGAAGGCGAATTTACCGAACAATTGTTCAGCCCCGACGAAGCGGTTCGCCGCGCCATGGCAAACAACGAAGTAGGCCCCTTCGTCATCGCCGATACCCAGGATAATCCCGGCGCCGGTGGCAATTCCGATACGGTGGGAATGCTTGAGGCGCTGTTGCGCTGCGGCGCCGAAGGTGCGGTTCTAGCCATCTTGTACGACCCGGAAGTCGCCGAGGCGGCGCATCACGCCGGCGAGGGCCACCGATTCTCGGCCGCGCTCGGGGCCAAATCCGGACAGCCCGGCCAGCGCCCATTTGAAGGAAAATTTCGCGTCCAGCAGCTTGGCGACGGCCGCTTCACCGCCACTGGCCCGATGTGGCGCGGCGCGCGGATGGAGTTAGGCAAGATGGCCCTGCTCAATATCGTGAACAAAGCCGCCGATGTCCGGGTCATCGTCGCCAGCCGGAAATTTCAGGCGGCCGACCAATCGATATTCCGCCATCTCGGCCTGGAGCCTATCGAGCAGAGCATATTGGTGCTCAAAAGTTCGGTACATTTTCGCGCCGATTTTCAGCCCATCGCGGCGCAGATTATCACCGCGATTGCACCCGGCCCCAATCTTGCCGATACACGCAAATTTCCCTACAAAAATCTGCGTCCGGGTCTGCGTATCCAGCCCAACGGGCCGCGCGTGCTTGGCCCTGAGACCCGTGCGAGCGGGGGATATTGCTCCTACGGTGAGACGGAGTAAGATGCAGCCAATTGTAAGAATTCTAAAAGGGAGGTTCCGCTATGCCGCTGCTTGACCTGCACCATGTGGCGATCAAGAGCAAAGATTTGGCCGCGACCGAAAAATTTTATACCAAGGTTCTCGGCATGAAGAAGGTCGCACGGCCGGACTTTCCGTTTCCCGGCGTTTGGTTGGAAATGGGCGAAACCATGTTCCATATTTATGGTGGCAGCGCCGCCCAAACCCATGCCGGCGACTATGAATATGATCAGGGCGTCGCGCCGGTAGATCATGTTGCACTGCGCGCCAAAAATTTCGATAAAATGAAAGACGTCTGCAAGAAACACCGCTGCACCTGGCGGCAAATGGATATTCCTGATTTCAAACTGTGGCAGCTTTTCGTGCAGGACCCAAGCGGCGTTATCGTCGAGCTGAATTTTGACGTTACCAAAGAGCCGCGCGGCAGCAAGGGCCCGAACGGACGCAATCTGTTCGATGCGGGGCGGCCTTTCGAATAGGGCCTCGCAGCTTTTCCCGTCGCACGCCTGCCGCTCGGCGAACCGACGCACGCTCTTCCATTCTGCGTTAACATTGCGCCGGTATGGCGAATAAAGAAACAGCCGTCGCGCGGCTTGCGCGCTTCTCGGCCCGCTTCCTGCCGGCGCTAAGACAGCCTAGTCAAGTGATTGGCGCCGGGCCGACTGCTGGGCTTGCGGCTGCCCGAGCGCCGTCGAGTGGCGGCTACATCGCTGGCCCCTGGTAAGACAATATTTTCTTTATTTTCTTGCCTCTGATCGCGTTGGCCCTCGGCGTTGGGCTTTCGTTCACTGTGTTGGGCGAGGCGCAGGTGCGCTTTATGGGCCGGGAACACGAGCTCATGATTTGGTTTCTCGGGCCCTTCATCATGGCGCACCTGGTGGCCGTGGTTTATCGCAGCCATCTGAACGGGGCCGTCTTCCGGCGCTTTCCGCTGCGCTTTACCGTGGTGCCGCTGGCGCTCTTTCTCGCCATGGGCTTTTCGACCACTGCGCTTGTCATCGTCTCGGTCGCGGCGACGTTTTGGGATGTCTATCATTCTGGCATGCAGACCTTCGGTCTCGGGCGGATTTACGATGCTCGCGCCGGCAACGATCCGCGCCTCGGCCGCCGCATGGACGCAGCGTTCAACCTGCTGATCTATGTCGGGCCAATCGCTGCCGGTGCCACGCTCATGGATCACGTCGGGGATTTCAGAGAATTTGACGCCATCGGCGCCGTCTTTTTACCCGCATTCCCGCCCAAGCGGAGGGTGCGGCGGGCGCCCTGATGTGGGCGGTGATAGCCTTCGGCGTGCCGTTTGTTGCACTTTACTTGTGGTCGTATTGGCGGGCGGCACGGGCGGGCTGGCGCGTCAGTTGGCAAAAGGTCGCGCTCTATGCGTCAACCGCGCTGTGTTCGGTTTGGGCCTGGGGGTTCAACCCGTTCGGCGAAGCATTTGTCATCATGAACGTGTTTCACGCGCTGCAATATTTCGCCATCGTCTGGTGGCGCGAGCAGGGCACGATGATGCGCGTGTTCCGCCTGCCCACGGCAAAGCGCGCCGCAAAGCCCGCCGCGCTAATGATCTTTCTGATTTCGGTATTCGCATATGGTTTCGTCGCGGACACATTGCCAATCCACAGCCAATGGTTCGTCGCCGCCGTGATGTGCGTCGCCATTATGCACTTCTGGTATGACAGCTTCGTTTGGTCGGTTCGCCGCCAGGATGTGTGAGGCGCAGTGTCGATCGGACTATTCCGAGAGCGTGCACCATACTGGCGTGTGGTCAGACGCCTTTAGCTTGTCGCGGGGGCCGCGGTCGATTTCGCAGGCTAGCAGTCGGTCGGCAGCTTCCGGCGAGAGCAGGAGATGGTCGATCCTCACGCCTTCGTCACGCTGCCAGCGGCCTTTCTGATAGTCCCAGAACGAATAAAGCCCGGTTTCGGTATGCAAGGCGCGGAAGGCTTCCGTATAGCCTGAATTGAGTATCGTCCGGAAATGCGCGCGTGCTTCGGGCCGGCACAGGGCATCGTCGCGCCATCCTTCCGGGTCATAGACGTCACCGTCGGCCGGTATGATGTTGTAATCCCCGGCCAACACCACCGCGTCTTCATGCGCCAGCAAGGTGGCAGCATGCGCCGCCAGGCGCGCCATCCAGGCCAACTTGTAAGGGAACTTTTCGCTCTCTACCGGATTGCCGTTGGGCAAATATATTGAGGCGACGCGCACGCCCGAGATCACTGCCTCAATATAGCGTGCCTGTTCGTCGCTCTCGTCGCCCGGCAGGCCGCGGGTGATATCCTCGATCGGCCGCTTGCTGAGGATAGCGACACCGTTATAGCTTTTTTGCCCCAGTACAGCGCAGTTGTAGCCGGCATCGCCGATTTCCAATTCGGGGAAATTTTCCTCGATCGTCTTGGTTTCCTGCAGCAGCACGACGTCCGGCGCAGCTTCGGCCAGCCACTCCAAAAGATGAGGCAGTCGTACCTTGATCGAGTTGACGTTCCAGGTGGCGATTTTCAGCGCAGTGCTCCGATCAAGCTAAAATCCCGCCGGAATGGCGGAAAATTTATCTTATGGGCTGAGTTTCCCTAGACCAACGAGAAAGACGTGCCACAGCCACATGACGAAACGGCTTTGGGATTCTTCACTTGGAAGGAAGCGCCGATCAGATCGTTGACGTAGTCGATTTCCGAACCCGCCATATAGCCGGCAGAAATGCTGTCGACCAACACGGTCACGCCGTCTTGCTCGATGACGATATCGTCGTCCTGACGCTTGGCGTCAAACGCAAATCCGTACTGAAATCCAGAACAGCCGCCGCCCGAAACGGTGACGCGCAGCGCCTGAAGCGAGTCTTCTTCAGTGCTGAGGAGGCGTGCAACTTGCTGTGCCGCGCTGGATGAAACGGTAATGGGGCCGCTGGCTTCCACTACCATGCTCTCTATCGGTTGAGCCATATTC
>Ga0114999_10002570_pt1 | contig 23676 bp, 20 predicted proteins | sample ArcticOcean_MG_C_3_FD_89820 | JGI IMG/M metagenome (GOLD analysis project Ga0114999, IMG submission 89820) | Marine microbial communities from western Arctic Ocean - ArcticOcean_MG_CB8_126 | ecosystem: Environmental > Aquatic > Marine > Oceanic | place: Arctic Ocean: Canada Basin | collected...
AATTAGCAGGTCTTCCGGCCCATTTTCTTTTTGGACAATGAAACGGGTATCCCCCAGACACCTATATTTTCACCGCCGCTTGCCTTTATACAGCCCCAAGCAATCCATTGTCAATTTCGCTCTCGACGCGCGTCCAAACCCTTTTTTTTGCAGGACCCTCCTCTTATGCTCTGTGTTGTGCGTACAGTCGCCGCCCCATCGACGATGCCCATGACAGTCGACAGGCCGAGACCCGTTCCCTCACCCGTACCCTTTGTCGTAAAGAACGGCTCAAAGATGTGCGGGGTGACATCGGGCGACATGCCGACACCTGTGTCGCGAACGCGCAGGCAAAGATAGGTGCCGGGGATGAGCGAGGCCGGAGGGAGATCTGTGCCCTCAACCGTCCACGTTTCCACCGTCTGGATGCCACCATCCGGCATCGCATCCCGGGCGTTGATGGCGAGGTTGAGTACGACCTGCTCAACCTTCGTCGGATTCACCAGCGCCGGCGCGAGCCCGGCTTCTGTGCCGATTTCAAGTTGTACATTTCTCGCCGAGAGCACTGCGCAGCAGGACATCTGCATGGGTCAACACGGCATTGATGTCGGCTGACGGGGCCTTAGTCGACTGCTTGCGGCTAAACGCGAGCAACTGGCCGGTCACGCGAGCCGCGCTCTCGGCCGCACGCCGTATCCGTACCAGACCGGTCGCGAGGGGTCCGGACGACTCTGCCGCATTCGATCGCAGGATATCAGGCTCGCCGAGGATCGCGTCAAGCGGTTGTTGAAGTCATGTGCAATACCCCCCTGCCAGTTGCCCGATGCTTTGCAGCTCTTGCGACTGCCGAAGCTCGGTTTCCAGGCGCTGTCTTTCGCGGATGTCACGAAAGCTGAGGACGTAACCACCTTCGACTGCCGCGAGCGATAACCTCAACCGGCATTAACCCCCACTGCTCGCCCGGACCCGCAGAACCTGCGTCTGCGCCGCCTCGTCTCCGTTGATGTCCCAGTCCGAGAAAATGTCGCTGAAGGGTCTACCAACGACCTCCGATGCGTCGTAGCCTATCAGGCTGCTGAAAAAGCAGCCTGATAGGCCGATACATGGATGTATCGGCCGCAAATCAACGACGTAGGTCGTTGATTTGTCGCGAGCGGGCTGAGGCCCGCGACTCTGAAAAGGTGCAGGAAAGCACTTTTTCAGCACCTTGATAGATGCTGCGGCCGGCACCGGCAATCGCCATCACAGCCCCCACCTTTGCCGCAACTCGGCCATCGGGGTGTACCGGGCCCCTTCGTTATAGAAATTGCCCAGCCAGCGACCATTGTCGCCAAAGAAAAAGCGCTCATCTTTCGCTTCATCAGCGGGTTGATAGCGCGTGTCGATGCTGATTCGGTACCGACCCGAAAGGTTTGGTGCCGAGCTATGCATCATGAACATACCGAACAGCAGCGCATCGCCCGGACGAAAGTGCGCGGTGCCAAGCGTAAAGCCAAAGTCATCCACGAGTTCTTTCGGGTCGGTCGAAAAGACGGCCTCGGTCAGGTCGCGATCCATGTCCGTCATCCCATACGTTTGCCGGAGGCGGACGTGGCGGTGCGAGCCAAGACAGATGACGAGTGGCCCCTCGTCGAGCGCAATGTCTGTCAGCGGCGACCAAAGGGTAAGTCGATTCGGCGTGCCTCGCCCTACGTATACATTGTCGTAGTGAAAGTGATTTTGGCCGCCTCGCGCCATGCACCGCAGCCAACGCTTGTCAAATGTGATGGCCGGCTTGCCAAACAACCGGCGAAAGAAGCTGAAAGTGGCTTCACTGTCGACCACATTCAAAACGGGCGGCGCATGGGCGACGCTGGTTACCCGAAAGAATGGAAAGTTACGCTGGGCAGCCGACGCGATGCCCTCCTCTGCCGCTGAACCCGGCTCAATTCCGCCCCGCTCGGCGATCGCGCCGAGAGTCCAGGCCCGGGCCTCGCGCACGGCCTCGACATCGTGGAAACCCCGCACAAAGAGATAGCCATCCGCGGCCAATCGCCGACGCAGCGCTTCGGTGTCCCCCAGCAACGGACTCGAGTCTTTGAGTTCAGCGACGCCGTCGCCAAACTCAAAGACCCGAGCGCCGAATCTGAACGGCGTGCCGTCAGCAATCATTTCGAGGTGCGCACATATCGGGGTAACCTTCCTGGTAGTGGGTTGCGGGGTCCTGGAACAGATCGGGCACGCCGCAAATCTGGCCTACCGCTCCGTTTGGCATTCGAGAAGATTCTAAAACATAATCGCATGGCCTTAAGTGCTGCCTTTGAACCCAGGCTTTCGGCGCGGTCGCGTGTCCACAGACCTAAAGGCGAACGGGTGATTTCTCAAAAATCACAGATTGCGCCAGAACCGGCTCGCAGACCAACGCTGTCACCCAGACGAAAGCAGACGAATACAATCAGGACGGACTTCGGGGCCAGCGATCGGTCGGCCACTTCGGCCGTCCAAACATTGACTCATCAACGGGGCGCATCATGCCGATCCAAACGCGCAAAGAAGAAACAACGCGTGCCGCTGCCGACATCATCGCCAGCGAGGACTACCGATCCGGCTATCAGTCGGCCGGTTATGTGCTCTTGCCCGATCTTCTGCCAGACGCCACGCTCGCGCGACTTCGCGCCGTGACTGATGCGATCGTCGCGACCGCTGCAACGGCAACCAAACATACAGAAATTCTCGACCTTGAACCCGGCCACACGCAAGAGGCGCCTCGGGTTCGCCGGATCAAGCGGCCACATCTGGCCCACGATTTCTACCTCGAACTAGCCGCAGATCCACACATCATGGCCGCACTTACTCCGCTCATCGGACCGGATATCCGTCTTCGCGCGGGCGGCAAGATCAATATGAAGTCGGCAGACTACGGCGCTGCGGTCGAATGGCATCAGGACTGGGCCTTTTACCCGCATACCAATCAGAACGTGCTCGCGGTCGGCATAATGCTCGATGACATGACCCTCGATAACGGTCCGCTCATGATGATGCCCGGGTCGCACACTGGCCCCGTCCTGGACCACCACGCCGAAGGCGCGTTTTGTGGTGCCATTGACATGACCCGCGACCCCGTTGATATCCGTCGCGCGACGCACATAACCGCACCTGCCGGGTCGATCACGGTGCACCACGCGCGCCTGATCCATGGTTCCGCCATGAACCACAGCAGCAGCCCGCGCCGCGTACTCTTCTTTGAATATGCTGCCGCCGATGCGTGGCCACTCGCAGGCGTCGAGACTTTGCACGATCTCGATGAATTCAACAGCCGCATTGTGCAGGGTCAGGCGACCCTGCAGCCTCGGCTCGAGAATGTGCCCGTCCGCATGCCACTGCCGATCGCACGCTTCCAGGGCTCCATCTATGAGAACCAGCGGCAACTCGGCAATCGATTTTTCGACAACGACTGAAAGTCATCGGGACCAGACGACGACGCTCACAGGAAAGTCTTGGCAAATCTGCTCGCAAACCAATCTTCGGCCCCTCAACCATCTCAACCTTCTTTCCCAGCGCGAAGTGCGGGGGCTCATCGCGAGCAACGACGACGCATTCAGACAATTCCGCGACTGCGCGCTCGCGGTCCTCAACACGGGCAACGACGGTGATGATGCCATCGAGCTCTTCGATGCTTACCCGGAATTCGACGTTCGCCTCATCAGCCAGTCGCGCGGGCTGAAGCTGGATGTATTTAACGCCCCCGCTTCGGCGTTCGTCGACAGCAAGATCATTCTGGGCATTCAAAACCACTTGTTCGCGGCGCTCCGGGACATCCCGTACGTCAATCAGCGCTTCGCGTCCGGCGCGTTTGACCTCGGCAACTCGGCGGGCATTACTGACGCTGTGTTCGACATCCCCAAGAATGCCAACGTCGTGCGCCCCGGTACCTCACCGAACCTCGCCATCTGCTGGGGCGGGCATTCCATCAACCGCATCGAGTACGAATACACCAAGCAGGTGCGCTATCAGCGCGGCCTGCGGGCGGCATCGACATTGGCACGGGCTGCGGCATCGGTGCGATGAAGGGGCCCATGCAAGGCGCGGCGATTGGCCACGCCAAACAATTCGTGCAAGGACGCTATCTCGGCATCACCGAACCCGGCATCATCGCCTCAGAGTCGCCGAACCCCATCGTCAACGAACTCGTGATCCTGCCTGACATTGAACAGCGCCTTGAAGCTTTTGTCAGGCTCGCACACAGCAACATCGTCTTTCCAGGTGGGGCGGGGACAACCGAGGAGATCCTTTACGTCCTCAGCTTGCTGATGAACCCGCGCAACCGCGGACCATTTCCGCTCATTTTTACCGGCCCGGCCGAGAGTGCCGACTATTTCACTTCCATTGACCGCTTCCTGCGTACAGCGCTCGGTGACAAGGTGGCGAAGCACTACACCGTTATTGTGGGCGATCCCCAGGCGGTCGCTCAAGAAGTCTTAGAGGGGGGCGAGCGAACGAAACGCTATCGGCGCAAGACCGACGAGTCGTATGCCTATAACTGGAATCTGCGCATCGACCTTGAACTGCAGCAGCCGTTCGAGCCCACGCACGAGCGCATGTCGAGCCTCGATCTCAGCACGGACCAGCCGCCCCAGTCCCTCGCGATCGAGCTGCGCAAGGCACTGTCCGGCATCGTCGCAGGCAATGTGAAACCGGAAGGGATACGCGCCATCCGTGAACACGGGCCGTTCCGCATCCGCGGTGAGCCGGTGCTCGCCCATGCGCTGGACGAACTGCTTGAGAGTTTCGTCAGGCAAAGCCGGCTAAAGCTGCAGTCCGAAAACTACCTGCCGTGTTACTCGATCGAAACGACTTAGCGGGGCGACTACATACTAGCCGTCGCCCGTATGCGTGACCCCCGCCGCCGCAAGTGCCGCGAGGTCATCGTCCCCGACGCCGATCTCCGCCAGGATTTCCGTCGTATCACTCCCGAAAGGCGCCATCGGGCGACCCGGTTGGAAACCATCAGCATCCATCTTGACGGGCGGTGCGAGTACACGCATGTCCCCCGCCGTCGCGTGCGGCAACAGGTGAAACATGTCGTTGGCAATGGCCTGGGGATCGTCAAACAGCTCCAGCGGAAACCGAACACTCGAGACCGGGATGCCACCTTCGCTCAACGCGGCAATCCAGTCGTCAGACGTGCGCGTTGCGAACAGCGATTCAGCTTCTTGCTTGAGCCCGTCGTAATGACCATCAAGCCCCTCTTGTGAGCTGCTCGAAAGCGAGCCATCGGCAAGGCCGGTCACCTCGAGAAACCCAACCCGAAGCTTGTGGCTGCCGCACGCAACAGCGATCGTGCCATCAGCCGTGTCGTACGTGCGGAAGTACACCATCAGGAGCGGCATCGCACGCGCCGACGGAATCTTCTCGGCCTGCTCCGAAAATGGCACCCCCGCGCGACGCAGCTCAGCGAGCTGTTCCTTCACGGCTGCATGCTTGTCACGATCGCGGACTTCGGAACGCGTCAGTTGATTGTTGGCAAGCGTCATTGCCGCTTGCATGAGCGAGACATCAACCGTGCCACCACGCCCGGTGCGTTCGCGTCGCAAAAGCGCAGACGCAACCGCAAACGACAGTGTCATGGCGCACATGTAGTCCGCGCTCACCGGATCGCCAGGCGCAGGACGGCCATCGACATAGCGGCCATTGGCGGCCATCAAACCGCTCCGCGCTTGTACAACAATGTCCATGCCAGCGAGGCCCGCATCCGGCCCCTCTTTGCCGAACGGCGTTACATTGCCAACGATCAGCTGCGGATAGCGTTCAAGCAGCGCCTCACTGCCAAGGCCGATCCGGTCGGCGAGCCCGGGACGAAAATTCATGAGCACCACGTCCGCCCACACAAGCAGCGCTTCGATCACGGGCTTTGCCGCCGGATCAGACACCTTGAGCGGCAGCGAGCGCTTGCCCCGATTTCGCGAAATAAACGTCCGTGACTCGTTAGGCGCAATCTGGTTGAGCTTTCGCGTGGGGTCACCCTCCGGGGCTTCCACCTTTATGACATCAGCGCCACCCTCGGCGAGCAGTTGTCCAGCGAAGGGCACGGCGACAAACTGGCCGAACTCGACGATCCGTATACCAGCAAACGGCTGGTCCGGAGCGTCGTCTGCACCCCCCATTATTGTGACGCTTTGGCGAATGCGGGACGCGCCTTCAGGCGGTCGAAATAGGCACTCACGTTGCTGCAGTCATCGCCCCACGGTGCCATGCGACCACACAGCAGCAGCGAATAGCCCATCATGATGTCCGCGCCCGAGAAGCCACCGGCAAGGACGTAATCCTGCGTGGCGACGACATCGTCGAGCGCTTTCGCACACAGCAGCGCCCGGCCCTGCATCTCATTGATGATCGCGTCCTGCGCATCGTCACCAAACGCGCGGCGGTGGTTCACCACCTCACCCAGCGGCCGCGCGAAGGTCGCTTCGGCAAACCAGCACCACTGCAGGTAGGTTGCGTGTTCAATGGTTCCCGGCGTCGGTTGCAATTGCCCGTCCCCGTAGCGGTCAAGGATGTACTGCATCATCGCGCCAGACTCGAACATCGCGAAGTCACCATCGGTCATCGCGGGTACCTTGCCGACCGGGTTCAACTTTCGCCACTCATCGCTCTTGCGATATTCGGCGCTGAAGTCGACCGGCGTCACTTCGTAGGCAACCTGCAATTCCTCGCACGCCCAGATGGCGCGAACAGACCGGGTTCCAGGTACGTGATAGATGTTGAGCATTCGTCGCGCCTCAGGGTCACTTAAAGATGGCGTGACTATACCTCAGCCAACCGACATCAACGGACACGCTACGGCGCAGCCTTGTCGGGAAGCTCCGGGTCAACCTCCGCAGAAGTAGAATCGCGTAGACGCTGAAAACCATACGCGGCGCCAAGCAGGATCACACCGATAGCCATGAATGCGAGGGTCTTCTCAAGTGTGCTGAAGCCCGCGATGTCCGCAAACAAGATCTTCACAACGGCAAGGCCATAGATGCCCACGGCGATGCGCAGCGTGCCACCCAACCCGGTCGATTGGGACGAAAAGAGCACGATCGTCGCATGCACAACAAGCGCGACGGTAACCCACGCGCCCAGGGCACCGAAGCCTGTCACTTTAGCGACAACCATGTAGGCAACCACTACCGCCGCATGCAAGAGCCCGTATTTGACCGCAGGCGGCCCCAGTAACTTGCGGTAGAAGCGCTGATAACGTCCTGCTCGATAGGTGAGGAAAAAGAGGCAAACCACGATCATCAGCGCAGTGACCAGCGCGGACAAGCCGACGTTACTCATCGCAAGGCCGCAGGCCGCCGCCAGCCAAACCATGACGAAGGCTGATCGGATCACCCAGCGCACACGACGGACCCGCGGGGCAAGTCGCAACAACGCGGTGTACCACAGCACAACGCCAGCAAACGCCCAGGCCTCCTCACCCGAGACTTCATACACAACAAGAAACATCGTTGCCCCCAGATAGTGCAGGAGGCAGACAACATCAGATCGATACAAGGCCGCCGACTCCTGCCGCCAGCGCTCGGCACCGGTCAGCAGCGAGAGTCCGGCAAGGACGACGAGCCCGACTCCAAGAATCAGCAAGTCCTCGCTCAAGAACGCAGCCGCAATACCCAGGAAAGCCGCCACAACCACAAAGAGGCGGGCCTCGTTGGCGACAAGCGCCTCCCCGTGCACCCGGAGACCACCCGCTCTTATAACGGCTCGACGGCCGGTCCCGACCAGCAACGCCAGCCCATGGGCGATGACGCAGGAACCCCAGATACCAAGCCCGGGTTCATCCCCCGTCAGACGCGTCCACGTCGGCAGCGTGACAACGGGCACCAGGACGTATAACAGCAGCCGCAACGCACGTGCGGCCATAAGGCGCGGCCACAGCCTGCGACGCCTCTCGCCCAGCATCACGACGACCGCCCTTGCGTAATACCACTCAAGCGCCCACGTCAGCGCGCCGATTTCGAGCACAACGATCCGGGCTGGCCAGTCCAGGCGATGAAACGAGACGGCCCCCGCAGCAACGGCACCGGCCAACAGACCGCCCACAAGGATCGCCCAATGCGCTTGTCCAAACCAGTAAAGGAACGACGAGCCGAGGGCGGTTGACCGGTAGATGTGAACTGCCATCGGCACGATGGCCAGACACAGATAGTAGTCGGGAGCGACGATGTAACCGGCCGCGAGCGTCGCCACACTGAACCAGCAAAACGCGCCGTTACTGAACAGAGTGAAGAGCCGACCCTCGTTTAGCGACCGCCGAGCCCGATCACACATCCATGCCTGGCTTCCCGACCGTTCCGTCTCACCCCTCTCACCCGTCTGACCTACTACGCCAGTCTCCGCCGCCGGGACCATCGTGATGTCACGAAATCGATGCATCAACCACGCGGTCGCGATCAGCGCACCACCGCTTGCGAACAGCAGCAGCGGCAACTCGTCACCCACGTTTGCGGGACCGACATCAAGGAAGTCGACAAACGTCCAGCCAACAACCAGCCAAACCCCGGCGTAGCCCTCATAACGCATTGCGCGCAACTGGCAGATCGCGCCCGCCCACACCAGCAGAACGGCTTCACCCCCCATAGCAGGTTCCGCCATTCACCACCCACGGAGCTGTAGATCGCGAGTCCCACGAAGGCTGCCGCATAGAGTGCGAGCAATCCCTGCGTCCCGCCATCCGAGCAGACCAGTCGATCGCGGCGCGCCAGGAAAAAGCAGGCGCCCGCCGCACCTGCGTTGCCGAGGGCGACCCAGCCGAGGACAACCGGGTCGTTGAGACATAACATCAGGGCCGCTGCGCTCATCATCAGGTTGGCAACCAGCAACTGCGCAGCACCGTCCGGGCGGCCGGGTCCGCGAGCGCGAAGAACACCGTGAGCGCCGTAGATCAGAAAGAGGAGCTCTGCAACAACCCCCAGTCCGACCCCCGTGTCGCCCAGATACACATAGGCCTCAACCACCAGCGTGGAGAGCCCAAAGCTGAAAATCGCAAGACGATCCCCGCCGAGTCGGCGGCTGAGGCACACAGCCGCAAGGGCGAGCAGAACCTGCAGGGAACCATGGGTGACAGCAAACTCTTCGCGGCTCGCCCATCCGCCGTCATGCAGTACGTACGCGAGGACAAACGGTGCGAGTGCGCCACCGGCGAGCGTCAAAACCGCAACCACTCGAATGACGAACAGCAGTGCGACCGCGAGTCCGACGCCCGTCACCCCGGCAAATAGGGCAAACGTCGCCACTTCACCAACGAGGTCATAATGGGGCCCGGCAAAGAACACGATGAGATAGAAGAGCACGATCGATATAGCGACCAGCGCGCTCGCATAGTCGGCATAGCGCGGCTGACGACGACGGATCTCAACACCCACCGCCAGGACCAGTGTTGCAACCACCGCCCCCGTACTCACCCGGGCGAGATCATTGAGAAGAACGAAGAACGTCTGCTGCAGCAGATAGCCGAAGCCCGTTATCAACGCGACCGCACCAAAGGCGGTCAGCGCAAACGCCGTGCTCTTGCCCTGGCCGCGGTAATGTCGGTAAGCGGCCACGACCTGGCGCAAGAGATCGGCAACGGGTCCTAGACGTGACAGCGCGAAGCCAACGGCGACCGCAACTGCATTGCCAACATAGTCCGGCATGGGCTTGCGCCGCGGCCGCGCTTCGACGCCGGTAGCGGGCGCCGCACCAACGGGCCGGTCGTCGTCAGTGGGTGCCGCCGCCAGCCGATCAAATGCCGGCGGCTCAGACCGCGACATCTCTTCTGCTTCCAGTGTCGCGAGCCGCCCGCGCAGGGCCGCCAACTGCTCACCCACGCCTGCCTCCAGCGCGTCAAGCTGCCGGCGCAGCGCGTCAAGCTCTGCGCGGTCCGTCAATCCGTGCAAGGGGTCGAATCCGGCTCCTGGGCTGCAACCGTAAGGGGCAGGTAACTCGTCAGCGGAACGATCTGTCCATCGCCGTCTGCTGCCCGGGCGCTTTATCACCATGTTTCCTCGTTGTTCGCAGCGCGTGGTAATCTCCACACCGTGGCGACTTTAAAACAACTGATCTTTTCCGCAAGAACGGCGATCTTTGCCGGGATCTTCGCGGCAGGCATCGTGTTCGCCAGCGTCGCGTCCGTGACCATGCACCAGACCAACCGCATGGAGTTCTGCGTCTCCTGCCACTCCATGGGCATCGTCTGGGAAGAATATCAACAGTCGGTCCACTTCAAGAACGCGTCGGGTGTGCAGGCAACCTGCGCCGACTGCCACGTTCCGCAATCGCTCGGACCGCTGCTCACGGCCAAGGTCATCGCGGCAAGGGACGTCTACCACGAGATTGTCGGAACAATCGACACGCGCGAGAAATTTGAGGCGCGACGCTGGAAACTTGCAAACGCCGTGTGGGATAAAATGGCCGCCACCGATTCCCGCGAATGTCGCACCTGTCACGAGTTTTCAAACATGGACACAAAAGCCCAGGGCCGTAAGGTCGCCCGCCGCCACCAGCGCGCGGTAGATGACGGAAAAACCTGCATCGACTGCCACAAGGGCGTCGCGCACAGAGAACCGGACCCGCCGCCGTCGGTTTGACTTAGCCAGCTCTACGTTGACTTCCAGACGAGATCACCGACTGTCGGGAGTGCCAGCCGCGCTGAATGTCGGTGCCAGATCTACACGCCGCTCACCGGGTTTGTGCCACCCTGGCGGAAGGTCTGAACATGACGACATCGATGCGCTCTTCGCCGCGCTTCGAAAATAGCAGAATGAGATCGTCGGTGCCGTCGCCGTTGATGTCGGTCACCTGGACCATGTCGTCGCCCTGGGGCAGCCCAAGCCGCAGCGTCTCCTCGTCGTCCGCAAAGAGGCCATCGCCCCCGACACCCCGATAAACCAGAACCTCATCTTCATCCTCCTGAATCATGAGGTCTTTCTTGCCATCCCCGTCGATGTCAGCAAACAACACGCTCGGAACGTAAACCTCGCCATCGCTAAGGTCTAGCGTTGCCGTCAGCTTTCGCGAAATGACGGGCCGCGACGAATACTTACCGTCCTCCATCTGGTAGATGCCGAGATTCAACGTACCGCTACGCGTGATCAACGCCCGAATGATCGTGCCGATTCCAAACCGGAACGACGTTAGCAACAACTCCGAGGTGCCGTTGCCGTCAACATCTTTGCGTTCATTGCCAATGGGTATGCCGCCAGGCGCGACCGTCGAACTGCTGACCTTCTCGAATTCCAGTTCGCCGCCGCGATTGCGAAAACCACGATGCACTTCGAAGTGCGCCGACATGCTGAAGGGGCCGTCGCCCTCCACAACCATCATGAGCATGTCTTCAATGCCGTCACCGTCCAGATCATCAACCGCATTGATTAGCTTCTGCTGGCCCGTCTCATTGTCCGCATTCTGGCCGATGCTCACCTGCATCAGACCTTCCTTGATCTGCTCATCCGGTTCGCCAACGATCTTCGCAACGTCCGCGAAACGGCCCCCGGCTTGTTGCTGGTAAACCCCGAGCGCACCGTCCTGCCAAAACCCGACGTCGACAAGGCCGTCCAGATTGTGATCGAGGTAATAGGGCTCCGATGCTTGGAAATACACATGACGGGCAGACCTTGCGCCCATCTTTGCTGCCGGCCCGAACCGGGCGGGGCTGCTGAACTCGCCGCCCGCACCCTGCAACGCGGTCCACCAGCCATCAAATGCAGGCATTACAACATCATCATTGTCATCGCCGTTCAGATCGACCATCAGGTCCATCTTCAGACTGAGGGCTGTCGACTCACCCTGGAACATCGAAGGAATCGCAAGAATGGCGTCAAAGTCGTCCCCACGAATCCGCTTGAGCGACTGGTCCTGGTAGACGACCAGTTCGCGCACGCCATTGATCGATGCCACATCCAGGGCCTGAATGTCCCGCGGCAACGGCTTTTCCAGCACCGCATGCCAGCCATCGGCGAACGCAAAGCGAGTCAGCGCGCGATCCCGGTTCTCTTCGTGGGTTTCCACCAGATAGAGATCGTCGACAGGTCCGGGCGAATCGACGACCAGCACACGCCGCTCCATATCACCTGTCAGGTCGATGGAGTAAAGATCGAACGCGACCTCCGCTTTTGCAACGGCGCCGCCAAGCAAGCCGGTAGTGGCTGCGCCGAAGACGACGGTGAAGGTGAGACATCTGAGCAACGTAATCTCCGCGTCACGAATCGGCGTACTAAGTTCCAGTCCCAAAATTATCATCCTTACAATTCTTGGGAGCCGGTTTGCAAGCAAACCGCGCATCTTCTTCCAAATAAAGAGGCTTACAGATAAAGAGGCTTGCAGAAAAGAGTCGCGCAGAAAATGGCGGTGCATCCCTGCACCGCTCGCCAGTGCCCGCCCTGGAACGGAGTTCTAGGACAGGAACCACCTAACTAACTGACTCCACCGATCCGTTGAAGTTTCATGGCTCGTCAAAGCCCGCTGTAATGATGTTCACCATCGTGCAGTCCTGCAGCCCCTGAATCAGGCCCGTCAAGTCCGCGCAAGTCCGCGCGATGGATTTCACCAGCGCGGTAATCCGGCACCGTGAGATGCTGCTAGCGTCTCCCGGCGCTGATATACATCTCGACGATGGCCTTCTTGTCGTCAGCTGACAGCGTTTTGTATTTGTCCTGCATCTTCGGCGCCATCTTGCGTGTCCCCGCATCGAAGTCCTGGATTTCCATCTCCAGATACTGGCGCCACTGCCCTGACATTATTGCAAGATCATCATCCTTGACACCGCCGCCTTCGGAATGGCACTTGTCACACTTGATATCGTGGATCGCAGCGCCGCGTCTGGCGAGCGCAGCGTCAAACGTCTGCTCGTGGGGTTGCCAGGTCTGTGCGGCGTAGTGTTCGGCCGCCGCCATCGTGTCGTCCTCTGACAGACTCTGTGCAATCTCCTGCATGTCTGTCTCGGTGCCATCCGGCAGCGCCACCGCACGCGCTTGCCGGTTGCCGTTACGGTAACTGTCCAACAAATCGACAATGCCGAATTCCGAGAAGCCGCCGATCGACGGGATGTCTTCGGTCTTGCTGTGGCCGTTGTCGCCGTGGCACTGGTCGCACTTGCGCGCGATGTCCGCGCCTGACGCTGCGGCCGCGGCCGCGGCGAACATCAAGGCGATGGACGCTAGTGTCGCGCAGGCTGCGCGAACCGCCGCACGGTTGAAGGTTGTCTCGATTGCCCGCATATCACGTCGACGTAATCGTGGCGTAACTTGCTGCATATGTCATTGGTCCTCTGATCCATGGTGCCCATACCATGGTATGAGTTTTATGAGGCGACTGTATCCGCGCGGGCATGAACCCCGGGTGAACCGTGCGGAACCCATCGATGTGTCGTGGCTGCAAGGATGGTAGGTTTGGAACCTCGCAGGTGCGCCGATGCGCGACGCGGATTCAGCCATTGAGGTTTCATGAATTTCCCCCCTCGACTTCTCCCACCTCGAAAGAGGACTCTCTCGCCTCGTCAGGGGACTCTCCCACCTCATCAGAGGACTCTCCCGCCTCATCAGAGCAGAGGGGTAGCCGCGACATCCGACGGCTTCAACCCCGGCGGGCCCCCACTGCGCTCGCGTGCTCCTGGCAATTGCGATTGCAATTACAGGGAAACGCCACGCACATGAAGTGGCCAGCGCTCGTACTGCTGTTGATGCTGGGTGCGCTGTTCTCAGGCGGCAGTTCTGCCGCGCCCGCTGGCAACCACCACGACGAACTGGTCGGCAAACTGACCGATGGCAAGTACTCGCGCCGGGGTGCCGATACCTGCCTCAAGTGCCACGACGAGACGTTCCCCACCGTGGACGCGCCGTTTCCAACCGCGGCGGTCTTCCGCACCGCACACGGTCAGGGAACAAAAGCGTCACCCTTTGCCACCAGCGATACCGCCGTGCTCCCCGCGGGACTCCAGTGTGAAGCCTGCCACGGGCCCGCGGGCGATCACCCGACACAGATCCTTGAGGACGGTGAAACGCGGCAGGCAATGATCAACTTCGGTCAGCGCGCCAACGCCCAGCCTGACCTGCAAAACAGCATGTGTCTCAATTGCCACAACGACACCGTGCGCATGGCGTGGCGTGGCAGTAACCACGAGGGCGCGGACCTCGCATGCGCCAATTGTCACCGCATCCATAGCACTGACGATCCTGTGCGCGACCACGGAACCCAGAACCAGACCTGCACAAGTTGCCACCGGGATGTTGCTGCCGACGCACTCAAGCACTCGGCTCACCCCCTCAGACAGGGGCAGCTCAATTGTACGGATTGCCATGCAATTCACGGCAACGACGGTGACGCACTGACCCACGGTGATTCGGTGACCGAGACGTGCACCACATGTCACGGCGAAAAACGCGGGCCATTCCTGTGGGAGCATGCGCCGGCGGCCGAGGACTGCAGCATCTGCCACGTGCCCCACGGTTCGTCACAGCCAGCGTTGCTGACCCGGCGACCGCCGCAGCTCTGCCAGGGCTGCCACTCAAGCGCCGGGCACCGCAGCCTGCCCCAGTTCGCGAGTGACGTGCCGCCCGCCGGCGCGTCCGAGTATCTGCTTGCCCGCGGCTGCACGAACTGCCACTCAGCCGTCCACGGGTCCAACCACCCGTCCGGCGACCGGTTGCGGCGGTAGATGCGATGCTGAGTTGCAAGCGCCCTCGCCGCCCGACACAACGCGCCCATTTCCGGGTGTCAGTCGCAATGTCAGTCCTGGTGCCAGTGCCGACATCAGTGCTGGTGTCAATCCTGGTGTCGGCCCTGCTGCTCACCGCAGCGCGCACCGCGATTGCTACCGACTATCAGCCCAATTACGACAAGGTGCGTAATGATCAATGGCGCTGCCGGTTGTGCTCCGTCGATGAGAGCAGGGGCACGGTCGCCCACATTAACGTCGGCGTCATCTCGGTAAGCGACGACGAGGCCCGATTCGGCCGCGACAACGGACTGAACGACGACGGCGAATCGATTGATCTGAACGTCAACGCCCGCGCGGTTGGTTCTGAGGGGTCGTACTGGGATCTGCGCGCTACCGATCTCGGATTCGGCAGCCGCAGACTGGACCTTACGCGCGGCAAACGCAGCAGCTACGCCGTGGGCTTTAGCTGGCGCGAGATTCCTCGCAACAGCTACAACCGGGCCGGCACGGCCTTCGTCGGCAATGACAGGCTGCGCCTCGCACCCGGCTGGCTGCGGGCCACCACGACGCGCGACATGGATCTTTCCCGCCTGAACTACGCATCTGTCGGCACCGAACGCCGGCGCGGGTCCGCACACCTTGCGGTGCACCTCGGCAGCCGCGTCCGAGTTGACGGTGACGTCTCGCGCGAGACCAAGCGCGGCTCGCAATTAACGAGCAATGACTTCTTCTACCAGACAATGGCGACGCCGCTCGCGATCAACTTTCGCACCGACGACGTGAACGCCAGCGTCCGGTATCAGACCCGCCGCTTCCTTGCGCGTGTCGGTATCACACAGTCACGCTTTTCCAATCGACAACCGTCCTACACCTGGGACAACCCGTACAGCTTCGGGCCAGAACGCGGCCGCAAGGCCACCGAGCCCGACAACAAGGCAACCCGCGTTTTCCTCGACGGCCGGTTGAACGTCGGCAGCACCTCGCTGCGGTTCAAGCGCGTTGAGGGTGAACTCAGCCAGAACGAGTCGTTCTTGCCGGTAACGACCAATGACAGGTTGATGCCACCGCCCCTGCCGGTGACGGGGCTGGACGGCAGGGTCAACCTGGAAAGTACCCGACTCACACTCACGAGCAGGGTCACTCGCCGAATCCGCATCGAGGCGCGCTATCGCGGCGACGAGCGGGTCCGAGAACGCCGGGCAGCACTGCTGCTGCCCGGCGTTCTCGGCGACGCGATCCTGCTGCCACCACGTCCGAACGTTGCCCGTAATTTCGGTCGCAGGCACCTTCGACTGGCCGCCAATGTCAGGCTCACGAACGGTCTCAGGCTACGCCTCGGCACCGACCGCGATGCCTATGAGCGGACCTTCGCGGAGGTCACGAGCGCGGATGAAGACAAACGCTGGATACAGCTATCGCACACAAGTTTTCTCGGACTTGTCGCCCGACTGCGTTACACCAATGCAGAACGAGACGCCGGAACGTTCACCCCGCGCACATCCAACAATCCACTGACCCGACGTTTCTACCAGGCAGACAGAGACCAGACGCACTGGCGTGGAGACATCACCTGGCAGCCGGACGGCCGGCACTTCTCAATCGGGGCACACGGGGATGTGCGAGACAACGAGTACCATGCTTCGATCCTTGGTCTGCAACGCGCTGCAGACCGCACCGTTGGACTCGACGCTGCCATCTTTCCGTCACGCCGCTTCTCCCTTTCGGCTTTCATCGAGCGCCAGCGTCAGGACGCCCACACACGCGGGGAACAGGCACCTGATCGACCATTCGTGTACGAATCGGACGACGAGGTACAGACGCTCGGCATTTCACTCAACGCCGACGTGCGCCGGCTGACCCTGTCGCTTGACTACCTGCTCTCGGACGGCAGCGGGCGCAACACCACGTGGACGCCGGATGTGTTGTCGATCTTTCCAGAGCTCGTTTCGCGACACGAGAGCCTTGGGCTCAAGGCGCGGTTCGCGATCCGCGACGACATCCACCTGATCGCGCGGTGGTACCGCGAGAACTTTGAGGCGCGCGATTGGGCGATCGATGGGACCCGTCCTGACACCCTGCCGCGTTTGCTCTCGGCCGACATCGCGAGCCCCGATTACGCCATCAATCGCGTCAGCCTGTCGATCACGTTCGATCTCTGAACGTTCCATTTGAGTCCCGGCGCCGCGAATCGAAAATGCGGCGTTTAACCAGGGCGCAGCCAAAGTCCTACCCAACATCGACCGGCCACTGATACGTACCATCGTGGCCACCCATTGACCCCAGACCTATTCACGACCGGGAGCGTACGTGAAGTCCCCATATCGGCCTGTCAGGCTGCTTTTCAGCGGCCGCACAACAACGACCGCTGGCGCAACATTGACTTGGCCACAGAATGTTCGCATGTTGCCGGTTTGGGTAAAGGAAGCAGGCCGTGGAATTTACGTTCACAGACGAACAAGAGCAGTTTCGCGACGTCGTCAGCCGGTTCATGAGCGAGGCGTCTCCGCCGGGCGAAGTTCGCCGGCTGATGGAGACCGCGACCGGCTTTGACACGGACCAGTGGCGGCGCGTCAGCGAAGACCTTGGCCTGCCGGCAGTTCACATTCCGGAAGCCTACGGCGGTCAGGGTTTCGGAATGGTCGAACTCGGCCTCGTGCTCGAAGAGATGGGACGCGCACTCTTTACGGGCCCTTATTTCTCATCCACAGTCCTGGCTGCGGGCGCGTTGCTCAACTGCGCGACTGACGAAGAAAAGGCCGAACTTATTCCACCGATCGCTGCGGGCACATCGATCGCAACGCTCGCGCTGACCGATGCCGGGAACACCCGCGCCCCCACGGACCTCACCCGGATCACGACCGAAATCGACGCTGCTGGCCATCTGACTGGCTGCAAAGACTACGTGCTTGATGGCAGTCTCGCGGATCTCATCCTCGTCGCCGCCCGCGCCAAAGGATCTGAAGGGGCGTCAGGTTTGTCGCTCTATGCGGTCGCAGGCGATGCAGCCGGAATGACCCGCGAGAACCTGCCAACGGTCGACCTCACCCGCAAGTTGTCTCGCCTCACCTTCTCTAACACCCCCGCCCGACCGATCGGTGAGGCCGGCAATGCGACGGCCGGGCTTGCCAGGACCCTTGACGAGGCGTGTATCGCACTCGCGAGCGAGATGGTCGGGGGCGCCCAGTATCTGCTTGACTCAGCGGTTGCCTACACCCAATCACGGATGCAGTTTGGCCGCCCGATCGCATCATTCCAGGCGATCAAGCATCGGTGCGCGGACCTGCTGCTCGATGTCGAACTTTCGAAATCCGCTGCGTACCACGCGGCCGAGGTGGCGGCCGCGGGCGCGGACGACGTGCCTGCACTCGCCTCCCTCGCCAAAGCGAGCGCCGCGGATACCTACATGCAGGCGGCGGCCGCGTGCATTCAACTGCACGGCGGAATCGGCTTTACCTTCGATAACGACACCCACCTCTGGTTCAAGCGCGCCAAGGCCTCCGAGGTCTTGCTGGGTGATCCGTCCTGGCATCGTGAGCGAATGCTCACTAACTGGCGAGACTCCATTTAGAACGGGTTTTACGCACGACCCATGCGTGCATCCATCGAGAACAATGAAACATGACCGACTACACACAAGACAGTCTGCGCCTCGAAGTTCGAGCCTGGCTCGCAGAAAACTGGCGACCCACCTATTCCCTAGTCGAATGGCGCAGCATCCTCGCCGATGCCGGCTGGGGCATGCCGATGTGGCCACACGAATGGCACGGCAAGGGCCTTGGCGGCGGTCTCGCGCCCGTCATCGATGAGGAATTCGCGGCGGTCGGCGCGGTCGGTGCCGCCAAGACCGGCATCCGCACGCTTGCTGCGGCAACCCTGCTGGAACACGGCACCGACGATCACAAAGCGCGCTTCCTGCGCCGAATCCTGACGGGCGAGGATGCCTGGTGTCAGCTCTTCTCGGAACCGGGCAGCGGATCGGACCTCGCGGGCTCCACAACTCGCGCTGACCGGGACGGCGACGACTGGATCATCAACGGGCAGAAGGTATGGACAACGAGCGCCCACCATGCGGATTACGGGCTGCTTCTGGCACGCACTGACTGGGATGTGCCGAAACACCTTGGCCTCAGTTATTTTGTGCTCGCCATGAAGCAACCGGGGGTCGAGGTCAATCAACTCCGACAAATGAACGGCCACGCGTCCTTCAATCAGGTCTTCTTCACGGACGCCCGAATTCCATCGGCCAACCTCGTCTCAACGGTCGGCAACGGCTGGAAGGTCGCGATGACGACACTCGCTCACGAACGCCGGGGCGCAGACGGTTTGCGCGGTCAAAACCGGGCGGGTGAGCGTGTCGGCAAGATCTTCGAGGAAGAGCGTAGAGAGATCGAGACTGTTATGGAGCCCTACAAGTGGTACCCGCAGCGAGCGGGCCGCGTTGACCTCGTGCTGCCGAGGGCCGAAGAGACCGGCGCTATCGACGATCCGGTTTGCCGCCAGGAAATCGCCAGACTCCTGATCATGGCCAAGACCGCAGAGTGGACCGCGCGGCGCGCCAGAGCGAGGATGGAACAGGGCCGACCGCAGGGCCCAGAGGGATCGCTTGGCAAACTCGCCGCCAGCAATGTCGCCCGCGCCGCCTCAGCGGTGCACACCCTGATTACGGGCAGTGACGCGATGTACACGGGTCCGGCGAGTCCACGGGCCGGCGTCATTGCCGAGATCCTCGTGTCAGTTCCTGCGACATCTATCGCGGGCGGCACCGACGAGATTCAGCGAAACATCATTGCTGAACGAGTGCTGGGCATGCCGAAAGAGCCGCGTATGGACACCGGACCCTTCCGGGATGTGCCGCGCAACGTCGGCCGATAGCGCCAGGTTCCCAACCGAAATGATCGTCAAGTCGCGCAGACTGCATCGCTCGCAACCTGGACTCTATCTCCTATGCGCCCAACCAGGATGCCCACGTGCAGGTCTTCGAACCGCGTGAAGTCAGCATAGCGGGTAAACAGATCGGCGGCATCGAAAGGGAATGGATAAGCGCTGGCGCACGGTTTATGGAGCCACCGGCTGCCTCAGACATCTCTACGTATCCGGGAGCAATCACAATGACATCCGGCGAGACGCTGCAGGGCCGGCTCAATGTACTCGAATCCGACTGGTACGGCACGGCCGTCAACTACATCGGACCGAGCGGCAAGGCTGCAGGCATCCGGCATCGCCGTCGATGAACCAGGCGATGAGGTCGAATATGTCAACTTTGGCGGCGTCCTAACAGAGGTACTCGCCGACGGCAAAGCCTACATGATGTTCAGAAACCCGTACCCCACAACTCAAAACAAGTTTTTATCCGGTCTCGCCAATGGCCTGGCCAATGTTGCCGTTGGGATCGGCACTGCCGCGGTGGCTGCGGTTGCGGCCGCTAAGGCGGGTGAAATGCGAACAAAGGAGATCATGGAGGAATCGGAAAACCGGGACGTGCAGCGAGCAGTCGTCGAAGAGACCAAGACCCAGGCGCACGTTCTGCATCAGTTCAAACCGCCGGGCAATGTCTCCGGCTTCAAGTACTACAAGACCGAGTTCATGATCTTCAACAAGCACAGCGGGTCGGCCGTGTCGGTTCACGAGAAGAACTTTGAGGATGGCATCCGCACGCCGCTCATGGGTTGCGGGCGTTTTCTCATGATGGGAAAACGAGCGCAGAAAAAGCGAATGAAGTTCGACCGATTGGGCGATATTGTCGCCTACCTGAACGAATGCTATCAGGGCTGAGCAAACGTCGTGTAGCGCCTAAGTAGTAATGTCCGCTTCGACCCGTTTGACCGACTCCGACTCTGAAGGCAAGGCCCATCTGACAGCGCCAAACGATCCCGCTAGTGCAGGTGGCGCGTCACGAGGTTGTCGACCCCCGCCTCGTCGTCCCGGATCAGGCTGGCAAGCTCATTGGCCGGCCACGGCTTGCTGAACAGATAGTCTTGCACCAGATCGCACTCGTTGTCCTTGAGAAAGTGCAGATGGTCCTCAGTCTCAACGCCCTCGGCGATCACTCTCAGCCCCATCGCATGTGCCATCTTGATCATCAGCCGTACGATCTCCTCGTCGTGTTCCGAGTTGCCGATGCCCCGGGTGAAGCTCTGATCGATCTTCAGCAGATCAAGTGGCAGGCGGCGCAGGTAATCGAGCGATGAGTAGCCGGTGCCGAAGTCGTCGATCGAGATCTTGACGCCAAGTTCGTGCAACTCGGCCAATTCTTCCAACGACTTCTCCGGGTCTTCCATTACGCCTGTTTCCGTCAGCTCAAGCTCGACGGCATCCACGGGCAAGTCATGATGCGCGAGCACCTCCTGGAACTGCCCAACTATCCGAAACTGTCTGGTACATGTCGGGCGTCGCGGCCGCCGGTGCAACGGCATAGTTGTTAATCGCGGCAAACTCGCCATCCGCGCGACGAATCGTCGACATTCCGGCGCCGAAAATACCGATCATCATCGGCTCGACCACCGTCAGGGCGAACAGGGACGCGATGGCAGCGTCAACATCTCTGCGCCCGCCGCAGACCCCAATGGATGATTGGTAACGACCATGCCGAGCGACCCGCGCGCCGACTGTTTGCGCGGCACGAAGCGACTGCCCGCCCGCGTCCACCAACCCGTTGGTGTCTCACCTGTGTCCGTCGTCTAAATCCCCTTGTCATCCACACCAGGCGCCACTCAAGACCCGAAGAGGGCACACCCGAAACGTTGCACCGCCATCAAACCTCCATCAATCTCCGTCCATCAATCCAGAGCTCCATCAATCCAGAGAGCTCCATCAGTCCAGAGAAGCCCATCAGTCCCGCTCCATGAAATCGGGATTCAGTCCCATCCGCAACTCTGACGATGCAACTTGGCCGGGCTCAAACTTTCGTGCATGGTCCGAGGATCCCTATTACTTATGGAGCACGCGTGTTCGTAACACCCTCAAGGCGACGTATTTACCTGCTACGGCATGCCGAGGCCGCTTACTACGACGACAATTTGGTCCGGGCCGCCGACCCGCGCCAGGTGCCGCTCTCGCCCCTCGGCCGTGTCCAGGCGCGCAAACAGGCGGCGATTCTCGCGAGTATCGATTTCGACCGCGCAATCTGCTCGGGCCTGCCACGCACGGTGGAGACTGCCCGCGCAATCCTCGGCAGCCGCGAGACGGCGCTTGAGATCGAGCCACAACTCGAGGAGATTCGCGGCGGCGAACGCCCCGATGACGTTGCTGACAGCGACTGGATCGCCCATATCGCGAATCCATGGGCGGGCGCTGAGATTGCCGGGGCACGCTTCATCGGTGGCGAACGCTTCAGCGACTTCTCGGCGCGCGTGCCCCCTGCGTTTGACGCGATTGTCGCCCAGGACAACTGGTCGACGCTGCTCCTCGTGCTGCACGGCGCGGTCAACCGCAGGCTACTGAACCATGTGATGGGGCTGGCCTTCACGGGAGGTATGTCCATCGAGCAAGATAACGCATGCATCAATGTGCTCGACGTGGACACGGCCGCAGACGGCACAGTCAGCCGATATCTCATCCGAGCAATCAACATCACCGGTTATGATCTCAACAAATCTGGCGTGACGCTGACGACCATGGAACTCTCAGCCCAACGCCAGGCCGCCGAGTTGGCCGGGACCTGAGCTGTCCGTGACACGGGCATAGCCTGCCGCGCGCTCGCACTGAGTTATCCAGCAGGGGCCAGTTCCACTAGCTCGAAGATCACGCCCTCGACGCCGCGGCAGTACGCCACGCGGACGTTTCCATCCGTTGACGACTGTGGCGGCGCGAAAAATTGTACGCCAAAAGCAGATGCCCGTTCCGACAGTCGGTCCAGGCCGTCCACCGTTAACGAAATGTGATTCCAACCCGGGGTCGCCGCGCGAGTGGGCGCTCTGGTACCCGCCCCATCAGTTTCATTGTGATAGCACAGAAGTTCGACCAGGCTCGCGTCCGCAGCTTCCACCATCACAACCTCAAGCTCTGCGCCCGGCTCACCAACCAGCGTGCGGATATACGCGCTCGACTGCGTCGCGTGACGCGAGCGGACCTCATAGCCCAGGAACGGGGTGACGACCGGTTTCTGCTCATCACAACCGTGATCGAATTACTGAAGCCCGAGTTTGGCTTCGACCTATACGTGAACTCCGACTTTCCGCTGTCTTCCGGCCTCGGCGGTTCCACGGCCCTGGTCTCCGCGATCATCGGCTGCTTCAACGAATTTCGCCGTGACCCGCTCGACAACTACGAGATCGCTGAACTGGCATTCCAGGCCGAACGGGTCACGCTCAACATGAGCGGTGGCTGGCAGGACCAGTACGCGACCGTCTTTGGGGGACTCAACTACCTCGAATTCACGAGCGACGACAACGTCGTTCACCCGCTGCGCCTCGCCGACGAGACACGCCTTGAACTGGAGAGCAATCTGCTGCTGTGTTTTTCCAACCAGCAACACGACTCTGCGGCGATGACCGTCGCTGCGGCCGGGCAGGCGAGCATGGAGTTCATCGATGAAATCGGCGACCTGACCCAGCGCATGAAATCGCTGCTGCTGAAGGGTCGCCTGAACGAATTCGGCCGTCTGCTCGGCAGGACCTGGTCGCTGAAACGGGGCCTCGCCGACAGCGTCAGCAACCCGCGGCTGGACGCCATCTATGCTGCCGCGATCAGCGCGGGTGCATTGGGCGGACGCCTGCTCGGGGCAGGTGGCGGCGGCCATTTCCTCTTCTTCGTTAATCCGCCGCACAGGCAGCAGGTTGAAAGCCGGCTGACCGAACTGTCCGTCGTCACAACCCCGTTCGAGCTCGAGACACGCGGGCTGCAGTCCTGGCGCGTCAAGCTCTATCCTGAAGCGCCGACCGACGTCGACATCAACTGACCTCCGCCTTATACAACCACCAACCGACCCACTAACCAACTGACTTTAACTAACTGACTTTAACTAACATGGAAACCGGAAATGACGTTCTCGCAGGAAATCATCGTTGCCGACCGCAGAATAGGAAAGGACCAGCCTTGCTACG
>Ga0114999_10002571_pt1 | contig 23669 bp, 23 predicted proteins | sample ArcticOcean_MG_C_3_FD_89820 | JGI IMG/M metagenome (GOLD analysis project Ga0114999, IMG submission 89820) | Marine microbial communities from western Arctic Ocean - ArcticOcean_MG_CB8_126 | ecosystem: Environmental > Aquatic > Marine > Oceanic | place: Arctic Ocean: Canada Basin | collected...
CCAAGACGACGTTCCGCCTGGAGTTTTCGGCGGGCTCTTGAACGGGTCCCGAATCGTGGCGACCGGTCTCTCACCGGTCGCCACGACTCGGTCCCAACAGCCAGGTCGATGCCAGTAACCACCGTGGCCAAGTTGGCCTGAGCACGGTGGTTACCAACCTCGAGATCCAGCACGTTCGCAGGTCGCGGACCACTCGGTCACTTCACGGCACTCGAACAAGAATCACTTTTCAGACTTGGCCGGCTTCTCGGCACCATCCTTGTCGGCACCATCCTTGTCGGCACCATCCTTGTCGGCACCGTGCTTGTGATCGCCGTCACCATGCGAGTGGCCGCCGTGCTTGTGGCCGCCGTCCGCATCGCCGGAAGCCGCCTTGGCCAGCTTCTCGGTCTTCTCTTCGTCGCTCAGCTTGTCCCAGGCCGGAATGCACTTGGCACAGCAGAAACCGATCGTCTTGCCATCCCACGACGTCGTCACCGTCTCGTCGACGTCGCCACCCATCAACGGGCAGATCGTGTTGGCAATCCCCAGGCTGACAGACGCGCCCAGCGACTCGATCTCATCAGGACCTTCCGGCTCAGCCGTGTCACTGCAACCCATGAACAAAGTCAGAACTGCAATTTGGCAAACTGTAAGACACTTCATCTTGATCTCCTTGGTAGAAAACTCGACTAAACACTTGGCCGAAAAAACGACTCCTGTGACTGACTCACTCTTCGCTGACAGCCAAGCGGCCGAACCGGGCAACACTCACTCGAAAGTCCGCTCGCCGAAGCGTCCGTCAGCATTATTGGTACCGCCGCACCTCGGGCAACAGCCTACACTGCGACACTCCATGACCTCAACGGTTTCCACGCCGCGTGTACCGGCGGAAGCGCATGGCGGTCGCCAGCAACTTTGTGCCTGCCAAGAACAGCTCACATTCTTGTTGATACTCGGGTGGATTGTCCATGGCATTCCGTCAACTGGCTCTCCGCCCCTTGGCGGTGAGCCAGTTGACGGATTCAGGCAGTCGAAGCGACACGCGGTGCGACCAGCTCGAAACTGCGTTCTGGGAGTTGAACCGAGTCGAGCAGCGACTGCACGCGGTGTTCGATGGTCCGGGTCAGCTCCGAAGCCATGTCCCGCTTCTTTTCCCTGGAGACCACAATCGGTTCTCCAAAGACCACAACCGCACGACGACGGGCTCGCACTGTCGCCGTCGGCCGCTCCAGGATGTCCTCCTCGAACTTGTCGAGCGTCTCGGCCAATCGGTCGATACTCGGACGTTCGGCCACGTAGTCGCCCGGGTAGCTGAACAACTGAGCACACAGGTAGCAGTCGTCGAGATCATCGGCACACGCTCGGTACTCGGCACTCTGCTCATCCGCATCGGAAATCGCGGAAATCGCGGAAATCGCTCGCTGACGACCCAGCTTGATCCGCTCCGGAACCGTCTTCCCCTCAGCCAGAATCTCGTATTTCGCCTCGACCCGTTTCAACACGCCATCGGCCAAGAACCCGAGCCGCTCGGGCACCAGTCCCTGCCTGGCTGCTCCGAGGAACTCCAACTCCTTGAGACCCAGCATGCCGTCGGCGACGCGATAGAGTCGTTCGGCAAACGGTCTCTCCCGAGTCGGTCTCCAGAACAAGGCCTCCTCGACATCGTCCATCAACTTCAACAGTTCCGGCAAAGGGTCTTCGACGTAGTAGTACCTCAAGCCGCACGGCACGATCACCACGTCACGATCGGCCTTCCGCGCGGCCATCACGGCCATCGCCGCCGGCCCTTCGCGGAACGGAGTCACTCGCTCGTTGCAGTGGTACACCTCGCCCTCGGGAAACACGACCAACGGCTCGCTGCGGTTCTGCAACACGTCGACCGCCTGCTGCAATGCCTGCCGATCGGTCCCGTCGCGATCAACACTGAAACAGCCATGCAGCCGCAGGAACGCCCGAGTGATCGGGTTGACCAGGCCCAGGACCTGCCAGCCAGCCATGAAATACAACGGGCTGCCAAACTCCCCGGCCGCCTCGTAAACCACCATCGGGTCGCCGTGGACCGAATGATTCGGAGTGATCAGCACGCCACAGCCGGCCTCCAGAGCACCACGCACGTGCTCGGCACCGCGCACCTCAACATCCACAACCTTCGGACCATGCCGGATGATCGACCGCCGCAACCCACCAGAAAGACGCACCGCCAATGGACTCAACAATGGTCCCCACCACCGAGGCGGCTTCTCGAATCGCGTTCGGTCCACAGATCAACTCCAGAAAAAACCACCGCGTTTCAGAGGGACTGAAGGCCTAGAACGTATACACCGTCCCAGGCACACCGACCTCCAAACCCTCGTACCCCAACGCATCGAGCTCGGACAACAACTCGTCACGATTCGACGGCTTCAAATGCACCGCGATCGCTCGCACCTTACGACTAATCTTGGCCAACTGGCAAGCGGTTCCACTCGGAGTCAAATGTCCCGATACCTCGGCCAGTTCGGCTTGAGACTCCGGAAAACTCGACTCGATCAACACGCCCTTCAAATCGTCTCGACCCTCCGCAATCTCCCAGATCCGGTCCGTGTCGCGAGTGTCTGTGGCCACCACCACCGTACAACCCGGTTCACCCAGCAAATACCCATACGTCGGCAACACGTGATCAACCGCGACCGCCGTCACACAGACACCAGCCACCTCGACCGGCGATTCGATCGGCAACTCGAACAACTCGACCAACCGCGAACTGTCCGTCGAAAGCCGTTCGAGATCGGGCCAAAGCCGGTCGTTGAACAGATCGCTGCGGACCGCCTCGAGTACGTCGGCCGGAGCGTGGATTCGAGCCGGAGACAGCCCCGACTGCAGCCGATTCACCGCGTACAACGGCAACGTGGCGACGTGATCCAAATGAGTGTGAGTCAATACGACGTCGGTGACGCCGGCCTGCAACTCGATGCCAGCCAGGCCCAGACAACCAGCGTCTATCGCCAGCCGCCCGTTGACAACAAAGGTCGTTGCCATCTGAAGCCGTGAATCGCCGAAACACGACGGGAGAAACTCAATTTCCATTTTTCTTGTGACTCGTTCGGCCCAATCCTGAACCTCAACTCAATACCTGGACCTCAACTCAATACCTGGACCTCAACTCAATAGTAGATCGGGCCGCTCCGATCAACGACAATCATTCACACGATTCGTCACTCGGGCAAGAGTCCGGCCGAAGACGGATCCGACCCCACCGCGAACCGACGACACAATTCGGCATACTGCTCGGGTGTGTCCATATCCAACAAGACCTCAGATCGACCCAACTCAACCTCCTCCACCTGCTCACCATATCCCGCCACCAGGTGGTTCAGGCCCGCACCAGACGGGACCGAAGACAACTCGTCAGCCACACGCCTGGCAAAAACCGTCGGGTGACCGCGACGACCACCCGATGTCGGCACCAGGACCGGTGGCCGAGTCGATGACCAGGCCGTGATCACTCTCTCGATCAACACGGAATCCAATACCGGATGATCACCTGGCACCAACATCCAACCGTCCACGTCGTCGCCCGGCCAACGACGACGCATCTCCTCAAGCCCCAACACGACGCTGGCCTTCATGTCTGCAGGCGGCTCGGGAGGCCGAACCACAATCGCTCCCGACGACTCGGCCACACCCGCCAACTCGTCGTCGTCTGCACGAACGACCACCAACACGCCCAAGACCGAAGAACCAGCAAATGCCTCGACCAATCGAGCGATCACCGGGCGATCGCCCAGCGGCAACAACAACTTCGGACAACCCATCCGGCGACTGTGCCCGGCCGCCGGGACAATCACCACCAGCCTGTTCCCCGATTCACTCATCCCCGACCACACTAACCAGCAACAACCCCGCACTCAACATTCCCGCTTTCCCACTTGCCTTGATCAACACAACCTACGAACAATGGAACTCCCCAAAGATCACTCGATCCAAAACCTCTCAACACCAACGTGGACAACGACATGACTTCCATAAACCAGCCGATTGGCCCGGCCACCGGAATCCTGCTACTGCTCACCACATCACTCCTCGGCTGCAATGACCTCAACGAAGCACTCAACTCCGAACCCAAACGACGTAACGCCGGCGTGCCCGGAATCGCCTCCATGGCCGATATCCAAGACGTCCAGGACGCCACCGGTGGCAACTCGCCAAACTCTCACACTCCACCGCAACCCACACCGCAACCCACACCGCAACCCACACCGCAACCATCACCGCAACCCACACCGCAACCATCACTACAGCCGCCAGACGCAACACCGCCGGCCAAGAAACCACGTCGTACTTTCATCGGCAAGACGACCGCCGATGTGATCGACTACAAGAAGTACCGGTCCAACCCGTTCATCGTTGTCGTCGAAAACAAGGTCCAAGGCAGCGATCCGCTGACCGTCGCCGCCACCGCTTACGTGGCCGCGACTTCCCGCGTCAGTGCACTGAACTTCAAACGGCAACTCGACATCATCAAGGCGTCAAAAGGACGGGCTCCAACCTTTGCTGAATTCGAGAAGCTGCAAAAACAAATGAGAATCGAACTGGCCAAGTTGCCCCGATACCAGGCCTACGCCTACGACGAATCGACCGGTGGACTGCTGGTGGTCGAGAACAAACAATACAAGATCCAGATCTACCGCGAAGCCGGTATCCCCATCGAACCCGGTGACAAGGTGTACGAACAGAAACTCAAGTCCAAACAACAATCCCAATAGACCAGCACACGCTGCTCACACAATCCTCAGTCAGCGCTGACCACAAACCCGCACCACAAAACCCGCTCAGTTGCCGCCAGACAAGGGTGGCAGTTCCTTGTGACTCAGAGGGTGGAACCTCCGCACCCGGACAATCCGCCACTCGTCGCCTTCCTTTCGCCAGGTCAACGACCACAAGGTCGGCTGGTGACCAACCGCTCCGTATCCCACAACACTCAACGAAGCGTTGGCACGGAACCGGGTCTCGGCGATCGAATCGTCGGAAGTTAGAGTGGTCTCCAACGCGGTGATTCGAATCTCGTCCTCGAAACTGACCATCGCCAGTCCGGCAGCGACCAGGGCCTTGAGAGTCAGTTCCGAATGGGAAATGAACCCCAGAGCCTCGACCACTTCCTTGGCCTGGACGGCATCGCGAAGATCGAGAACGCAAATCTCCAAACGTTCGCGTTCGGTCACTATCCGCCGCTCCAGTTCCCACACCCCGGCCACCAGCAACACGGCAACGACGGCCAGGACCAGGAACCGCGTCTGCCGTCGAGAACTCCAGGCAAGCATCAAGCCGACCGCAACGACCGACAATCCGATCATCAGCGGCCAGGGATTCTCCGTCAGCACCCACATCACCCCGGCAACTCCTTACGACGACATTTTCGCCGGAAGTCTAGGCGCACAGGTCGTCAATTGGCAACAGGCGACCGCTCGACAGACGCCTCGGCCGGCTCCAGCACAATCCGCCGGCGAGCCACTTCCTGGCCTCCACATCGCACAACCAGCGAGTACTCGCCGGGAACCAGTGCGTCGTGAAGAACGTAAAGAAAATTGGCCCGAAATACCTCGCGTGGCACCACCTGCTGGACACGGTCCAGCAATCGGTTGCCGCTGTCGTGAAGGTTGCACTCGATCACCAGGTCGGGATGCGGAGGATTCAGCGTGCACTGAGCAAATAACCGCTCGCCCTGCCGAAACGTCGACTTGTGACCAATCACGTAGCCACCGATCATCATTTTCCCCATCTCGAGCGAATGCACAAGGTCCTTGGGACGGACTCGCGAACTGCCCTCCATCATCGCCTCGACCGTCGCAGCGTCCAACTCGACCAACTCATGAGGACCCTCGGAACGACGTATCCCGTACGGATCCAACTGGTGCTCCAACTCGACACCAAGAACTGCCACGACAAGCAACATGCAGGGAAAGGCCAAGGCCAGACGACGATGCCAATGATCGGCCAGCAGAACACGCCGCGGTTCCGACGTCCGAGTCGATCGCCAGAATCTCGACAACCAACCTCGCCAACGCGTCACGTCATCGGTCTTGATGAAGGCCAGATAGGTGGTCATCGAAACCAACGGGAAAATGTGTAAACCCAACGTCTCACGTGTGCCCATATGGAACATCACGCCCATCAGCAATGTGATCCAGCGTCCATGACCACGCCAGCACATGAAAATGAACAGAATCTCCCAGACCACCGAGATGTAGGCCATCGTGACCACCAGCACCGGGTAAAGCGTCAACTGCTCGCCGATCGCGTTCGCGTTGTTCACGTCGGTCATGAGCCAGAATCTGAGTTGGTCGCCCGAGAAGAATGTTGGGGTGTGGATCTTGGTGACCGCGGCTCCGAAATACACCAACCCGATCAACAACTGCATCAGCCGTCGAGGCCAGGCCGGAAACTCGGGTGGGGCGATTCGACCCGGCTGCTTCTGTCGAGACAGCCAGGCGTCCACACTCCACACCGAACCACACCTCGAAAAACTCAGCAACAACAACACGTGCGAAGCAATCACCGAGTACTTGGTGAAGGTGCTCAGGCAGTCGAGCGTGTTGAGATAGGTGTAGATCAACAGGCAGCCGATGACCGAAATGCGGGTCCGCCAACCGATCATCGTGGTCACCAGGAACACGACCAGCAGCGTCATCAGAATCACCGCCACCGTCCCCGAAGGAATCGGCAGCATGTGGAAGTAGCCGTAATTGTCCGCCAGAGGCGCGACGGCTCCGTCGGATGAAAAGAACTCGCGAGCATGCAGCCAGCGACGCAGCACCACGTACAGCAAGATCGCCGGCAACACCATCCGACACAACGCCAAGCCGTAAGGAACCTCTGGTGCAAAGAAGAACTCGTTCAGAGAACCACGCAAGCCCCGGTTGGTGACGCCACGTGCCTCTGGCCCGGACTGTGGCAATAGAGATGTCGAATCAACCATGTCTTTCATACCGGATCGTCGAGGGATGAAACCCTGCTGAGTAAATCGCCTGGAGGAACGCCTTGAGAGCTGGAATCACTGGGCCGATGGAACTCGCTCGGGATCGGCCACCGGGAACGATGACGACGAATTGACGCCCGCCATTGGAATCAACCGACCCGCTCGCAAACCGTCAAATGGACGCATTGTCGCTCGCAACTCGGGCGATAGACCGGCCCGAGTCGAGTCGGGTTGAGACACCAGGTTTTGGGCCGATATCGCAAGATCGCCCTGTCGAGCCAGCCACGACTGGAAACGCCGGACCGGTGTCCCGCAGGGGGCCAGGATCTGACGGACCTGGAAGTAGCTGTACCTCTCGCGAGGCTCGTCGGAACAATGATTCCAGACCGAATCGGGCAAATTGTACTTCTTGGCCCAGTACTCCTCGATCACCAGGATCCGCTTCATCGGCGGGGCCGACGTGTGATCCAGACAGTTCTTCGCCAATTGGCCGGAGTGATTCAGGAACGGGTCGTAGTGATGACGGGCCAGGCTGCCAAACGGTGTGAACTCGGTCCACGGACCCGGAGCCAAGCTGTAGTACTTGTTGTCCTCGCCCTCGCCAATGATGTGCACGCGGTTGGCATAGGCCGACCAGCCGCAGAACATGTCCCACACCACAAAATACATCGCCGGGTGCGACGCCGTGTTGAAGTTCAACGTGTGACAGACAATGCCGTAACCCAGCGAGCCAAGGTAACCGACAATCACCAGCGACACCGCCCATCGCTTGATCCGACCCAGCCAACTCGCAACACCTCGCCGCAGACCAGCCACTTCGACTTCGTTCGCCACCATATCCACGTTCCCGCCTGACTCGAAATCCGAGTTTTTCGTCGGCGGAATATCGTCGTCTACGGCCAGCAGGTCAAGATGAGACTCCCCCAGGGACTGGCTCACCAGCCGACAATGGCGGCGCAGCTGCCTGTCCCCCATGCCACTCTACGACTCGGCCAACACGATCGCATCAAGCAACCCGTCCCAGGTCGACTCGACCGCCTCGACAGCAATCTCCAATCCCGCCTCCACAGCCGCCTGGCTCGTCACCGGACTGATGCTGGCCAGGCGAGTCGACTCGAGAGACAAAGGCCGGTCGGCCGTCAATCGGGCGACTCCCCGAGCAATCGAAGGACTCGAAAGACCGATCCAGTCTATCGCTCCCGCCGACAACCGTTCCAAAACCTCACTCGGAAATGACTCGACATCCTCGTTCCGATACACGACCACCTGCTCCAGGCTCGCACCAGCCGCGCCAAGCAACTCACAAAGTACCTCACGCCCACGGTTGGCTCGAGCCCACAGCACCCGGGCTCCGTCGACCAATGGACTCAACGACTCGGCCAATGCCTCGGCCCGATACGTTTCCGGCACCAGGTCCGCTCGCAAACCGTACTTGGCCAGTGCCTCGGCCGTCGCCGGACCGATCGCCGCCAGCCGACAACCAATCAAACGACGCACATCATCACCCCGATCCCACAACCGACCCAACAACCCGGACACTCCGTTGGTGCTGCTGAAGACGATCCAGTCGAACTCCTCGAGACGATCCAAAACCCGGTCAACCGCGTCCAACGACTCCGGTGGACCAATCTCGATCGTCGGCATCAACACCGGTTCGGCTCCCAACCGAACCAACCGACTGACGACTTCGCCAGCCTGCCCGACCGGTCGAGTGATCCCAACCGAACGACCCAGCAAGGGCCTCGTTTCGAACCAGGCAATCGATTCTCGCTCGGTCACACATTCGCCTATGACGATCAACGACGGAGCCGTCATTGCCGCCGCCGACACCAACCCAGGCAACTCGACCAGATCGCCAGTCACGGTTTTCTGGTCCGACAAAGTCCCACGGCTGATGACCGCAGCCGGCGTAGCGGAGTCTCGACCCGCCTCCAGCAACCTCGATACGATCTCCTCCAATCGATCCAACCCCATGTAGAAAACCAACGTCCCGGAAAACGCAGCCAGCAGCCGGTAGTCGATCGCCGAGTCCTCCTTCGTCGGGTCCTCGTGACCGGTTACCAACAGCACGGCCGAAGACTTGTGCCGGTGAGTCAACGGGATTCCGGCGTAGGCGGCTGCGGCAGTCGCCGCAGTGATCCCCGGCACGATCTCAAAAGGCACTCCCGCTTCGGCCAACACCCGAGCCTCCTCGGCTCCGCGACCAAACACCAACGGGTCGCCACCCTTCAGACGGACCACCGTCCGACCCGCTCGAGCCTCCGATACCAGACGACAGTTGATCGAATCCTGGTCCAACACCCGACGACCACCTGACGGCTCTCGCTGAGTTCGCTCGCACACCGCCGTCGTGTGTTCCAGCAACAAGGGATTGACCAACCCGTCGTAAAGCACCAGGTCCGCCTGCTGAAGACACTCGAGACCACGCAAGGTCAGCAATCCCGGATCGCCCGGCCCTGCACCCACCAGGAAAACCCGACCGGTCGCTGAACTGCCATCCCACAGATTCGTTCGTGGCTCCGAAGTCTTTGTCATCGCAAATCGCAGTTCGCTCGAGCCACCCGACGATCGGTGACAGGGTGTCGGACAACCGGCCAATGCCGACTCACTCGCCGCTCCGATTATCCAACCCACCACCCCTCGCCACAACCCGGACTCTCTCTCAGGGACTCCCTCACCAGCCGCCAAAGACGGCGCAGGTGCCTGTCCCGAGCCCACCCTCGCTTTCTTCACCACCAAGCTGATTGCTAGAATCACCGCTTCGCAACAGAAACGCCAAACGACACGTCAGCCGAGACAGGAACACGTCCATGACTCGAATACTACGAGCCCGACCACTTGCAGCCGCAGCCACCGTCCTGCTCATCATCGCAACCGTCTCACAACGTATCGCCGACGCGGCCGATGTGGCCGGAACATCCGAATTGATCTCGATCATCAAGTCGGTCGACAAGAAAGCCAAAGGCAACCCGGCCGCCGGACGAGCGGTCGCCGAACTGGCCGCGGCCGAACCCGGAGTGTTGCTCGACGTGCTCGCGGCGTTTGACAATGCCAACCCCCTGGCTGCCAATTACCTGAGATCGGTGGCCGAAACGGTCGTCGACAAAGCGATTGCCGACAAGAAACCACTGCCACGCAAACGCCTCGAAACATTTATCGGTGACCTCAAAAATAACCCGCAAGCCAGACGGCTGGCGTTCGAAATCCTCGAACGCGTCGACGGCACCGTCGTCGACCGCCTGATCCCCGGCATGCTCGAAGACCCCAGCCCCCTGTTCCGACGCGATGCCGTCGCACGACTCCTCAAGCTCGCCGATCAACTCGCAAAGGAAAATCAATCCGACCTCGCCACGACGCTCTACCGCCGAGCCCTCAAGGGTGCCACTGACGATGACCAGGTCCGGGCGATCGCCAAACCGCTCCAGAACATGGGCGAAACACTCGACCTGCAACGCCACTTTGGGTTCCTCACGCAATGGCACATCGTCGGACCATTCGACAATTCCGACAATAAGGGCTTCGACACCGCCTACCCCCCCGAAAAACAACTCGATCTCAAGACCAGCCTCAAAGGAAAACTCGGTCCCACTGCCTGGAAACTCTACAAGACGAAAAACGAGTTCGGCATCCTCAACATCGCCAAGCAAATCCAACCCTACAAGGGCGCGGTGATGTACTGCTCGACCGTGTTCCAGACCAAAACACCCTCCTCGATCCAGTTTCGACTCGGCACGCCCAATGCCTGGAAACTCTGGGTCAACGGACGCCAGGTGTTCGCCAACGAAGAATACCACCGAGGTATGAAACTCGACCAGTTCTCCGTCCCCGTCATGCTCCGAGCCGGATCCAACACCATCCTGCTCAAGATCTGCCAGAACGAACAGGAAGAGAGCTGGGCTCAGAGGTACGAGTTCCAGATCCGAACCTGCAACAAATCGGGTATCGCCGTGCACCCGGCCGACAACTCGGCCAGTCTGCCCAAACGCCAGAGGATTCAACCATGACCCGACTCAATCGCCGACCGACAACCCGCCACGCCACCGTGCTGCTCTTGGCCGGCTGGCTCGCGACCGCTCTCTGCACCAACCTCAATACCAGCCTCGCCCAGGCCGATTGGCGGCAATTCCGTGGCAACGACAGCTCGTCAGTCGCACCCGGAGAAAAACCGCCGGTGACGTGGGGCGATACCGAAAACATCGCCTGGAAAATACCGCTCAGCGGACGAGGACTCTCGGGCCCAATCGTCGTCGGAGATCGCATCTACCTGACCTCCTCGGATGGCTTCAACCAGGACCGACTTCTGGTCGAATGCTACGACGTGAAGACCGGAGTCCGCCGCTGGAGACGGTCGTTTCAGGCCACAGGTCGCACGCAATGCCATCCCAAGATGGCCAACGCCACACCGACTCCCGCCAGCGACGGAAAACGTATCTTTGCATTCTTCTCCAGCAACGACCTCGTTTGCCTCGACCTCGACGGCAACCTGCTGTGGTATCGCGGATTGACTCACGATTACCCCAACGCCAGCAACAGCCTCGGCATGGCCTCCTCACCCGTCGTCATCGGCGATACCGTGATCGTGCAGGTCGAGAGTCAAGCCGAGAGCTTTGCCACGGGGCTTGATGTCGAAAACGGCACCACGCGTTGGCACGAAAAACAACACCGCTACGACAACTGGTCGTCACCCATCGCACTGGTCCACACAGACCCCTCCAAGAGCCTGGTGCTGCTGCAAAACATGGTCGGCGTCCGAGCTCTCGACGCGCGAACAGGCCGGGAAGCCTGGCACTTCGACCAGCCCGCCTCGCGAACACCCTCGTCCGTCGTCGCCGATGGCACCGTCTACATCCCGGCCAATGGACTCACCGTCGTGCGACCAGACGACGTGAAAAACACGACACCCAAGATCGCCTGGAAAAACAACCGGCTTGGATCCGGCACGCCCAGTCCACTGGTCTACCGCGGAAAAGTGTTCACGATCAGTGGCCCGATTATCAAGTGTGGTGATGCCGCCACCGGCAAACTGCTCTGGCAACTCAGACTCAAAGGAGCCTTCACCTCCTCGCCGGTCGCCGCCAACGGACACCTGTACTACTTCAGCGAAACCGGGCTGACCTACGTGATCGATGTGACCGGCCCCAAGGGGAAAATCGTCGCCGAAAACCAACTGGGCGAAACAATCCTCTGCACCCCGGCAATCGCGTCCGACTCGGTCTTCGTCCGCAGCAACGGATTCCTGTGGAAGATCAGCCACTAGAACACCGGACACCGACCGCAATGCAAAACCTGCTGGCCGTCGGATTGGGCGGCTTTCTCGGAGCCATCGCTCGCTACACGATCGGACAGTTCGTCCAGTCGAGGCTGGCGTCCCGGTTCCCCTGGGGCACCCTGGCCGTCAACGTGATCGGTTGCCTGCTGATCGGAATCCTCCTCGGCTGGATCAGCGGCCGCCAGAACGTCTCGAAATCAACCGAACTCTTCCTGGTCACCGGGATTCTCGGGTCCCTGACCACATTCTCAACTTTCGGTCACGATACGATCGAACTGCTGGGACGGGGCGAAGTTCCCGCCGCAGTCGGAAATGTCGCCCTGAATGTCGCCGTCGGACTCGTCGCCGTGGCCATCGGACTGGCCACCACACGCGGACTCGCCTGAATCCTCAGCCCAATGCTCACACCGCTGGCTTTCTCTGGTAGTCATGGCTGACCTACAATGGAGGTTTGCTCTGACGTGAACCCAACTGCTGGCCGGCTTTCACTGCCGGCCATGATTCCAACGAGTCGAGCCGATGAACGCCGACAATTCCGCCGCCACTGCGGATCAATCCAGTCCAGTGCCCGGCACCGCTCAGCCGGTCAATCACGATCAGGTCCTGATTCTCGACTTCGGCTCCCAAACCGCTCAACTGATCGCTCGACGCGTTCGAGAACAAAACGTCCTTTGCCGGATGGTCCGACACGACCTCTCGATCGAACGCATCAAGGAAATCAATCCCCGCGGACTGATTCTCTCGGGAGGCCCCGCAAGCGTCTACGCCGATGACGCACCACTGCCCGACCCCGAACTGTTCGACCTGGGGATTCCCATTCTCGGCATCTGCTACGGAATGCAGGTGATCTGCCGACAGCTCGGAGCCAACGTCAACTCGGCCGACACCCGGGAATTCGGTCGAGCCCCCTGTCGAGTCGTCGATCCCGGCGGCCTGTTCGCCGGACTCCCAGACGAACTGGTCGTGTGGATGAGCCACGGAGATCAGGTCGATGACCCCGATGGGATGTTCGTCTCACTGGCCTCAACCGAGTCCTGCCCGCTCGCAGCCGTCAGACACTCCGATCGACCCATCTACGGACTGCAGTTTCACCCCGAAGTGACGCACACCGACTTCGGCGGCCGACTGCTCAAAAACTTCGTCCAGGATATCTGCGGGTGCAAGGGCACCTGGAATATCAGCTCGCTGATCGAACAGCAAATCGAATTGATCCGCACTCGGGTCGGTTCCAAACGAGTCATCTGTGGGCTCTCCGGTGGAGTCGACTCGTCGGTCGTCGCCGCACTGCTCTCCAAAGCCATCGGCGACCAACTCTCGTGTATCTTCGTCGACAACGGCCTGCTGCGGTCCGGCGAGGCTCAAGAAGTCGAAGATCGGTTCACCGAACACTTTCAGACCGACCTGCATGTCTCGGATGCGAGACGCCTGTTCCTCGATGAACTCGCCGGTGTCGACGATCCGCAACAGAAACGGAAGATCATCGGTCGAGTCTTCATCGAGGTGTTCCGCAAGGAGGCCGAATCGATCCCCGATGCCCACTTCCTCGCCCAGGGAACTCTCTACCCCGACGTGATCGAATCCGGAGCCAACCCCGATGGACCGGCCGCCGCGATCAAGGCCCATCACAACGTCGGTGGACTGCCCGATGAACTGGGGTTCGAACTGATCGAACCACTCAGAGACCTGTTCAAGGACGAGGTCCGGCAAATGGGCGAAGCGTTGGGGCTGCCCGAACACCTGATCTGGAGACACCCGTTCCCCGGACCCGGACTCGCCGTTCGCTGCCTCGGTGCCGTCAGCGAAGAACGATTGGATACCCTCAGAGACGCCGATCGGATTGTGATCGAAGAACTCAGAAAGGCGGGGCTGTATCGAGATATCCAGCAGGCGTTCGCCGTACTGCTGCCAGTGCAAAGCGTCGGAGTCATGGGCGACGACCGGACCTACCAGGACACGATCGTCGTCCGAGCCGTCTCCACCGACGACTTCATGACCGCCGACTGGTTCCGCATGCCCTACGATGTCATGGAACGGATCTCGACGCGGATCACCAACAGCGTCGCCGGAGTCAACCGGGTGGCCTACGACATCAGCTCAAAACCGCCCAGTACGATCGAGTGGGAGTAGCCGAGGTGAAACTCGCCTGATGACTGCGATCCTGGGCATCTCTGCCTTCTACCACGACTCGGCCGCCGCGCTCATCGTCGATGGGAAAATCGTAGCCGCCGCACAGGAAGAACGCTTCACCCGAAAAAAACACGACTCCGGGTTTCCCGAAAATGCCATCGAATACTGCCTGGCCGAAGCCGGACTCAAACCCGATGACCTCGACTACGTCGGCTTCTACGACAAGCCACTCGTCAAGTTCGAACGACTGCTGGAAACCTACCTGGCGTTCTCGCCCAAAGGACTCCGAAGCTGGCTGACCCTGCTGCCCAACTGGCTTCGCACGCGGCTGCACCTGCCCCGAGTCATCAAGAAAGGACTCGGCCGAAAGTACTCTCGGCGAATCGTCTTCCCCGAACACCACGAGTCGCACGCCGCCAGCGCGTTCTTCCCCAGCCCGTTCCCCGAAGCCGCCATCCTGACCGTCGATGGCGTCGGCGAATGGGCCACCGCCAGCTACGGGTGGGGAAAGGACAACCGCATCGAACTGACTCACGAAATGCACTACCCCCACTCGCTGGGACTCCTCTACACCGCCTTCACCTACTACTGCGGGTTCCGAGTCAACTCGGGCGAATACAAACTCATGGGACTCGCACCCTACGGCGAACCGAAATACACCGACCGCATTCTCGAACACCTCGTCGACCTGAAACCCGACGGATCACTCAGAATGCAACTCGAATACTTCAACTACTGCCAGGGACTGACGATGACCTCGTCAAAGTTCCACCGGCTCTTCGATGGACCACCACGCGCGCCCGAATCACCACTCACTCAGAAACACATGGACATCGCAGCCAGCATCCAGGCCGTCACCGAAAACTCCATGCTGAAAATGGCTCACCATGTCCACCAGGCCACAGGAATGAACAAGCTCTGCCTCGCCGGTGGAGTCGCACTCAATTGCGTGTCCAATGGCCGAATCCTCCGAGAAGGACCGTTTGATGAGGTCTGGATCCAGCCCGCGGCAGGAGACGCCGGTGGAGCACTCGGAGTCGCCCTGCTGATCTGGCACCAACTGCTCGACAATCCCAGGCCACACGACCAACTCGATTATCAGGGTGGCAGCGATCTCGGACCAGAATTCTCCAATCAACAGGTCCAACAGTTTCTCGACTCGGCCAATGCCGTCTACCAGAAGTTCGACGATGCCGATCAACTGTGCCACGAAGTGGCCAAACTTATCGCCGACGAAAACGTCATCGGATGGATGCAGGGCCGGATGGAATTCGGACCGCGGGCTCTCGGACGACGCAGTATCCTCGGAGACGCCCGCAGTACACGCATGCAGTCAGTCATGAACCTCAAGATCAAGTTCCGAGAATCCTTTCGACCGTTTGCCCCCAGCGTGCTCGAAGAACGAGTCGATGAGTACTTTGATATGCGGCCCGGGGAACAAAGCCCCTACATGCTGCTCGTGGCCGATGTGAAACCCGACAAACGACTCGAACTCGACGAGACCGAACTGGCCACGCAAGGACTCGATCAACTCAAAATCCAACGCTCCCACGTACCAGCCATCACACACGTCGACAACTCGGCACGCGTTCAAACCGTCGACCCCGTTCGACACGGGCGATACTACCAGTTGATCAAAGCCTTCGAAGAACAAACCGGCTCACCCGTGCTGATCAACACCAGCTTCAACGTCCGTGGCGAACCGATCGTCTGCACCCCCGAACAAGCCTACCGATGCTTCATGGCCACCAATATGGACGTGCTCGTCATCGAAGACTTCGTGCTCAAAAAACAACAACAACCCGACGCCGAAAACCACGGACTCGATGACTACCTCGCTCGCTTTGAACTCGATTGATCCGCAGCACACCGCAGCACACCGCAGCACACCGCAGCACACCACAGCACACCGCAACCACTCCCCACAAGGCCCACCGATGATCGCCATCGACTGGAATCCCACTCACCGATTCCTCAGACAGTTCGCCGCACTGTTTGTCGTCTTCTTCGTGGCGATCGGAGCCTTTCGGTTCTTCTACCGAAACGACCCGACCACCGCCTACGTCATGTGGTCCATCGCACCCGTCGGACTCGTCGGACTCGTCTGGCCAGCATTCATGAGATACGTCTACGTCACCTGGATGGCCATCGTCTTCCCCCTGGGCTGGACCGTCTCGATAGCGATCCTCTCGGCCATCTTCTACTTGGTCGTCAGCCCGATCGGGATTATCATGCGGCTGTGTGGTCACGATCGCTGCGGACGACAACCCGATCCCGATGCCACCACCTACTGGAAACCTCGACGCCCAATCACCGACCCCGCTCGCTACTTCCGACAGTTCTAGATCCAAACCCACACCGCCACCCACACCGCCACGAACACACACCACACAGCCTTCTTCACGTGGATCGCTCAGCATGAACGACATCACCCCGACGACACCCGACGACGCAACCAGTTCGGAGGGTGAAAACGACCCGGTTTCGCAACCGACCGAAGACTCGAACGACACGGCAGCATCGACCGAATTCGCCTCCGCAGCCGATGCTCCCGAGATGGGGTTCTTTGCCGAGTTCTGGGACTTCCTGGTCCACAACAAGGCGTGGTGGCTTACCCCCATCATCCTCGTGCTCGTGCTCGTCTTCGTCCTGGTCTGGTTCGCCGGGACACCGTTCGCTCCGTTCATCTACGGAGCCTGACTCCAAGCACCGGCATCACACCTCAGCCGCCGTGCAGGCAAACTGCAACCGCACGGCCACTTGGCCGTCGACACGGACCGTGCCCGAAAGGAACCAGGCACCGCCGAGCGTTTCGTCCAGCCGAGCTTCGATCTCGAGTACCTCGCCCGGACGGACCATGCGGCGGAAGCGGGTCTCGTGCTGACGGGTCACCACCGGAACGTGACCCTCGGGTATGTCGCCTGCAGATGCGATCAACACCGCACCGGCCTGGAAAACCGCTTCGCACAACAGCACGCCCGGAAGAACCGGGAAATCCGGATAATGGCCCCGGAAAATCTCCAGGTCCTCCGCAACCCGCTTGCGAGCTCGTACCAGCGTCTCGCTCAACTCCAACACCTCGTCGAGCCAAAGAAATGGCTCGCGATGTGGAATCAATGCCTCGATCGCCAGCCTGTCCAATACCACCGATTCGGAGTCCTGACCGCTCATCAGCCGCTCGCCGTAGTCATCAGCTTGTCGACCTCGTTGGCCACGATCACTCCGTAATTCACCGCACCCAGCCAACCCGACATGATGATCCCCACACTGCCGGCATGGAACAATCCCTCGATCTGCTCGGGCAAACCCTGGCTCACCTTCAATCCCTCGAACTTGGTCCCAAAACTCGCTCCCTCGAGATGACGCGTGTAGTGCTGGAACGTTCGAGGAGTCGACGCCTCGATATGCTCGACTAGCTCATGGACGTTGGGGACGTATCGAGACAAACATTCGAGAGTCGTTTCGCAAAGATCCCGCTTCGATGCCTCGTAATCCTCGTCCGACAAATCCCCCCAGTCGCTGTAGTTGGCGTTGGTCGAACTGACGACCATGTGACGGTCGCTGCCGGGACGGGTACGAGGGTAATAGAAGCTGAACGTGCGACTCGAGATGTCACGACTCAGCAACGCATCGACGTTAAAACCACTGTGCTCGGAATGGAACAGCAGGTCGCCGCACGGCTCGAAACCGACGCCCGGCTTCATCGCCATGTAGACCTGACAACTGCTGTTGTTCAAACGCACCGCACGAGCCTCCTCGACAAAATCCTTGTCGAATCCCGACTCGCCAACCAACTCGAAAATCGTCTGCTTCAGGTTGGCGTTCGAAACGACCGCGTTGCAGGTGATCCGACGTCCATTGACCACCACCGCAGCCACCTTCCGATCCGCCGTCACCTCGATCTTCTCGACCAGACAACGAATCCTCACATCAACACCGTTGGATCGCATCTCCTCCTGCATCGCACCAACCAACGCGTCGGTCCCACCCTCGAACGTAAACACCCCCTTGCTCATGAAGTTCGAAAACACGATGCCGTAGGTCAGAGCCGGGTCCTCGAGCGTCGAGCCGTTGGCGTAGGTGATCGGCTCCATCAACAACCGCACCACGTCGTCTCGACCCGGAAAAAATCGCTCGAACAACTCGCCCGTCGTCAATTCCTGGTCGTCAAAGAAGTTCATCCCCCGTGCCGTGTCGAAGAACTCGGCCACCGTCTCGGCCGCAATCCCAAACGTCTCGATCAGGATCTTCGTGAAATCGTCTCGATCAAAAGTGGTCTGCAACGAGAACTGGGGATTCTCGAACCGGATCCCCTCCAAAGGCACGATCCGCTCGGCAATCTCCGGAGTCCAGTACTTCCGACAACTCTTCTTCATCCCGACCGGAAAACCGTGCAGCGAAATGTCAAAGATGTGGCCGCCCGTACGCTTGAACCACGTGGCCATACCGCCCAACTGGTAATGATGCTCGAGCAACAACACCGAATAACCGGCGCGAGCCAGGACGTTGGCGGAGGTCAGGCCGGCGAGTCCCGATCCGATGACGACGACGTCGTAGTGGTCGGCGGCATCCTTCAAAAAGTCTCGGGGCATCGTTAGAGGCTCTTCGACGGTCTCAACAGGTGCAGGTTCGCAATCGTGATGCCCGAAAGCATCGAACCGATGATCCCGAGAAATCCCTGGTCGGTCCCGCAAAGAAACAGATTCTTCAGATGAGTGCAACCGTCACGGATCTTCCGCGGTGCACCATAGACACAACCGTTCTCGTGACCGGTGAAACGACGGATCGTTCGCGGTGTGAAAATGTCGGTGTCCACGATGTGCTTGCGGAAGTCCGGCACGAATCTCAATGTGCTCGACAAGACTCGCGCGGCCCACTCTCGCTTCTGCTCGACGTACTCGTCCTGTGGCAAATGCAACCAGTGACGTGGATCGGCCAATGCCGTGATCCGCATCCGACCCTCACCCGATGGCTCGCCATACTCGAAATTGTTCGGCGAACAGACAATGCCACTCGATACGTCGACCGGGACGTCGGGACGACGGTAACTGAAGTCCGAACTGTCGTTGAAAAAAACGATCGTCTGGTCGTGCCCAAGATCCTCGGGCTGACAGTCCAACGAATAAATCGACTCGACAAACGAGATCTCACCCGGAGGCGACAAGTCGGTGGTGGCCTGATCGCACATCTTCATCGTCTCGAAATTCCCAGCCGATGACAGCACGTTCTTCGCCTCGATCACCTGCCCGTCGTCCAACACCACCCCTGTCGCTTTGCCGCTGTCGCTGAGAATCTTCTGGACGCCTGATCTCAGTCGCAACTCGCCTCCCAATCCACGGAACTTGCGGACCAGCTTCTTCATGATCAACCGCACACCCTCCAACGGACGACAAAATCCCTCCTGGAATATGCTGCGGAACATGATCACGAACTGAGTCCACTCGAGATCGTTCGGAGTCGCACTCGAATAGAACATCGTCGGACACAACAACATCTCGATCAGCAACCGATCATCCAACTCCTCGGTAAGGACCTCCCGTGTCGAAATCTCCGGCTGGTCAAAGGCCATCGGGTCGTACTCGGCAATCCGACGCACCAGCCTCGCAAAATTGTCCCTCTCGCCAGGAAACCTCTCGATTACCTGCTGCTCGAAATACTCGAAGTCGTTGGTGAACCGCAATGTGCAGCCAGGGAAGACGATCGAAGACTCACGCTGAGGCGCCAGGGCGAAGTCGTCCCAACGCAGGCGGAGTTGGCGGAGTAGCTTGGAGAGCGGTCCGGTGAGCGTTCCGGGGACGGCGTAGTTCGTCACCGCGTGAAGTCCCACATCGTGGTTGCGGTTGCGGAGACGGTAGAACGAATTCAGCCCGCCAATCGTCGTGTGACGCTCCAACAAACAAACCGATCGGTCGAAATAGGCCAACCGGATGCCGGCAGCCAAGCCGGAAAGACCGGCACCGATAATGACCGTGTCGTACCGCATGCTCGGCTCCGGTCAGTGGACTAACCCTGCCATGCCCAACATGCCGATCTCGCAGATCATGCAGATCATGCCGGACTCTGGACATCCTTGAGCAATGGTTCGAGGTAGCTGACTGTTCCCGACATCGATGCCAGGTGCTCGTAATCCTCTTCAGGAATCTGCACCCGGTACTGCTTTCTCAACTCCATCACAATATCGAGAAAATCCATGCTGTCCAACTCCAACTGATCACGGAACGGAACGTCATCGACCAATCCCGAAAGATCCTCGTCGGGCTGAATGCGGGACAGAATGTCCAGAATCACTCGCCGGATTTCATCCGCAACCATTCCGTCTCACTCCCATTCGCTCTCGAACTTACCCGTCCGAATCGAATCTTCGCACGATCACGACCGAGTTGATCCCGAGCATACCGAACGAGTTGTTCAGAATGTAATCGACTCTATCCAAAGATCGAGGCGAATTGGCGACGATCTGGGAAACGGCACACGCGGGGTCCAACCGATCTAGATTGATTGTAGCGTGTGCGATTTGGTCTTTGAAGGCAGGCAAGTTGCCAACCAGCTCCAAGGCGCCCGCTGCACCCATCGCATGACCGATGAAACTCTTCGTGTTGTTGACCGCTAAAGACTCGCGGTCACCAAATACCTCGTGAATCGCACGACATTCCGCGATGTCGCCCTGGTCCGTCGCCGTGGCGTGACTGCTGAGAATATCGATGTCGTCGGCCGAAATTCCCGCCCGATCCAACGCCAGTCGCATGCACTCGGCCTGACGACCAGCATCCGGCAACACAAAATCCGTCGCGTCGGAATTCATCGCGTGACCAACAATCTCAGCGTAAATCGTCGCCCCTCGAGCCAACGCGTCCGGAAGCCGCTCAAGAGTGCAGATCGCTCCACCCTCGGCCACTACGATCCCGTTGCGATCAACATCAAATGGACGACTCGCCCGAACTGGATCCTCGTGAAATGCCAAGGCCCCCTGGCTCTTGAAACTCGCGAAAATCCCGAACGTGTGAATGCTCTCCGATACACCACCACACACAGCCAGATCGACTTCGCCCAAACGCAACATCTGGGCACCCTGGATGAATCCGGCGTTGCCCGCCGCACAGGCTGCACCCAAAGTCAAATGAGGCCCGGTGATGCCCAGGTTCAATGTCACCTCGCCTGCCGGATTGTTCGCCACCGTTCGCGGGTTGTGATGGTGTGACCACACGCTCGTGTCGTAGTCGTACTGAGAAATCTCGTGGATCTCGTTCTCCGTCTCCACGTTCCCATGCTCGGTGATCCCCAGGTACACCCCCACTCGCGATCGGTCGCGAGTGGCCAAGTCCAGACCCGCGTCGTCAAGAGCCTCGTGAGCACAATAAATCGCGATCGAACCGCTCCGAGTCCCACGCCGGACCTCGCGACGCGTTTGATGAGACAGTGCGTCGAAATGACACACGCCCGCCAACACCTCACCCATGTGACGCGTCTCGAAAACCACCACTCCCGATCGACCACTCAACAAACTCTCGCGGTACTCCGGCAACGAATTGCCGTTGGGTGAGGCCAACCCAACACCCGTCATCACGATTCGCTCGTCAACGTACGTCGACATGCCAGGTGGATCCGGAACGGAGTTCGAAAGGAATGCCGGAGATTACTCGACCGGTTTGGACAGAACAAGAGGCCTCGATAGCGGCTACCACTCGCCGACCAGACAATCCAACCCCGTCCACCCGTTATGGCCTTGCAGCAGATCCGCACAAGGACTAACTTCCGCCGCCTCGATGGCCCCCGGAGACTCGATCCCCGACGAGCCAACAGGACTCACTCTCACGCTCACTCCACCAACCCCATTCTCACAACCGATTCACCAGTCTCGCTCACGGAGGGCGGATTCCGATGCGTATCGACTCAACACAATCACGCACACTCGGACTTCTCCTAGCCATCGGCTTCGGCATCAGCCTCACAGGCTGTAACCCGATGAGCGCGTTCATGATGAACCACACCGGACTGGCCTACTACGAATCCGGCGATTACAACGCCGCCAGCAAGGACTTCAGACGGGCTGTCGCCGACTTCCCTGATAACCCCGACTACATCTACAACCTCGCCAGCGCTGTCCGCAAACAAGGACAACTCGCCCAAGCCGAACAACTCTATCGACAAGCACTCACGCTCGACCCCGGACACCAACCCGCCTACCACGGACTCGCACGACTGATGGTCGACAGCGGCCGAGGCATCGAAGCCGCCGAATTGCTCAGCGTCTGGGCCACCGCCGAAACCCTTCGACCCGAACCGCATATCGAATTGGCCTGGCTATCCCGAGAATCCGGAGACAACGCCGGAGCCGAACGGCACCTGCTCAATGCCCTCAAAACCAGCCCCTCACACCCCGTCGTGACCGCACACCTCGGACAACTCTACCAGGACTCCGGTCAGGCCGATCGAGCCACCGCCATGTACCAAAGATCTCTCTTCAGCGACTGGTACCAACCCGAAGTCCGATCCAGACTCGCCTCGCTTCACGATCAAGGAGCCGGACTCACACATCCCAACTCCGCACTCGCCGCCTACACGCAATTCTCAACGCCCGTCTACAACACCGTCGCTCAACCCACACCACTCCTCACACTACAACCCACTCCACTCACGACACCGCAGCCCAACGGCCCGGTCGCCAACCAACCCTTCTCACAACCAGTCACCACGCAACCGACCACCACGCCAATCACCGCCGGTCAACTGCCCGTCGTGGCACCCAGGTAGTTACTTCGCCACACGACATCGCCCGAACCCCGAACCCAACTCCTCCCGGTCCCGGGTCAACCCGCGCGACGCAGCCGCTTCAACGCCCGCCTGCACGCTTCCCGGCGGCGCCTTCCGTGTTGCCGATCCCCGACGGCTGACCCAATTCACCAGCCGTCACGATACCGTCCTTGTTCTTGTCGTTCTTGTCAAAGTACACCAGCAGACTCGGCTCCGCCTTCTTATTCTTGATCGCTCGCTCAACCTGCCAGCGTTCGACCCGGTGAGTCCCGATCGAGTCGGGCTCGTGGTCGAGTATCATCAACTGCATCAATGGCGGATCGGGCTTCGCATACGGCTGCACCACCTTGTAGTTGCTCTCAACCCGAATGTGCGGCTGAGACCGTATCAGGATCGCCTCACCAGCTCCACCACCGGCCGTCTTGGTCGACGCACGCTCAATCTCAATCTCGAACGTGTAGTCCCGAAACAGACTCGGCCAGGTGAACACCGCAAAATGGACCGAACGATTTTGTCCCATTATCGCCGTCTCTTCGCGGAACGACATCATCGCCAGACCCACCAAATGACTTCGAGCCGACTCGA
>Ga0114999_10002574_pt1 | contig 23666 bp, 27 predicted proteins | sample ArcticOcean_MG_C_3_FD_89820 | JGI IMG/M metagenome (GOLD analysis project Ga0114999, IMG submission 89820) | Marine microbial communities from western Arctic Ocean - ArcticOcean_MG_CB8_126 | ecosystem: Environmental > Aquatic > Marine > Oceanic | place: Arctic Ocean: Canada Basin | collected...
ATTTAAATCGTTTATCAAAAATAAGTTACAATCATTTTCTCATTGCGCCGAAAGTAATCATTAAGCCACTCTAAGGGTTCTGATTCAGGTATATTTCGTCACAATATCAGGTTGGTTTAATATTTTTATTAAAAAGCCTGGCTAAAAACAGCGGCTCCATGTGCACACGCGCGATTAACTAAAATCAGGTGACGATCAGTTCGGCCCGATGCTTAAATTCGCACCGATTGGATCTGCCCTTAGCGCGATATAAATTCAGTAGCGTGAACAATTTTTAGAACATAATCAGTTCCTGCTCACAAAATGATCAATGAATCTTACTCTATTTATCTCTTTCTGACATTCTCGATTTATCATTACTTGAATTATCTATTTTTTGTACAGATCCAATAAGGTATCGAGTGCCACTAAATGTGCATTTGCTCTTTGCTCAATATCCCAGGCTGTCGGTGTTTCAGTAATAATCACGTGGTCGGTATGACAGTGGTATAAATAGGGTGTAAATCCTTTTTTCCCCCAAGCCGGATCCACTTGTGAACCGCCTTCATATAAGGGAATGTCGCTTTCTGCTGAAGAAATATCAATATTTCCCATTTCCTTAACCGCATTTATTATCGCAGGTCCCTGCCACTCTTTATCGCGCTTATTTTCATAGAGATAAAAACCCGTTGCTTCCCAGTCTTCATGAAAGTCGATCGTAAACGCAAATCTGAGCCCATGAAGAGCTTCCTTTACGATATTAACTTCGGCAATATCGTCTCTTTCAAACGATCGGTTAATATCTATTCCATCCGGATTTTCTCTTTTATTATGCTCAAAACCAGCGCTATTTATGCAGGGTAAGAGGAGAAAATTGAAGTGTTCGAATAAATGCGAATTATTGCGTTCTAAAAAATGAATTATTGCTGCTGGACCCGCGGGTTCATCTCCATGCATACCAGCGGAAATCAGAACGGTTTCCTTCGATTCGGATCGGTCGGAAAGGAAGACGCGATAAAATGGATAATTATTTACGCGCCCAATGATATCCAATTTGCTTTGGCTCGAAGCTATTGCATTAAGCTTTTTTGAAATACAAGTATTATATCTACCGCCCATTCATTCGGTCAACTTCACCGAGATGACTATATTCATCTGCTATAAAATTAAGGTATTCCTTCTGAGTCCCACGGAGAACGTCATTAGAAAGCGTTTTTTTAGAACTGGCTGAAAATGAGGGTGGTTCTGTTTCCCTAATATACTCAGTTTCAATCGTGACGGAAGTACAGCCAGAAATTAGAAGTCCTATACTAAGATAAAAAATGAGGCGTTTGTGGAGCACTGATATAATTGGAGCTAAATGTTTGATGCGCGTGAACCCAATCCTGATAGATGATCCTGGGACAGCACTGATAATGTAGTTTAAAATCTAATATCCTCAAGTGGGAATTATCATAATAAAATGCGCCAGACTTACATCTTATCAAGCCCTGTTCATTTATACTGAAAAAGTCCAGCAAATGGTTACCGGAGTCTGTTTAGACCGTTAAGAGCTGCGACACGGTAAGCTTCGGCCATCGTTGGATAATTAAAGGTGGTATTAATGAAATATAACAGTGTATTAGCTTTTCCTTTTTGCGCCATTATCGCCTGACCGATGTGGACAATCTCTGAAGCTTGGGCACCGAAGCAGTGTATGCCAAGAATGGCTAATGTGTCGCGATGGAATAGGATCTTCAGCATCCCGGTTGTCTGAGCAGTAATTTGCGCGCGTGCTAAATGTCTGAAAAAGGAATGGCCGACTTCATAAGATATCTTTTTCGCAGTGAGATCGCGTTCGTTCATTCCAATAGAACTGATTTCCGGAATGGTGTAAATACCAGTAGGTATATCATCCACAAGATTATATTCGCATTCACCAAAGATTAAGTGTGTCGCTGCAAATCGCCCTTGATCATAGGCCGCGCTTGCAAGACTGGGATAGCCAACAACATCACCTACAGCATAGATATTATCGATTGCCGACTGATAGTTTTCGTTAACAACGATTGATCCTCGTTCATTGATTTCAATGCCTTATTATATCCACAGTGCATAAATCGCATAAAAGACAACATGGCATCTCTGACATCGCGATAGGTATATATTATTTTAACCCCGGGTAAGTTCGGTTTTAAAGAATTATGTGTTTTTATAATGTAATCTTCATTATCACTAAGTTGCATTTGAAATGCTTGCTTAATTCTCATTAAATCATCACGTGGCATATCTTCTGGCACGGGAATTCTCCCCTGAGCTCTAATTAATGCCCGGGATATATTGTAGGTCCACATGGAACCTGAACGCGGCATACCTGCAACAAAAACTATCATCGATATTATCTTATTAAAATTTTTATAATGCTAAAGATAATATATAATCTGGCGAAACATCACAATATTTTCTCATCAAAGTAATCAATCTTATGAACCGGCATCGATACGGAAGTAGATATATTACCCAGGTGGCTGACTATGCGTTTCATGAAACGCGATAGCAGCACATAAGAAATTGCCGATCGCACATCCAAGTCATTACTTTCGTAAATTTTAAGAATATACTGCTCACACTCTTTATTGAGAGTGGTCTCCATTTCGTGATTCTTATTGGCAATTTCCATGCTATCCTGACGCAAGCATTCTATCGTCTTTTCAAACATCTCATCGATGTTACTTTGCATCGTTTTCAGTTCATTTACATAGCTATCCGTCTTAAAACCCACTCCATGCTTAATAGCAACTTCCAGCAAATTTTTGCAATAATCCCCAATCCGTTCAGCGTCTTTGCCGATACTCATTAAGACCAGAGATTGGCTAACACCTATCCCGGGTTGAATACTGAGATGCGCAACAATCCGTTTGCGGATTTTTCGTTCAGCTTTATTTATCTTAATGTCTTTGTCATATATTTCTTTTGCCGATTTACCTGTTTCGTAATTCCAAATATATTCCATCGACCACCCAAACATGGTCCTCAGCGAATTTAACATCTCGTTGAATTGTTCATCCGATTTCGAGAGAAGACTGTCTTTTTGCCAGATTGAGAGGAGCTGTTTGAGCATCTGATTTTCCTTTCCGCTTATATTACAGAGTGATATATACAATTACCCCGGGAATTAAAAAAAATACACCTAATATATAGAAAACTACGAGTTTTTTTGATTTTACCGCTAATTCGGCTAAACGTTCCGCCGTATTTATAGGTATTTGCCTGATTTTTTTTATGGGATAAATTAAAGCTATTCCTGCTATATTAAAAAATAAGTGACAAAGAGCAATCGTAAGCGCAGCGCCTGCCATTTGAGTTGTCCCTAGAGTAGCCATCAGCGCTGTTATTGTGGTCCCCACATTCGCACCCAGGGTTACAGAAAAGATTTGACGTAAGTTGATGATCCCCGCACCCGCCATGGGTACTAATATCGAAGTGGTAATGGACGAAGATTGAACAAGAACCGTCATCATTACCCCCAATCCCATTCCTACCAACGCGCTTTTGCCTATTAAACGGTCAAAGAGCAGTTCAATTTTATCCAGCATCAATGATTTTAGGGTTTTAGTTAATAGGACCAGGCACCCGAATAAGAGGACCAAGGATATCCCCAGAAGTAACCATGCGATTATCGTGTCACTGGAGGTTAAATGACTTAATCCCTCTTTGAACCCGTTTATAACCGGTTTAGTGATGACGTTGACCGGACTACTGAATTTTACACCTCCAGCGCCATAAATCAAAGAGGCCGCATAGGTGGCAGTTTTTTCTATAAAATGCATTGTTATTTCCAGGGGAAACAAGATGGCAACCGAAAAAAGATTGAACAAATCGTGAACGGTAGCAGCTGCGAAGGCCCGTCGAAATTCATGATTGTGTGTAACATGGCCTAGAGATACTAAGGTATTCGTGACCGTAGTTCCTATATTAGCGCCCATGATCATTGGCACCGCTGCACCTACACCTAGAGTTCCACTTGCAACAATAGCTACGATCATCGCAGTTACTGTAGATGAAGATTGAACCAAACTCGTAGCTAATATTCCGATCAGGAGCCCGATAAATGGATTAGCAGTTGCTGATTGTAATATGCCTTCGGACGAATTCGCTCCCAGCATTTTAAATGATGTTCCCATCATCCCAATACTGAGCAAAAAAAGGTAGAGCAATATTAAGATGAACGAAAGCTTGAGGTATGTTTTCAAGTGATTCTAACAACAGGGATTAAAACTCTTGGAGTTACATTCATCCAGATTGTGTAAGTCAAGTGTGAAACGGATAGGTTATTAATAAATACGCTTGGTTAGTGTGTAAAATATTGTATCACCCGAATATATATTTCCAGGACTAATTGTTTTCATGTTTGACGCCTGATACATTTTAAAGGATATTGAGCTGTAATACAGCTCTATCTGGGGTAGACCCCGGTAAAATTTTAAGAGAGAAGGCTAAAAGAGAGCTAGGAGCTATATTTCATTACCAGTCTATATGTCATTACTAGAAATATATTAAAAAGAAATATCAACGTCTCGTTTATAAGAATTCCATTCTCATAATAATATTAATTAAATACAAATATACTCATGAAAAATAAATTTCTTATTCTAATAATCAGTATGGGTATTTTACTCCCCGTAATTAACGGTTTCGCAGAACAAAAGTCTCAACACTCGGATCATTTGCGTGACTACCGCTTTGGCGACACCGACATGGATATTTATAAACTCGGAGAGAAGATTTATTATAATAAAGTGAAATTACCCGCCGATCCGATCTCGGAAGATAAAACTAAAGTGCAAAGTGTTTATTTAAGAGCCATGACCAAAGGTGTCCCCGAGTCGGTGAAAAAACGTGTCGACAAAGCTAAATTGGCCGGACGCCTGAATGATGAACAATTGAATGCGCTGAAGTACTACTTGCGCATTCGATTTAAACAGAAGTACGGTCAATAATGCTGGATATATTTTCTCTTAATAGCTCATATCCAATAGATAGGCTATATATATTATTCAGTTGAGTCCGGGTTGTGGATAAGAACGCAACCTTTACCGTTTCTACCCAATCATCGCTATCCGTAGAAACGAGGGTGAATATGCTTTTATCGCGGGGGATCACTCATCCAACAGCTGTTTCATTTACAGCCGTAGACACCAGTTTTAGCGCCTACGCGAATACCAATGCTCTCGCGTAATTTCGTAACGCGTATTGGCTACCCAATCGGAATTCTTTAAAACCCCTTTTCTTTGTTTTTCACTATACGCATCCCTATTTTCTCAAGCACTCTTTTACTCTGAATGTTTGCCTGTGCATGAGCAGCATTGATTTTCTTAATATGCAGCTGATCGAATGCGAAATCAAAAACTGTTATCGCTGCCTCAGCAGTATAACCTTTACCCCAATGAGAGGGTAATATCCAAAATCCCATATTCCAAATGCCCTGGCCATGCACCGTCCTTATATTGATTCTCCCTAAGAAACTTTTACTTTTGCTTAGAACAGTAAAAGAATACTTTTCAGATTTAGCCCAGGCCGTGAGATCATTATTAATCCATTGCACAACCTCCTCTTTAGATCTCGCTGGATTGACAAGTAACCCGTCAGTAAATCCCGGGTATTGTAACACTTCCCAATAATAATCCGCATCCGCTTCGGAGACACAACGCAGCTTACACCTTTTCGAATCAAGAACCGTATCGAGGGAGACTTTCAACCTGATCATCTTTCCCCATCTCAATAGGTGATCAATTTACAATTCATACACCTTTTCCCTCGATTATATTGAACACACGGTCCCCTGGATCTTCAATTCGACAGAGTAACGCCTTTCTGAATCAGTCGCTTAATACTTCCGCAATAGCTTCGCAAATCCTGCCCATGTTATCAGTAGTCAAACCCGATATATTTATTCTGCCTGATCCGACAATATATATGGAATGTTTATCTTTCAAGATTTCAACTTGCTCTTTACTCAGACCGGTAAAAGAAAACAGCCCGTGTTGTTGAGTGATAAAACTGAAGTCTTCTTTAACATTTAGTTCCTTTAACGTTTTCGCAAATAGCTCACGCATGTCATTGATACGATCGCGCATCGACGCCAACTCTTGTAACCATAGCTCTTTTAGTTGAGGATCGCCTATGACCTTGGTCACGATTAAAGATCCGTGCGCAGGTGGGTTTGAGAAATTGGCCCGGATCGTCGCCTTTATATGACTCAAGGCATTTTCCGCCGCCATAGGGTTTGCACAGACCATACTAAGCGCACCAATACGCTCATTGTATAGACCGAAATTCTTGGAATATGAGCTGGAAACAAAAACTTCGCAGCCCTCCCAGGCAAAAGCGCGAATACCTGCAGCATCTTCATCAAGTCCACGTGCAAAACCCTGGTAGGCAAAATCGAGGAGAGGGAGAAACCCTTTCTTTTGCGTCAGTTTCGCTATTGTCTGCCACTGATCAGGTGTAGGATCCTTCCCTGTTGGATTATGGCAACAAGCGTGAAAAAGGACGACATCTCCCTTGGGAACGTTACTTAAAGTTTCAATCAATTGATCAAAGAGAAGAGATTTGTTGTCGTAATCATAATAAGGATAAGTAGCAATTTCAAAGCCGGCAGCTTGAAAAACACTTTGATGATTGGACCACGTTGGATCGCTCAGCCAAATTTTTGCATCGGGACAAAACTTTTTAATAAACTCACCCGCAATGCGAAGTGAACCCGTTCCACCCGGCGTTTGCGCTGTGACGATTCGTTGCGACTGAATAAATTCATGTTGCTCCCCATAGAGGAGTTGTTGCACACAACGTGCAAATTCCGGAGAGCCCTCAATTCCAAGGTAGTTTTTACTCTCTTGCTCTTTCAGTAGTAACGTTTCAGCTCTATTTACACATTCGAGAATAGGGACCTTCCCTTGTGCATCCTGAAACGTCCCCACTCCTAAATTTACTTTTTCGGGATTGGGATCTTTTTTAAAATTATCCGTAAGTCCAAATATTGGATCGGGCGGGGCTTTTTCAATGAGTTCAAGCATATATTTTCAATGTGTTTATTTATCTTTCTTATCGCAAACTAAATTATTCTTACACCTGACGAACTAATTAAAGCTGTGGTTTAATCAATCAAAAAAACTTCAATGTGCTGCTTTCGCCATTACTCAATTTCTCATAGTGATCGTCAAAATTCATCATCTCGAGCAAACTCACCCCACTAGCCATCCCTTCAAGTAATCGCTCTTCTTTCTTCTGGATCTCTTCAGCAACATCGATGACATCCGCTAATTCATCAATCGTCGCAACGATAAGCCCATCATCGTCACCAAAAACAATATCACCCGGATCGACGGCAACACCTCCGCAATTAATCGGTATTTGGGTCTTGAAAATATTCTTTGTTGTCCCCGCGCGGCAATTAACAGAACGTGCATAATACGGGATGTCCATCCGTCGTATCGATGCCGTATCACGACAGGGACCGTCAATTACTATACCTGCCAAATGCTTACGCATTGCTTCGGTGGGGAACATTTCACCGGCCAGCGCTCGCTTACTCCCCTGTGAATCGATTACAATTACTTCCCCTTCCTCTGCGTCTTTCAGCGCTTTAATCACCATGAGAAAGTCTTCATGACAGGATACGGTGTGGGCACGACCAATTAGTTTTAATCCTCTACGGATCGGTCGAATCGCCGGATCGATAACGCGAAGTGCCTTGTTGGCATCACTTACACACGCCGTGTCGAGGACGGACAATCGCTGCTTTATTTCTTTGAAATCCATTGTCTTCAGCTTTTGTGGTTACAGTTCTATTACCAGTTCACAACATTTCATGAAGATATTACACTGCATATTAATATGCAGTCGCTACCATCGGTTAGAATTTCTAACTGTGATCACCTGGCTGTTTAACCCCCCTGACAGATCAGAAGCTAAACACAATGCCGCACCGGCAATATCTTCAGGTGGAAGAAGACTCTCTTTATTTTTAAGAAGAAAATCTCTGAGCTTAGATTGCATTAACATCTCAGTTTCGATCGGCCCTGGACAAATGACATTGACCCGCACGCCCGATCCTCCCACTTCATCTGCCACCGCCTGGCTCATGGCAATCAATCCACCTTTCGAGGCACTGTAAGCGGCATTGCCGGGCAGTCCCCTCAACCCGGCTCCTGAAAGCAATATTGATGAATTACCCCCTCTCACCCCGCTTTAGCATATCACATAGCGCTATCTTAGCGCAGAGAGCTGCTCCTCTCAAATTTACGTTCAGCGTCTGATCCCAATCCTCCATTTTCATCTCGGAGAAAGGCCCATCAATGGCGATCCCGGCGTTATTTACCAGGATGTCAACTCGACCGAAATTATCGAAGGTATGTTTGAAGACGCGCTCAACATTATTATCGTCCGAAATATCGGCCGCCACCGTGACACAGGTCCTTCCCAGTGACTTTATCTCGTCTGCCACTGCTTTTAACTGTTCATCCGTACGAGCAGTTATCACAATGTCCGCGCCCTCAACGGCAAAAGCCAGGGCGACTGATTTCCCAATGCCTCTCCCCCCACCCGTAATTAAGGCGATTTTTCCTTCCAGTAATTTTCTATCTTTTTGCATGTGTAAAATTTTACGCCATTTTTGAGATCACACGCTCAGCGGTATCGACTTCTCCGAACATTCGCGCGTGCATGAGCAAAGCATCTTCATGCGCGCGTTGAGTATAGGTGGCGCAAGCATCTTCACAGATCAAGCTGTTAAAGCCAAGTTCGGCGGCGGAACGGGCGGTGCCAAACACACAGGCGTCAGTCAGCACTCCTGTCAATACCATGGTGCCAATATTCATATTGCGTAAAGCATGTTCAAGAAACGAAGCGGTAAATCCACCAGATGTCAGTTTATCTATGACTAAGTCAGCGTCTGTCGGGGCCAAACGTGAATCGATCTGATAATCCGCGGTTCCATGATGCGAAGTCACCTCGCCTGAATCGTCGTTTGTTTTCTTAGCTTTAATCCGTTCGGTAACTTCATCAGCGGTTGAAGTTACATTGCCATTGCGCGTATAGACGATTTTCCGCTCTTGTTCACGAAAATATTGGATCAACCGTTGGATATTCGGTAGCACTTCATTTTCGATGCGCTGATTCATATACTGCGCGATTTGGGGAAAACGTTGTGCTATTATACTGTCGGGTTTTACCGCAAACTGCCCAATCTGCATATCAATGACAAGAAGTGCCGTTGACGCAGGATCTAGAGAAAAATGCGTAGCAAATAAATCGAAGGGCCACTCGGGATCGAATTCTTCAGGATTCCATGACATGAGCGAAAAGCTCTAACTATTATCGTTGATGAGAATTAGGGTGAAAGATTTCCTGCTACAAGAGCCAGACTTTTACCATTTGTTAATGATATTCCATCATGTCTTCCTTTAAAAACTTCTACCATCACTAACCTTTGGCCTTCGATATTATAAACGGCAACTAATCCTTCGTCATTAAAGATAGCATGTAGTTGTGCTAATCTTAGCCCCTTATTGTTGTAAGTCATGACCAATCCATCACCCACTTCATTTGAACCCAACGCCGCTATCACTTCACCGTCATCGCCAATAAATTCAACTTTTTTCGTGCGGACAATCTCGGACTCTTCCTCAGCAATATAAGGCCCATCAAACTGAATTCCCTCTCCCTCTGTAATGACCTGTGGGCGAGCATTTATCTTTATCGCCGTTTCACTCTGTTGTTCTACGCTCGATCGCAGGACAAAGAGGAAAGTTATAACGACAGTTATCCCCATCCCGATTAAAGCTAATTTTAATCGGTCATTTCGACGCTCCAAGCGTTGAATACGCTTTTCAACATTCATAGCTAAAACTCATCCAAGGGTAATTAAAACATTCAGTATTCGGGGTCATTAATCGCATTTCGCAAATAAAGCCGAGTAGGATAGCATAATCTTCCTCACAATTACCACTCCTATCTTTAAAGCTAGGATTTAGCTGTTCTGGTTTATCTTTCTACTTTGCGCCGCTTTTTAACTCTGATACCAGTTCTGACACCGCATTATAGAAAATTCCCATATCCACCGCATTTGCGATATATTTTATACCTTGATCCATCCACATTGCTGCTTGCCTTGGGTTATCCGTGAAAGTTCCTACTGCAATCCCTTTTGCCAGGCAGGCTGCTACAATTTCACGTATCGTGCTGATCACAGTTGGATGTTCAATTTCACCGGGAACACCCAATGATTGAGATAAATCATAGGGACCGATAAAAACGATATCGTAGCCTTTCACTTCTAGAATTTTATCTAAATTATCCAATGCGGCTTTACCCTCCAATTGTATTACTATAATCGATTCATTTGCCTCACTAAAATAATCATTTTTATCCATCGAGGAATATCCAGCTGCACGAACATAGCGACATAACCCGCGAGCTCCCTCTGGATAAAATCTTGCCGTTTTTAACACGCGATTAACCGTTTCAGGATCAGTAATCTGAGGCACTTGAACACCATAGGCGCCTACATCTAATGATTTTCCAATCATTTCATCGCTGTCTTCTGGAACACGAATTAAGGGTAGAATCCCCGATGTTTCAGCCGCACGAATTAAATTCTGCGCCGTCTCAATAGTGTTGGGGCCATGCTCCAAATCAATGATGACAAAATCAAATCCCCCACGGCCCATCACTTCAATTATTCCAGGATCGGAGGCCTTGGAAAATGCCCCGAACACGGGTCCCTCGTTGATCTTAGTTTTAAATGCTTGCAATAGTTTCTTGTTCATTCGGTCTTTAATTAAGCCCTAAATTTTACTGCGTCGAGCTAAGAATTTGAAATAATTAACAGCCAACGATCCCCTACTTTTTGTTAATAGAATGATTCAGTAATAATCAACCATGAAAAGTATACTTATCATAGATGATGACGAAAAAATGAGGGATGCGTTAAAACAGTATTTTGACGAGAGTGGGTATCGTGTTATTGAAGCTTCAAACGGGAAAAATGCTCTCGCTCTCCTTAAAAACGATCGACCCGACCTGGTTATTACCGACATTTTCATGGCAGAGATGGACGGTGTAGAGGTAATCATGAATATTCGTGAAAAATACCCGAATATTAGAATCATCGCGATGAGTGGCGGTAGTACCATTTCTGCTCCCGACTGTCTTGACGCGGCTTCGGATTTAGGGGCCGCCGATATCTTTCATAAGCCTTTTGCTTTAAAAGATATGTTGAGATCAGTAAAAGCACTCATTGATTAAGTATGGTCTGATAATAGTCCATATTTATCCCCAGCCTCTGGGGCAGTTAAATTACATCTGATGGGTCTCACAAAGATCGTTGCTGGGAGCAGCGTCTCCTACATGCCATTTACGATCGGTGAGGCCGTTGCTTCGACTTATCGCTATCTCATGCCTTTATTGGAAGCGCATGGGTAAGCGTGACGATAGTGGCTACTGAAACGTAAAAAATAGCTATTTAGCAGGCGAAGATTGTTGAATTCCAGTCATCCTTCCTTCCAGTTTTCCATTATTCCGCTGATTGCTTCTTCACGGCGTCGGCGCGTCCTCACGTATTAACCCCTCACTTTTCAACTCGGACCAAAGATCTGTCGGAATGGGGTGTTCGATTAATTTTACATTCGAATTTATATGTTCGGGTTCTAGTGCTCCCGGTATAATCGAAGCGACAACAGGGTGCGCGAGTGGAAATTGTAAAGCTGCGGCAGCCAATGGAGTATTGTGCCTTGTGCACACCGACTCCATACGTCGAGTTTTTTCCAGAATTTCTTCCGGAGCCGGACTATAAGCATAAAAGGCCCCTTCAACCGATCCCGTTGCAAGAATACCGGATGCAAATGCAGCGCCGATGACCGCACCGACATTGCGTTCTGCGCACTGGGGAAACTCTGCATCCAACACTTCCTGGTCCAATAAAGTATAGGGAAGAGCGACAAGAAAAAAATCGACATCCACGACGTCCAGAAATCGAGGCATCATTCCCATCTCATTAATACCGGCACCTATTCCCTTGATAGCCCCGCTCGAACGTAAGTTGTCGAGCGCCCGCCACCCGCTGGTTGACAATTGCGCCATGTAGGCGTTCACCCGCGCTTCTGTTTTATGGAACCCAAAATCAAGATCGTGAATGAGTAACAGATCGACCGTGGGCAATCCAAGGCGCTGAAGGCTGTCTTCGTAAGAACGCATGATGCCGTCATAACTGTAGTCGACTTCAACTTCAAAAGGGAGTCCGCCCGTCCAGAATTCGCTGACGAATTTTTCCGGGTCGCGAGCGGCTTTTAAAACGCGCCCGATTTTCGTCGAAATGACAAAGTCTTGTCGCGGTTGCTTGCGGAGAAAATGTCCGACTCGGTGTTCACTTTTTCCGTAACCATAGTAAGGCGCCGTATCGTAATAGCGCACCCCCGCATCCCAGCCGGCCTGCAAAGTATTCTCTACCTGCTCATCGCTCAAAAGATGGAAAAGGTCGCCAAAGGGAGCACCGCCAAGCCCCAATTTAGTTACGACGGCATTTGATTTCCCAATTTTTCTCGTTTCAATTTTATTCATAATTTAATTCCTCTAATAGAGCGTAGCTTCATCTCATTAAGCTACTTTAATCGTTCCCTTCTAAATTGTATCATCGACGGCAATATCCTTTTTCTTATCTCTCCATTTATCGACAACCGGCACAATAAATTCATCGAACTTATCCAATATTTTATCGACCGATGTTTCTAAAATAATCATATCAAGGTGCTCTTGTTTGAGAAATTGCTGATTGACTGCATGATCTGCAAATTCAAAAAACTTATTATAGTACCCACATACATTTAAAAATCCAAATGGTTTAGTATTCAATCCCAATTGTGTCCACCCAACGATTTCCAAAATTTCTTCTAGCGTGCCAAAGGCTCCGGGCAGTACAATAAAGCCATCCGAAAGAGCATGCATCATTTTCTTTCGCTCGTGCATTGAATTGACAACGTGAAGTTGCGAAAGTTTTTTATGTGCCACCTTTTTCGCAAAAGATTCAGGTATTACACCGATTACTTTCCCCCCTTTTTCTAAGGCAGCATCTGCAACTTGCCTCATTAATCCCATATCGGACCCACCGAAAACCAGCTCGATATTGCGATTCGCCAGCTCCCTACCCAGTAAATTCGCAGTCTCCGCATATTCAGAAAGAAGGCCAGGACTAGAGCCGCAAAAGACACAGATTCTATTCATAATATAATGTGATCCCTCTTCACTTATCAATTCAGCCGAATTGAGTGATTATCTTCCATATTCATTATAAATGCTTGAACACAAATTACCAACGGTCACGCCTATGACTAAGGACAGGAAAATTTCACGCCCAAATGTATTGGATACAACATTAAAAAAACAAATAGTGATAAAAGTGAATAATACTATAAATGCGATAGACTCCCCAATATTTCCTGCTAGAAATCCACCCATGACTCCCGTTAGAGATCCAACTACTAGAGGAATAGATGTGCTATAATCAGGTAAGACGAGTGATACTACCAGGTAGGAGACTAGAGCCCCGAAAACACTAGACAGAATTATAGAGTAAATCTTCCCTTTTTTATAATTGTTGAGTTTGAGACTCTCTCTATGCCTTGTTGCAGATTGAGAAATATTCAGCCCAGACGATGACTTGGCTTTCTTAGAGTCAGGTATTTTTATTTTTTCTATTAGTCCCTCCTCAGAGTTACTTACCAGGTTGTCATCACTAAATGGCTTCAGCACTAAATTGCTATCAACATCGACTTCGCTACCAGGTTCCAGCTCATTTTCAGTAAATTCAGCAAGCCAGGGAGTTTTACTCTTAGGATTTGTTGATTCTACCGTATACCAGACTACATCATTTATCGTATCAATAGCGACAATCGTTCCTTGATCACCAATTGAAGGTTTGCCAGCTTCCTTCCAGCGGTCTTGTATGGATGAGTCTAACAACACGAACTGTCGCGTATTCTTTAAACATTATTATTACTCATTAATAAGTTGGAAAGATTCTTCTAAAACCATGCTCCCATACATTCAGGGTTAATAATATTCCACAGCCGAACGACATTTTCCCACGTGTCCCCAGAAACTTAGGCTGACTGCGACTGATTATTGATCAGTTTTTAATGGCAATAATGGACTGTCCAGTTTGACTTCGACAACACAGCTTAATAGCTATTATACCTTCCATGCCATGCCTAAGCGCATACTTTTCTCTTGGCTAAATAAAGAACTTATGGATGCTCTCTTCTTATTGGAGTAACTGATTTATGGCGGCAGATAAAAAAAAGATTCTCGTCGTTGGCACGGGTTCAATAGGTGAACGCCATACCCGTTGTATACTTGCGACGAATCGCGCTGAAGTGTCAATTTGTGAGGCCAACGACAGTTTGCGTAAAAAAATTGCCGATAATTATAAAATAAAAGATAGCTATGCCGATTTTACGTTGGCTCTCGAAGCAAGACATGACGCCATTGTGATCGCAACACCTGCGCACCTACATGTCCCCATGGCGCAACAAGCAGCGGAATCTAATCTACATCTACTGATTGAAAAACCATTATCTGTCAGTTTCGATGGGATTGATCATCTCGATAAAACTATTGGGGAGCGTAAGCTCATTGCTGGAGTCGCTTATGTCTTTCGCCAACACCCGGTAATTTCAGCGATGAAGAAAGCCCTCGACAGTGAACGCTTTGGGCGACCCTTGCATATTACGGTTATCTCGGGCCAGCATTTCCCCACCTACCGACCCGCTTACAGAGAAACTTATTACACCAGTCACGCCACGGGAGGAGGTGCTATTCAGGATGGGCTGACACATCTTATCAATGCCGTAAGTTGGCTCGCCGGACCGGTCGAGCGCCTGGTTGCCGACTGCGCGCATCAGGTGTTAGAAGGAGTTGAAGTCGAAGACACAGTCAACGTTTTGACCCGTCACGGTGGCACCCTCGCCTCCTTCAGCTTGAATCAACATCAAGCTCCAAATGAAGGAACGATCACCGTGGTCTGTGAACGCGGCACTTTGCGATCCGAATTTCATTGTAATCGCCTGCGATGGATGATGGAACCTGAAACTGAGTGGCAGGAAAAGTCCTGGCCGGATTTTGAGCGCGATCATGGGTTTATATCCCAGGCGAACACTTTTTTTGACGCTATCGACGGCAAGACAGAAATGCTCTGTAACCTGTCCGAAGCGCGTCATACCCTCGCCTGTAATCTTGCTGTCCTGGAGTCAGCTCGCAATCCTTCCAATTGGAAAATATTATGACCGATCCTCTACCAGATAGTGATCCCACCGTCCAACAGCTCTTTGATCTCAAGGGTAAAACCTCCCTCATTACCGGGGCCAGTGGTTATCTCGGCCGAGCCATGGCCCACGCATTAGCCGAAGCCGGCAGCCAGGTTATTGTTACCAGCCGCGATGAAAAGCGCGCGCAATCAGCAGCGGGTGACTTACCTGATCCAAATAGCACTGGACATCATGGCATAGTATTAGACCAGATGGAGTCTGAAACTGCTATCGAAACTGCCTTTCAAGGCATCGTTGATCGCATTGGCCAAATCGATGTCCTCGTAAATAATGGCCACGAATTTGAAAGAAACGATTGGACCAATATAAGCGGTGAACAATTTACGCGCCAGTTGGGGAACGCGACCGGCTATTTTCTCTTAGCTCGGTTACTTCGCGAGCATGTCTTAAAAAGAAAAGCACCGGCAAGTATAATTATGTTGGGATCAATGTACGGACAAGTGGGATCCTACCCCGATACCTACGCTGACATCTGCCCTGCATCCTCAGTTGCCTATCACGCGCTGAAAGGGGGTATTATACATCTGACCCGGCACTTGGCTGTCTACTGGGCAAAAGATAATATCCGCGTTAACTGTCTTTCCCCCGGTCCGTTTCCCTCTGAATCTGCAGGGAAGGAACTCATATCAAATCTCGAAGCCAAATCTCCCATGGGACGCATGGGAAAACCATCTGAACTCAAAGGGGCCGTTGTCTTTCTCGCCAGTAACGCCAGCAGTTACATGACGGGGCAGAACCTTACCATCGATGGTGGATGGACTGCCTGGTGATTAACAACAATGTAGTTAATGGAATATAGGGCATAAAAACCGCGCTACCGACCAAACGTTACACTGCTGCTTAGAGCCAAGGTTGGCAGGCAAAGTGTTCAACCTGGTTGATTAACACTTATCGTTCGATAATTTATTCCCAGCACACTTCGGTGTAGGGCTCACGATCAAATAATTTTTTCCGCTCTGGATTTACATCTTCTAACCAATCGGAAGGAATGGCTTGAGTATGACGGTGAGGCGGTCCCCCCTCTTTGAATATGTAGTTACAAAAAATTCGATATACCTGCGGTGAATCTAACGGTTTAGGCGTGACAGCGTGGTATGTCCGGGCGTTAAGGCATACCATACTGCCGGGCGGTAGCTCGAAATGTTTTACTTCAAGTTCACGCCCACCATGCTCATTACCCACTCCGTCTAACATTTCCTCCAAGGTATTGTAATGGGGTTGCTTACCGGGCGTGGGTATAATCCGATGGCTTCCGGGAACCGCCGCGAGACTCGCATCTCCCCGCTTAAATCCATTGGGGTAATAGAGCATCTGAACATACCATTTATCCCTTTCCGCAAGATTTACGGGGTTATTATGGAACCAATGATGATGATCCATATGCGCATGAATATCTTTGCCGCCTCGCATTTTTATACCCATCGTAGAATGGCAAAATTGATAATTCTCCCCGATTATAGCTTTCAAAAGCGCGGTCACCAATGGGGCATCAAATAATTGGTCTGACCAGGGACCCTTGTTATTCCACGGTCTGACATTCATGCCATGTTCATCGGGTTTACCTTCATTATTTTTAAAAAAATCAATTACCTGCTCACGCGTGTGAATTTCATCAACGAAACCCTTGAGACCCTCATCGCTGAAGACCGCGGGGTAAGCTACAAATCCATCCCGATTAAAGGCGTCGAGATCCTCTGCTGACGGGGCGTCGATCCGAAAGATGGGCCCAACCTTGATTGTTTTTTCCATTTTGTGTGATTAATGATTAGCTAAGATTACTTGCAAACATATTCAACACATCTACGGATCGTATGAGAGATGGGATATACAATTATCACTTCCAACCCCGCTCAAAAGCACCAAATTTCTTTTCTGGTCCCTTCATTTTACGCATTTTATTTTCAATCTCTTTTTTCGATAGGACAAGCTCGCCATCATCGACGCCACAACAATGTATACCGGTCTCTTTCCACGATTTTTCGCTTTCTAAAATAGAAGGCCAGAATGGCCAGGCTTGGCACTGTTTCGGTTTCGCTAAATGCGCTGAACATATTGCTTTTCCCGGTATTTTTTCACGATCGAGAAAAATACAATCCAAACTCTCTTTTTTACCAGGAGTTGGGTGCATCTTTAGTACCCTGCTCTTCGTATTTTTTGAGATCGTTGTATAGTCCTGATTAAAGGTCCGCATGGACACGCCTACATGCTTCGCTAATCTTCGTCGATCCCGTAATAGTACGGGAATCTCGCCTTCCGGCCCACTGCAGCAATTCCCGCACATCGAGCACTGGAACTTTAATCCTTTTTCATACCAGGGCTTGTCCTTCTTAAACATTGAGAAAAAGTAAATAAATCTAGCGTGAGTATGGCGATAAAATTTACCCCGCGTGTATAGCGAATCACTTAATTGTTTTTGCCCAAGCTGCGTAGTTCGATTGCTGGGTTAGCCAGCTCGTTCGCACTCGCACTAACGCCTTTAGTTATCATGCGCCGGACAACCATTATATCGCGACCCCGATTGACACCTACCGCGCCCATTATACGACTGTCCTTGAGATAAAACTTGAGCAAAGTTCCATCTTCACCCGGTCGCAGCACTGCTTCATCGAATATATCGACGACGCCCGCCATCTGCAGATTCATAGCGTATTGATCCGACCAAAACCACGGCACCGCAGAGTAAGGTTCACGCTGGTCACACATCACGCGCGCTACGGCAATCGCCTGATCTTGTGCATTTTGCCAGGATTCAAGACGCAGGCGACGATCGTAAAGCGGATTGTAATGGTTAGTAACGTCACCTGCCGCATAGACGTTGGGAGCAGATGTCTCACCGTATTCATTAACGACAATGCCGTTCTCAACTTTTATTCCGGCTTGCTCCGCTAGATCAGCGTTTGGTATTACTCCGATACCGACCACGACTGCGTCGGCGGTAATTTCTTCACCATTCGACAGGGTCACTGCTCGCGCATGACCATCACCGACGATCGCGTTGACACCTGTATTCGTCAGTAATTTTACGCCGTGTTCATTGTGTTCACGCGCCACCCTGGCGGCAACCTCCTCATCAACGACCCGATTGAGAATCGTATTTTGAACTTCAATAACGCTCACCTGCGCGCCCAGCTTGGCCGCGGCGGCGGCTACCTCTAAGCCGATAAATCCGGCACCAATGACAACAATCTTCGCCCCTTTTACCAGTTTCTGCTTTAATGCCAGCATGTCGTCGATGCCTCTCAGGTAATAGACACCTTCAAGTTCATCTCCGGGAATAGGTAAACGACGAACGTCAGAACCTGTAGCGAGGAGAAGACGTTCATAGTCAAGTTGCTCACCACCCTCTATATTTATGATATTTTTTCCACAATCTAACGCCGTTACGCGCGCGCCTAAGCGTAATTGAATATTAGCTTCTTCATAAAACGAATTATCACGCAAATAAGTAATCTCGATCTCGGCTTCACCTAAGAGGACAGACTTTGACAGCGGTGGTCGTTCATAGGGCATATAGTTTTCACCCGCAAATAATACAACGTCTCCTTCGAAACCTTGCTTTCGCATAGTAGCGGCAGCCCAACCACCAGCTTGACCGCCACCTATTATAATGTAACGCGATTGATCTGCCATCGTATCCTTTCAAAGTGTAATGTTATCACAGGGTAATGCATGAGAAATTAATCCTATACCTTTTCTTTGTTTTGTGGGTCAAGCTATTCACCCAGGAAGGGGGGGGGATAGTATATAATATAAAAGCGCTGGAGGGTCTTGGGGTTGATAATTCTTCTATCCCATTGCTTGCGCCATGGGCTAAGTTTATCTCGCCCCTTCGGGGCTATACTATTAAGATCAGGATAGATGAAAATACCTGCGTCTGCATCCTCGAAATATCCATTTTGGCTCCTGACTTATTCCGTGAAAAACACCATTTCCATCAAACTCCATTGATCCCCCTCTTTTCTGCTGGGAAGCAGAAATTGACAAGGATCGGTCTCCTTCCACCATCGCTTTGTTGATTCATCATTGGCCATTGCTTTCATCTCTGATTCATAATCATCTCCCGTGTATTCAAAATAACTAAACAAATAATGCTTTCCTTCGATTTCCGTTATATAGATTGAATAATTTCTGATATGTGACGCTTTTATCCGATTGATTACTTCATCCCAGACTTCGGCATGCAATTGACGGTAGTAAGTCTCCTGTTCCTTATTCAACCCAATTACAGATCCAAATCGCTTGACCGGCATCTTCTCTAATTCCTCTGGGCTTGGATTTGTTTTTCCGTAGACAGTATTGTTCCTATTAATCTGATTCATAATTTTTAAACCATTAAGATTTTTTTAATTGGTTGATAGATTTCATGAGTAATAAATCCAGTCAAATTAATCTTATTTAATCATGTCTTCGTTTGCCGCGGCACTGCTTTCAATCATTATAAATCGCCAACGATCTGTTCACTGATTACTTTTAGTTACCCACTCAAGTTCTGCCACTCTTCAACGTAAGCCATAAGGCCCGGATCTTCAAATTTCTCAGCGCGTGTCAAATTCAATGGCGATTCAATAGCTTTATCATCCCAAGAAGCCAGCATGCCGGCGCCCACCGCTGTGCTTTCGGATTGATAATCGATATAGCAGCGCTCGCATCCACCGAGTGTTGCCAGCAATCGGCAATACCACGGATTGTTGACAAAGCTACCGGAAATTATCAGATCACTGTCTACATTGAGCATGCGCATGCTTGTCAGTGTCACGAGCGCCACATAAAGTGTAGCACGAGCAAGGATTTCACCGCTCAATTCACATTCGGGTCCATAGGTCGATCCCTTGCAATTCATAAATGGGCCGCCCTGCGCGTAGGAAGGAAGAATAAAACTCTTCTTCGCTATAACCTTTCGTAAATTAGCTTCTGTAAATTCCCTTCCCGTGCCGGCCTCTCTGCTCAGGATTTCAAATTCCCTTCCACCCATGTAACGCGCGGTTGGAAGCGGTTCTCCCCTCAGGTTTACATTCGCCAGGGTGTCCCGCGCTTCATTGAGACTCGCCACGGGAAAACGCGGGCTGAAAATGATAACCCATGTGCCGGTAGAAATGAGACTGAAAGGCTTGGCTCTACCCCTTAGATAGAGACTGTAAGCGGCATTACTATCATGAATCCCGTTATAGACCTGACATTCGGGTGCGAGTCCTGTTTTCTGCGCTACTTCCGGGAGGATGGGCCCCAACGCTTCATACGCAGGCCTGATCGGTGGAAAGAGCGAACCCCATCCCTGTTCATCGACAAGAGTGGAATAGCATTTTTTGTGTGGATTCCATAAGTAAGCGTGACAACCGATGGATGTGAGTTCGCTTGCTGCTACTCCACTGAGGCGCCACGCCCAGTATTGCGGATAGGTAAGTATCCACTTAACGCGTAAAAACTCCTTCGGATATTTCCGCTGAAACCAGAAAAGTTGTCGACCGAGATTCTGGCCTCCAGGTAAATTTGGTGTTTGCGTCTCTGCAAACGCGGGCACAACCGATTTAAAAGTCTCCGAAGTTTCATTCGGAATTTCATCTTCATAATCAAGGACGGGGAAAACAAGTTCACGCCCATCAACTAAAGCCGCCGCACAGCCATGTGTCGTCGATACGATCGCTCGTATTTTATTTTTATCGGCTAGATTATTTACCGTTGATAACAACCATTGCCAAATTCCTTCCGTGTCAAAATGAGTATAAGGCGGTCCTTCGATTGATTCGTTATTCAACTTAGCCACGTCGAGGACCGACCCCGTTTCGCTCATCACGAGAACTTTAACATGCGTCTTTCCTACATCCAGAACAAGGGTCGAGGGATTATTCTCTAAACCTGCATTCATCGTTTATAAAAGTTCAACCCCGATTGCGAGGGTTCATCCTAACACTTGAAGGGTATTGGCAATACTCTATATTCACACCAGGTAACTACAAGGAACTCCTCAGCGATCAGTTGGTCCAGCTCCTGCTTCGCAATCTCTGGTCTCATAAGGGTTGTTCGTAGTGAGATCCCCTCGCTACCGTAAATACATTATTACCAAACTGAATGTGACAATCATCTGCCTTAAACAAATCCTTTTATTTGCGCAGCTTCCGTTTCATTTCTGCGTTAAGCGGAATCTTTTTCCCCGGATTCTGATTACGTTTATTGTGAAGCCAATTACCTTGATTATCGCGTGGGACGGCCAGGCGTTTCGCGACCGGTGGTGGTGAGGCGACACGACAGGGTGTATCAGAATACCAATAGGCGACTGATGCCATCTCGTTGGCCAGGTGATTACCATGCCCATGTTCTATCGTCACCTTAATCTCTTTCTCGAACCGAATGGGGTTTTCGACGTGGAACACATAGCTCGTCTGATAGCCCTTGGTACTATGTTCATAAACGGATGAACCGTTGCGCAGGAAAGCATTAGGCTGCATCGTATATGCCTGATTCAGGTAGTCCTCGCTCCCGGTCCCATGCAGGTCCGGCGGCCACTTGTACCCATCGACCCAGATCATATCATCGCCTTCACCCCACCATTCTCCTTTGAAATTGGTGACCGAAAGATTGCAGCCGATGTAATGGCCATGTCCCTTGGTCTCAAGAATGACGTAGTTGCTGTCCCATGCGAGTTCACCTTTATTTATGATATTAGCTTCACCTGTATTAACTTCTATTTCCGTCCCCCATCCTCCAAAAGGATTGGCTCGTCGAAACTCTGCGTGGAAATAGCCGTGTTCAGTCCTGGGTTCATCGAAGGTTTCATAATCAATATAAAAGTATTGTCGATGTTCCTCATTACTCTCATTAACCAGTTCTACAACCGCGCGTTCAGTAAATGGCATGGAGGCATAACTGTTTAATGCGCACCTATTATTAAAGCAATGGTTGTGCTGCGTTGAAGCGGTAAACAAAAGTGATTGGAAACTATTGACGATACTATGACCGAGGCAGAAAAAATCCCCCAGGGGGACAACAACGCTAGGTTTTTTGGCATTATCCCAAGTGAACTTGAGTAAGCATTCACGATAGTTTTTCGTCTGTGTCATCCAGATATGGGTGATAGCACCGGGTCCATTAATATCTGCTAATACACGTGATTCCCCTGGACCAATAATCCATGCGTCTGAGTTTCTCCCGGTCGTATCCCAGGATGAAGATCTGCCAGCCTTACCTTTTTTTATAATCGATAATTCATTTAACATATTTTTCTACCTTTTCTCCAGTGTTGAGATAATATTCAGCGTTTCTATTTATCGGGCACGTTGCAATAAATTATTAAACGGCGCAGCAGAAATCTTTTCAATTACCAGCATTAGCATGTCATTATAGTGATTTGCATTCACTCGCGCTTCATATCTCCACGCCTTTTCTATGTGCACAACGACACCACTAATCGTTACTTCGTTGTATTCGAACGATTCTTTGTAACAGATCATCGAATAAGCAGTGGAGTGGTCATTCCCTAAATGTCCATAACGTCTTTTAGCGACAATCTCAGCATTTGGATATAATCCAGGTATAGACGAAAGCGCTTGATCATAATAAGCAAACGGTAGTATTCGCGAATATGGAATTTCCGCTATCTGCATCTCCACACCGTCGATCAATGATACTACCGTGACATTATTGTCTCCAGTATCCGCTGATGATGCCGTGAGAAACAAAGCAATGAGGAAAGTAATATTCATAACCTCACAATGAAAAGAGTAATGAACAGGTGGGGACTAGTCACTGAATACCGATCATTTTTTGCCGCCATGCATCCTGCATCAATCCACTACCAAGGGCAAAGCTCGAAAACCCACATCGGCAATTGGCAAATGATTTTTCCTAGCTTTCCGAACTTATAACTTCGTGTTGCAGTAATTGCTCGGTTACTATCGGGCTATAATAGGATTCTCCCGAGATGACAGTTTCAATCGCTGCCTTTAGCGCCTCAATTCCCTCTGATTTCTCAATTATCCCGTCTGCCATTCCCTGTTGTGCGCGTTGTATGGCCTTAAAATTCAGGATCCCTGAATAGATCAAAACTTTCATTTGCGGATGCCTTCTTTTAAGGATGTGTAAAAGTTCCAATCCATTTACATCAGGTAAACGAATATCAACAATCGCTAGATCGGGATTCAATTTTACACATTCACCGACCCCACTCTGACCATTTTGATTGCTTCCAATCACATCTATATCATCGAAGTATGTACTAATGACCTTCGTGATCATTTTACAGGTCAATCCATCATCTTCGATTATGTATACCGTCTTTTTCATCACTCAGCCGGATAGGTAATTTCAATTCAGAATTGTTGCGCAGGCTTGTAA
>Ga0114999_10002580_pt1 | contig 23614 bp, 24 predicted proteins | sample ArcticOcean_MG_C_3_FD_89820 | JGI IMG/M metagenome (GOLD analysis project Ga0114999, IMG submission 89820) | Marine microbial communities from western Arctic Ocean - ArcticOcean_MG_CB8_126 | ecosystem: Environmental > Aquatic > Marine > Oceanic | place: Arctic Ocean: Canada Basin | collected...
AAAATAAAATTAAAAAAGAAATAATTTATAAAAGCTGAATAAAAAAAAAAAAATATATTCACAAACCATTATTTATAATAGATAGTATCGATATACTTAATTTACAAAAAAAAAAATTAAATTATAAAATTAAAATTAGAAAAATTAATAATAATTTTATTATTAATGACTTAAAAAAAAATGAATTACCAGTTTATGATGTTAAATATACACAGAGAAACGCTTTTGAAAAAATATCAAGTAATTCGAATAATTACATTTTAAAATGTTTTGATATAGCTATAAAACTTATTAATAAAAAAAAAATTTTAGGTTTTATTAATTGCCCTATTTCTAAAGAATCTTTGTTTAAAAAAAAACACCAAGGAATTACCGAATTTCTATCTAAAAAATTTAATGTAAATGGAAAAGAAGTAATGTTAATTTTTAACCCAAAACTATCAGTGTCACCAATAACAACACATATTCCTTTAGATAAGGTCAAATCTCAAATTAAAAAGAGTAAAATTATAAAAAAAGTTAAGGTTATTGATGCTTTTTATCGAAAAAATTTTAAAAAAAAACCTAATATTGCAATTTTAGGTCTTAATCCACATAACTTTTCACCATCAAACAAATCTGTTGAAAAAAAAATAATATATAGTGCTGTTAAAAGTTTGATAAAATCTAAAATTAAAGTAACTGGACCTGTATCGACAGACTCAAGTTTTGTGAATATCAAAAAATTTAAGTATGATGTTATTGTTGGGATGTATCATGATCAAGTACTTACACCATTTAAGGCTTTGTTTAACTATAAAGCTATAAATATAACTCTAGGTTTACCTTTCTTGAGAATATCACCAGATCATGGTGTAGCCGAAGATATTACTGGAAAAAAAATTGCTAATCCTGAAAGTTTAATTGAATCAATTAAATTTTTTAATAATATAAATTAAATAATGGATATTATTTATAAAGCCAAAAAAAAATTTGGTCAAAACTTTTTAATAGATCAAAATATTATTAATAAAATCATCAAAATTGGTAATATTGAAAATAACACAACAATTCTAGAAATCGGAGCCGGATATGGCAGTTTAACAAATAAAATACTTTCAATGAATCCTAATAAAGTTTTTGCAATCGAAAAAGATAATAAGCTTGCGTCTATTTTAATTAATAAATTTAAAAACAATAGTAATATAAAAATTATTAATGATGATGTTTTTAATATAATTAAAAAAAATAATTTAGGAAAAAATATTATTGTATATGGAAATTTACCCTATAATATTTCTACAAAAATTTTATCATCACTTATTTTAATTGATAAATGGCCGCCATGGTATCAAAATTTAATATTTATGTTTCAAAAAGAAGTCGCGGATAGAATAATTGCTAAAGAAAATACAAAAAATTTTGGGAGATTATCGATATTATGTAATTGGAGATTAGAAATAAAAAAACATTTTAATGTTACTAAAAACTGTTTTTTTCCTAAACCTAAAGTGGATTCTACAATATTATCCTTTAAACCTAAAAAAAGTAAATTTATTATAAAAAATCCCAAAAATTTAGAAACTATAACGAGAGTACTTTTTTCAAATAGAAGAAAAATGATTAATAAAAATTTTTTACTTCTTTTTAATAAAGATAAATCTATAGCAGAGAAATTAAACTTAAAACTTAATTTAAGACCTGAAGAATTAAGTTACGAAATGTTTTATAGAATAACGATGATGTATGAAAAATTATTTAGTTAATTCTTCAATCTTTTTTTTAATATTTTCTAAATTTTGAAAAATTTTTTTACCTTTTTTTAAACCTAATATTACTTCTAAAATATTGTTATAACAAATTTCTAAATCATCATTTATAAAGACATAATCATATTCATTCCAGTGGGACAATTCTTCATAAAATTTATTCATTCTTTCTTTAACTAATTTTTCTTGACCATTATGGCGGTTTAATAATCTTTCTCTTAAAGTTTTTAAATTTGGGGGTAAAATAAAAAAAGTTACAATTAATAAATTTTCGATTTTTTTAAGTTGCTTTGTTCCCTGCCAATCAATATCAAATAAAACATCTTTTCCTTGGTGTAGTAATTTAATTACTGGTTCTTTTAATGTTCCATAACTATTCTCAAAAATATTTGCATATTCAAAAAAATTATTTTTATTAACTAATTCTTTAAATTCTTCTTTATTTACAAAATAGTAATCCTTTCCATTTATTTCATTTGGTCTAGATTTTCTGGTTGTGTGTGATATTGAAATTGTAAAATTTTTGTTATTTTCTGAAAGTTTTTTAGTAAGAGTTGTTTTTCCTGCACCTGATGGAGATGATAAAACAAACATCAGACCATTTTTCTCTATTACCATAATGTTATGTTTGGCTTGATGTTTTTTTTAAATTTTTAAGATTGTGCACCTTCAATAAATTTAATGGCATCGCCTACTGTTAAAATTTTTTCAGCTTCACTATCTGAAATTTCTGCACCAAATTCCTCTTCAAACGCCATTACTAACTCTACTGTATCCAGACTATCTGCGCCAAGATCATCTATAAAATTTGCTTCATCAACCACTTTAGTTTCTTCTATTCCTAAATGTTCAGCAACCATTCGTTTTACTTTACCTGAAACGTCTTTTGTCATATGTAAATTCCTTATATTTTAAATTATTCATTCTTAATAAATTATTAATTAACTTTGTCAAGCCATATACATTCCACCGTTTACGTGAATAGTTTCTCCTGTAATATAAGAAGCTTCTTCCGATGATAGAAAAGCAACACAATTAGATACATCTTCACCAGTACCCAGTTTTCCCATTGGGATTCTGGATGTTAAGTAAATTTTGACTTTTTCTGCAATATTCATAGTCATATCTGAAACTATAAACCCTGGAGAAACGCAGTTTACTGTTATATTTTTTTTTGCATACTCAATCGCAAGACTTTTTGACATTCCTATTATGCCAGCTTTAGATGCTGCATAATTTGATTGACCAACATTACCTGTGTGACCAACAACTGAAGTAATGTTAACAACTCTACCAAACTTATTTTTAAGCATTTTTTTTATTCCATATTTTGAAATTAAAAAAGTTGACGTTAAATTAACATCTATTACTTTTTTCCACTCATCTTCTTTCATTCTTAAAGAAATATTATCAACATTTTTTCCTGCATTGTTAATTAAAATATCTAATCCTCCCAGTTCTAAAGTTGCATCCTCAATAAAATCTTCAATTCTTGAGTGTTCTGATATATCAAATTTTTTAATTTTTAATTCAGGATAATTTTTTTTAAGTTCATTTAATTTTTCTATTTTTGTCCCACTACCAAGAACATTGGCTCCAAGTGATAGAAATTTTTTAACTAATTCTTTTCCTATGCCACCACTTGCGCCAGTTATTAAAATCTTTTTGTTTTTAAAACTAATCATTTTTTATATCTTCTATAGTATTAATATTAGAAATTTTAACATTTTTATTTATTTTTTTTACTAAACCTGAGAGAACTTTACCAGGACCAATTTCTAAAAAGGTGTTTACACCTTTTTTTATCATATAATCAACACTTTCTCTCCATCTAACTCTTGAAGTAATTTGATCAATTAATAATGTTTTAATTCTATCCTCATTAATCTCTTCTTTAACTGTTACATTGCTAATGATGCTTGGTACAGGTTTTAAAAAAGTTGATCCTTCAATTTTATCTTTCATATTTATAGCAGCTTTTTTCATCAAAGAGCAATGAAAGGGTGCGCTGACAGGTAGAATTATACCTCTTTTTTTTTTTACTTTTAAATTATTGTTGAGAATTTGAACTGCACTTTTTTTTCCACTAACAACTACTTGACCATTACAATTATCATTGGCAATTTCACAAATTTCTTCCTTAGGCAATAAACTAAGTTCATTTTCAATTTGATCTAATGTCATTCCAATTATTGCTAACATTGATCCATCACCATCTGGCACTGCTTCTTGCATAGATTTTCCTCTTTCATGCAAAAGGTAAGCTGCTCTTTCTATAGTTAATGATCCGGCGCAAACTAAAGCAGTATATTCTCCAAGTGAATGGCCTGCAAAAAAATTTGAATTATTTAGTTTTAATCCAAAATTTTTATTTAACACATTAAATATGGAAACACTTACAGTCATAATAGCCGGTTGAGTATTCTGTGTTAATTTTAATTCTGTTTCTGGGCCTTCTAAAATAATATTTGAAAGTGAATACCCCAAAGTTTTATCAACAATTTTAAACGTTTTTTTAACTGATTCAAATTTTTCATAAAAATCTGATGCCATTCCTACAAATTGTGAACCTTGACCAGGGAATAAAACAGCATGCATAAAAAAATAAGATATAATTTAATTAAATTTTATTAGTTGTATATTAAAAGTATTAATAGTATAAAACCAGCACCTCTACCAATAAAAAGGTGGATTTTTCGTTAATTAAACGAGTTAACCAAGGTTATTAAAATGAATAGTTACGAACATACTTTTATAACAAAGCAAGACGTATCTGATACGCAAGCTAAAAATTTAATTAGCAAATATGAAGAAATAATTAAAAATAATTTAGGTGAAATTCTTAAAATACAAGAATGGGGCTTAAGAATATTATCTCATAAAATTAAAAAAAATAGAAAAGGTATTTATTTTCATATAAAGCTAAATGGTGAGGGCAAAACTATTCATGCGTTAGAAAAAGCTGAGAATATTGACGATGCACTAATAAGGTATTTGACAATCAAAGTAAAAAAACATGACTTAGAAAAAAATTATTTTGAAAAGAAAGATTGATATAAAAGAATATGAAAAGAAAAAAAAATATAAAAAAAAAAAATTTAAAAGGATCAAAATATTCTAAATTAAGCCTGTTCCAAAAACCTGATGTAAAATTTTTTAAACCTTGTCCTTTATCTGGAAAAGATGCACCTGAAATTGATTACAAAAATATTAAATTATTAAAAAGATATCTTTCTGATAGTGGGAGAATATTGCCATCTAGAGTTACGTCTGTCTCCCTTAAGAAACAAAAAGTACTTTCACAATCAATTAAAAGAGCAAGACTCTTAGCTTTAATATAAATAATTACTATGGAAGTTGTTCTACTAGAAAATATAAAAAACCTTGGAAAAATAGGTGATATCGTAATTGTTAAAAGAGGACATGGTCGAAATTTTCTTATCAAATATGGAAAAGCCTTAAAAGCTTCAAAAGATAATATTGATTTAGTTAATAAAAAGAAAGAAAACCTTAATGTAAAAAATTTAGCTTTAAAAAAAGAAGCTAAAAAAATCTTTGATATTATTAATAATAAAAAGTATAGCTTTTCTAAAAGAACAAAAGATAACGATGAGTTATATGGATCTATAAAACCAAAAGAACTTTCACAATATATAGAAAGTGTCGAAAAAATTCAAATAAAACCTTCCGAAATCGATCTTGGTAATGAAATTAATAAAATTGGATCGTACGATGCAAAAATCAATTTGCATGCAGAAGTTTTAGCAACTATTCATATTGAAGTTGTAAAAGAAAAAGAAAAAAATTAATTCAATCTATTTTTTCCACAAAATAGTTATTTTATGTATAACTTTCATGTTTTTTTATTAGTTTATTAGTATTATATGCTTAATAAATATAATGACTAAATTACCTTTTAAAATAGTTGAAAATTCACATAAACAAATGCCTTGTAACATTGAAGCTGAGCAAGCTGTAATTGGATCTATCTTAGTTTCAAATGATATGTATGATGAAATCTCACCTATAATTGACTCGCAAAAGTTTTATGATCCAATACATGTTAAAATTTTTGATATTATAGAAAATTTAATAAACAAAGGCTTATTAGCTAATCCAATTACATTAAAAAATCACTTTGATAATAATGAAGGATTAAAAGAATTGGGAGGTCAAGAATACTTAATTAAAATAACTAAATTTTCTACTTCTTTAAAGCAAACAATGGATTATGCAAATATTGTTCAAGAGATGCATGTGCGTAGAGAATTAATTAAGATTTCAGAATCGGTTCTAGACCAAGCCTCAAACTCATCTGATGACGATTTAGCTTCTGGTGAAGAAATGATTCAAAATGCTGAAAAATCTTTATTTGATTTAGCTGAAAGAGGTCACTTCAATCAATCATTCATGAAATTTGAAAGTGCACTAAAACAAACTATTGAAATGGCTAAAAGTGCATATCAAAATGATGAAGGAATAGTTGGTGTTCCAACTGGATTAACCGACCTAGATTCAAAATTAGGTGGTATGCATAAACAAGACTTAGTTATTATTGCTGGCAGACCTTCTATGGGTAAAACTGCTTTAGCTACTAATATTGCATTTCATGCTGCAAAAAATATAGAAAAAAAAGGTTTAAAGTCTACTGTTGCGTTTTTTTCATTAGAAATGTCTTCAGAACAACTTTCCACACGAATACTTTCAGAACAATCAAGAATTAGATCTAATGACATAAGAAGAGGTAAAGTATCTGAAGTAGAGTTTGAAAAATTTATAGAAACTTCAAAAAATATTTATGAATTACCTTTATATATAGATGAAACGCCAGCAATAACTATTGCCGCTATAAGTAATAGATCCAGAAGAATTAAAAGACTTTTTGGACTAGAATTAATTGTAGTGGATTATATACAGTTAATGCGGTCTGGCAGAAAAATGGAGTTTAATAGAGTTCAAGAAATATCTGAAATTACCCAAGGACTTAAAGCTTTAGCAAAAGAACTAAATGTACCTGTTCTTGCTTTATCACAACTTTCTCGACAGGTAGAACAAAGAGATGATAAAAAACCACAATTAGCAGACTTGAGAGAATCAGGTTCGATAGAACAAGATGCTGATGTTGTTATGTTTGTTTTTAGAGAAGCATACTATCTAGAAAGAAAAGAACCAACTATGGGTTCAATTGAACACGCTGAATGGAGGCAAAAAATGGATGAAGTTTCTAGCCTAGCAGAAATAATGATAAGCAAACAAAGACATGGTCCAACTGGAAATGTAAAAGTTGAGTTTGAGGCAATGTATACTAGATTTAAAGACTTAGAAAATAAGTGAAACTAATTTTTCAATGTTTGAAAAAATTTATAAAAATTGGATAATTGAAAAACCTAAAATTGTATTGGTTATTCTTACAGTATTACTGTTAAGTTTTTCATATTTTGGAAAAGATTTTCAGTTAGATGCTTCTTCAGATACGTTGCTTCTAGAAAACGATCAAGACTTAAAATATTTAAGAGAAGTAAATGCTAAGTATGAATCTAAAGATTATTTAGTTCTTACTTATACCCCAAAAAAAGATTTGTTATCTGGGGAAACAATTGCTGACCTTACAAGCCTTAAAAATGAACTAACAAGTTTAGAATGGGTAGACAATGTTCTAACTATTTTGGATGTTCCTTTATTAAAAAATAACGATGATTCTTTAGCAGAAAGAATAAAAAATTTTAAAACACTTTCAAGCTCTGATGTTAATAAAGAAAGAGGCTTTCAAGAAATTATTAATAGTCCAATTTATAAAGAATTTGTAATTAGCTTGGACGGAAAAACTAGTGGAATATTAGTCTACATAAAGACCGATAAAAAAATGGCTGAACTTGTAAAATCTAAAAATGATTATTTAAATAAAATAGATAAAAGTAAACTTGATAATGAGGACGAAAAAAAATATAAAAATTTTTTAAAAGAATACGATCATTATAAAAAAATATATAATCAAAAAAATCATAAAAATATAATTGCAATTAGATCTATTATTGAAAAACACAAAAATGCTTCACAAATATATTTGGGTGGAATTCCTATGATTGCTGATGATATGATGAGCTATGTTAAAAATGACATTATAGTTTTTGGAGCTGGAGTATTTCTTTTTATTGTTTTTACTTTGTGGTTTGTTTTTAGGAGTTTGTTATGGGTCTTTATGCCATTATTAAGTTGTTTTTTTTCTGTTTCTATAATGGTTGGTCTTTTAGGTTTGCTTGGTTGGAAAGTAACAGTTATTTCATCAAATTTTATATCTTTAATGCTCATACTTACTATGGCGATGAATATTCATATGAGTGTTCGTTATCTTCAATTTAAAAAAGAAAATCAAAATATTTCAAACAAGGAAGCGATTCTTTGGACTTCAAAAAAAATGTTTTGGCCTATACTTTACACAGTGCTTACAACTATTTGTGCATTTTTATCTCTTATATTTAGTGGCATCAAACCTATTATTGACTTTGGTTGGATGATGACTCTTGGGCTTTTAGTTTCTTTATTTATTACATTTACTTTATTGCCAGTAATTTTAAACATTTTTAACCAAAAAAGTACAAATTTTAAAAAAGAAGAAAAATCCAAAATTACTTCTTTTCTTAGTAAAGTTGCTCAAAAAAATACTAAAACTATTTTTGCATCTTCTGTTCTTGTTGTGGTGATTAGCATAGGTGGAATTATGAACCTTGAAGTCGAAAATAGTTTTATAAATTATTTTAATAAAAATACTGAAATTTATAAAGGAATGAAATTAATTGACGATAAACTAGGAGGCACAACACCACTTAATGTAATTCTTAAGTTTCCAAATAATAAGAATGTAGAAAATGAAGATGATGAATTTGATGACTGGGGAGAAGAAAATCAAGATGATGAAAAATATTGGTTTACGAGAAATAAAATAGACATAATTACAAAAGTGCATGACTATTTGGATAATTTAGAAGGGGTTGGAAAAGTTATATCTTTTGCATCTATGATTAGGGTTGCTGAAGATCTATATGATGGAAAAAAATTGCAAGGATTAGAAATGGGTGTTTTATATACAAAAATACCTGACTCAATTAAAAAAAATATTATAGATCCTTATATTTCAATAAAAAATAATGAAGCTAGAATAAGTTTAAGAATTTTAGATTCTAAAGAAAATCTTAGAAGAAATGAATTAATTAAAAAAATTAATTATGACTTAGAAAATGAATTAGGATTAAATCGTAATGAGTTTAAATTATCTGGAGTTCTTATTTTATTTAATAACCTTTTACAAAGCTTATTTAAATCTCAAATATTAACACTGGGAGTGGTAATTGCAGGTATAACTTTTATGTTTCTCATTCTATTTAGAAATATAACTTTATCTTTGATAGGGGTAGTTCCTAATTTTATGGCAGCTTTTTTAATACTTGGTATTATTGGATTGCTTGGAATACCTTTAGATATGATGACAATAACTATCGCAGCTATTACAATAGGAATTGCTGTTGATAATAGTATTCATTATATTTACAGATTTAAAGAAGAATTTAAAAAAACTAAAAACTATAACGCAACTTTAGAAAAATGTCATAGTACAGTTGGTGTTGCTATTTTAAACACTTCAATCACAATTATATTTGGATTTTCAATATTAGTGTTGTCTAATTTTATACCTACAATCTATTTTGGTGTGTTTACCGGAATCGCAATGCTTTTGGCTATGCTTTCTGTCTTAATTCTATTACCAAAACTTATTTTGATAGCAAAACCTTTTGGTAATAAGTAGCATGATAGACTTCATACAAAATAATATTTCAGTGTTCGACCTTATTGTTTTTTTAATTACTCTATATTCTGTAGCACAATGTGGGGCAAAAGGTTTTATGCGAAGTTTGTTATCTTTTTCAAAATGGCTTATCTCATTAATAATTACAATCATACTTGTTCCTAAATTAAATCCCTTAGTGCAAGATTATATAGAATCAAAGTTTATAAGTGATATTGGTCTAGGTATTTTTATATACATAGTTTCTTTATTTATAATAATTAATATTGGAAAAGCTGTAAGCAATGCTGTTACCTGGTCTGGATTAGGTAGTGTTGACAAAACATTTGGTTTAATTTTTGGTTTTTTTAAGGGATATATAATTTGTATATGTATTTTCTCACTTTTTAATTGGTTTTATCCACATAATAAATGGCCTATAGAAACTGAAAGCACTTATTCTTTTGAAACAATATATAAAGGAAGTCAGTTTCTAATTGAAGAGTTTCCAAATAGTAAAGATTACTACGAGGAAACGGGAAGGAAAATAGATAATATTTAAATGGATAGATTAAAAGAAGAATGTGGAGTATTTGGTATTTTTAATAATAAAGATGCAGCTCCATTAACTGCTTTGGGTTTGCATGCTTTGCAACACAGAGGACAGGAAGCTTGTGGAATTGTAACATTTGACGAAAAAAATTTTTATGCAGAAAGAAGATTAGGACTAGTTGGAGACAATTTTACAAAAGGACAAATTTTATCAAAATTGCCTGGAAAATATGCAATTGGTCATAATCGTTATTCTACTAGTGGAAATAATTTAATTAAAAATGTTCAGCCCTTTTTTGCAGACCTTCATGATGGTGGAATAGGTATTGCTCATAATGGAAACTTAAGTAATGCACAATATTTACGAAAAAAATTAGTTAAGAGTGGTTCAATCTTTCAAACCACTTCTGATACAGAAACAATTGTACAATTAATAGCAAAATCAAAAAGAACTAAATTGATAGATAGAATAGTTGATTCACTATTCAAAATTGAAGGTGGTTATGCTCTCACAATTTTAACAAATAAAAAGTTGATTGGAATTAGGGACCCTTTTGGTATTAGACCTTTGATTATTGGAAAAATTGATAAATCCTATGTATTGGCCTCAGAAACTTGTGCTCTCGATATAATAGGTGCTAAATTTGTGAGAGAGGTTGAGAATGGTGAAATAGTTGTAATCACAGATTCTGGTTTAGAGAGTATAAAACCATTCCCTAGAATAAAAGAGCGCCCTTGTATTTTTGAATACATTTATTTTTCTAGACCGGATAGTATAATTAAGAATACGAGCGTTTATGAGTATAGAAAAAGATTTGGCTTTGAGTTGGCAAAAGAATCTAATGTGGAAGCTGATTTAATAATACCAATTCCAGATTCGGGTGTTCCAGCCTCAATAGGATATGCAGAAAAAATTGAAAAGAATATTGAATTAGGTATTATTAGAAATCATTACGTTGGAAGAACTTTTATTGAGCCTACCCAACAAATAAGAAGTTTTGGTGTTAAATTAAAACATAATATTAATAAGTCTCTCATAAAAAATAAATCTCTAATATTAATTGACGACTCTTTGGTTAGAGGAACAACTTCAGTTAAAATTATTAAAATGCTTTATGATGCTGGCGCTAAGGAAGTTCATTTTAGAGTTGCCTCTCCACCCATTAAATTTCCAGATTATTATGGAGTAGATACACCTAATCAAAATGAACTTCTTGCTTCAAAATTAGATGTAGAAGGTATAAGAAAATTTATCGACGCAACAACTCTAAAATTTTTATCAATTGAAGGTTTATATAAATCTATGGGATATGAAAAAAGAAACTCTTCTTATCCTCAATTTACAGATCATTGTTTTACAGGAGATTATCCAGTAGAACCAACGGATGCAAAAGATGGAAATTTCTCAAATAATAAATATTCCTTAATTTCATCAAAATAAAATAATATTCTTAATTATTAGTTAAATCCTAAAAGTCTAGAATTTTCAGTGTATATATACATATGACCTTCATTAATTATTGGAGATGAAGTTATTGGACTGCCAATTTTTATAAAACTTTCAGTTTTGCCTGTAGTTGCAGAACTAATAATTAAATATCCATCCAGAGTTACAGAATAAATTTTTCCTGACCCCATTATAAAACCTTTAATAATTCTATTTTTTTTCTTTTTTTTAAATATATTTAAAATATTGATAGAAGAAATTATTTTACCTGTGTCGAAATCCATAATTATAAAAAAACCATCTTCTGTGACAAAAAAAATATTTTTACCATCAACAATCGGTGTACTAACAGAACTGATATCACTGCTCCAATTATTGTAACCATTAGACAAAGAAAATGATAACATTGTAGTCGCAGTAGAAAGAATAATATTATCTTTAATTATTACAATATCAGATGATTTAAAAAAATCTGTAACATCAGCTAAGTCAGATCCTAGAGTATTTAAAGACCATTTTATATTTCCACTTATTGAATCAACATTTATTAAATCTCCTGAAGAAGTAATAGCAACAATATCTTTGTTCTCTGATATGGCTATAGATAAGAGTTTTTGTGATTTTATGAAAGATGTTATTGAACGAACATCCCACACTATAGATCCATCAGATACATTTAAAGAAACAAGTCTATTATCCTGATTCATTAAAAAAATCTTGTCATTGAAAATTTTTATTTTTGATTTGATTGGTATGCCATGATTTTTAATCCAAATTAATTTACCTGTATCTATGCTAATAGCATAAATAAATCCAATATTATCCGCTACATACAATTTATTTTTGTAAATTGAAAAAGTTAAGTTTTTATATATTTTTTTATATATTTTTTTATAAATATTTTTTTTCCAATTAACATCCCCACTTTTATGTAAATTAAAAATTGTTCCTTTGTCATCAGAAATAAAAAATTTTTGATTATATATTAGAGGTGTTGTCGTAATTTTTGAAATAGATATTTTATTTTTCCCAACTTTTTTCTTAAAAAATCTATTCGTTGCATTTGGTAAATAAATGTTACCTAGAGAGTTTTGGTAATTCAAACCAGACATTACCCAAGATGAATTTTTTTTAGGTTTGGAAAGATTAATTATATCTTTTAGAATTTTTTCTTCTATGTATCTACTTTTAGATGTAAATATTTTTTTATTTATTTTTTTTTCAACTTGTTCCTTTTCTAATCTAACAACTCTATTCCTTTCAGCCTCAGCTCCACTCCAAACACCACTCCTATTTTTGCTATCAAATGAACAGCTTGATAATAAAATTGTGATAACAAAAAAGAATAGTATTTTTTTACTATTCATTTGAAATAAGCACTAGTTGAGATCTAGCGTGATTATAAAGATCATTATGCAAATTATTTATAGTAAAAATTTTTTGATAAAATTCAATAGCTTTTATATATTCTTTTTTAGAAACAAAATAATCTCCAAGCAACAACAAGGCATGAGGTTTCCAAGCATTTTTATCACTCAACAATGGTTTTAAAGATTCCAACATTTCTGTTTCTTTAATCAAATCAGATTTTAACAATATTTTTTTGTATATTAATAAATGCTCCAACTCAGATGGTAGTTTATTGTTATCTAAAATATGATTAAACAGAGGCATTAAATCATTATGATTTGTTAGTAAATTTTCATTTATAATAAGAAAAAGACACAAAACTGAATATGTAGAATCGTTATTAAAAATAACTTCTTTTAATATATTTGTGGCTTCATTTCTTTTTCCATTTGAAATATAAATTCTAGCCTTCATATAATTATCGGATGATAATATTTTTTTACTTTCTTTATTTTCCAAATAAAAACTAAATGATCCTAGTGATAGAATAAAAACAAAAATTGAAGAATAAATTAGTATTTTATTTTTATTATAAAATTTTTCAATTTTAGATTTTTTTGTAATGTCGTATTGAGCTTTAAATAATTCTTCTACCATTTAAATTTTATTTATCTATATGCATTTTTATAAGAAGGAAATTTTTTCAACTTAACATCTTTGACGTAGCTTTTTATAGCCAATTCTGTAATTTTTTTTAAATTAGCATATTTTTTGACAAATCGTGGATAAAAATCACTTAATCCTAACAAGTCATCAATTACTAATATCTGACCATCACAATATTTTGATGATCCAATTCCTATAGTAGGCACAGTTATATTTTTAGTAATTGTCTTGGCTAATTCTTCTACGATACACTCAAGTACAATAGAAAAAGCTCCTGCGTTTGAAATAGCTATAGCATCATTCAAAATTTTTTTTTTTTGCATAGAACTTTTTCCTTTTACCTTAAAATCATTAGATGTTTGAGGTAATAAACCTATATGTCCCATAACTGGAATACCTTTGCTTGTAAGATGTCTAACTATACTGACTATATTTTTGCCACCTTCTAATTTTACTGCATCACATTTAGTTACATTTATTAGTTTAAGTGCATTTTTATAAGCATCATGTTTGTTTAAATATGTTCTGTATGGCATGTCACAAACAACTAAACATCTTTTTGAAAATTGTTTTACAGTTTTGCAATGCAACATCATAATTTCAATTTTAACTTCTTTTGTAGTTTTCATTCCGTATAAAACATTGCCCAAAGAGTCTCCGACTAAAATTATATCACAATATTTATCTGCTATCTGTGAGATCGATTTTGAATAGGCAGATAAACAAGTTATAGGTGATTTATTTTTTTTATTTAAAATTGTTTTAATTGTTATCTTTTTCATTTTCTGTTTTAATTTTATTAAATTTTTCTTCTATTTCATTTTTTTTTGAACAAAAAGAATTACAGACTTGATCAAATTTAGTAATTAATTCCTTAGCTTTTTTATAATCTGACTGTTTTATTTTTAATAGTATAAGCAAATATATACCTTCATCGTTTGTGGGGTTTAATATTAAAACATTATTTAAATTAATTTCATATTCTTCATCTTTTTCATCGTAATTAAAAATTTTTGCTAGGTACAAATATGAATTTTCATTTTTTGGATTATATACAATATCTCTTTCAAAGAAAATTTTTGCTTCGTTAAAGTTTTTTTTATTATAAAAATCAACACCTTCCTCAAAATTACTAATTTTTGCTGAATAAGCGTTTAATATAAAAAATAAATAGATAAAAAGTATTTTTAATAAAAAATTTTTTTTCATAACTTAATTTATAAAATTCCTAATCTATGTATCATATTTTCAAAATACCCTTACAAAAAATATAAATTTCTTTTGATTCTTTTTTACTAGATAATGGCTTATATTTTATTACGTTTTTAAAGGATTTTTTAGCCTTTTCATTAATATTATAATAAGCCTCACCCATAAATATTTTTGATAAAAAAATACCATTTACACTTAATATTTTAACAGCTAAGTTCATTGCATTTAAACAAAGTTCTCCAGTTCTATAAGAATCTAGAGATTTATTACCAGTTGTGTTTTCTGCCATATCAGACAAAACTACATCTGCTTTATTATTAAAAAAAATTAATACTTTTTTACTTATTTCAATATTATTAAAATCCCCTTGAATAAAGTCAACACTACTAATTTTATCCATAGGTTTAATATCAACTGATAATATTTTTCCTTTAACTATTTTTTTTGCAGCAACTTGTGACCAACCTCCAGGTGATGAACCTAAATCAAGGAGTAAAGAATTTTTTTTTAAAAATTTAAATTTATTATCCATTTCAATTAATTTAAAAGCTGATCTAGATCTATAACCTAAAATTTTAGATTGTTTAAAGAAAAAATCTTTTCTTTTTTTATTTAACCAGTTTTTTGAACTTTTGTTTTTTTTCAATTATTATCTATATTAAATCTTATCAACAACTTACAAAATATCTTCGTCTTCTTCTTTTTCTATCATAATTAAAGATTTTTTTTTATTATGCTTATAGTGAAAATAACTTATTGGGATTAAAAATAAATATACTAGTCCTGTAATAAAAAGTGTTTTAAAAGTATAAAAAATTAGAAAGTTTACAAAAATACCTAAGCCTAATAATAAAAAAACTGCTAAATTTCTTGGAATTAAAATTCTTTTAAGAGAATAAGTTGGTAATTTACTAATCATTAAGATTGATGTTAATAAAATCATTACTGAACTTAGTGCTGCATAATTTTCAATAATAATTAGGCTGCTTAATTCTAATATTAAAGGCAGTAATACTAATCCTGCAGCTGCTGGTGATGGAACTCCTTCAAAAAAATTTACTTTCCACGATCCATTTTCTTCAATAGCTGTTAAGTTAAATCTTGCTAAACGAAGCGCACAACAAACTGCATAAATTAATACTAACATCCATCCAAACTTTCCCAATGTATTTAAAGTCCAAAAATAAATTATAAAGCCTGGCGCTACTCCAAAACTAATAACATCTGTAAGTGAATCTAATTCTTTTCCTACTTTTGATGTCGCCTTAATTAATCTAGCTACTCTTCCATCTAATGTGTCAAGTACTGAAGCTAGTCCTACAGCGATAACTGCTATTGCGTAATTAGCATCTATAGCAAATTTTATTGAACTTAAACCTAAACAAACTCCTAAAATAGTTAAAGCGTTAGGCAAAAGAGATCTAGGATTTTTTTTTTCAACTAATTTAAATTCTTTTTTATTATTAATCATTTTTTTATCGCAATTAAAGTTTCTCCACCTATAGTTTTTTGATTTTTTTGAATTAATGTTTGACAATTTTGAAAATATAAATCAACTCTACTACCAAATCTAATTATTCCAAATTTATTAGCCTGTTTAATTTCTTGATTTTCTTTAACATCACAAACAATTCTTCTTGCTATTAATCCCGCTATTTGAACTATTATTATTTCTTCACCTTTAACGTTAATCATCTTAAGATAATTTCTTTCATTGTCTTCACTAGCCTTATCAAGAGAAGCATTTAAATATTTCCCTGGTTTATAAAATATTTGTGAAATTTTTCCTGAACATGGAACTCTATTAACATGACAGTTAAATACATTCATAAAGATGCTTACTCGTGTAAATTTTTTATTTTGTAAATTTAATTCTTTTGGTCCGTTTGTTTCTATAACTTGTGAAACAATGCCATCAGCTGGACTTACCAAATAGTTTTCATCATTTAATGGAAATCTTTTAGGGTCTCTAAAAAAATAGTATACCCATATTGTTAAAATAAAACTTATTATACCTAAAAAGCTTGAAATTAATAAAAGTACAAATGTAATAACTCCTGCTATAGCTACAAATCTGTAGCCCTCTTTATGTAGTTTTGGAATTAAAAAATCTATCATCTTTATATTCTTTATAATTTTAGCTAATATGTATATTAAGGTAGTAAATTCAATTGTAATAATAGAAATATAATGGCAAAAATTCTAGTCAAAAATGCAATAGTTGAGCTCGATGGCGATGAAATGACACGTATAATGTGGAATTTTATTAAACAAAAGTTAATTATTCCATATCTTGATATAAATATTAAATATTACGATTTAGGTATAAAAAATCGAAATATCACTTCTGACCAAATAACAATTGATAGTGCTAAAGCTATTAAAGAATTTGGTGTTGGAATCAAATGTGCAACAATTACACCTGACGAAAATCGTGTAAAAGAATTTAAATTAAAAAAAATGTGGAAATCTCCAAACGGTACAATAAGAAATATTTTGGGTGGTACAGTTTTCAGAGAACCAATTCTTTGCAAAAATATTCCAAAGTTAGTACCAGGCTGGACTAACCCTATTGTTATTGGAAGACATGCATTTGGTGATCAATATAGAGCAACAGACTTTAAAGTTCCAGGTAAAGGAAAACTGGAAATGAAATGGACTTCCGAAGATGGAAAAGAAAAAAAAGAATATGAAATATTTAATTTCCCTGGACCAGGTGTTGCTTTATCAATGTATAATTTAGATCAATCTATAAGAGATTTCGCAAAAGCATGTATGAATTATGGGTTAAATAGAAAATGGCCAGTATATCTTTCTACTAAAAATACAATTTTAAAAACATATGATGGTAGATTTAAAGACTTGTTTCAAGAAGTTTTTGAAAAAGAGTTTGAAGATAAGTTTAAGGAAAAGAAACTTACATATGAACATAGACTTATAGATGATATGGTTGCTTGTGCAATGAAGTGGAACGGAAATTATATTTGGGCCTGCAAAAACTATGATGGAGATGTACAATCAGATACAATTGCACAAGGATTTGGCTCATTAGGTCTTATGTCAAGTGTATTGATGTCACCAGATGGAAAAACTATCGAATCTGAAGCTGCACATGGTACTGTAACAAGACATTATAGACTACATCAACAAGGAAAGAAAACTTCAACAAACCCAATAGCTTCGATTTTTGCATGGGCGCGTGGGTTATATCATCGTGGAAAGCTAGATGGTAATGAAAATCTAAAAAAATTTGTAAAAACTTTAGAAAGAGTTTGTATACAAACTGTCGAAGAAGGTTCTATGACTAAAGATCTAGCTATATTGGTTGGTAAAGATCAAAAGTATCTTACTACAGATCAATTCCTTAACGTAATAGATTCTAATTTGAAAAAAAATCTTAACTAATTTTTTTAAATAAAGTTTGAAAAGCTTTATCTATTTTTTCTTTATAAATACCACCAGCCTGTGCAAAATCTTTTCTACCACCTCCACCTTTTCCCCCAATAATCTCTGAAGCTATTTTTACAAGAGTTACGGCGTCGTATTTATTAATTAATTCACTAGTTATTCCAATCGCAACACCAACTTTTCCTTCAAAAATTGAAAACGCAACCACAATACCTTTCTTAATATCCATTTTACTTTTATCAATGATATTTCTTAATTCTTTTGGTGGAAAATCTGTAAGTATTTGCTGTCTTAAAATAAATCCACCTATTTTTTTATCTTTAATAATATTTCTGCTTTTATCCATTATTATTTTTTGAACTTTAAATTTCTCTAATTGCTTGTTTAAGTTTTTTATATTTATATTTAATTCTAAATCTTTTTTATAATCTGGCTTGATATTATATTTCAATAATTCTTCTTTAATTAAATCTATTTGTTTTTTTAATTTTTTTTCTTTTAAAGACTGTTCTTCTTTAAATCGTTTTTCGTATTCATCTAGCTGTTTATCTCTTAAAGCTTCTATTCTTCTAATACCCGCAGCAATTGATGATTGATTTATTATTTTGAATTTTCCAATATCTTTTATATTTTGTACATGAGTGCCTCCACAAAGTTCAGTAGAAAAATAAGTGTTGTTTTCTTTACCCATCGACAAAACTCTAACTTCTTCGCCATATTTCTCACCAAACATGGCTAAAGCACCTTTATTTACTGCCTCTGTCGGCGTCATAATTCTTGTTTTAACGTTTGTGTCACCATCAACCATATCATTTACATATTTCTCTATTTTTTCAATTTCAGCTATCTCAATAGGTTTGTTATGACTAAAATCAAATCTAAGTTTTTCAGCGCTAACTAGAGAACCTTTTTGAGTAACGTGTTTGCCTAGTGTTCTTCTCAACGCTTCATGAAGCAAATGTGTTGCTGAATGATAAGCTTTTGCATTATTTCTTTTATCAACATCAATTTCAAGATTAACACTTTGATTAATTTTTAAAGATCCTTTTACAATTTTTCCTATATGAACATGTAAGTCATCCACTTTTTTCTGTGTATCATTAATAATTATTTTACAATTATTAGAATAAATTATTCCTTTGTCACCAACTTGACCGCCTGACTCGGCATAAAATGGAGTTTGATTTGTTACTATCTCAACTTCATCACCGGTTTCTGCATTATCAACAAAATTTTTTCCTTTTGATATTTTGACAACAACTCCTTGAGTTTTATCAAACTCATAACCTAAAAATTCAGTAGGATTTAATTCTTCTCTTATTTTAAGCCACTTTTCTTCAACAGATGTATCACCAGAACCTTTCCAATTAGCTCTGGCAATTTTTTTACTTTCTTCCATTTCTTTTGCGAAAGCTTTGTTATCAACTTTAATATTCCTATCTCTTAAAATATCTGCAGTTAAATCTAAAGGGAAGCCATATGTGTCATACAATTTAAAAGCAATAGATCCTGGTAAAATATTATTTTCAACTTTTTCTAAGTTTTCATTTAAGATTTTAATTCCATGACCCAATAATAAAGAAAATTTTTCTTCTTCATTTTTTAAAGTATCAATTATCAAATCTTTTCTAATATTTAGTTCGGGATAACTTTCTGTCATTTCATTTAAAAGGACATTAAATAATTTGAAAAAAATTGGATCTTTGCTTCCTAACGTGTGAGCGTGGCGCATTCCTCGTCTCATAATTCTTCTAAGAACATAACCTCTACCTTCATTAGATGGTAGAACACCTTCAGCTATTAGAAAACTACTTGCTCTTAGGTGGTCAGCTATTACTCTATGGCTGGAAATTGTTTTTTTATTGATAGGGCATTTGGTAATTTCTGATGAAGCTTTAATAATTTTTTTAAAATGATCTATATTATAGTTATCATGAGTTCCTTGTAATACAGCACTCATTCTTTCAAGACCCATTCCTGTATCTACAGAAGGTTTTGGTAAATTAATTCTTTTATTTTTTGTTATTTGTTCATATTGCATAAATACAAGATTCCATATTTCAATAAATCTATCTCCATCCTGTTCTGAACTTCCTGGTAGGCCACCTTTTAATTTATCACCATGATCATAAAAAATTTCAGAACATGGCCCACATGGTCCTGTATCTCCCATTGACCAAAAGTTGTCAGATGTTGATATTCTGATAATTTTATCTTGTTTTAAACCAGCAATTTTTTTCCATAAATTAAAAGATTCATCATCATCTGAATAGACTGTTACGCATAGTTTTTCTTTTGATAATTGAAATTCTTGAGTTAATAGGTTCCAAGCTAAAAATATTGCTTGCTCTTTAAAATAATCACCAAATGAAAAATTACCTAACATTTCAAAAAATGTATGGTGTCTTGGAGTGTAACCAACATTTTCCAAGTCATTATGTTTACCTCCTGCTCTTACGCATTTTTGTGAAGTGACAGCTCTTTTGTAGTTTTTTTTTTCTAAACCGGTAAAAACATTTTTAAATTGAACCATACCTGAATTTGTAAACATTAATGTTGGGTCGTTGCTTGGAACCAAATTGCTAGAATCTATTATTTTGTGATCGTGCTTTGAAAAATAGTTTAAGAATGAATTTCTAATATTTTTTAATGTTTTATCAGTCATCTTACTAATAAATACAGTTTTTTAGTTTGATGTCTAGACGTGTAGAAAGGCGCTATTTAAGAGCGCCTTTCTAAGAGAGTAAAGATTTTTTAATTTTTGTCTATTTCTGGTTTTTCCGTAATTGAAGTAGTTGTGGTATTTTTTTCAACTTTTGGGTTATCTTCTATTTTTTTAGAAATTAAGCCAGCTTTGGTTCTAATTGTCATCTCAATTTCTGCAGCAACTTTAGGATTTTGGTCTAAATAAATTTTAGCATTTTCCCGTCCTTGTCCAATTTTTTCACCTTTATATGCATACCAAGCTCCTGCTTTTTCAACAACACCATCTTTAGCACCTAAATCAATTAATTCTCCCACTTTGCTGATGCCTTTTCCATACATCAGGTCGAATTCAACTACCTTAAATGGTGGAGAAACCTTATTTTTAACAACTTTAACTCTTGTAGAATTGCCCACGATTTGTTCTTTATCTTTTATCGCTCCAATTCTTCTAATGTCCAATCTAACAGAAGCATAAAATTTAAGGGCATTTCCTCCTGATGTTGTTTCAGGATTTCCAAACATTACACCAATTTTCATTCTTATTTGATTAATAAATATGACCATTGTATTAGTGTGTGCTATTGAGGCAGTTAATTTTCTTAATGCTTGACTCATCAATCGAGACTGCAAACCTACATGGTGATCACCCATTTCTCCTTCTAACTCAGCTCTTGGAGTTAGTGCTGCAACAGAGTCAATTACTAGAACTGAAACTGATCCAGATTTAATAAGTGTATCTGCTATTTCTAAAGCTTGTTCACCAGTATCAGGTTGTGATATTAAAAGTTCCTCAGTTTTAACACCTAATTTTTTTGCATATACTGGATCTAAAGCATGTTCTGCATCAATAAATGCACAAATTCCCCCAGTTTTTTGAGATTCTGCTAATACTTGTAAAGCTAAAGTTGTTTTTCCAGATGATTCAGGTCCATAAATTTCTACCACCCTACCTTTTGGCAATCCTCCTATTCCAAGTGCTAAATCTAGACTCAAAGAGCCTGTTGATATAGCTTCAATATTCATAGCTGCCTTTTGACCAAGTTTCATTACTGAACCTTTACCAAAATTTTCATCTATTTGGCTTATAGCTGCATCTAAAGCTTTAGTTTTCTGTTTTTTTTCTTCTTCTTGATTTTTTCCTGACTTTACTATTTTTAGGTTATTTTTTGTCATAATTTCCTTATTTTTTTAAATATTAATTAACGAATCGTAGATATAAATGTACACATTTTGTTCTTTTAAGCAATAGTTAATAAAATCCTTAAAAATTAGTCCTTTTTTGATAGAGATAAAAATTTTAAGGTTTTAAATTTAAGTGTTTAGATGTGAGTTTACCTATTGAAGATAAGAGATTAAATTGTGATATAAGAAAATTTCTTTCTGTGGTAGCTAAATTTATTCTAGAATTTAGCAAAATTGTTCGTGATTGTATTACCTCTAACGTTGTCCTGTCGCTGCCTGATTCATACTCTTGAGTAATTCCTTCGTTTGCAATTTCGGCAGCTTTAACTTGAGATTTAATTGATTCTAAAACACTTTTAGAAGATTGATAGTTAGACCATGCTATAGCAACGTTTGTTTCTGCTTTCTTTTTAGAATCTTGATATAAAAGTTCCTTCTGATTTCTGAGTTGTTTTACTTTTCTAAGGTTAAATATATTGCTACCTCCATCAAATAAAGGCCAAGTTGCTGTAGCTGTAACTGTTTGCTGCGTTCTATCTTTTACTGTTGTGCTGATATCATCTTGCTCAGCAATCTTGTAAGATAATGTTGCTGATGGAGAAAAGTCTGAACCTGCTATAATTACATCTAATTTTGATTGCTTAAATTCCAACGAAGATATCATTAAATTTGGGTTTTCTTCATTAGATATTTTGTAGGCTGCTGCTAAACTTTTAGGTAAGTTTAAATTATTATTCTTTATTTCTTGTATATTTTCTGGTGGTTTTATTCCTGCCACCATTTGAAAATTAGATTTACTAGTAACCAGATTGTTTTGAGCAGCGATTAATTGTGCTTTTGCACCAGCAAGAGATGATTCTGATTGGGCTAAATCTGTTAAATTTATTTCACCTTTTTCTAGCCTGCTTTGATCAGTTTCAACTTGCCTTTCTAGCAAATCTATATTTATTAAATTAATATTTACTTTTTTCCTATTTAATACTAAATCAGTGTGAGCTTTTGCAGCCTCTAGTAAAATTTCTTGTTCAGTTTTTTTAAGTTTAAACTCTCCTAAACTTTGTCCAAGTTTTTTTTTCTTAAAATTTGCAATTCCACTACCTCCTTGAAAAATTGTTTGTTCAACAGTCATTGCTTGTTCTGACGGACGAAAATTTGAATCAACTCCTGAACTAACATCATTATCTTGTTCACCAACATATCCTGAAATTGTAACACTAGGCAAAAATTCACTAAACGACTGTCTTTTTTCTTCTATTGATGCACGCATATTTGCTCTTGCAGCATTTAATTTAGAATTATTTAAATAAGCTGAGTTCAGTGTATCAAATAATGTATTTGCATATGATTGTTCTGTAAAAATAATTAAAAATAAAATTAAGAGTATTTTATAAAAATAATTCATTTTTAATTTCTAAACAAAATTTTTTTTATATTTTGGTTTTTATTTAATATCATAACAATAGAAGCGGATTTAGCTAAATCTTTAAGCATTTGCAAAGTAATTCTTTGGTAAAACATAATAAATCTTTTTATTTTACTATAAGACATAATTTTTTTTTTGTA
>Ga0114999_10002581_pt1 | contig 23611 bp, 27 predicted proteins | sample ArcticOcean_MG_C_3_FD_89820 | JGI IMG/M metagenome (GOLD analysis project Ga0114999, IMG submission 89820) | Marine microbial communities from western Arctic Ocean - ArcticOcean_MG_CB8_126 | ecosystem: Environmental > Aquatic > Marine > Oceanic | place: Arctic Ocean: Canada Basin | collected...
GCATCAAGTTCCCCATTGGGGTACCAGGGCCTACACGACACAGATAATTCGTTTCTTCTACGGTTAACAAGACGATTACCTCCCTGTCAATTTCCACTAAGACCGAATGAGCGATTCCGCGCACCTAAACCGACGCCAGTTTACATCACTATTTTTTTGAAATCCAGCGTTTCGATTACAATACTGAACATTCGTTTAGGGAATCAACAGCAGCTTTCCAGAGGTCAACCGGCCTTGGAGTTCCCTGTGCGCCTCAGCAGCATCTTTCAAGGCATACCGTCCGTGAATCTTGATGTTCAGCTTGCCGGACGCAACCCAACCCAGCACTTCTCCTGCGCGCTGCTCCAACTCCGCTCTAGTAGCGGTGTAAGAGCCCAAACTCGGTCGAGTCAAGAACAGGGACTTGGGGTTCAGTACAGACAGAGCAACCGGAGGCACAGGACCACTGGCCTGGCCGTACAACACCAAATACCCTCTGGGGGCGAGCGACGCAACGCTCCCCTCAAAAGTGTCTTTGCCCACGGCGTCGTACACCACTTGGACACCCTTGTTATTGGTGATCTTCATAACCTCAGCCGCAAAGTCCTGTTCCGTGTACAGCACCGCGTGGTCTGCGCCCGCGCCCAATGCCATTGCTGCCTTCTCCTTCGTGGAGGCAGTGGTGATGACCTGCGCCCCGGCCATCTTCGCCATTTGGATGAGCAACAACCCCACGCCGCCAGCTCCAGCGTGTATCAGCGCTGTGTCGCCGCTCTTTAAGAGGTATGTGGAATAAGCCAGATAGTGGGCCGTCATGCCTTGCAGCATTGCCGCTGCTCCCACCTCAATGTCCATACCGTCGGGAACCTTCACCAATCGCCATGAAGGGACACAGACTTTCTCTGCATAGGACTTGCCCGCGCCGGTGTACGCCGCCCTGTCGCCAACGGCTACCTCGGTCACGCCGTCGCCAATCTTGACCACAATGCCGGAACCCTCACCACCGAGAATCAAGGGCAATGTTGGATTATTTGAGCCTGTACGAGCGCCAATGTCCATGTAGTTCACACCGACTGCGTTCAACTCAACAATGGCCTCACCTGCACCGGGTTCCGGATCTGGAACGTCCACATACTGAAGAACCTCAGGTCCGCCAACTTCAGATAGTTGTATAGCTTTCATAATTCCTCTTCCTTCTTGACCGTGCCTTCCAATTAGTCTTCTACGACTGCAATGACCTCTATTTGTACCTTCATCCCACCGGGAGGCGGGTCGTACTTGCTTGTGTGTCGCGCAGGTCTATCGTTCTCATCAGGCCACATCTCCAGCCAAGGGCCGTTTATGGCACCTCTATCGTTGAAGTCCTGAAGGTAACACGTCAATCGGACAACATCGTCCGGAGTGGCCCCCGCATGTTCAAGGAACGTCCTCATGTTACGGAAACATTGACGGGCCTGCTCCTCAACGTCCTCGCTCAACTCGCCCGTATCCGCGTTGTCGCCCCGGATGCCTGAGCTATACACAACGTTGCCAACTCTAGCCCCAAAGGGGATTGGTGCCGAATGACTGACCCCAGGGATGTGGATAGTCTGTCGCCTGCCCATAACGTTCCTCGACTTTCAATGGTGGTGATGCGCAATGTTTTAGTCACGCAGCGGAACGGTAGCAAGTCAGAGCGTTTATGGCAAGACGGGGAGTATCGGAGGTTGTAGCGCGAGGGGAAAATTCCAAGACGAATTCGTATAGAGGAAAGGCCACAGGGTTGTATCTTCAAGTGAACGAAGAAAGGAAGTATGTGCCAGAGATGCCTAGGCTACCTGGAAGGCCCAGACTCGGTGAAACACCTCGGGCTCACCCTTTGGCAGCGGCTGGTATGGATCTGTCTTCTTGAGCTGCTTCCACTTCCCAGAATTTTCCAGACTTGTAAATTTGTCCGGGAAGTCACCGCCACCGTCAGTCATGTCAACACGAATGCTGAAGGCAATGCAGCCGCCAGGCTTGGTAACACGGATAAGTTCATCAAGAGAACTTGAGGGAGCGTGGCCAAGGGTGAAGACGCCTACAAGAACCACACCGTCAAAGGAGTCTGTTTCATAGCCTAAGGGGCCGCCCAGGGCCATTTGGTCAAACCCAACGTAGACGTTCTTGGTCTTGGCCTCATCCAACATACCTTGAGAGAGGTCCATTGCCACCATGTTATTGAAGCCCAACTTGGCTAGAGCCTCGCCAGACAGCCCTGTACCCGCACCAGCATCCAGGACTCTGGCAGAGCGTTGTACGTATTCAGCAAAGACTCCCGCAACACTGTCAGGGGAATGCCAGATGAACTCCTTAGCCAGGTCAGCATCGTATTCAGTAGCCCACTGATCGTACCTCTCCTCTAACTCACTGTCAGTAGTGGAGGCGTAGACCCACTGGACTCGCTTATGGCTTTCCTGCATGGCGACATCCCCTTGTTAGATTGCTCGTTATGACTACTTTTGGCACACAAACAGGCCCCAGCCCAATTCTTTGGTATCAACGGCAGCAGCCGTTCGGCGGTAGGACTCTGCCAGTTCCTTGTAGTGCTCTGCATGTTCCTTGCCGTCCGTTGGAACACGGTCTGCCAGCTTAAGATAGCTGGTTTTTAAATGATCAGAGATGTCTCTGGCGTGAAGAACCTTAAAGCCCTTAGACTTCAGCGCATCTTGGTAGGAATCAAAACTGAAATCCGTGTCATACAGAAGCCGTTCATAAACGTGCTTCTGCGTGTCAGGGCTAATGTTTGGCTGCGGCTTAATCAGGTCATCAAAGACCATGATTCCGCCAGCTTCCAGAACCCTATACGCTTCATTCAAAACCGAGTCCTTGTCCGGAACATGGTAGAAGGTAGCCTGACTCCACAGACGAGAGAAGGAGCCATCTGCAAAGGGAAGTTCCACAGCAGAAGCCTTTTCAAAATGCAGCCTTGCCTGAACATCAGCAGCCTGGCGTGCACGATCTTCTACGGCATTATTGGCACGCACGCCACTAAGGTCTATACCCGCGACGTGGCAACCCTGCTCCTTGCACAGCCATATGGCTGTTGTGCCATTGCCACACCCTATATCCAAAACCTTGGCACTTGAATCAATCTTGCCCTCAGCAATCATGACCCTGTTCAGGTTGATGCCAGCCTTTGAGAAATCGTCCCCGGTGCTTTCATCAAAGATGCCCCAGTGAACGCTTCCCTCATCGTCCCAGACTACTCGGTATATCTCATCCTGAGCGTCATAATATTTCTCAGTTTCTTTTTCACTGAATTGACTGGGCATGTTTGACTCCTCCTAGGTACTCCACAAATCTATTGTCTTCGTCAACCAGAATCATTTGAGGGACAATCTGTTTATCGGAGACTTCAAACGACATGATAATGATGCAGTCGCCCGTCTTGACCAAGTGCGCTGCAGCACCCTGGACGGCAACAACACCAGATCCACGCTCACCAGGAATAGCGTAGGTCTCAAAGCGATTACCGTTGGTCACGTCGCAAATCAGAACTTTCTCAAAGTTCCATAGGTCAACGTGCTCCATCAACTCCTCGTCGATGAGAATGCTGCCAACATAGTCAGGGTTGGCATCGGTAACCCAGGCGCGGTGAATTTTTGATCGCAATACTTCTCTCATAACATACCTCCGCTGCGTTTCATTTACGGCGTCAAAGCCAATAGGAAAATCAAGTAGAAAAGGGAAACTAAAATATTGTGTGGTGGGTTGTCATGGGCCCCAGGTATACAACCCAAGGAAACCCCGGTGTGGCAGAAGCCAAGCCTTGGAGAATTCTACATTTGGGGGCATGTTAGCGTAAGTAGTCATGTCTATTATGTCGGGTGCTTTAATCGCCTTCATGAAATAAACAAAAAGGAAAGGCCTTTTAAGTAACGACAGACTGAACCTTAAAGGCCTCACCCTCCCAAAGTCAAATGGGAATTTTAAGTGTTTCACTCCTTTTTACATGGAAAGCGAACTGAATCAGCCATCAATCACTGTTTGAGAGAAACGAAATTAGAAAAATTTGATAATTTTTCATCCTTTTACGTAAATTTCAATATTTCATTTTCCCTCCCTAGGAGACAACATATATTCTAAAAACGAATACAATATATTGTCCCTAAACGATGGCGAATAGCATCACTGCCACCAAACCCTTGGCCTTCCTTTATTAAATTAGGAACATTTGTTCTTGAACATGGGAAGGAAAGTGACATGCTCATTAATCGTAGGCCTGATACCCTTGAGAAGCTCAACATCCTTGACGGCGTGGCCCTGCGCATGTTGAGCCAACACCGCAGGTCCGCCGCTATCCCTGTCCACTAGATGTGCATATTGAGTGCCACCGCAGTGGCGTGGGCATAATACGCAAGCTTCCGCGTTTCACGGCCCACCTCTGCCAAGGACACGCCTCCGCCGCCTAGCTTCTTTGGTACGGCGATGTTCAGGTAACTTGCCGCTTTGAGTTCGTCAAAGTCCTCTTGGAAAAATCGATTTTCCTGGTCACACTTTGGTGCCCGTTCCAAGCACCTTGCTAAAAGATCGTCAGTTAAAACACTTCCTGTCGCACCCGTAGTCATTGATCCACCTCTTTCGTCTCCTCAGGGAAAGTACCTGGCTGTCCGTATCTACCAAGTACCAACAATTCCGCCTTGCTGATTGTATTTCTCTCCCATGTCATGTCAATATCAATAAGCAACACTATCTTCATGCCAGAGGCCTCTACCGGTGGAAAGACCAGCCAGCATCCCCTACGACCAACGCCAGCCCAGATACGGTTGGGTGGTGATGCCACACCTATGGGCTATGGACCTGATTAACAATATGGTGTTCTTTTCCATAGGCGTCCTGGTTCCCATCTGGAAAGAAGACCTGGGCATCACTTCAACCCAAGCAGGGCTCCTGGGTTTCGCCGGGTTCCTGGGATTTGGACTCATGGCCCTTCCCGCCAGCATCTGGCTCACTCGCTTCAGCCCAAAGAAGATCACCCTCATGTGCGCCGTAGGGATGGCAGCCCTCGCCATTGGACAGTCTATGGCAACAGCCACTGCCGTTCTTCTGGTGACACGGCTGTTGTTCGTCATGCTGGCAGCCGCACGCATACAAATACAGGTAATCTTTATCCAACAGTGGTTCCAACCACGCTATTACGCAGGTATTAACAGCTTGGACTTTGGCAGCCGGGCCTTTGGGCAAATGGTGGCCATTGCGGCCACGCCCACGCTAGTCACGCTCTTAAATAGCTGGCAGACCTTCTATTTTGTGCTTGGCATAGCAATGTTGGGCATCTCCGTTTCCTGGGTATTCTTTGGCAAAGACCGTAATCGAACACACCAAGAAGGCGGGTCATCCCCTCAAGTTGGCAGCCCAGCGGGCGTCTTGCTACGCCACAAAGTCCTCTGGATTGTGGCAGGGGCTCAGATGGGAGCTGCGGTGGCCTTTGGTTCCTTCATGACCTTCTATCCCACCTACGCCATAGACCATCTAGGTATTTCCCTGGAGAAAGCAGGGTTGCTAATGGGGGTCTTTCCGGTAGGCGCTACGCTTGGGACATTATCGGCTGGCCCCTTGTCCCAAATGGTTGGGAGAAGGAAGCCGTTCATTTGGGTTCCCGGCATTTTGCTACCAACCAGCTACGTTCTCTTGTTGCACATGAACAACGTGCCTCTCTCCATGGTATTCCTGTTCACGGCCGGATTTTGCGCTATGACGGTTCCACCAATCCTGGCCACAATCCCCATGGACATGCGGTTACCCCACCGTGAGGTTGCCGTAGCCCAAGGACTCATCCGCACCCTCTTCCCATTCAGCGCTATGTGGGGCCCCTTACTTGTAGGGTTCCTTGAGGAACGCACAGGTTCTCTATTTCTGGGGCTGATAATTGTGGCACCTCTAGCCGTCACCCTCCTCATTGCCGGGATGCTCATACCGGAAACTGGGGCAAAAGGACGTAAATTCCCAACGCCCATACCATGACGGCGCCATCACCATGTGATGTTTGAATCCCAAATGGGGTGAGGCATCGCCTCGCAAGGGAGCGTTTCTGTGGTCGTTGAAAATGACCTTTTTCTCGATATCGTCATCGTCTTTGCCGTCGCATTCCTCGGCTCGCTGACGGCCCGCGCCCTGCGGCTGCCGGTCCTCCTAGGCTATCTGGTTGGGGGTATGGTCATAGGCCCCCACGCCCTTGAGGTAGTGGGTAACCAGGAAACCGTGCAGACCCTGGCGGAGTTTGGCGTCATCCTGCTTCTCTTCGCCGTTGGCGTGGAGGTCTCCTTCCGGGACGTTACCAAGCTGCGGAACATAGCGGTGTTCGGCGGGATAGCCCAGATACTGGTCACCATTGGCTTGGGCTACGGCATAGGGACGCTCCTGGGTTGGGAGAAAGAGGAATCTGCTGTCCTTGGCATGGTGATTTCCCTCAGCAGCACGATGGTCGTCCTGAAAACCCTGACTGATAGAGGTGAGCTCCAAAGCCTGCACGGACGAATCCTCACGGGAATGCTGCTCATCCAAGACCTGGCGTTCATCCCCATGATTGCCATCCTGCCTGCTCTGGCTGGAGACGATAGGTCGTTCGTGACAGAGTTGGGCGTTGGCATCCTCAAAGCCGTTGTTGTATTGGGTGTCATGGGGCTGGTAGGGGGGAAAGCGCTCCCCTGGCTCTTATATCGCATCACGAGGCTGGGTTCCCGAGAGATATTCATCCTCGCCCTTGTCGCCATCACCTTCTCTACAGCAGCCGTCACTGAAGCAGCAGGACTCTCCGCCGCGCTAGGAGCCTTCGTAGCGGGCGTCCTGCTGAGCGAGTCTGATTTCGGGCACCGTGCTCTCGCAGAGATAACTCCGCTGCGGGACATGTTTTCCGCCATGTTCTTCGTATCCTTGGGGATGTTGACTGACCCTGTGTACCTGGTTGACCATCCCGGCATTGTGCTAGCGGTTGTAGCGGCGGTAGTGGTTGGGAAATTTATATTCACCACCGCCGTGACACGAGCATTCAAGTTTCTCCCACACACAGCCCTTATGTCTGGATTTGGCATGGTTCAAATAGGTGAGTTCAGTTTCTTGTTAGCAGCTACAGCCTTCAGTCTGGGCGTGGTAGACGCAGATTTCCTCACGCTAACAGTAGTATCCGCTGTGATAACCATGGCTATGACGCCAGGAATCCTCTCCAGCGGCTCCCACGTCATAGCACGACTGACCGACCGCTTCCGGCTCCTTCGCCCGTACAGATTGGGAGGGCAGGATTCTGAGGCAAGACCTCATGCCCTCAGAGACCACGTCATCATTTGCGGGTTAGGTCGGGTTGGTTCGTTGGTGGCAGAGGCGCTAGATGAGCATCAGATTCCCTTTGTGGTGGTAGACCTGGATCCCAGCGTAGTAGCCCAGTGGAGGCAGCTGGGACACCTAGCCATTCACGGCGGAAGCAACAGTGAAGCGGTTCTACGCGCCGCGGGCATAAAGACTTCTAGGCTTATGGTTATCAGCACCGGAGACCCAGCTTCTACCTGGCTCACCGCCCACCACGCTTTGGCCCTCAAATCGGATTTGGACGTCGTCGCTCGTGTCAGTTGGCGCGAGGAGGGAGAGCGGCTACAACAGCTAGGGGTACAAGAAGTAGTCTGGCCGGAGATGGAGGCAGGGCTTGAAGCCCTACGCCACTCCCTTTATCGGTATCGTACGGACCGTTCAGAGGTGGAGACCTTGGTCAGTCGACTCCGTGCGATGCTACGCTTTGGCAAAGCGCCGGATGTTGACGAAGTACCGTAGTCCCCAATAGCCAGGCTACCGACCTTCTAGAACACACGCCTCGCACATAAACAGAGAAACCGCCCCTCCAATGAAAGGCGGCGTCTCTCTTACTCAGCAATGAAATGATGGTTAGTCGTGTGGGCGAGAACCCAGCGTGACTTCCAATACATCCGTTTCTCCACCCTCTCGGATAATATCCAGGATAACCATGTCACCGGGACTTGTGTTGGCCACTAAGTACGCCACCAAATCGTCCATGCGGCGGATACCCGCTCCGTTGATACCAACGATTACATCGCCGCCTAGAGGGAAGTCCAAACCATCCACTGTTACGTCACGGTCACTGCCTTGCAACCCTGCATCGCTCGCGGGGCTGTTCTCAGCTACGGCAACGACCTCAACTCCTCGTGTGCCGTCAGGAAGGCCCATGCGGCTCACAACCTCAGCAGACGTAGATATGCCGCTGATTCCAAGCCATGAGTACTCATATTTACCATGAGCTATCAGCTCCGGTACTACCCGCTTTGCGATGTTGATGGGAACCGCAAAACCTATCCCTGAACTGCCGATACCACCCTGCGTGATAATTTGTGTATTTATCCCTATCACTTGGCCCTGCCTGTCCAGCAACGGCCCACCGGAGTTCCCGGGGTTGATAGGCGCATCCGTCTGAATGGCTTGAGGAATGGAAAAGAGGCTGTTGCCGCTACTAATTGACCTACCTAGAGCGCTCACAATGCCACTGGTCAAAGTGAAGTTCTGGCCAAAGGGGTTCCCAATGGCCAAGGCAATCTGCCCAACCCGGAGGTTTTTGGTGTCACCCTGAGGAAGCGGCTGTAAATTCCGGCCAGGGACGTCCACCTTGAGGATTGCAAGGTCAGAGTCGGGGTCACCGCCCAATACAATCGCTTCTATCTCTTCCCCATCGTAGAAGACCACCGTAACGGTGTCAGCCTCGTCCACCACGTGGAAATTAGTTAATATGTGTCCATCGATATCCCATACAAAACCAGAACCTTCACCTCTCAAGTAGCGACCCTGGGTTTCGCCAGCCCCCCCACCGAAAAAGTTAAACCCGGAAGAGGCACTAGTGTCCGCCAGTTTCTGAGTAATGCGAATTTGAACCACAGAAGGCAGGGAAACTTCATAGATGTTTCCCATCACCAATTCCTGGGCCGCAACAATGTCGCTGGCATTCAACTCATCAATCGCCATGTTGCCAATGGGAAATGCAGTACCGCCATCAACGGTGGATCCAATGGCCAGCGTGTTGGAGGGAACGTTAGCCGAAGCAGTGGAGTCGGTCGCTGTAGCAAGGCCTGAACCAGTGCAAGCAACTAGCGCAAGCACTAATAACAACCCAAGACCCAGAAATATCCCCCTGCCCACAACATTCCGTTTCTTCATAGAAATAATTTGATTATCATTTGAATTTCGATTGATTATCTTTAGTTTATCTATAAACATTATTCCCTGTCTTCCTTGAGTATTCGAGCGCGTTTCGCGTGGTTTATAAATACAGATTCCACGCATAGCCCTTGTGTCACATATATAGAAACGAAGTTGCGACTAAAAGGTTAGATGCATAAGTATACGGAAAGATAGTTGATTTAGTTTCCTCGGCTAAACGCCAGAATCATCACAGACGGCACTGACCTCTTCTTTCTATCCACCAACACAAAAGGGCGGAAGAGTGAACGCTAATAGACAATGACTACGGTGGTTGGTATCGTAGAATCCGCAGCAATGCTACGTTCTAGCATCGCTAGCATCACCGGAGGTATCCCTATGGCTGAGAATTATGTAAAGGTGGCGCAAGTGTCCGACCTGAAACCCGGCGACATGACCATGACAAAGATCGACAAGCTGGAAGTGATGGTAGCAAACGTTGACGGCGAGTTTTACGCCCTAGACAACTTCTGCCCCCATGAGGGTTGGGCGCTTCATGAAGGCATCCTGGAAGATGGCTGCGTGGAATGCCCCGGGCACAGCTACTTCTACGACCTAAAGACCGGGCATCGCACTGGCGTACCTAGTGAGAAGGTAACAACCTTTCCACTAAAGGTGGAGGGTGATGACATCCTAGCGGACATCGGTTAGTCGTAGCCTTCAATAGCGTGGGTGGCGGAGAAACCTCGCCACTCTATAATTCACCGAATTAGGCTCTATTTGTAGCTATGAGACGTCTCATGTGACATTAATTGTTGTCTTTGGGAACCTTTATATCAATACCTATCCCGGCCACCATAAACCGCACGGTGTCGGCCTCTGCTGCCACCATCTGGTTTACCCTGCCAAGTTCGTCGGCGTAAGCGCGACCAAGCTCTGTGGGGGGTACAACACCTAACCCCACTTCGTTACTGACAACAATCCAGGACGCTTCGCCGTTTTGGTAGAGGCTCAACAACGCTCGGACATGCGCCGGAATATCGCTACCCATTGCCCCATCCTCACCACGCAGCATCAGGTTGCTGACCCACAACGTCATGCAGTCGATAAGTACGGTGTCGTAGCTAGGCAGAAGGGGCTCCAAAGCCAGTGCCACGTTAAGCGACTCCTCCAAGGTGTCCCACGTAGCCGGGCGATCCCTTTTGTGGACTTCAATACGAGCAGTCATCTCATCGTCGCCAGCTTCCGCTGTAGCCACAAAGAGTACGCGGTTGCCCTCCTTGGCCAACTGCTGGGCGTAGCTACTCTTCCCAGCACGGACCCCGCCCAAAATGAACGTCAGTCGTTTTGTCATGCCCTTCCCCATGCGCTCATTCAAGCCAACCCTGCCACACGGTAGAGTTCAGTCATATCCACGTTCTCCCGCACTAGATCTGCCAGCTTGTCATACTCAGCATCCAGGTCGATTTCAATGCCAGGTGGCAACATGACGCCCTTCCAACTCGCTAACTGCTCCAACACGCCCCTTCGTAGTTCCCGATTGTGAAACAGCTCGAGCTCTCGCATCCACGGTAGGGGTGACCCGCGCGGCTTCAGCCTGCACCACCTGTGCACGGTCTATCTCTCCCCCGTCCGGCACAGCAAAGGAGTTCAGCGACATGTTCTGAGCCTTGAACGGTGGCACCTGGTATCCATCCTGGATCAGGATGCGGCACAACGCTGTGGCCACCACCGATTTCCCAACATCGGAGGCGGTACCCATCACCATCACCACTTTGGCCTTAGGCTTCATTTACACCTATAAGATGGTGCATATCGTTCCACAACTCCAACACGCGTCCTCGCCCCTGGTTGCTGATAATAGAGACACCTGCATTACCGACCCGCAGACGCCAAAAATCCGCTGCAGGAAGGCCTAGCAGGCATATGGCAAGGGCACGAACGGACCCTCCATGACCAACGATGAGCAGGTCTTCATCAGGGGAGTGGCGCTCAGCCATACCATCAAGGAACCGCTGGACTCTCTGCAAGATGTCCGTTGAGTCTTCCCCACCTGGAGCCGAAAACGAGTTGTCGCCTCGTGTGAATCGAGCGGCAAAAAGCTCCGGATCCTGCGCCTCCACTTCCTGTAACGTCAGTCCCTCCCAGCTTCCGTAGGAAAATTCTCGCAAATTCGGGTCGGTTACAAGGGGAATATCGCGTCCGCCCAAAGCCCCAGTAGCAGTATCCACAGCGCGAGAAAGGTCGCTAGAATAAACCGCGTCGATACGCTCTCCGGCCATTCTCTCCCCAAGAAGCTTGGCCTGACGACGGCCCAACTCACTCAAAGGAACATCCGCATGACCTTGGATGCGCCCCTTGTTGTTCCATTCCGATTCGCCATGCCGCACCAAATACCAGTTACCCATGAATATGCTCCTTACGCCAACGGCGACTGAAATAACTCCGACGCCACATCGAACAGGATGATGGCAAGCAGCAACACCGTGACTTCCACTACTTCGTTCACTGCACCGTACATGTCTCCCGTCATGCCGCCAAGCAATCCTGTGACCCATCGACCAAACATCAGTGACACGCCCAAGGCCGCTGCCAACAGTATCCCCCCGGCACCACCAATGAGCAGCACACTAGCTACCACAGCCGTAGTCAACCCAAACCCTACTTGGAGCCAACTTCGTCCAATTTGGAACACAGTTCCCATACCCTGCTCTCTGGCGTAGGGAAATGCGGCCATAGTCGCAAGCATTCCCATGCGAGACAGGCACGGAAACAACACCAGGAGGCAGGTTCGTTCTCCAGCAGGCAACTCAGTCAGCAGCGACCACTTCAGCAGCAGCAAACTCGCCCCACCAACTACCGCGAATGCTCCAACATGGGAGTCATGCAGTATCTCCAACCGCCGCTCCCGTGTGAACCCACCGAACAGGCCATCACAGGCGTCCAGAAACCCCTCTATGTGGATGGCCCGCGTCAACACAACCAGGGCTATTACCAACAGCGCACCCATAACCATCGGCGACAACACCTCTCTCGCCGCCAGGTCCAGCCCTGCCAAGATGCCGCCAAGTCCCAAACCCACCAGAGGGAAGTACGCTCGCGACGATGACATCGACACTACCGTTCCACCAGGAGAAACCGGTAGCACCGTGAGGAACGCAATTGCCATCCTCAGGCTTCTCAACGGGCTTCCTCCGCCATGGTTTCAGACTCTCCCACGGACTCGCGATCAGAGACGCCAGCCTCAGCAAACGTCGCCATATCACTAAGGCACGCTGCAGCAGCCTCAACTATGGGCATCGCAAGAACCGCACCGGTTCCCTCTCCAAGACGCATACCCAAGTCCAACACAGGCCTCAACTTCATATGAGCTAGGGCAACCTTATGCCCCTTCTCGGCAGACCGATGCGACGCGATGATGTAGTCGTGAGCATCAGGACACAGGCTGTACGCAATCAATCCAGCCGCACCTGAGATGAAACCATCCAACACCACTGCGCGTCGGGCCAACGCACCACCAAGAACCACGCCCACAAGTACACCTATCTCAAAACCACCCACTTTTGCCAGCACATCAAGTCCATCGTCCCGGTCAGGCCCGTTCACCAGCAAGGCTCGTTCCACACAGGCGGTCTTATGCGCCATCTCCTCAGTGTTGCGACCAGTGCCTCTACCCGTAGTCTCCACCGGCGATTTCCCGGTCAACGCTGCGACGATTGCGCTTGACGCGGTGGTATTCCCGATGCCCATGTCGCCGGTGCCCAAGATGTCGGCCCCAGTCTCTACCGCTTCCAGCGCAAGCCTGATGCCTGCAGTCACACACGCTTCTGCTTGCTGCCGTGTCATGGCAGGCCTCTGGGTAATATCTGCCGTGCCCATACCAACACCAACCACATGAAGCGATGGGTGCTCAGGCAGCGGCGTAGCCACTCCGGCGTCCACAACCATGAGTTTTATCCCGACTTTCCGTGCCATGACGCTAACCGCCGCGCCACCGCCCAGGAAGTTCAGCACCATCTGCGCCGTTACCTCCTGTGGATACCCCGTGACACCCTGGGCCACCACACCATGGTCGCCAGCAGCAACGATGACCGTCTTCCCTTGTGGCGATGGACGCTCAGTCCCGAATATTCCGGCCAGTTGTATGGAGAGCGCTTCCAATCGCCCCAAACTCCCCGGCGGCTTAGTTAGCTGCTTTTGGCGCGCTTTCGCACGACGCATTGCCTTAGAGTCAGCTGGTCTAATTTCGGCTATCGCTTCCCCCAGAGTGGGATATGCCATTCATGTCCTCCGAGAGTTGTAGGTCTTCACTAAGTTTCTATTTGGTACCCATCAGGTCTTACCGATTCAGTTCGTTTCCCTTTGGTAACCATAGGAAAGTGGGTCAAGGGCTAGCCCTTGTTAGAATTCGATGCCTGCTTGGGCCTTGATGCCCTGCTCCTTGTACGGATGCTTCACCTCACGCATTTCCGTGACCAGGTCTGCGTAGTCGATAAGCTCCTGCGGCGCACCCCGACCCGTAATAATCACGTGGAGCATTGGAGGGCGTTGCTTCAACGTCTCAATGACCTCCTCCGTGGACACCCACCCGTACTGCAGCGCGTAGGTCATCTCATCCAAGACAATGAGGTCGTCTTCACCGGAGAGCAACGCCTCTTTGCAGTTGTCCCACTGCTGCGCCGCCAACGACCCCGACTGCTCCAGGTCTTTGGAAAGCCAGGTGAACCCGTCACCCAGCGCAAGGATAGGAATCCCCACCTTTTCCGCAGCTCGCTGCTCACCGTAGTGCGATCCCGTGTTCTTGATGAACTGGAACATACGCACTTTCATACCCCGACCCCATGCCCGGAACAGCACGCCTAGGGCAGCCGTAGTCTTACCCTTACCGTCTCCGGTATTCACAATGACCAGCCCTTTCTTGATTGCCAGCCCCTTCACCGATTGAGGTCCATCTTCGTCCGGGCCTTCGTATTCTTCTGTCATTCCGTTCCCTCCCCTGTTTCCTGTGATGCATGGTCAACCACCAACGCTCGCACTTGGGTGATGGCGTCCTCCACCCCGGCGACACGTGCCACCGGGTTCAAGTTCTCAAAAAAATGAGGTGCTGCGCCACCTGTGAAGTCTCGACCCATCAACGGCGTTCCTTCTATCGAAACGAGTTGTCGCGCCGACGATAACGCCTCCAGCACTGCTGCGTTGCTCGGCCCAATGGGCACATCGCACAGCACCACAATATCCGCCAGTTCTACCAACTCCAAATGCTTCGAACACGCCTCTCCATCAATCGGGCCAAAGGCGGTGACGGGCACATACTCTATACCAAGGATGTCCGCCGCAGAACGATCGGTGTCTCCGCCGCCCAGAGGGCCAGCCGTCACCGTCAGTCCAACACGCTGAAGCTCATACATCAACCGTGCCCCCGTCCCACCACCACACACAAGGTGAACCCGTGTTCCTGATGTTAACGACTCCGTAGGCGTGGCCTGTTCAAGTAAGCTGACGCTCAACATGCCGGTAAACGAATCACGGAACACCATCGTCCGAACACCGAACGCTGCCTCAATGTTCGCCGATGTCAGTACATCCTCTGCGGGCCCCTCGGACAGCACCTTCCCGCCGTTCATCAACACTAGGCTGGTGCAATACCGTGCCGCCAATGACAGGTCATGAATCGCTGCCACTGCCGTCATTCCTTGTGCAACCAGCCCCTGCACGATGTCCAACACTTTAAGTTGGTGCTGGATGTCCAAGTTGGAGGTCGGCTCGTCCAGCAGGAGAACATGGGGTTGTTGCGCCAACGCACTGGCAACGAACACTCGCTGGCGCTCCCCGCCGGAGAGGGTTTCCACCAGCCTGTCAGAGAACTCCTCCGTCTCCGTTAGTCGCATTGCATCGGAGGCAATTCGGCGGTCTGCTGCACCCTCCACCTGGAAGCGGCCCATGTGTGGGTACCGTCCCATCAACACAAGCTCAACCCCGGTGAATCCATAGGTGTATGGCGGCGTCTGCGACACCTGCGCCAGTGTGCGAGCAACTTGCTTTGTGGATGTGGCCGTCAGGTCGCTCCCCTCCAGCGAGACCGACCCCTCCTGGGAGCGCAGCAATCCAGACACCGTCTTGAGCAGCGTCGATTTTCCGGCGCCGTTCGGGCCGATGAGACCCACGAACGAGCCTCGCTCCGCCTTGATGCTCACGCCGTCCAATAGTCGCTTCGCCTGCACTTGATAGACCAGGCCCTCCGCAGCTAGCGCAGGAACGGGTCCGCTATCAGTCACGCCTTGGGTTGCTTCTTCCATCGCCTGTTCCACTCGTTATGACAATCTATTCCGGGAAGCTGAAACCGCCAAATTCGCTGGTGGCAAAGTCATCGGGCCACAACAACGCTGCTAGGTCTTCCGCCCCTCGCAGGTTCCAAAAGGAGAGGGTAGTGAAGTATTTGTTCGGGACAACGTAGACACGTCCGTTTTTGATGGCAGGCACATTAGACAGGGCAGGGTTCGCTAGCAATTGTTCACGGAACGGCTCACCGCTGTCCGGCGGTTGTGGGATAAAGATGACCTGTGGCGACATGGCGATGACACCCTCAAGGCTGGTGGTGGGGCTGCCTGTCAGTCCAGCTTCGGCAGCGGCGTTTACCCCGTCAGCCGCATCGATGATGCCACCTTCCGTAGACCCTGCTCCGGCCGTGTAAATCTTGTCAGAATACGATGTCAGGGAGAGCACTCGGGGCTTGTCGCCCGCTGGTTTAGACACCGTGGCTTCTTTCAGCACTTCATATCTCGTCTGAACCTCATCTGCCAGCTCCAGTGCCCGGTCTACTTCACCGTAGATATAGCCCATCAGCACGATGTCCTGGACTCTGCCGTCCGCATCGTTGTGGAGCTTGGTCTGCACCACGGTAATCCCCACGTTCTGCAAAGCCTCGATAAAGTCGGCCTTGGTGAAAGGGCTTGCAACCACGATGTCCGGGGCATACGACACAACCTGCTCTGCGTCCAGGGTAATGGCCCCTACACCCCCCGCCAGATGTGCGACGTTAGAGTGCGCTTCCAGCTTGGTGTAGCTCCCTGTAGCCACCACCCGTTCCGAGGGCACTATTGCATACGTGACCTCGTCATGGCCAAGCGATACCGTCAGGATGCGCTCCGGCTTCGCTTGGATGGCCACCAGGCCGTTCAACACCTCGACCGTTCTGGGCCACCCCATGTTTGTCGGGTTAACGATACCCACTACGCTGTTCAACACCGTTGACAGTGGCGATGCAGGAACAGCCGTTTGGGTCTCCGACGCAGATTCGTCCGACCCCGAGCCACATGCCACCAGCACGGCCATCAGCAAGACGCTTACCAGGACAAAAACAGACTTAGAACTATTCACAATTTCCCCTAAAATGCTTCAGCATGTCGTTTATTTCGTATCAACAAGAAGATGAAGAATGGCGCGCCCACAAAGGCTGTGATGATGCCTACCCTGAACTCGACTGGCTGCACCACGGTTCGCGCAATGGTGTCGGCAATGACCATAAACAGCGCACCGCCAATCGCGCTCAACGGGATGAGCACTCGGTGGTCTGGCCCCACCACAAGGCGGAGCATGTGAGGCACCACCAGTCCCACAAACGCAATGGTGCCACTGACTGCAACAGCAACCCCCGTAATCAGCGATGCCGCCGCCAACAAACCCGGTCGAATCAACCCAACGCGCACGCCCATAGATTTTGCTTCGTCGTCACCAAGCATCAGCAGGTTCAGGTCACGGGCCAGCACCACAATGACGGCTGCACCACCCAGAATCGGGGGTCCAGCAAGTCGCACGTGCTCCCACGACCTCGAGTCCAACCCGCCGGTCAGCCAAAAGAGGATTTCCCGTAGCGCCTCGTTGCTGGGTACCATCACCATGATGGCGGAGACAATGGCCCCAAAGAACGCGCTCACCGCTACCCCTGACAGCAACAGCGTGGACATGGAGAACCGCCCCCCCACGGTTGCGATGCCGTAGACCAGGAACGCAGCAGTCATTGCGCCAAGAAAGGCAAAGAGGGACAAAGCCTGGTAGAACATGCCGCTGATGCCCAGGGCTATGGCGACCACTGCCCCCAGCGCGCCACCGGCAGACACACCGATGATGCCGGGATCCGCCATAGGGTTGCGGAAGAGTCCCTGCATGGTCGCGCCAGCTACACCCAGAGCCATCCCCACTAGCGCGCCGACGATTATCCGGGGCAATCGGAGCTGCTCAATGACAAGCTCCTCGGTACGCATGTACGTGGCAAAGTCCAAGTTTATGGGCTCCAGAATGATGCTTGCTACGTGGCTGACGGGGATGCTCACTGGCCCCATGGAAAGCGATGCCAACGCAGCGGCCAGCAGTAGCACACCAAGTACCGCAGACGCTGTGGCAAGCCGAGCGATGATGCTGATGTTGCTAGAACGCCAGTTGATCTGAATTTTGGGCAAAAGAAAAACCTCCGGCGGCCATTCACTAGAGGTTTACGTCTAAATACAAGGCAAGGAATACCCTTGACCCGGCAGGCAACGCCCCTTGATGCGAAAAGCGGCTACCCTTCCGGTTAGGCAGGTCTCCTGGCTTATCCTCTCCTATGGAAGGGGAATTACAGTGGCGCTACCGCGACGGTCTTTCACCGTCTTTCCTATTCTCCCTCGCTTTTACCCAAGGGCACCTGACCGGACTGTTATGCAGTTGTTGCCCGCAGTGTGCCCGACAGATTAAGGGCTGTCAATGCACTAGCACCGCCATTCCGGTGATAGACTCTACGGAAGCCCACTCATCCTAGACCTTCAAAGGGCGAGTGGTTAAACAGCAAAATCGACCGTCAGGTCAGATGGGTCAGGGCCTCGCCCTGGGAGGAGCACCACCAATGGCAGAAGAGTTCATCCGAGTAGCCAACGAGGCCGAATTACCCCCCGGAGAGGTCATGCGAGCGGAGGCCCACGGCCTTGAACTATGCCTGGCGAATATTGAGGGGACGGTCTACGCCATCAGCAACGAGTGCCCCCACGCCAGTTGGCCCTTGGACGCTGGTTTCTTGGACGGCGAGGAGGTTGTCTGCCCCGGCCACAACATTGCCTTCAACATCCCCAACTACAAAAAGGTCTCCCCCTACGACCCCGGTATGAAGCACTACCCGGTCAAAGTAGAGGACGGTGGCATCTGGGTGGCTGAAGGCTAGGGAGGGGTGCCTCCTTTTTGCTGACGGTCAATCAGCTGATGCCTGGTAAGTCTCCAGCGTATCCTCGGAGGTCACAGTCTTAGGTGGCGCGTCTGTATTCAACTGCTCTACGACTATCCTGCTCTCATCGCAAAGTCGTTCATACGCCTTCTTTGTCAGAACATCCATAGGGAAGCTATCCACGAACAGGACTTTCTGAGCTTGAACCTGGATGATCTGCCGGAGGCACCCCAGGCACGGCTGGACGGTGGTGTAGATCACGCAACCCCTCAACGCTATACCATGCCGTGCGGATGACAGAATCGCGTTCTCCTCAGCGTGGACACAAAGACATTTATCAAGGTCGGCTCCACTTTTTATCTCGCCCTCGACCCTAGCAGCGCATCGAGGGCAACCACCATCGGAGCAGTTCGTTACGCCGTCAGGAGCACCGTTGTATCCGGTGCTGACGATTCTGTCTTCTACGATGACGACCGCACCCACTTTGGTGCCCAAGCAGTCTGCGCGCTGTGCCGCGACCTTAGCCATTTCCATGTAATAGTCATCTCGACTAATCCGGTCCATACAGCCCCCTCTAGGTTCCTACCCAATAAACATCCCATCACCAAAGCTGAAGAAACGATACCGCTCGTTGACCGCCTCCTGGTACGCATTCAACACCGCTGTGCGGCCAGCAAAGGCGCTGACAAGCATAAGCAGCGTGGAGCGTGGCAGGTGGAAGTTGGTCAGCATGGCATCAACCGCCTTGAACTCATAACCCGGCAGGATGAACAACTCCGTAGAGCCTGTTCCCGACTGAATCGTATTGGGCGTGCCTCTATCCGCGGAAGCCTGGGCGGCAGTCTCCAGCACTCGCACAGACGTCGTACCCACCGCCACCACACGTCGCCCCTCAGCCTTCGCTCGGTTCACCGCGTCCGCCGCCGATTGCGAGACCTCCCATCGCTCTGTGTGAATGGCATGCTCGCTGGGGTCTTCGGTCTTCACAGGCCTGAAGGTGTCCAAGCCCACATGCAGCGTCACAAATGCCAACTCTGCACCCAGCCCACGCAATCGCTCCATCAACTCAGGGGTGAAGTGCAGCCCCGCCGTGGGAGCAGCAGCGCTACCAAGCTCCCGAGAGTACACCGTATGGTATCGCTCAGGGTCGTCCAGGGTTTCGTGGATGTAAGGAGGCAGCGGAACCGTGCCCACCTGCGCCAAAGCAGCCTCGTCATCAACCTCCACCGTCCGCAGACCCTCGGCGTCCACACTTACGACTTTCGCTGAAACTGATGCCCCGTTACCCTCAAGCACCATCTTTGTACCCACGCGCATGCGTCGTCCGGGCTGCCCCAAGCACTGCCACACCCCAGGGCCAACACGATTAAGCAGCAGAAGCTCCATCTTCCCCCCGCCCTCCCCATTAGTAGGGAGTTGGGCGAAGTGGCCGTACACGCGAGCGGGTATAACGCGGGAGTCATTGAATACAAGAAGATCGCCGAATCGTAGGTAGTCGGTGAGGTCGGCAAAGCTATTGCGGTGGGTGACCATCCCGCTAGTCCGGTCAAGTATCAGGAGGCGAGAGGAGTCGCGCGGCTCGATAGGCGTCTGGGCGATAAGCTCCTGCGGGAGCGTATAATCGAAGTCGGACGTGGTGAAAGGGCCAGCCATACTAGCTCCCGGCATCCACCGACCGTTGCGCGGAAGCCAGCGTATTCTTGAGCAGCATGGCAATAGTCATGGGCCCCACGCCTCCGGGTACGGGTGTGATAGCAGAAGCAATCTCTGATACAGGTCCGTAGTCAACGTCGCCGGTGAGACGGTAGCCACTCTTCCGTGAAGCGTCTTCAACTCGATTCATTCCCACGTCTATCACCACCGCACCCGCCTTAACCATGTCAGCAGTAATGAACTCCGCCTGACCTGCAGCTGCAATGAGGATGTCCGCCTGTCGGGTGATTGAGCCCAAGTCGCTGGTGCCCGTGTGGCAGATGGAGACCGTGGCATTGGCGCCCGCCATCTTCTGCACCAACAGCATCGCAACAGGCTTACCAACAATGTTGCTACGCCCACACACCACCACGTGCTTACCCGCCGGGTCACGGCCCGTCCGCATGAGTATCTCTTGAACACCAGCCGGGGTGCAGGGAACAAAGATGGGCTCGCCAGCCACTAACCGGCCAAGGTTGAAGGGGTGGAGGCCATCCACGTCCTTGTTGGGGTCTATGGTGTATATCACTAATTTCTCGTTGATGTGCTTAGGCAGCGGGAGTTGTACCAGGATGCCGTGGAATTTAGGGTCGGCGTTCAGCTTCTTCACCAGATCCACCAGCTCGACCTCAAGTGTCTCAGCCGGAAGGTTGAAGGTCTCAGAGTAGATGCCAGCCTCTTCACACGCACGGCCCTTGTTGCGGACGTACACAGCGGATGCGGGGTCATCTCCTACAAGAACAACGGCCAGCCCGGGCACAAGGTTGTGTTTTGACTTCAGCGTTGCAACGTCTTTCGCAACCTCTGCCCTCACCTGTTTAGCTATTTCCGTCCCGCTAATAACCTCTGCCGCCATTACGTGGAACCTCCATTAAATACGTGGGGAAATCGTCCCTTATCATAGCAGGGGCTAAACCCGAGGAACAGGTATTAGATTGCCGCTTTTCATGTAGGTGCTCGCCATGCTATAATCTCGGCAGAGAGAAACGATATAGAGGAAGAGGTCCCGAGGAAACGTGGACAACGAGCAGAAACAGTCCCTAATTGGCGAATACAGGACGCACGCAACCGACACAGGGTCGTCAGATGTGCAGATTGCTTTGCTTACCAACCGCATCAATGAGCTTAATGCCCACCTGAGAGTGCATAAGAAAGACCACCACACACAGCGTGGTCTGTTGAAGATGGTGGGGCAACGGCGTCGGCTACTTACCTACATAGGCAGAACCGACCCATTGCGCTATCGCGCTCTTCTGTCTCGCCTCGGTCTCCGCCGGTAGCATCGTTACCGCGGACGACTACTTCCTCCTCTCATAACGTATAGAGGAGGCACCCCCATGCGCCACACAGTCCAATGTGATGTTGGCGGCAAACAACTCACCATAGAATCTGGCTGGGTCGCTGGCCAAGCAGACGGTTCCGTCACCTTACGCCTAGGCGAAACGGTGATGTTGATTACTGCCTGTATGAGCGACAAACCCCGCGAAGGCATTGATTTCTTTCCGCTGTCCGTAGACTACGAGGAACGAATGTATTCCGTAGGCCGGATTCCGGGAAGCTTCTTCCGGCGCGAAGGTAGGCCGTCCACAGAAGGCATTCTTGCTGGTCGACTGACCGACCGCCCCATTCGCCCCCTTTTCCCTAAGGGGTTCCGTAATGAGGTTCAGGTGGTTGCAACCATCCTATCTGCTGACCAGGAGAACCCCCCGGACGTCCTCTCCATTGTGGGAGCATCCGCGGCGTTATCCATTTCGTCCATTCCCTTTGATGGCCCCATTGCAGGGTGCCGCGTCGGCTACGTTGACGGAAAACTGGTGGTCAACCCAACCTTCGAGCAGATTGCAGAGAGCACCATGGAGCTCATTGTCGCTGGAAGCAAGGACGCTGTGGTGATGGTAGAGGCTGGCGCAAAGGAAGTTCCTGAGTCTCTGATTCTGGACGCCATTGACGAAGCTCAACGCGCCAACGCGGTGATTGTTGAGGCCATTGAGGAACTGGTGAAGCTGGCGGGCAAGCCCAAGGTCACGATTGTCCCCCCAACACCTCCCCGCTCCGCTGCCGTAGACGCCATGAACGATGACATCCGCAACCGCGTGCGTACTGCCGTGTTCGCTGGATATGAAAAGGGCGAGCGCGATAAGGAAGTAGGTCGCATCCAAGCCGAAGTCGTCTCCAGCATGCCTGATGACGTCCCCTCTGAGGAAACGAAGTCTGCATTCGACACAATGGTGGACGAGGTCTTCCGTAAGGGTGTTCTCAAAGAAAACGTCCGCGCAGACGGCCGAAAGCGAAACGAAGTTAGGCCTATCACCACTGAGGTAGGCGTACTACCCAGGACTCACGGCACAGGACTGTTCACGCGTGGCCAAACCCAGGTGTTGAGCGTGGTTACGCTTGGATCCCTGAGTGACGAGCAACGTCTGGACACCCTAAGCCCGGTCAGTACCAAGCGGTATATGCACCACTACAACTTCCCGCCGTATTCCGTAGGAGAAGTTCGCCGTGTGGGCACACCTGGACGCCGAGAGATTGGCCACGGTGCACTGGCAGAGCGAGCTCTGGAACCCATGATCCCAAGCAAGGACGATTTCCCTTACGCCATCAGGGTAGTCTCTGAGGCGTTAAGCTCCAACGGCAGCACATCCATGGGCAGTGTGTGCGGAAGCACCATGGGCCTGATGGACGCAGGCGTACCCATCAAGGCACCGGTAGCCGGTGTTGCCATGGGCCTCATCATGGACGCCGGTGGTGACTACGCAGTCCTCACAGACATCCAAGGGATTGAGGACCACCTGGGAGACATGGACTTCAAGGTGGCCGGAACAGCAGAGGGCATCACCGCCCTACAAATGGACATCAAGATTAAGGGAATCACTCCCGCAATCATGCGAGAGGCCCTTGCGCAGGCAAAGGAAGCCCGCCTGTTCATCCTGGACAAGATCCTGGCAACCATCGCAACGCCTCGGGCCATCATGAGCCCGTACGCACCGCGGATGATTAAGATCAACATCCCAGTGGACAAGATTGGCGCAATCATCGGGCCTGGCGGTAAGACCATCCGTGCCATCATCGCAGAGACCAAGGCGTCCATTGACGTACAAGACGATGGCACAGTCTTCATCGGCTCCCCCAACGAGGAGTCATTGGAGCAGGCTCGCAGCAAGATTGAAGGCCTGACCAAGGAAGCTGAAGTCGGTCAAATCTTCAAGGGCAAAGTCGTCCGTAGCACCAACTTTGGTGCCTTCGTAGAGATTCTTCCAGGCAAAGATGGCCTGGTGCGTCTCGGCGAGTTGGCAGAGGAGCCGGTGCAGCGGGTTGAGGATGCCGTTCAAGTAGGCGATGAAGTATCGGTCATGGTGATAGAAGTTGACCGAATGGGCCGACTCAACCTGTCCCGTCGAGCGGTGCTTGCAGGCCTGACCCCTGAGGAGGCTCTTGCATCGGCCCCACAAGGAAACGATGACAGGGGTGGTCGCCCCAGCTTCGGAGGCGGCGACCGTCGTCCGGAATTTCGACGTGGCCCTGGTGGCCCTGGCGGCCCCGGTGGACCTCCACGCCGTAACTAGGTAAGGAACAATGACTTCCCAACCCACCCCA
>Ga0114999_10002583_pt1 | contig 23590 bp, 22 predicted proteins | sample ArcticOcean_MG_C_3_FD_89820 | JGI IMG/M metagenome (GOLD analysis project Ga0114999, IMG submission 89820) | Marine microbial communities from western Arctic Ocean - ArcticOcean_MG_CB8_126 | ecosystem: Environmental > Aquatic > Marine > Oceanic | place: Arctic Ocean: Canada Basin | collected...
AAACCCTCGTCGAAAAAGGCGAAGACGAAATTGTCGGAGTATTCGCACCTCCCACCAAAGAAGGTCGAAATCCCGACCCGATTTCAGACGCCGCAAACGAACTAAAAATCCCCATTTTCGAGTTCAAACGACTCCGCGATAAAGAAGCCATCGATCAATTCAAATCAATTGAACCAGAACTCTGCGTAATGGCTTTCGTCACCGACATCGTGCCCATGGAAATGATCAACTCCCCCGCACTCGGCACCATCCAGTACCACCCGTCGTTACTTCCGCTCCACCGAGGGCCTAGCTCCATCAACTGGCCGATCATCAACGGCGAAACCGAAACCGGTCTCACCATTTTCTGGCCAGACGACGGCCTCGATACCGGCCCGGTATTGATGCAGAAAACCGTCACAATCGCACCTGATGCGACACTCGGCAGCGTCTACTTCAACAAGCTCTACCCACTCGGCGTCGAAGCGATGATCGAATCAGTCGATCTCGTCCGCAACGGCACAGCGCCAAAACTCGTGCAAGACGATTCGAAAGCCACGTACGAAAGTTGGTGCAAAGCAAGCGACGTAGTAGTCGATTGGAGTGCCGATATAGCCACCGTGTTCAACATGATCCGAGGCTCCGATCCCCAACCCGGTGCCAACACCACTCACAACGGAACAAAGCTCTCGCTCCACGATGCAGCCCGCTCTTCATACGGATCTGAAGGGCATCCGTCTGGAGCAGTTGTCGAACTCGGCGATGAAAAAATGGTCATCACGGCAGCAGGAGGATCAGTGATCATCGGTCGAGTCAGAGCCGCCGGAGGCAAGAAAATCGCCGCTGGAGAATGGGCTAAATCAGCCGGCCTGCAGGTCGGCGACATCCTCGGAAATTAATCGCTTCCGAGAAATCCAGCAAGCAACTCGTTCACCAAATCAGGGTGATCGAGAAGCGGCACATGCGCCGCACTCTCCACGATATGCAACGTCGCATTCGGCACCAATCGGGCGAGTCGTGCACGATGATCAGCAGGGAACAACTTGTCGTGCTCGCCCCATACGGCGAGCGTCGGTGCACTAATCGACATTAGTTCCGAATCGCTGAAAATCTCGCGCTGCCCCGCCAACGTCGTGATCGCCCGCAGACTCGCCTGCATCGCACCCACGTGTCCCTCGGATGTAGTCACATCGAAGGCGTATTGCCTGTACACCGGAGCGTCGTCAAACTTTGAATCCACAACTTCCATCGTTTTGAAATAGTTGTCCTGCCCCCAGCGATTCGGTCGGAGAATCAACCGACCCAGCAGTGGCACGGTGGCCAGCTTGAATACAAGCGGGAATGACTTTCCGAGGCCGGCAGAACCAATAACCGCCAGTTTTTTGATCCGCTCGGGACTATTGATCGCCAGTCCAAGCGCCCCCTGAGCGCCCATCGAAAGCCCCACGACATCGAATTCGTCTAATCCCAGAGCGTCAATAAACTCAGTGAGATAAGTCATCATCGACTGCACGAGCGGTTTCTCGAAAGCCACCTGCTCCGACAGCCCAAACACCGGATGATCAGGTGCAATCACACGATGAGTCTTCGATAGCACTTCAATCTGCCTGAACCAGATCGCCGATCCAGCGCCCCCTCCATGAAGCAGCAACACCGTGGGGCCTTCACCGTAGTCGAGATAGTGAATACGGCGACCGCTCAAATCAAGGAAGTGCCCCTGATATTCCAACCCTGCTCTCTTTAGCAAAGCGCACATGCTTTCAAAAATCTGACGGCCCGCGACGGTCAGCTCTGCATATTCAGGATTGGCTTGTTCAGGAGTGATCATTATTAAGTACTGCGCTCTCCAATCGAGCAATCTTCGCTGTCCAAAACGAGTATAAACAGTCGATTCAACTTACAATCGTCCATAAGTTATGACCTCGAATTACAATCCATACAACGTCCAGCCGACTGACGAACCTGAATTTGTCCCCGAATTCACTGAAGAAGCACGCGCTGAATCCGAACTCCAGCAGTTGGCGTGGGAACTTCTAGAGTTCACAAACATTCGTCAGCTTCTCGCCAATCGAACCCGCTTCTTCATGTCGAGGGAAATGGCCCTCAGCGCCCGCCCCCTCACCGACATCGACGACGTCGAGCGACTCCAGGACGAAACAGCACAAGCCGCACTCATGCTCGGAACCGTGGGCGACATCGGTCTAGTCGGCGCACACGATCCACGTGACCTTCTGCGACGCGCCTCTATCGACGGCATGCTCACAGGTGAAGAAATCGTTTCCGTTCTTCACCTGCTCGACTCGATTTGGACAGCTCGAAACACCGCAATGTCTATGAAAGGTCGAGCTCCTCTACTCGTAGACATCGCCAACGACATTCCCGATCTACGAGATCTCAGCGATGAAATATTCAAATACCTATCCGAGCGGGGCGAAGTACTCAGTTCAGCAACCCCAAAACTCGCCCGGCTAAGAGCCAACGTCAGCAAAACGTTCCAGCGAGTAATGCGGGCGATGGAACGAATCGCAGCCAGCAAATCCGTTAGGCAATCTCTCCAATCGGGCGCCATCGCCACACGCGGCGAGCGACTCGTTCTCGAAGTACGAGCCGACGCCCGTGACTCGGTACCCGGAATCGTTCACGACGTGTCAGGATCTGGGGCAACTCTGTTCGTTGAGCCTCTCAAAGCCATCGACATGTGCAACGCATGGAGGGAAACAGCGGCCGAAGCTCAGCGTGAAGAAGAACGAATACTCCGCAAAATCTCGAGACTGATTGGCGATCATCAAGAAGAGGCGATCATCGCCATTGAAGCCGCAGCAGCCCTCGACTACATCACCGCCCGAGCACGACTCGCTGGATCGATGAAAGCCAGACGAATCGAAACGATGCCCGCAGGATCAGGTAACGTCGTTAATCTCGTCAACGCCCGGCACCCACTTCTTGGCACCGACGCAGTACCAATCACAATAAACATCGGACCCGGTTTTCGCGGACTCGTAATTACCGGACCCAACACCGGCGGCAAAACGGTCGCGATTAAAACCATTGGCCTCTTCGCCCTAATGCATCAATCCGGGATGCAGCTGCCGCTCGGCGATGGCGAAATGGCGATCTTCGACGCCGTATACGCAGATATTGGTGACTCTCAATCGATCGAACGCTCGGTATCGACTTTCTCATCGCACATGGGCAGGGTGATCGAAATCCTGCTCGAAGCAACATCAAATTCACTAATTCTGCTCGATGAGCTCGGCACCGGAACCGACCCTGAAGAAGGATCCGCACTGGCAAGAGCCGTACTGTCTCACGCAACCGCCAACGACATGCCGATCGCCATCACTTCGCACTATCGAACGGTCGCAGAGTACGCAGCGGAATCTGAAGATCTTGCAAATGCTTCCGTCGAACTAAATCCCGACACCATGCTGCCCACATATCAGGTGATCATGGGCATCCCGGGCCGAAGCTACGCGATCCACGTAGCGCGACATCTCGGCATGCCGAGTCACGTGCTCGACGAAGCTCAATCGATGATGGATCCCACTCGAGCCGAAGCAGAAACGATTCTTCAACAGCTACAACGAGAACGAGAAGAAGCGACCAGAATTCGTGAAGAAGCCGAAACAGCGAAAGTCGAAGCCGAAGCCGCACGCAAAGATCTCCAAAACAAGCTCACAAACGTAACCAGAGCCCAAGAGGACATGATTGAAAAGTCCCGTAGGGAACTCCAGAGAGAGACTGAAGAAATCCGCCGAACGCTGCGCAAAATCGTCAGCAAAGCAAATAATGACAACGACCTCAAAACAGCACAGCGTGCGATTGGCCGTGTTCGAAACCAGTTCTCCGATCCCACTTGGCTTCCTGTCGCACCGCCTGCTGACGTCGATAAATCTGACGAACCCGACGCAAATAGACCCCTGCAGTCAGGCGATCAGGTCGAAATCAAGGGATTAAATGTCGAAGCTTCAGTAATCAGCATCGGAACCCACGGCACGATCGAACTGAAAATGGGCAACGCTCGTATCGAGCTAAACGAACGTCAACTTCGACTCGTTAAAGCAGCCGAGCCGCAAAATGCAGCACCCAAAATGTCCCCGAACATCACGATCAACACTGTGGCCGCCGGCGAAACTGCCAACACCTCGGGCGAGCTCGATATACGAGGCAGTAGGGTTCACGAATCCGAAGAACTCGTTCGCCAATTCATCGATGACTCATCGCTGCAGGGCCTTACCGCCGCACGAATCATTCACGGCGATGGTACTGGTGCCTTGCGAGAAGCAATCCGAGTGATTCTCTCAAAACACCCTCTAGTCTCTTCTTTCAGTGCAGCTCCACGAGATCGAGGCGGCAACGGTGCCACCCTCGTCGATCTTAGCTAAATACGATCCTTTAAAAAGATGAGCCCACACCGGTCCCCCCTCCTTCGGGAAGGGGTTAGGTAGATTCCAACCAGCGACAAGTCCTCCGACCACGCCCCAAGCCAACACCGTACCTCCCTCCTACGGGAGGGAGCAAGAGGGAGGGTAGATTGCAGCTAGCGACCAAGTCGTCCGACGACGCCAGAGCTAGACGCCCCTGCGTTGGTCCCCCTTCCTTCGGGAAGGGGTTAGGGGTTGGGTAGATTGCAGCTAGCGACCAAGTCATCCGATGACGCCCAGAGCTAAACGAGACGACGCCCAGAGCTAAACGAGACGACGCCCAGAGCTAAACGGGACGACACCCGGAGCTAAACGCCAAACTACGCCACACGCGCAAGTGCCCCTCTCGCCGGGTGAGAAGGGCACTTGAGATCTTCGGACCACCCGCTCAGAACCTACTGAGGGGGGAAAACCTGATGCGCTGTTCGGCTGGCCTGAAGATGGCCTGTGCTCTGGGAGGAATCCGGCCGGGGACACTCTCAGAATCACTACATAAGGGCTTTTGTAACTTGCCTGATTTTTTTAGTTCAGGTTCATTACGTTCCGGAGGCCGGGCGGAATTGCACGCTGTACTGTCAGCGGCGCACCGAGTTGTGGTGTCAGTTCAAGGACGAATCTTGTGCTCTTGACTACGGCGCTATCTGTTGAAAGCAGACCCGAAGCACTTCCTCCGTTGCTGGAGTTGCCGTCCGTGTACTGGATTGAGTTGGCATCTTCAGCTGCAATTGCAGTCGCTCGGTCCATTAGCCAAACTGTAACTTCAGCTTTTTCACCATCTTCGAGCAAGTTGTCACCGTTGTTCGTGCCGATGAAGGTCTGTGACCATGCAACGTCGGACTTACGCTGGTTCTCATCTGCATACGAGATGATCGTTGCAGTGCTTGCGCCGACAACGACGTCTGGATCGGTGCCTGAATCATCAGCTGTGTAAGGCGCAGTCAGGTCGACTGGCTCACCAGCAAGTGAGTTCGAAACGATGAAGACGAGCTTGTACACAGCCTGGGTAGAACCCTGGTACCCAGCAAATGCGAAGGCCGAACCCTGCTGGCTGAGTCGTGTACGGGTCTCTTTCAGACCTGCGTGGATCGTCTGCTTGTTCGCTTCGGATGAAAAGACACCCGCCGAAAGAATCGTGAAAGCGAACACGGAAGCTACAACCACGAATGCGATAAGCACAATGGCTGTTTCGAGACCGGTAATGCCCTTCTGAGAAAGAATCCCAGTAGGACGGTCTTTTGTAGGTGCGAGATTGCTCCTAGACATTTTCTATTCCCCTTAACCTGCCCTGACAAGCTTGTAGTTGACGCCCCCACCAATCTTGGCGGTAATCCCTCTAAGCGTCGGGTCTGCTGAATGGATTCGGGCCGGGAATCAATTCCGTTAGCAGACCGGCTGTCAGTGCTGATAACCACTACGATGTCGTGCTCACACCACCAAAACATCGCGGTTCGTACGGGTCGCTATCCGTGAACCTACCTAAAGATCTACACCCATAGCTGGTGCGTCAGACTGCCTACACGGCACGAGAGGGGGCTCTCACCCTGAGAACGAATCGTTCTCGAACAACCAGGTCGAAATCAAGCCCATCACACCATGGGCAAACTTTCAGCGACGTTTTTAAAGAGAGAGCAACGGGTTGCACAAAAAAAGCCGCCTGAGTAATCACACTCAGACGGCCCATTTCATTTACGAAGCCCCGACGGGGCGTTTATTTCAGTTCGGTACTGACGATCAGCGAAACCGCGCCAGGGCAGCATCACACACATCCAAAATTCACCTAATCGCAAGTCGACCGACATGAGTTATCCTGCCGCGTACACTGTTCGAATGTACTGAGTTGTCAGAATTCTAGGGCTGCAATATGACGATAAAAAACGTAAAACTACTACTGATGCGTTGCATGCAAAAATCGCCTTACCGAGGCGAGTCGCCCAACAACGCCATCCCCGAACTTTCGAACGGGTAACCAACATGTCAGATTGGCCAACTCCAAAATTCGTCGAACTCCCGAGTATTAGGATCGCTGTATACGAATACGGCACTCCATCTCGCCCACCACTACTACTTCTACATGGCGGTCTTAGTACTGGGCTGAACTGGCACGATATCGCAACTGGCCTGGCCGACGAGTGGTTTGTCCTCGCACCAGATTCCAGAGGACGGGGATTGAGCGGTCACCCAGAAGACGGCGATTACTCCACAGAAGCGTTCGTCTCAGATGCCAAGGCAGTGGTAGGCGATTATGGAATCAGCAAATTGGCCATCGGGGGACATTCAGAGGGCGGAGCGAACGCAACCGCCTTCGCAGCCACGTATCCAGACATCGTCTCATCACTCCTGGTACTCGAAAATGCCCATGACCTGAACTTCGCAGCGATGGCGGCATCGGCACCACCAAATGCCATCAAAGTTCCGATCGGTACAACTTTTGCCGATTGGGACGAAGCACGCAGATGGCAGATCAGCCATCTTCCCAACGTAAGCATCGAAGCGATCGATCGTCGGATCCACTCGCGGTTAGTCGAAAACGACGGTGCTATTGCATGGCGGGAAGATCTCAGAATATTCCCGTACAAAGGTGCTCACCCACAAACTGCGGACGATCGATTGGAACCCATAAAAAAAGTGCAGTGCCGCACTCGTTTTCTACTGGCAACCAGTAGCAACCTGGTTTCAGACGAAGCGGCCGACACGGCCGTGTCCAATATGCCCGACGCCTCATGGACGCGAATTCCAAACACCGGCCACAACCTACATGAAGACAACCTCGGAGACTCGCTCGCAGCGATTAGAGATTTCCTGGCGGGCGACGAAGCGTTGTCACTTTGAACTTGCGTGCTCTAAAAGGTCCTCTCCATTAGGGAGAGGATTTAGGTGAGGGGGAATGCCAGTTCGCTAGGTAGGTTCTTACGAAGGCAGCGACTTCGCCACACGTTCCAGCGTCAGCTCAATGTCAGCATCAGAATGCGCCGTCGAAACGAACCACGCCTCGAACTGAGAAGGCGGCAAATACACGCCATTGTCGACCATTCCGTGGAAGAACGCCCCGAACGACTCTCTGTCAGTAGCCGAAGCGCTATCCATATCGGTCACTTCGTTATCAGTGAAGAAGACAGTCATAAGACCGCAAGCACGGTTAATCACAGCCGGAACACCAGCAGCATTGAACACACCCAGAACGCCATCAGCCAATTTATCGGTCTTAGCCTGAAGACCTTCGTAAACGCCCGGCTTCGAAAGCTCATCAAGAGTCGCAATGCCCGCAGCCATCGCAACCGGATTGCCTGAAAGCGTTCCAGCCTGATACATCGGGCCCAACGGAGACACTTCGCTCATAATCTCAGCGCTAGCGCCATATGCTCCAACCGGGAACCCACCGCCAACGATCTTGCCGAGGCACGTGATGTCTGGCGTAACGTCGTAAACGGTCTGTGCACCGCCTAGTGCAACACGGAATCCAGAAATCACTTCATCAAATATCAGCAGCGCACCATGCTCTGTCGTAAGGTCGCGTAATCCTTCGAGGAACCCCGCAGCGGGCGTTACAACACCCATGTTCCCGGCGATCGGCTCGACGATCACAGCAGCAACCTCGCCCTTATTGGCTTCAAGAAGCTCACGTACCGACTCAACGTTGTTGTAGTCGGCAACCAACGTAGCCGCCGCGTAGTCAGGGTGAACACCCGCCGATGACGCAATCCCCTGGTTCGCCAAGCCTGATCCAGCTTCAACCAACAGAGCATCTTCGTGCCCGTGGTACCCGCCATTGAACTTCAAGATCTTGTTGCGACCCGTCTTCGCCCGCGCCAATCGCAAAGCCGACATCGTCGCTTCGGTTCCCGAGCTGACGAATCGCACAACCTCGATAGAAGGAACGGCATCGACTACGCGTCGAGCCATCTCAACTTCCAGTTCGGTAGGCGCACCAAACGAAGTTCCCGATCGTGCAGCATCAATCGCAGCATCGATAACTGCCGGATGAGCGTGACCCAGAATCATCGGACCCCACGAGCACACGTAATCGATCAGCTCGTTATCGTCTGCGTCCCAAACACGCGGTCCAGCAGCTCGCTTAAAGAAGATCGGATCGCCGCCGACTGAGCCCCACGCGCGAGCGGGACTATTAACCCCACCAGGAATAAGGGCCTTGGCATCTGAAAACAACTGTGCCGACTTTACGCGTGACAATTAGAACCTCCGAATAGCGAACCAAACACAACAAAAAATAACCCGTACGTATTCTTGCGCGAAAAGGGGCACTCTAACAGTGCCCCTTAGTCAGATTTATCTCAATCTCACCACAATCACGAATCTATTAGATCTCGTCATCGTCTTCTTCAGCAAGAGCAAAAACCTTCTGTACGGCCTCGGCCGCACTATCCTCTTCACTTCGAAGGAAGCTAATCGGATCAGCAAGAATTCTTCGAACCAGCGAGCGAGTCATCTTCTCAACCGATGTCGCCTGCTTCTCAGTCAATCCATCGAGTCGGGCAAGCGTCTGCTCGACTTCCTCACGTCTCATCTGCTCCATGCGAGCACCAAGAGTGCGAATGACCGGTTCGTGGTCGATGCCCGTCAGACGCTCCTTGAAGCGACGGACGCCATCATCAATAAGATCCTGCGCCTCTGCGGCAGCCTCTGCTCGAAGCTCCCAGCTCTCGGCAGATCTCGCCTGAAGCTCGGTAAGGCTGATCAGATTCACACCGTCTATGTTGGCAGAAGCGGGCTCGACGTCCCGAGGCATTCCCAGATCGAGAACACTCAGTAGTCGATCGGGCCGATCCGCAATGGCACCACTGATCATGTCTGCAGTAATAACCGAATCGGTCGCCGCCGTGCACGTAATCAAAACATCGGTCTCAACAAGTGCCTTTGAAATATCCTCGAACGGAACCTGTGGTGAACCCAGCTCATCGGCAAGGATTCGGCCACGATTCATCGATCGGCTCGAAACAACAATGTCATCAGCCCCGTATCGTCGTAACGCACGTGCTGTCAGCTTGCCCATCTCACCAGCACCAACAAGAAGCACCCTGAGGCCCTTCAAATCACCGAGGGTATTCTGGAGTTCCTGCACACCCAGCGATGAAACTGAAACCCGGTTGCGCCCAAGGTCAGTCTCTTTTCGAATCCGGCGGCTCGTGCGTAACGCAGCGTGGAACAATCGTGAAAGAATCGGGTCAACAGTTCCGGCTTCACCAGCCGCCTGCATGGCTCGAGTCACCTGGCCAAGAATCTGAGATTCGCCAAGAGCCACCGACTGTAGACCAGCAGTAACCGTAAACAAATGCTCGGCCACCGCATCGCCAGTCATGGTGTAAACGTATTCGCCAATTCCGGTAATACCGGAGTGCTCAGGAACAGCGTCGATGTATTCCTTAAGCTGGCGAACACCAGCTTCAACATCTTCGGCAACCGAGTAGATCTCGGTGCGGTTGCAGGTCGAGAGAATAACCCCACCACCAGCATGTGTTGCAAGTCTGTCCAGATGTTCCTTCAGCGAATGAGTAGGAACGGCAACGCACTCCAGTACTTCAACCGGTGCGCGATCTATATTTAGCCCTGCGAGTATAAAATTCAATTTGTTCGAACCTACCATGATCAGATTAAGAGTCGGATTAAGGTCGGCGGATTCACTGTGCTGAACCCCAGCCCCTCATCTGAAGGTAGATCAATTCTTATTAACGTTCGACGGTAAAACTTATCACGCTTAATTGCGGGTTTTACCTAGTAACGTGAAGAGTTCATGACGCTTGGTGATAGCATCGTCGAACATCGTTAACGGTATCAACCAATCGAAAGATTTTCATCCCAACTCATGAGTATTCCATTGATAATCCCGCCAGATCAGCGCGGGTACACAACACCTGAAATTTTTGTCACCACAGATTGGTTGGCAGAACACATCTCAGATGCGAACGTAAGAGTGGTTGATGCCGACGTCCCTGAAGAGTACGTAACAGGCCACATACCAGGATCGGTAAATCCGGTCGATCACTACTACAAAACATCGCTCGAAGATCGCACCCACATTCAAGGCGCAGAGCAGTTCGCTCAGACCATGTCGGATCTCGGTATCGATGATGACACCACGGTCGTTGGCTACAACCGATCCGGAGGCGTCTACGCATTCAGGCTAATGTGGGCTCTCCACTACTACGGTCATACCAACGTCAAAATTCTCGACGGCGGACTGGAAAAATGGGTAGCTGAAGGCCGGGAAACCACGACCGACGCAGCATCTTTCGAAGGTGCAGGCGGATCGTTCACCCCAGTTGAGAATTCAGGAATATTCGCTTCACGCGACCGCGTCCTAAGCGCCATCGACGATGAATCAACCGTCATTCTCGACGTACGCTCCGATGATGAGTGGACCGGCGCAAATAAACGCGGCGGCCCGCGCGGCGGTCGAATACCGGGAGCCATTCACTTCGAATGGACCAATTTCATGACCGATACTGAAATCCCCGTTCTAAAATCGGCCGACGAAATTCGAAAACTGCTCGCTGACGTTGGTATCACGCCCGACAAGAACGTCATCACCTACTGACAGGGAGGCATCCGTGCGGCGCACGGATTCTGGACCTTGAAACTCGTTGGTTTCGATAACGTTAGCGACTACGACGGCTCGTGGAGAGAATGGGCCGAAATACCCTCGTGCCCCGTAGAATCCCTGACGTAGGCTTTTTGAGTCACCCTCCCCTATCCGACATCCCGACCGGCAGCGGAGGGATCTTCGGTGGGGTGGGGATGTTCGGCGGCTCAGGAACGCTCGCACCAAATCGCCTAATCTGAGCCCCTCCCCTAAAACCGTTTGCCACGCGCCAACCGTACATCTTCATGACGGCTCGTAAATAAAAGCGCGGAATCCACAGATCTCGCAAGTTCCACACAACTGCAAACTCCCTCCTCTAATGAAACTAAACAAATCTCTTTTAACATGGGTTGCGCTCGTAACAATACTCACCATTGCTGCTACTGCGTGCGGTAACGGCGATCCCGCCAATGCTCCAACTCAGATCGTCGTCGGACCAACGGCAACTCAAAATCCTGCTGCAACAAACACCCCCGCGGTTGAGCCGACGAAACCGCCGCCACTACCCCACTACGCCCCCGGCAAGCTCGAGGTTCACGAAATAGAAGGATGGCTCAACTCCGAACCCCTTTCAATTGCCGACACACTAAAGGGTGGTCAGGTCGTACTCGTCGATTTCTGGACATACACCTGTGTCAACTGCCTGCGCACCCTCCCTTTCCTTAAAGAATGGCATGCGAAATACGCCGACCGAGGACTCGTGATTCTCGGCGTCCACACACCCGAATTCGATTTCGAAAAAGACTACGACAACGTAAAAGCCGCAATCGAACGAGAAGGCATCGGTTGGCCTGTCGCCCTCGATAACGATTTCGGCACGTGGAATTCGTTCAGCAATCGATACTGGCCAGCAAAATATCTAATTGGGCTCGACGGTCAACTCACGTATCGCCACTTTGGCGAAGGTGGATACGTCGAAACCGAAGAAGCCATTCGCGAAACCCTGACCGAAGCGGGATGGGATGTATCTGACATTCCGATAGGCAGCATCAACTCATCCGACCGTGACCCCGTTGCCAATCGAATCACTCGCGAACTCTATGGCGGTTACGAACGCAACTACACACAGGCAGGAATCTACGCGGGGCAAGAGGACTACTACATTGCCCCCGATTCAACCCGCGAATACCTCGATGACGGAAACTACACGCCCCAGCAGTGGTATTTGAACGGTCTATGGACGAATGGTCCAGAGTCGATCATCCACGCTCGAACCACCAACAACCTCGAAGACCACATCGCTTTCGAATTCGTTGGGCGCAGCGCAAACGTCGTCTTGAACCCCTCAAGCAATCAATCATTCAACGTCTACGTAGAAATCGATGATCGCCCACTAATGCAAGACGAAGCCGGTATCGACATCCTGTTCGATGAACAAGGTCGCTCGTATTTCAAGGTCGACGAACCACGGCTCTACGCATTTCTTGAAACGCCCGAATTCGGACAGCACATCGTAAAGCTCGCATCCGACTCCGATGATTTCGCAATCTTCGCCTTCACGTTCGGAATTAACGAAGGTGGAATTTAGTGAGACATTTCTCGCTAAGACTCAACAACGCCAAGTTCACGCTCGTTCTCGGAGCATTTGTCTTCGCCGCATTCACCGCATGCGCAGCCGACGAACTGGTTCAAGTTGACTCGCCTGACACTACACAGAGTTCCGTTCAGGAATCTGGGCTGCCTGATGAACTCTCGTCTTTCACTGATCTCGATCCAAAGTGGACCGTCATTTCAGATGAAATCAATCTCGAACTAGCTACTCCCGACCTCGGTGTCGGTGTTCAACGGTTCGGTGTCGTTCTAAGCGACGACAGCGGCCTTATCAAATTCCCGATTGTCAGGCTTAACGCCAACTACTTTCCAGACGGCTACGATGCCTCACCACTTGAAACACTCTCGGTATCGGCATCTGCGCGGTTCTACGAATTCCCATTTGGCACTCGCGGTATCCACTCGACCGATCTTCAGTTCGAACGCGCCGGCCTCTGGTCGGTCTCAGCAGAAATACCGCGATCCGACGGATCAACTGCTCCGGTCGAAGTTCGGTTTCCAGTAGCCGAAACTGCAATGTCAGTTACCGTCGGACAACCCGCCCCGGCGAGCGAAAGCCGAACACTCACAAGTGAAGGCAACATAGCGAAACTCACCACGGGAAGCCATCGAGATCCCGAGCTCTACGAGTACTCGATCGCCGAAGCACTAGATCGCGACCGCCCGCTACTCGTCGTGTTTGCAAGCCCCGCATTCTGCACAAATGCCGTCTGTGGCCCTCAAGTAGAAATCGCAAGCGAACTACGCGAGATCTACGGCGAGAAGGTCGACTTCGTTCACGTCGACCTCTACTCCAATCCCCACGAAATCCAGGGCGATCTGAGTCTCGCAATGCTCACACCCGTCCTCAAGGAGTGGGGACTTTCATCTCAAGAATGGACATTCATTGTCAATTCAAACGGAATCGTGACCCACCGCTTCGAAAACTTCGCACCCAAACCAGAACTAATCGAAGCCCTCGACCAAGCCGTAGCGACGGGCTAGCTTTTCGAAGCACTGGCCTTAGGCCCTGTCATTGCGAGGAGCCTGCCCTGAGGCGACGTGGCAATCACGCCCAACAGCGCACGTCGCTAAACTCAGCCGGCATTCCACCCGTGGCCCTCGTCAGAAACCAACAACGCTGAGATATCGCCACACTGCAACCGACTGCCACATCGCCAAATCCTTGGTAATGACATAATCTCCCGCACGCTCCAGGCACAATTACCCGCTCGGGACGAAAAGAAAGACCACCACGTTGACCGACTTTCTCGCCCTCGCAAAATCGCACGAAACAGAAATGTTCGACCTCATCAAAAAGCTGGTGATGATCGAAACCCCAACGAGTGACAAAGCAGCCAACGATCACATCTCGTCACTTACCGCCGATATTCTTCGTGGCCTCGGCGCCGAAGTAATCGTTCACCCGGAAAAAGACTTCGGCGACCACATCACCGCCGACTGGCCAGCGCCAAACGCCAACGCCGGTGCAAAAGAGCAACACGCCCTGATCGTCGGCCATCTCGACACCGTATGGCCGTTCGGAACCCTCGAACGCATGGGATACACCGAAAAAGACGGGCGCCTCTACGCCCCCGGCGTGCTCGACATGAAAGCTGGAATCGCCACGACCATCATCGGTCTACGAACGCTCCAGGAAAACAATCTTTGGCCGAACCGCCCGATTAAGATCCTCTTCAACACCGATGAAGAAGTAGGCAGCCCATCTTCACGTCCGCTCGTGGAACGCAGTGCCAAAAACGCCGAATATGCCCTCATCATGGAACCCGGTCAAGCAGGAGCTGGAGCCTTAAAAACCACCCGCAAAGGCCTCGGTGAGTTCCATATCTACGTAGAAGGTAAAGCCAGCCACGCAGGAGCCTTCCCCGAACGAGGCGCATCTGCAATTCACGAACTATCCCAAAGAGTTATCGAACTGCAGGCAATGAACGACTGGCCAAACGGAATAACCATAAACACCGGTCTCATCTCGGGCGGATCAGCGAGAAACACCATTCCCGCATACGCCGAGGCAACGATCGACGTCCGAGTAAGGAACCTTACGCAAGCCGCGGAGCTTGAAGCCAAAATCCGAGCGCTCAAACCAACCGTCGAAGGTACCTCCCTCAGAATCGAAGGCAGCTTCCATCGCCCCCCGATGGAACGCACCCCTGAACTCGCTGAACTTGCGGGTAAATTAATCAACTGGTCGAGCGAATTCGGATTCGAACTGACCGAAGAATCAACGGGCGGTGGCAGCGATGCCAATCTCACCGCCGCAATGGGCGTCCCCTCTGCCGATGGACTCGGGTCTAAGGGCCTGAACCCCCATGCCGAAGGCGAAAACATCGAAATCGGCGAACAAGTCAATCGTCTTGCACTCTTTATGAAAGCGATAAACTCGCTCTAATAGAAACACGATGACTCAGCAAGCAGAATCCACTCCGCGGACTTCCGACGATATCCGACGCCTTGCCGTTGGCCGTGGAAACGCGCTGAATCTCGACCGCATACTGGTTCCTCTGAACGGATTCCGCCGTTCCGAGCACATCCTGCCGTTTGCCTCGATGTTTGCCGACTGGTTCTCCGGTGAAATCACCCTTTTTCACAGCCTGCCATCAACCCACCCCGCTCGCGGAGCACGCCCTGGCCAGGTCCAGTACCCCGATGCTCCTCACGATCGCGGCACAGCACTCGCAGCTGCCTATCTTGAAGAAGTTGTCAGCCGACTCGGTCCCCACGGTGTGAAGTCCAGATGGGGAGTTGCGACCGGCGATGCGGCCTCGATGATCACATCACGCTCCGCAACTAGCTCGTACGGAGTCGTCGCAATCGCGACCAGCATCCGATCGCGATCGCACAGGCTTATCTCATCCGGCCTGATCGACAATCTCTGGCGAACCACCTCAGTGCCGCTACTGATCGTAAATCCGCTACACACTAGTTTGAACGGCACTGAACCACACGCACCCGACACAATCATCGTCCCGTGCGTTCGAGGAGCCAATGATCCCGCACTATCGATCGCAAGTGCCGTCACAGGTGCCAGCCGCTCAAAGTTGAAAATCATCCTGTCGAAATCGAGTTCCAGCGGTGAAACTGAAGACGAACTAATCAAAATATTCGCAGACGATGAACTGAACATCGAAATCGTACATGGCGAGAAAGACATGATCGCCCAAACGCTCGCCATGCAGGAAAACTTACCCGGCTCATGGATAGCTGCAGGATCAAAAATGCAGTCCGGGCTACGGCGGGCAATTTTTGGTAGCACCGCCGACACGCTCGCACGCCAAGCCGCCGGACCGATCGTTGTAGTTCCTGATCCCAAAGTAACGCGACAACGAAAGAAAGCAGCGCGAGAAGCTACTCGAAATCTCGCCTCATCGCTCTAGACCTCAGATCGAGCGAACCCTCACTCTCGACAAATAAGAGCTAATCCTCGGAGCTCTCTTGATTCCGTCGAATCATGTGCCCACCGAGAGCACCTACCGTTGCGCCGAACCATGTGTACGGGATGAGAATAAGCGTTGCGATGACCCACAGCATGATCGGGACACCAATGATCTCGTCAACTCCAACGACGAACTTAACGATCAGCATCACCACCGCTGGGATCAGCATAAACGCCGCCATCAACCCACCGAATTTAACGATTCCGTCCTCGTCGATTTCGGCAACGCCACTCCCAATGAAGCCCGCAAGGAACGGGCTAAGTGGAACCGCTACGTAATGGACAATCGGAATAACCAGCGAAGCGACCATTATTCCGAATCCGACCATGACTCCCTTGAGCATTAAGTTTTCCCGTTCTTTGCATTATTCGCAGCGAAGTGATCACGCTCTACACAGGGTACGGCGAACAATCCCAACCGCAAATACCCGTCATCGGTTAATTCACCACAACAGACTTTGCCCCTTCTCTGAACCGCAATCCTCGTTTCGGCTTCGAATTTCACGTTACTATCTTCCAAACTCATAAAAAATCTCTATTTGAAACATGCCTAACCAAGATGGTTCTCTTACCGGAGCCGACACAATCACCATGACGCACGCACTCGATCGGATGATCCCGACCGATGATGCCGGGCTCTCTCCAGGCACATTAGGGCTTCTAAAAAACATCCAGCAGCGCGCCGCGAATGAAGCATCAACCCAATCGGCATTCACCCGAACTGTTGAAGCCCTCTCTCTCGACTTGATGGCCCACGCAGTCGGCGGATTCGCAGCACTTACCCCTGAAGAGCAAATCGCTTCACTCCACGGTGTCGAGGCCGCTCTGCCACATGAATTCAATCTGTTCCTGCAACTCGTCAGAGACGTCTACTACGAAGACGAGCGAACTCCCGACAGACCCGCTAGTTTCGATGGCGAAAACGAAATATTCGGAAAAGTAGTCGTTGACGAATCTCCTGCACAAGATCTCACTAAGCGCCGCCGAAACCGATCCCAAATTTCGTAAAGATGAGCCTCTAAATGTTCGACAGAGGAACCGATGACTAACGACTCCATAAAAATTATTTTCGACACGGATATCGGATCCGACATCGACGACGCAGTCGCACTCGCGTACCTGCTCGCACAGCCTCGATGCGATCTCTTGGGAATAACAACCGTGTCCGGCCAACCCATCGAGCGCGCCAAACTCGCAAGCGCAATCTGTAAAACGGCTGGCCAGGAGATCCCAATATTCCTCGGGAACGAGGATCGACTCGACGGGCCAACTCGTCAACCTCGGGTTCAGCAGGCGTCAGTTCTACCCAACTGGGATCACGAAACTACGTTCAGCGATCAAACCGCCGTCGATTTCATGGCAGAGACAATCCGAAAAAATCCCGGTGAGATCGTCCTTCTCGCAGTCGGCCCAATGACGAACGTCGCAAGGCTCTTCACCGAACACCCAGACACCGCTGGTCTATTGAAATCGCTCCAGCTAATGCTCGGACGATTCACAGACATTCAACCGAATGCCGCACGATCAGAATGGAACGTCCACTGCGATCCAGCCGCCGCAAGTGTCGTCTACTCCACCGAGGCGCCGAACCACACGTCGCTCGGCCTCGATGTCACAACCCAGGTGACGATGGACTCCAACGAAGTACGAGAACACTTTCAGCACCCGCTTCTACAGCCAGTTCTCGAAATGTCAGCTATATGGTTCGACGAACGACCTGTACTCAATTTTCACGATCCGCTGGCCGCAGTAGCGCTGTTCGATGATTCGATTTGTGGTTATGAAAGTGGAACAGCAACCGTCACCCGGCACGATGGCCGCGACGACGGTGTAACCGAATGGTCACCCGACGAAAACGGACCGCACCGTGTCGGAGTGACAGTCGATGCGGCCCGTTTCTTCGATTCATACTTCGGCGTATTCGTTTAGCACCCGTGTAGTTGTTCCCTCGCCCTAACAGGGAGAGGGTCAGGGTGTGGGTGTTGCCAGTCGCCAGACTGGCACGTCCTAGCCTTCAACTCGGTCTAAAACGACCCACCCTCTAACTCCCTCCCAGTCTGGGAGGGAGAAGCAGTATCTACCCCAAATCAACTAAGCCAGATCGAACACGATCTCAAACTCTGCGCAAATGCCCCTGAACCAATCGATTACTTCAGGGTGCAACGGCACACCGTTCTCTCCACGCTCGATCCGAACCTCGTGCTCGGGAAGACCTGCGTAGTACACACGGTCATGCCCCGGCGCCGGCTTCGTCGCAGCCAAGCCCTTCAACATGCCATCCATATTCGCCTTGAACTCATCGACATCACCAAATGCGTCAACCGAGTAGGCCGCAACAAAGTGAGCACGACGAGTCTGAGCGAGAGATCCGAATCCCGGAGCAAACGAAAGCTGCCCACACAAAATATCGACCATTACGCCAAGGCCGTAACCCTTATGAGATCCGAGCTCTCGTGTCGAACCCATCGGCAACTGCATGCGCACTGAGTTGGCCGCGAAATCAGCAACAGCGCCACCTTCCATATCAGGCGTTCCATCGTCATGTGCAACCCAACCCGGCGACATACCCTTGCCCATGCGGTTCGCCAGACCGATCTTGTTGCCAGCGATAGAAGTCATAGCGGCATCGAACATAAACGTCGGCTCGTTGTTACCAGGAGCTGCGAAAGCAATCGGGTTCGTGCCAATCTGAGCCTCGGCTCCAAACGTCGGAACCATCGACTTACCACCGGCAGTCATGCACCAGCCGATCATGTCCTGCTCTGCAGCCATCATGGCGTGGTAACCAGCAGCACCCAGATGCCCCGAGTTGCGTACTGCAACAACACCTATTCCAACCGCTTTCGCCTTTTCGATAGCAATATCCATCGCCTTTGGAGCGATCATCAAACCCAGTCCACCATCTCCATCAACAGTCGCCGTCGCAGGCGTCTCTTTGACGATACTTAGTTTTGGCGACGGGTTAAGTGTGTCCGAGTTGTACCCGGAAACGTACGACCGAAGCATGTTCGATACGCCATGAGTGTCGATCCCGCTCTGGTCAGCGAAAATCAGAACATCAGCGCCAAGCTTGGCCTCCGACTCCGGGACGCCGCACTTCATAAATACCTGCTCGGTGGCAGAACGCAACTTGTCGACATCTACGCGAACCGCAATGTCATCTGGCACCTGAAAGTGCTTCAGCAATTCGAACCTCGCAATACGATCAATCCAGCGTCTTGGGTAGCTTCCGGCTCTGGAGCTTGTATAGCCGCTTTAATCCTTAACGAACCGGCGGAATACTAGCACCGAATCCGTAAGATGTTGAGACTTATGTTCGACGATTTGCTACGCTGAGAAGGTTCCATATTCCGATCTCGACTTCGCCACAGGCAATTCTGAGGCAAGTCAAAAACGAATAACGGGGCTGTAGCTCAGTTGGGAGAGCGCGTCGTTCGCAATGACGAGGTCCGGGGTTCGATTCCCCGCAGCTCCACCAGAAATACAAAACGCCGACTCGATTATGAGTCGGCGTTTTATTTGAATAGATAAGACTGCTACTTCTTCTCCTGCTCAAGATTCGCAACGCCCGGAACAAGTCGAGCACCACTCCTGAGAATTGGCCTGCCCCGTTCCTCATCCTCTTGCGCCGCAGCGAGGGCACGCTCGTCGTCTTTGATCTTGCTCGCAATCGCCTCGCCCGCACGTAGCCACGTTTCGCGATTTTCGATAACGAACTTGTTCGATTCGCGGTAGTCGTCCAGCATGCCGTTGACTTCGGGGATCACATACCGAGCGACCAGATCCCAGCTTCGCAGGGTGTTCTCACGATTCGCCCAATCGTGGACAAATCCGACAACCGTTCCAAATCCACCGGTCAACTCCAGCATCTGACGAATCCTGGCAACGAGATCGTCCGGAGTGCCTATTACCGCTGTGCTTTCATCGGCGTACGCGACCCCATCAACCGCTTCATCAGGAGTCTTGTAGATCGTGCCGTTGCCACCCGCAAGCGTCCCGACGGTGTACTCGTTGTTATGCCGCATGAGACCCTCACGCGCCTCTTCACGCGCCTGCTCCCTCGTCTCAGCTATGTGCCAACTGAGTACGATTCGCCAGTTCTTTCGGTCGACAGTATTGCCATGCTTGGCCGCCGATTCTTCAGCGAAACTCCACTGCATCGGCAAAGCACGTATTCCGGCCTTCGTCATCGAGCCGATCGACAAAATCCCTGCCTCGTGCTTACCCGCCAGCGTCATTCCAGAAGGGCTTACAATCGACGCTACCGCAAATTCCATATTTTTCTGAAGCGGCTTGAGTTGCAACTTAGCGTCATTGAGAGTGAACCACTCCGACTTGTAGCTGAACCGCTCTTCGCCCCGGAACAACCGACGTATGACACCCATCGCTTCGTCCTGCCGATCTCGCAACAACATTGGGTCGATGCCCATCGTGTGTGCATCTGACGGCAAAGCACCCGGACCCGAGCCGAATATCACTCGACCCCGCGACTGATGATCGAGTTGCACGATCCGCTGAGCCACCATGTACGGGTGGTGATAAGGCAACGATACGACGCCAGTGCCGAGCATTATCGTGTGTGTTCGTTCTGCCGCAGCGGCGAGAAACAGCTCCGGCGAAGCGATCATCTCCCAACCGGTCGAATGATGCTCACCGCACCAGAACTCGTCGTAACCAAGATTCTCAAGATGCTGCACGAATTTCAGATCACTCTGAAATTGCAACACCGGGTGTTCACCTATCGGGTGATGCGGCGCAAGAAACGCTCCGAATCGCAGATTAGTCATGTCCAGCCTTTTCACGTATTCCAGCCAACGAAACCTATCGAAGAAGCGCAACTCTATTCGAGTTAATCCGATTCCACAAATGATTAATACATACGATTTCCGCCATCGATAGACCAACTAAAACTCACTTACCGTCACTCACTTCAATTACTCGTAGTAACATGCCCGCATCTCGCAGCACCGCAACGTAGGTTGGCTGCTCCGGCTTTCTCTCCTTCGGGAGGGACTAAGGGAGCGTAGATTGCAGCGAGCGACCAAGTCGTCCGACGACGCCAGAGCTAAACGAGATTGCGCCTGATCGGTCCCACTTCCTTCGGGAAGGGGTTAGGGGTTGGGTAGATTGCAGCGAGCGACCAAGTCATCTGATGACGCCAGAGCTAAACGAGATTGCGCCTGATCGGTCCCCCTTCCTTCGGGAAGGGGTTAGGGGTTGGGTAGACTGCAGCGGCGACCAAGTCATCCGATGACGCCCGGAGCAATAACGAAAGAGATTTTTTATGAAGCTCGAGATGTTCCATCTCTGTCCATACCGTGATCTACCCGCAGATTTCCGGGAGAAAAATCGCAGCGTCTGGGTCGACCCGCCAACAAGTCTTTTCGACGCTGAAATCGCCAACCGTACGTACAACGAGACGCTCGACGAACTCAAGTACGGTGCCGAAATGGGCTACGACGGCATCTGCGTAAACGAGCACCACCAGAACGCCTACGGCCTCATGCCGTCGCCAAACCTGATGGCGTCAGTTATGGCACGCGAGTCCAAAGACGTCGCAATAATCGTGATGGGCAACTCGATCGCCCTCTACGACCCTCCGATCCGAGTCGCCGAAGAATTCGCCATGCTCGACTGCATCAGCGGCGGTCGACTCGTCGCCGGATTCCCGGTCGGTTCAGCAATGGACACCGCATTCGGCTACGGGTCCAACCCCTCGCAACTCAGAGAAAAGTACGCCGAAGCCGAAGAACTCATCCTGCGCGCATGGGAAGAGGATGAAGTCTTCTCGTTCGACGGAAAGTACACCCAGCTACGCTACGTAAACATCTGGCCTCGACCCATGCAAAACCCACGCCCCCCAATCTGGGTACCGGGCGCTGGCTCGATCGAAACGTGGAACACCTGTGTCGATAAAGGTCACCTCTACGCCTACCTTTCTTACAGCGGCTACAAACGTGGAAAGACCGTCATGGACGGCTTCTGGAAAGTCGCAAACGCCGCCGGAATCGACAACCCTTACCACGCAGGATTCCTCCAGCTCGTATGTATCGCCGACAGTGAGCAGGAACTTCAAGACAAGTACGCAGCGCACACCGAATACTTCTTCAACAAGATGCTCCACATCTACCCGGGATTCGCCGATCCGCCCGGATACCGAACCATCGACACGATCAAGGCCGGTCTCATGTCGCAAACCACCAGCTTCGGCAGAGCAGGTACGAACGAACAGACTTTCGACGAACTTCGCGAAGCAGGAAACGTTGTTGCCGGAACACCGAAGCAGGTCACGGAACAACTCGAACACGTGATCAAAGATCTTCGAATCGGACACCTGATGCTCCTCAACCAGTTCGGTTCAATACCGCACGAACTGGCAAAAGAAAACATCCGACGCACCGCACAAGAAGTAGTCCCAAACCTCCGCCACATCTGGTCGGAATACGAAGACCACTGGTGGCCACAAAACGCCGTCGTCCGAGAAGCAACGACCACATAACAGCCAAAACACTTCAGTTTTATTCACTTTGCGAACTGGGCGAACTGGTGAGCAAGTCGGTGCATGAGCCCCGCGAAAAACTCTGGGAGACGTATGAACGAACGATCTGTAAGCGTAAGGAACGGCGAGTTTCAGGTGGACGTGCTCGAAGGTGGAAGCGGCGATCCGCTGCTGTTTCTACACGGCGTTTCCGGCCTCGAGTGGACTCCGTTTCTGCAGAAATTATCGGCCAACCACACCGTGATCGCACCCCGCACACCGGGATTCGGTGAATCGACTGGGACCGAAAGCCTCCACGACATTCACGACCTCGTCTACTTCTATCTCGATCTACTGGACGAACTTGGACTCGACAAGTTGCCACTGGTCGGACACTCACTCGGCGGAATGTTCGCTGCCGAACTGGCCGCAATACAACCCAACCGATTCACGAGCGTCGCCCTCGCCTCGCCGTTTGGGCTCTGGGACGACGCAAACCCGATCGGCGATCTCTTCGCTATCTCCCTCGGAGAACTGGCGGCCGCCATGTACGCCGATGCCAGTTCCCCTGAAGCCGTAGCGATCGCAACTGCCCCGCAAGCCCGAATGACCGAGGTCGATCCCGACACCGAAGAGGGTCAGGCAACGATCTACTATCTGGTCGAACGCGCCAAATCGATGTCGACAGCAGCAAAATATCTCTGGCCAATCCCGAACCGTGGACTCAGTAAACGCCTGCATCGCGTAACCCAGCCATCGATTGTGATCTGGGGCGAATCCGACGGCATCATTCCGCCCGTCTACGCCGAGCAGTTCGGTGCGAAAATGTCCAGTTCCTCCGTAAACAAAATACCCAACGCAGCCCATATGGTCATAGAAGAGCAACCAGATCAAGTCGTCGACATAATCGAAGCACTGATCACCGGGTAGTGTGAGAACCTAGCTACCCCTTTTATCCCTTCTCCCTGGGGAGAAGGCTAGGTTGAGGGAGAAGTCGCCCACAGGAACTTGACCTGCCCCCCTCAAACGTGTCCATCTGAAAGATCAGATAATGGACAAAATGAAGGGAGGCAGAAATGCCAAGAAAAGGTCATAGCCCGGAACAAGTACTCAATAAGCTCAGGCAAGTC